>JACDJA010003559.1_pt1 | contig 9982 bp, 13 predicted proteins | sample 7449241 | NCBI WGS metagenome assembly JACDJA01 (sample SAMN14253289, study PRJNA609438) | sludge metagenome | isolation source: initial anaerobic sludge | collected 2018-12-20 | reverse complement strand
TAATGATAAAATTAAGTTAAGAAAATAAAGGGGATTAGCAGTGAGTAGCCAAGAAATTATTAAAAAATACAGAGGACACCTCAAGCACTTAAATCAGGCTTATTATGGATTAAATGCACGATATGCTTTACTTGAACCAATGTATATTAACGCAAATTTAATAGCAAGAAATAACAATAAGGGCTTTAACATTTTACGACAAAGTTTACTTTTTGATTGTGTTTTAAATATAGTTAATATAACTTATAAAACAAGAGAAGAAAGAGTGCCATCAATAGAGCTAATAGGCGAGAAGATATTGAACAATCAAAATATTATAGAACAATTACATAAAGAGCTTTTGGGACATGAAAGCATCGAAGGCACTGATTGGGAAAACTATCATTCTGAAGGTTTTTGGTCTAATGTAGAAGAGTGTAAAAAACTACTTCCTAATCTATTGAGTTCAGACACAATAAAAGCTTTTAAAACCTTGCGAGATAAACGGATAGCTCATTTGGAAGTTAAGCTGAATAATGGGAATTATGAATTATTGGACATCACAACATTGGGGCTTAAATGGGCAGATATTGGAGAAGCGATACAGACGATAGAGAGTGCTTTGAAGCTCTTAAATTTAGTTGTAGCTTTGACTGGCTGGGATGTAGGTGAAAGCTTAAATAAAATCAATGATAAGATGAAGAAAAAGTTTTTTCAATCCGCATTCAATTTTCAACTAGATAGCCACTCTAAGCACATCAATGTCTAAAAAATATGGATAAAGTAATAAAAAACCAAAGCGTTGAATCTCCATTTTTGAAGATTCTAAAACAAGTGGAGAGTGACAAAAAGATTTATCCTCATCGAAATGGTAGCATCTAAAATCACAAGAGGTTAAAAATATGACGATTTGACATATTTTTATACCATACATTTGTTTTTTGATAATATTTTTATAGATTTATAAAAAGGTTTAATCATGCAAGATATTTTAACTATTGATACAAAGATTTATGTCGTTCGAGGTGTTCAAGTAATGTTGGACTTTGATTTAGCTCAGATATATAATCTTCCAACAAAAAGAATAAATGAGCAGGTAAAAAGAAATATAGAAAGATTTGATGATGATTTTATGTTTCAAATAAATGATGATGAGACAAGTCAACTGGTCGCAAAATGCGACCGGTTTAGATTATTGAAACATTCATCGTCAAATCCTTATGTGTTTACCGAGCATGGCGTATATATGCTATCAACAGTACTTAAAAGCAGTGTTGCTACTGATATAAGTTTGGCAATAATGCGAACTTTCGTAAAATTTAAAAATCAATCTATTCCATACTTTGATATCATCAAAAGACTTGAAAAACTTGAGACAAACGATAAAGAAACAAAAAAATTACTTCAAAAAGTGATACAAGTGGTATCGATTATGCAAGATATTCAAGATGAGACACAGGCGTATACCAAAAAGATAGGTTTTAGAATTAATGATGAGATAGCCATAGTTAATGGTGGGTTAGCAAACCCACCCTACGGAAAACAAACATAAACATATCAATGCGTAGGGTGTGTTTGCCAACACACCGCACCAACAACACAAAATAAGGCTATTCTTTATGGATTCATGCCTTTGCAGGATTGACGAGGATGTAAGAGTTTACTCAAACATCCATTCAACGACTTTTGAGACTTCATCGGCAATGAAACATTTTACATCCGTCTTTTGTAGCGGTTTAGCGGGCAAAATTGCCTTTGAGAAACCATGCGTATGAAGCTCTTTGAGCCTCGAAGCCAAGGAGGCTACCTCGCGTATCTCACCCGTCAAGCTCACTTCACCGAGAAATACCGTCTGAGAGCTAAGCGGTCTATCTCGGTAGCTACTCAAAATCGCTGCGACGATTGCTAGATCGGCACTAGGCTCAGTGATTTTTATGCCTCCTGGGATATTGATAAAAACATCATGCGTGCCCAAAGGCAAATCAAGTTTTTTCTCAAGCAGTGCCAAGATCATCCCGAGGCGGTTATTATCAAACCCCGTAGAGCTTCTTTTTGAATGCCCATAGGATTCGCTCACAAGTGCTTGCACTTCGATGATAATCGGTCTGCTTCCCTCCATGATGACACTGAGTGCCGAGCCTGCCTGGAGTGTCTTTTTGTCAAAAAACTTATTGGTGATTGTCTTGGCATCTTCAAGCCCATGCTCATTCATCTCAAAGATACCCACCTCATTGGTGGAGCCAAAACGATTTTTAAAGCCGCGAAGCAAGCGAAGCTCACTATTGACATCGCCCTCAAAATAAAGCACCGTATCAACCATATGCTCTAGAACCCTAGGACCTGCAATGGAGCCGTCTTTGGTGATGTGCCCTATGATAAATATGGGGATTTGAAGCGTTTTTGCTACCCGCATAAGCTCAAAAGTGATGTTGCGTACTTGCGTCACAGAGCCTGAAGCTGAGGGACTATCATCACTATAGAGTGTTTGGATAGAGTCGATGACGATAAAGTTATAGTTATTGGTATGTATCTCATTGAGGATAGCACTGAGGTTAATTTCGCAAAGTAAAAAGAGATTTTCATCAAGGGCACCGAGCCTATCAGCGCGCAATTTTATCTGTCCTGGCGACTCTTCACCCGAGACATAAAGTACTTTTTTGCTTGTCTTTGCAAGATTGCCGGCTGTTTTAAGAAGTAATGTCGATTTACCGATTCCGGGACTTCCTCCTATGAGTGTGAGTGAGCCGTCCACGATACCGCCTCCAAGGACAAGATCAAGCTCTTTACTCCCGGCAGATACTCTGCTGATATTCTCTTTAGTTATAGTCGTGATGCTTTGTGCTCTATTTGCAGGGTGTGTTTCTCTTTTATTCTCTTCTAAAAATTTTATCTGTTCATTTGAAAGCTCTATGAGGCTATCCCACTCTCCGCAATTTGTGCATTTGCCTATCCATCTTGGGGTTTGAAATCCGCATGCTTGACACTCATAGAGGATTTTTTTCTTTGCCATAATAACTCCTTTTGAGAAAGTGTAGTCTTTTTTAAAAAGAAGCGTTAAAAAAATGTCATTTTGAAATATTTTTATATATCAGTGTAAAAAACAATTAAAATTTTATAGATTTGACAAATGATAAATATTAATATACAATACAATGTATATACAAAAGGAAGATATGTGCATAAAAATATAAATTATAGTTTGGAGAAAAATGAACTATTAAAAGCACAAAGAGGTATAGGGTTTGAAGATGTGATATTGTCTATACTATCAGGTGGATTACTAGATGATCTGTCATATCCAAATCAAGAAAAGTATCCTCATCAAAATGTATTTATAGTGCTGATAGAGATAAAAAACTATGTATATATCGTCCCATATGTAGAAGATGATGAGAAGATATTTCTAAAAACTATAATCCCATCAAGAGTTATGACAAAAAGATACCTAAAGGATAAGAGATGAAATTAGACAAATATGAAAAAGATATACTCAAAAGTGTAGAAGAGGGCGAGTGGCAAAGTAAGGGCGATATAAAATCAAGAAGCAAAGAGTTGCAAACTACTGTCAAAAAACAAAATAAACAGGCAATATCTATAAGACTAGATCAAAATGATATTTATGAGCTAAAAAAGAGAGCTCTAGAGACTTCGATACCGTATCAAAATATCATAGGTCTATTGGTGCATAAATTTGTATCTAATGAGATAGAGATAAAGTTATAAATTTTTTAGGTAGCTAAAAAATAAAGATTATATAAATATCTCATCCAAGATAGCATTGATAAACTCATCGGCTTTGAAGGGAATTAAATCTTCGCTACTTTCCCCAATGCCTATATAGAGAATGGGAAGTTTTAGCTCATCAGCGATACTAAAGACTGAGCCGCCTTTGGCAGTGCCGTCAAGCTTGGTGATGATGATGCCGTCAACGCCAATCATCTCATTGAAGGCTTTTGCTTGATTGATCGAAGAGCTTCCTTGTGTACCGTCAAGCACCAATATCTTTCTGTTTGGCGCAGTAGCAAGTGCTTTGTTTGCAATGCGTACCATCTTTTGAAGCTCACCCGCTAGATTTGTTTGCGTGTGAAGTCTGCCGGCCGTATCGATGATAACTCGGTCTATATTTTTTGCTTTTGCGGAATCAACGGTATCAAATACGACCGCAGAGGGGTCATGTCCTTGTTTGCTTGCAATTATGGGAATATCAAGTTTGTCTGCCCAGCGTGTGAGCTGCTCAATAGCTGCTGCTCGAAAGGTATCGGCGGCTCCTAATATGACACTTTTACCTTCTTTTTTATACATTGAAGCAAGTTTTGCAATGGTTGTGGTTTTTCCCGCACCGTTCACGCCGATAATCATCTCTACATAGGGTTTGTCATCGCTGAGTTTAAAATCAGCCTTGTACCGGAAGATAGCAATGAGTGAGTTAAATGCTTGCATTTTATTGATCGAGTCAGAGTGTGGAGCGAGTATCCTCTCGATAAGATCATAGTTGACATCGGCTTCTAAAAGAATCGTCTCGAATTCATCTTTTGTCAGTTTTATTTTCTTCCCCTCGGAGACCTCTTTGATTGCTTCATTTGTTTTTCCAAGAGCTTTTTTAAAAAAAGAGAACACTATTTTGCCTTATTGGAGTAGATGTTTTATATCAGAATCGATCATCTCTATAGGGGTAACATCCTGATAGGAGGAGTTGAAATTTCCATCAACATAGAGCAATGAGATCGGCATCTCAGCCTCTTTAATCTCATCATGTATCAAGAGTGCATCAAGGATTGTTTGGTTGTCCTTATCGAAGGAGATGCTGAGAGTTTTGCTATATTTTGCTAAAATATTTGAGAGTTCTAAGTCTTCAGCGCCTTCATTGATGCCAAAAACATAGATATCAAGGTCTTGTTTGTATCGCTCTTTTAACTTTTCAAGATAGAAGAGATTTTTTTTGCATACAAAACACTTTGAGCCAAAAAAGTAGAGCAGTGTTATCTTTGTTTCTTTCTCAAAAGTTGCGCTTTTGCCTTGAAGTGTAATGCTCTGTTCTTTGTTTGGAATTGTGATAAATGAGAGAGTAGCTTCTGTATGTTTGTTTAAAGAGGCTTTTTTTTCATCCTGTGATTGTTCGCCACATCCGCTAAAAATTATCATAATCGATAAAAATATAGACGAGACAATAACTCTCATATGATTCCTTTGATATAATTAAAGTTGGAAGATTATACCAAATACCACTTTAAGCAAAAGGTTTGAGAGCTTTGGAGCATAAAACATTAAAAGATCAATTTAGAAAAGATTGTCTTGAGAGGTTAAAAAAAGCAAGTAAACTTCCTAATCGTTACGCAAAAGATAAAAGATTACAAAGAGAGCTTTTGGAGTATATTAATCGCCTTGATCCTAAGGTTGTGATGTTGTATATCCCTATGAAAATAGAGTTTGATATAAGTGGGATTATAAAAAAACTTAAGCAAGATTGTAGATTAATATATGTTCCATTTATGGAAAATGAAAGTTTTAGACTGGTAAAATATAGATTACCGCTTATAAAAAATAGTTCTGGAATAAAAGAACCGAAGTGTAGTAAAAGTTTTAGAAAGAAAGATATTGATTTAGCTGTTGTTCCTGTGATAGGGGTAGATTCGACATTTAAAAGAGTCGGGTTTGGTCGAGGAATGTATGATAGGTTTTTCGAAAAAGAGAAAAAAAACATTAAAACCACACTATTTGTAGCTAGATATTTGTGCATATCCAAGGATATCGTGACTAATGCGCACGATGTAAGTCCGGATATCATAATAGCCTAGTTGATATAAGTGTCTTTTATGATAAAAAAAGGATAAATAATGATATGGCCTGATGTACTCGTTGGAACTCTCCTTGGCATTTTGATTAGTTTTTTGATTTTTAGAAATCTCTATCTCTACAAAAGAATATCCTATATTGAGATGGATGCTAGAGCAAAAGCTGAAGCTATAGAAAATGAAGCAAAACAGTTCCTCAATGAGACAAAAATATCTTTAAAAGAGTTAGAACTTGAGCACGAGCGAAGTTATCAGGCAAATTTATTGCGTATAAAAGAGGAAAAAGGTCGACTTAAAGAGCGTGAAAATGTTTTTGAAGAGAGAGAAAAGAAGATATTGTCAGGTGAAAATAAGCTCATTGAAAAAGAGAAAAAAGTCAATCAGCTAGAAGAGATGAAGATGAAGATGCTTGATGAGTATAGAGAAACGTTAGAGTCAATCTCATCAATGGGAGTCGAAGAGGCACAAGAGTATATCCTCGAGATAGCAAAACAGAAAAACAGAGTCAAAGTGGCGAAGATGAGTAGAGATGCCTTACAGCTTGCAAAAGAAGACATAGATAGAAAAGTAAAATATATCTTAGCCCAAGCAACTACAAGATATGCCGGTGAGTTTGCCGGTGAGAGACTTGTAAGCAAGATAGGATTGCCAAGTGATGAGCATAAAGGGCTCATAATCGGCAAAGAAGGAAGAAATATTAAGTCCTTAGAGTCACTTTTGGGTGTTGATATTATCATTGATGAGACTCCCGGTATTATAACGGTAAGCAGTTTTAATCTTTACAGAAGAGCAATCGCAATCAAAGTCATTCAGACACTTATAGATGATGGCAGGGTGCATCCGGCTCGTATAGAAGAGGTTTACGAAAAGACTTTAAAAGATTTTGAAGAAGAGACATATAGTGAGGGGAGAGATGTCTTGATTGATCTTGGTGTTTATCCTATGAACGAAGAGCTTACAAGACTTTTGGGCAAATTGAAATATAGAGCGAGTTATGGGCAAAATGCATTAGCACATACACTTGAAGTAGCACGGCTTGCAGGGGTTATGGCTGCCGAGATAGGCGGTGATGAAAAACTTGCTATTCGTGCGGGATTGTTGCACGATATAGGCAAAGCACTTACACAAGAGTATGGCGGATCGCATGTAGATATCGGTGTAGATTTGTGTACAAGAAATAAAGAGCATCCGACAATTATCAATGCGATACTAGCACACCATGGTCACGCAGAACCTGATAGCATAGAGAGTGCGTGTGTTTGCACAGCTGATGTTTTAAGTGCTGCTAGACCAGGGGCAAGGAGAGAAGTACTTGAAGCGTTTGCAAAAAGAGTAAAAGAGCTTGAAAATATCGCGACTTCAAGGGAGTCAGTAGAGTATGCCTATGCAATTAATGCAGGAAGAGAGATTAGAGTCATCGTCAATGCACAAAAGATGAGTGATGATGAGGCGTGTATTTTGAGCCAAGAGATTGCAAATGAGATAGAAGAAAAGGTACAATACCCTGCTGAGATAAAAGTGAATGTTATTCGAGAAACACGATCAATCAGCTATGCAAAATAAGCGTTAAACAGATAAAAGTGAGGTAGATGAAGTGAAAAAGATTTTAATTGTGTGTTTGATGGTTTTGGGTTTAATGAGTGTCGGCAATGCAAAAGATGTACAGATAGTCGTGCTGCATACAAGTGCCGGAGATATTGAGTTGAAGATGTTTCCTGATATTGCGCCTAAAGCTGTAGAAAATTTTGTGACACATGCTAAAAATGGTTATTATGACGGCATCATCTTCCATAGGGTTATCAAAGGGTTTATGATTCAAGGTGGCGATCCGACAGGTACAGGTATGGGCGGTGAGTCTATATGGGGTGAAGACTTTGATAACGAATATGGTAATAATGTCGTTTTTGATAGACCTTTCTTGCTCGCTATGGCAAATCGCGGACCAAACACTAATGGAAGTCAATTTTTTATCACAACAGCTCCTGCAGATTGGCTCAACGGTGGCTATACGATATTTGGAGAGGTAGTATCCGGTCAAGATGTTGTCACAAAGATAGAGAATGTAACAACCGGTGATATGGATAGACCGATGGTAGATCAGGTGATAAAAAAAGCAACACTCAAATAGATTATGAATTTAGATGAGGTAAGGCGTGAGCGTCAAAAATGTTTGTCATGGAAAAATATAGCTCCTATCAATAGTACTATCGATGCTTTAGATGAGTATAAATGCTCTTTCTTTTTGGACGACATCATAGATATTCAGATCGAGAATATCTCAAAAGATACAATGCAGGAGATTGAGCAGAGTGCAAAGATGATGAAGCCTTGGCGCAAAGGACCCTTCAAAATCAATGAACTCTTGATCGATTCGGAGTGGAGAAGTGATAAGAAATACAATCTACTTGCCCCTCATTTTGATCTTGAGGATAAAATTGTAGGCGATATAGGGTGCAATAACGGCTACTATATGTTTAGAATGTTGAGCCAAAAACCAAAAAAGATAGTTGGTTTTGACCCCTCAGCGCTCTATTATATGCAGTTTAAATTTTTAAATCATTTTATAAAAAGCGATATAGTCTATGAGCTTTTAGGTGTTGAACATTTGGAGTTTTATGAGCATAAATTTGATCTACTCTTTTGTTTGGGCGTGCTTTACCATAGAAGTGACCCTGTAGCTACTTTAAAATCATTATTTAAGGGTTTAAATGAGGGTGGAGAGCTTATTTTAGATACTTTTATGATAGATGGCGATGAAGAAGTTGCGCTTTGTCCACGAGATAGATACTCTAAAATACCCAATATATATTTCATTCCAACGGTTAATGCACTCAAAAATTGGTGCTTTCGAGCAGGGTTTTGTGAAATTGAAGTGTTAAATATCGTAAAAACTGAACTTAATGAGCAGAGAAAAACACCCTGGATTGACACCCAAAGCCTGGAAGACTTTTTAGACCAAAGTGAGAGCTCAAGGACTGTTGAGGGGTATCCGGCACCCAAAAGGGTCTACATAAAAGCCAAAAAGAATTAAAATAGCAAAAAAACCTAAAAATAAGTTTTATTTTTAAATAAGCTTTTTTTAGATATAAATATGCAACGAAAAAATAATTCATTTATTTTGAAAAATTAGGAATATGTGCCCATGAGGATACTAACAGTCGGTTTTAACGATGATTATGTCAAAAAGCTTGAAGATGAGCTTTATAGATACTTTATATGTATCGTCGATAATGCCAAAGATTTATATGATGCAACCAATTTTACTGATTTTCGTCATTACGAGTTAGTTTTAGTGGTCGATGAGGGTGTTAATTTCTCCCTTGAAAGATATGTTAACGAGGTAAAACGCAAAAAAAGTGAAACTAAGATTATAGTGCTCACAAAAGATTTCAAATCTCAGCCGGTATTTTTCAATATAGGCGCTGATGATGTTATCTGCAATCATTGCGAACACCCCGATCTCATAGCTGCAAGAGTTTTGGCAAATATGAGACATCTTTTTGGTACAAAAGTTGATATAGGCAAACTTGTAATAGATATCGCCAATAAAAGAATAGAGTATGATGAGAAAATCATATCTTTAAACGGTAAGACTTTTGATATCTTGGCATATCTTGCGCTTAGAAAACAAAGAGTATTCTCTAAAGATGAGATTATCAATGCACTTTGGGAAGAGCCTGAATATGTAAGTGATAATACTGTTGAAGTAGCTATCAATCAGATAAGAAAAAGACTCAAAAACATCCTTGGATTTCAAGTCATTCATACCGTTAGAAGAAGAGGCTATAAGTTCGCTTATTAGCTCCTAGAGGCTATTTTGAACTTGACTTATCCAAAAAGGAATATAGCGCATCTCTTCTTTGAGCGTCGTCGCTTCACCGTGTCCCGGATAGATTTTATGATTTTCTTTTATCTTGGCAACTCTTTTTAGACTCTCTAGCATGGATTTTCCGTTTGAATAGCGAAAGTCCCATCTACCTATAGAACTACGAAAAAGAAAATCACCACTAAACCAAATACCTTTTATCTCGATAACACTGCAACCCGGAGTGTGTCCCGGGAAATAGAGAAATTTTATTTCGATATCTTCTATCATAATCGTTTCATCGGGGCTAACGCATACATCAGCCTTACTTGGAGGCGTCCCTTGTGAGAGTGGATCGCATTCAAGCATAAAAGCATCATCTTTTGGAATATAGATAGGAATTTTT
>JACDJA010003554.1_pt1 | contig 9992 bp, 8 predicted proteins | sample 7449241 | NCBI WGS metagenome assembly JACDJA01 (sample SAMN14253289, study PRJNA609438) | sludge metagenome | isolation source: initial anaerobic sludge | collected 2018-12-20 | reverse complement strand
GGGTCGAGGTCGGCGTCGTGGGCCGTCTCGCTGATGAGCAGGCCCACGTCGGCGTGGTGGATGTCCCGCAGGAGGTGCTCGCCCTGGCGGGTCGGGTTCAGCCCGACCACCGTGGCCCCGACCAGCGCGGCGCCGGCGAAGGTGAAGAGGTACTCGGGGATGTTGTCGGCCAGCACCCCGACGTGCGGCGGCCGACCGGCCGGGAGGCGCTCGCTGAACAGGGCGGCGTACCGCCGCGCCTCGGCGTAGACGTCGCCGTGGGTCCACGTGCGGTCGTGGGTGTGCAGGGCCGGCCGCGAGGCGATCCCGGCATCGGTCCCGTTCCGCCGGATCAGCTCCGCCGCGTCCGCCGCCACCAGGGGCGCCTCCCCCGGCGCCGGCACTCCCATCCCCAGGACCGTACGCGGTCGGTGGCGGCGACCGCGTACGGTCGGCGGGCGTGGACGTGGTCGGGGGGCCGGGGCGGCCGGTGGAGGAGCGGGAGCTGCGGGCCCGCGGGGTGGAGACCATGCACCGGTTGTTGCGGGCCGGGGTGACGGTGTTCGGCGAGCAGGGGCTGCACGCCGCCCGGGTGGACGACATCGTCGAGGCGGCCGAGACCTCCCACGGGACCTTCTACCGGTACTTCGCCAGCAAAGAGGACCTCTTCCGGGCGCTCACCACCGACGTGGCCGACCGGCTCGGGGACCTGGCCGACTCGCTGGGCCCGATCGGACCCGGCCCCGAGGGCGCGGCCGAACTGCGGGCGTGGGTAGCCCGCTTCCGGGAGGTCTACGACCAGTACGGCACCGTCATCCAGACCTGGACCGAGGCCGAGCAGGACACCAGCCCCGAGGGCCGCCTCGGCACCGACGTCCTCACCCAGTTCGTGGCCCGCCTGGCCGTGCGCATCCGGGCGGCGGGCATCGACGGCGTCGACCCCGACGTCGCCGCCGTGGCCCTCGTGGCCATGATCGAGCGCCTCACCTACTTCGCGGCCACGGGCATGGTGCCCGCGTCCGACGACGAGGTCACCGACGTGTTGGCCAAGGCCGCCCAACGAAGCCTGTTCGGCCCTACCTGACACGCGCGTCAGCGCGATCCCACGGGGTGTAAGGTCCCGCCGCACGCAAGGTTCGATCCGGGGGGACAACAACCGTGAACCGTCGACGCTTCGCCGCCTGCCTGGCCCTGCTGACGCTCCTCGCGGGGGCCTGCAGCAACGCCTCCGATGACGCGGAGGAGTCCTCCAGCGACGCCACCGCCGGCACCGACGACGACGGCGGGCCCCTGACCTATGCCGAGGTCCTCGAGCTGCCGATCGACGAGAACGTGCCCGTCGACGCCCCCGGCGTGGACGACAGCACCATCCGGGTGGGGGGCGTGGCCTCGACGACCAACCCCATCGGCGGCAAGGAGGGCGAGTCCTTCGAGGGCGTCCACGCCTACTTCGAGTACATGAACTCCCAGGGTGGCGTCTACGGCCGGGATCTCGAGCTGGTGGCCGAGGAGGACGACAACACCGGCTTCGAGAACACCCAGGACGTCCAGAGCCTGCTGACCCAGGACCTCTTCGCGGTGCTGCCCGTGGCCACCCTGGACTTCTCCGGCGCCGAGCTGCTGGTCGACGCCAACATGCCCACCTTCGGCTGGAACATCAACGAGGAGTACGCCCTCGGCGACAACCTCTTCGGCATCCGGGGTTACCTCTGCTTCACCTGCGCCCAGCCCCTCCTGCCCTGGCTGGCCCGGGAGACCGGCTCCACCACCATCGGCGTCCTGGCCTACGACGTGCCCCAGTCCGCCACCTGCGCCGAGGGCATCCAGGCCAGCTTCGACACCTACCCAACCGCCGAGGTCGGGTTCCTCGACGCCAGCCTCCCCTACGGCATCCCCGACCTCAGCGCGCAGGTCCGGGACATGAAGGCCGCGGGGGTCGACATGATCGCGACCTGCATGGACTTCATCGGCGCCATCACCGTGCAACAGGAGGCGCGGCGCCAGGAGCTGGACGCCATCCAGTACATGCCCAACGCCTACGACTACGACTTCCTCGAGGAGAACGGTGACCTCTTCGAGGGCTCTTACGTCCTCACACAGTTCGTGCCCTTCGAGGCCGAGGACCCCCCGCCGGCGATGGACGACTACCTGGAGTGGATCGAGGAGGTGGGCGGCACCGTGGGCGAGCTCAGCCTGTCGGGTTGGATCGCGGCCGACATGTTCGTGACGGGCCTGCGGGCCGCCGGTCCCGAGTTCAGCCAGCAGGGCGTCATCGACGGCCTGAACCAGCTGACCGACTACAACGCCGAGGGTCTCATCCCGCCGCTGGACTGGACCGTCGAGCACACCGGTGACTCCGGGCGGGCCTGCTCGGCCCTGTCGATCATCGAGGACGGCGCCTTCGTGCCCCAGTTCGGGGAGCCGGGCGCGCCGTTCATCTGCTTCGACACCGAGGCCGCCGAGCTGCCCGAGGAACCCGAGGTGTCCGCCTGAGCCCGATCCGCGGCGGATCGCCGGTCGCCCGCCCGTGACCGACGTCCTCAACGCCGTCATCGGTGGCGCGCCCATCGGGTGCGTGTTCGCCCTGCTGGCGGTGGGCTTGGTCCTCACCTACCGGACAGCCGGCGTCTTCAACCTCGCCTTCGGGGCCCAGGCCTTCGTCTCCGCCGCCGTCTACTACGACACCCGGGTCCGCCACGAGTGGCCGATCTGGGCCGCCCTCGTGTTGGCGGTCTTCGTGGCCGCTCCACTGCTCGGCTACGTCCTGGACCGGGCGCTCTTCCGCCACCTGCGGACCGCGAGCTCCATCGCCAAGCTGGTCACCACCCTCGGTCTGCTGGTGGCCATCCCCGAGATCACCAAGCTCTGGTTCGGGGGCGGAGCGTCGTTCGGGGTGAAGGGCATCTGGCCCACCACCGACGAGATCGGCAGCCCCACCATCTACCGCTGGGGCGACTACGCCATCGACGGCAACCAGGTGGCGACGGTGCTGGTCACCCTGGCTGCGGTGGCGGCGCTGACCGCGATGTTCCGCTGGTCCCAGCTGGGCCTGCGCATGCGGGCCACCGTGGAGAGCCCCCGGATGACCGAGCTGGCGGGCATCAACGCCGACCGCATCAGCACCCTCGCCTGGATGCTCTCCAGCCTGTTCGCGGGCATGGCCGGGGTCCTCCTGGCCCCCCTCTTCAGCCAGGTCAACAACGAGAACTTCCTCTTCCTGCTCATCGCGGCGATGGCCGCCGCCGCCTTCGGCAGCCTGCAGTCGATCCCGATGACCCTCCTCGGGGGCATCGCCCTCGGGGTGGGCTACCAGCTGCTCTACACGTGGCTGCCGGCCGGCAGCATCCTGTCCCAGGGGCTGCGCCCGGCCCTGCCGTTCGGGGCCCTGTTCCTCCTGCTGCTCTTCTGGCCCGGGCTGCGCAACCGTCGGGAGGCCGCCGATCCCCTCGCCGGGGTGGACCCCCCACCTCCGGCGCCCGCCAGCACCTTGCGGACGCGGGCCATGACCATCAGCACGCGGGTGCTGGGGGTCGGGGTCTTCGTGTTCATCAGCGCCGGGGTGGCGTGGTTCTTCGACGACTTCTGGGTGCTGCTCTTCGTGACCGGCATCGTCTACGCCGTCATCTTCTGCTCGCTGACCGTCATCACCGGCATGGCCGGCCTGCTCTCGCTGTCCCAGGCGGCCTTCGCCGGCATCGGCGCCTTCACCACCGCGCAACTGGTCGACCGCTTCGACATGCAGGTCCTGGTGGCCGTGCTCATCGGCGCGGCCCTGGCCGCACTGGTGGGCGGGATCTTCGCGCTCCCCGTGCTGCGCCTCGAGGGCCTCTACCTCGCGCTGGCGACATTGGCCTTCGCAGCCGCCTTCCAGTTCGTGATCCTCCCGCAGGACTGGGCGGGGGGCCAGAACCTCCAGATCCCCCGGCCGGTGATCGGGCCCATCGACTTCTCCAGCACGCGGGCCTACTACTTCCTCTGTCTGGCCTTCCTCGGGCTGGTCAGTGGCGCGGTGCTGCTCATCAAGCGGGGCACGGTGGGGCGCTACCTCGACGCTCTCAGGGGCAGCGAGATGGCCGCCGTCTCCATCGGCATCGACCCCCGTCGGGCCCGGGTGACCGCCTTCGGCCTCTCCGCCGGGATCGCCGGTCTCGGCGGTGGCCTGCTGGCCGTGCTCGACGGCCGGCTCAACCTCCTCAACTACAACTTCATCCAGGGCCTGGTGTGGGTGGTGCTGGTCGTGACCCTCGGGCCCCGGGCCATTCAGGCCGCCATCACCGCCGGGATCATGTTCAAGCTCTTCCCGGAGATCATCTCCCGGGTCGACCTCAGCTTCCTGCCCGACACGTTCAACCCGGCCCAGAACCCCCAGGCCCTCGCGTTCGCCCTCTTCGGCCTCGGCGCGCTGACCTACGCCAAGCACCCCGAGGGCATCATCGAGTACCAGACCGCGAAGTCCCTGGCCTTCGTCAACCGGCGGATCCTGCGCCGGACCGACGACGACGAGGACGACAGGCCCGACGACGCTTCCGACGGGGCCCCCGTGGCGGCGGAGGCCGCGCCATGAGCACCCTGCTCGAGGCCGAGGGCATCACCAAGCGCTTCGCCGGCATCACCGCCCTCAGCGAGGCCTCCCTCCAGGTGGGCGACGGGGAGATCGTCGGCCTGATCGGGCCCAACGGGGCGGGCAAGACCACCCTGTTCGACTGCATCTACGGCTACCTGCGCCCGGACGCCGGCCGGGTCACCTTCTGTGGGGAGGACCTGATCGGGCGTCGGGTCCACACCCGGGCCCGCCTCGGGATCGGTCGCACCTTCCAGCGCATCGAGCTCTTCACCGGCACGACCGTCCGTGACCACCTGTTGGTGGCCGAGCGGGCCCGCCAGGGCACCGGCGGCCTGTGGCGGGACCTGCGGGGCAAGGGGGGCCCGACGTCCGACGAGCAGGAGCGGGTCGACGCCATCCTCGACCTGCTCGAGCTGTCGGCCCTGGCCGAGCGGCCGGTCGAGGCCCTCAGCCTGGGTCGGGCCCGGCTCGTCGAGCTCGGCCGGGCCCTCATGATCGAGCCCCGCCTCCTGCTGCTGGACGAACCGTCCAGCGGGCTCGACGGTGACGAGACCGCGGCGATGGGAGACGTCCTCACCCGGGTCAGCCAGGAGCGGGAGGTCGCCGTCCTGCTGGTGGAACACGACGTCGAGCTGGTCCGGTCCGTCACCACCCGCCTGTACGTCCTCGACTTCGGCACCCTCATCGCCCAGGGCACCACCGAGGACGTCCTCGGTGACGAAGCCGTGCGCAAGGCCTACCTGGGGAGCACCTGATGACCGAGGCGACGGGCCCCGTCCCCCTCCTGGAGCTCGACGGCGTGGACGCCGCCTACGGCCCGTTCCGCGCCCTCTTCGACGTGTCGCTGACGGTGCCCGACGGTGGGGCCGTGGCCCTGCTCGGGCCCAACGGCTCGGGCAAGACGACCGTGGCCCGGGTCGCCTCCGGGCTGCTGGCCCCGACCCGGGGCGCCCTGCGGGTCGCCGGCGAGGACCTCTCCGGCGCCGCCACCCACGTCGTGGCCCAACGGGGCGTGCTGCACGCCCCCGAGGGCCGGTCGGTGTTCGGCACCCTCACCGTCGAGGAGAACCTGGTCCTCGGCCTCGGTGGCGTCGGCCCGAAGGACGAGATCGGCCCGGGACTGGACCGGGCCTTCGAGCTCTTCCCCCGCCTGGGCGAACGTCGGGCCCAGCAGGCGGGAACGCTCTCCGGCGGCGAGCAGCGGATGCTCTCCCTCGCCCGAGTCATGGCCCGGCCGCCGCGCCTGCTGATCGTGGACGAGTTGTCCCTCGGTCTGGCCCCGATCGTGGTCGAGGAGGTCTACGAGACCCTGCACCGCATCAAGGCCGCCGGCACCGCGCTGCTGATCATCGAACAGCACGTCCACCACGCCCTCGAGATCGCCGACGACGCGGCGATCCTGCACCAGGGCCGCGTCGCCTTCCACGGCCCCGCCCAGGGCCTGTCGGACCGGGCCGACCTCCTCAGCGGCGGCCTCGACGGCTGAGGTTCAGGCGGCTGAGGCCTGCTCGCGGGCCCGGCGCTTCAGCGCCTTGTGGATCCGGCGCCGCTCCCGCCGGGTGAGCGGGGCGGGTCCGACCTCGGCCTTCAGGCCTCCGGTGATCGTGGAGAGCAGGTTGAAGACCTCGGCGAACACGACCGACAGCAGGCTGGCGGCCACCACGAGGATCCCGCCGCCGATCAGCGCGGCCCGCAGCATCGCCGGACCGTTGAAGGTCACATCGACCCAGCCCAGGTCCTCGGCCAGGCTCTCCAGGTTCTCGACCACACCGAGGGTGCTGATGGTGATCCAGATCAGAACGCCCGCGCCGACGACCACGATCACGGCGCAGAGCGAGAAGCCGAACGCCATCCGCAACACCGAGCCCAGCCGGAGCCGACGGATCACCACCTCGCCGTCGGCGCCGGCGATCGTCGTGCTCGCCATCCGGTCGGTGCGCTCGGCCGGCTCGGCGCGGATGGGGGCCACGACCGCGGCGGTGAGTGAGGATCGGGCGACCGCGGTGTCGGTGGGCGGCGGCGCGACGACCGGGCCGGCCCCGGTGCGCCCCCGGTAGCGGCCGAGATCGATCACCCCGGCCGGTCGCGGCGGCGGAGGCGCCTCCCGGCCCTCGACGGTCAGGGGTTCGGCGCTCACGAACCGACCGCGGTGAGCGGGCGGGCGGTGACGCGCTGGCTCAGCCTCGAGAGGATCTCCCGAGTGACCTCCCAGTAGTCCGATGCGAGACCGGCGGCGTTGCGGGCGAAACCCTCCTCGCCCGGCGGGTTGTCGTACCAGGGGGCGGCCTCCTGGGAGGCGAGGAAGTACTCCGAGGCCACCACACCGTGGGCCCGCATGTGGCGGGCCGCCTTGCGGGCCTCCCGGATGGGCGTCGGGAAGACCGGCGCCACCCCGTCCAGCAGGTACTCGAGCTGTCGGCGGGAATCGCGCAACAGCCGCCTCTCGGCGGCGCCGAAGCCGAAGAGGACGACGCCGAGCAGCTCCAGACCGGTGTTGAGGCCCTGATCGGCCAGGGCCCGACGCCGGCCGTCGACCCGGCCCAAGCCGTCGATGCTGGCCTGGTCGAAGCGCACGGGACAGCACAAGAAGCGGGACGAGGCCAAGGCGAGGTCCAGGAGGGCGGCGGTCGACGGCGGCGTGTCGAAGACGACCAGATCATAGCCCTCCGCCGCGCGCACCAGCGTGTCACGGGGCTCGGTGAGCCCGTCGGGACCGGCGGCGTGGACCCGTCGGGTCAACCCGTCGGCCAGCCGGTCGGTCCACGGCCCGGCGGCCAGGACGTCGAGGCCCTCCCGGACACCGGCGACCGGCGTCAGCGGCGCTCCCTCGAGAAGGGCGCGGTAGACCGATTCCCCACCGTCGCCGAGACCGGCCTGCTGGTAGCCGAGGTCCTGGCCCAGGTTGCCCTGACCGTCCAGGTCGACGGCGAGGCAGCGCCAGCCCATGGCCGCGGCCGTGGCCGCCAGCCCCGCGGCCAGCGAGGACTTGCCCACGCCACCCTTGCCGTTGCACACCACCACACCCCGGTCGAGGGTCATGGGGCGTCCACCCCCGGCCGGAGCCCACCCCCACCGTTCGCCTTCCCGTGCCTTCGCCTCACGCCCACGCCTGTTCCCGTCCGCCGACCCGTCTTTGGTGACGCAGCGTCACCAGATCGACCACAGATGGTCGCACGCGGGGGAAACGGAGGCAAACGCGCCGTCAGCCGGTGGCCACCGCCCGCAACTCGATCCGGCCCTCCTCGGGGTGGACGGCGACCAGCTCCACCTCAGCCTCCTGCCCGGCGGCCAGGCCATCGCCGCGGGCCCGGGCCAGGACCGCCGGATCGCGGAACTGCACCCGCAGGTCCGCCTTGTCCACCTCGGTGACCACGACCGAGAACCGCTGACCGACGCGGTCCCGGAGCACCATCGCCTCGGTGAAGTCGACACAGGCCCGATCCAGGGCCGACTGCTGTCGGGCCCCGTCCTCCAAGGTCGCCGGCAGCAGGTCCAGGGCCTCGACCGCCCATCCCGCGGGCGGGCGACCGGCATGGGCCGACAGAGCCAGTTCGGTGGCGAAGCGGTCACCGAGTCGACGCAGGGGGGCCGTGACGTGGGCGTAGGGCGAACCGATGGCGGCCTGCTCGGTGAGCTCGGGGCGCTCCCCCGCGAACCCCACGTACCCCGCGCCCCGGAAGAGGCGGGCCGACTGGGTGATGAGCGCGGCGTGATCTGATCGGGACGGATCGAGGCCGGCCAGGATCGACGCGTAGTCCTCGGCCTTCTTCGGCCAGTCGACACCGAGACCGCGGGCGCATCGGCCCAGAGCCCGCACGACGAAGTCCGGCGGCGGGGGCAGGGTGCGCAGCAGTCCGGTCCCGGCGTCGAGCATGAGCTCGGCCGCGACCATCCCGGTGAGGAGCGAGATCTGCTCGTTCCACTGTTCGATGCGCAGTGGGGCCTCGAAGACGACGTCATAGCCCCCGTCGGCCTCGACCACCTCCTGGTTCGGCAGGTGCAGGCTGATGCCCCCCCGTTCGGTCTGCAGGGCGATCCGGCGCTCACCCACCGTGGGCAGTGCCCCCAGGGCCGGGTGCCCGCCGGCGTCGGTCAGTCGCTGAGCCTCCTGGTACCCGAGCTGGGCCCGACTCCGCACGACGGCCCGCTCGACCCGCCGGTCGGCCACCTCGCCGCGGTGGTCGAGGTCGATGGTCCACAGGACCGCCGGACGATCGCCGTCCGCCAGGAGGCTGCCGGCGGCCTCACCCAGCGGCGCCGGGTGCAACGGCGCCCGATGGTCCGGGCTGTACAGGGTGACGACCCGGCGCCACGCCTCCTGGTCGATCAGGTCGCCCGGGTCCACGAAGGCGGCGACGTCGGCGATGGCGTAGCTGACCCGGTGGCCGTCACCGCGCGTCTCGATGTGCAGGGCCTGGTCGAGGTCGCGGCTGCCCACCGGGTCGATCGTCACCAGCTCGAGGTCCCGCCGGTCCACGCGGTCCGCCGACCAGGCCCGGCGGGCCGCCTCCCGCCCGGCGGCCTCGACCGCCTCCGGCATCGACTCGGGGACGCCGAGGCGCTCCCGGATCGCGGCGAACCCCGCTCGGAACTCCTCGGTGGCGGGCACACGGACCCGGGGCAGCGGCACGGGGAGCGACCGTAGCCAACCCGCTCCTCCCTCCTCACCGGCATCCGGGTCTCCTCGGCGAGACCACCTCGAGCCGCGTGATCCGCAGCCGCTGACGCCCGTGTCAGGGATCTCGTAGGCTCGGCCCCGTATGGGGGAACGGACCTGGCGGACGGGCATGGCCAAGAGTGAGGCCCACGGCCTGCTCCCCGACCCCGACCCCCGGGAGATCCGCCACACGGTGATCTCGGTCGATGACCACCTGGTCGAGCCCCCCGGCATGTTCGAGGGACGCCTTCCGGCCGCGCTCCAGGACCGGGCTCCGAAGGTGGTGGAGACCGAGGAGGGCCACGAGGTCTGGGAGTTCGACGGGCAGATCTTCCTGCAGGTGGGCCTGAACGCCGTGGTGGGTCGGCCCCGGGAGGACTGGAAGATCGAGCCCACCCGCTTCGAGGACATGCGCCCGGGTTGCTGGGACATCGACGCCCGGGTGAAGGACATGGATATCAACGGGGTGTGGGCCGCCCTCAACTTCCCGTCCCAGATCACCGGCTTCTGTGGTCGGGTCTTCAGCCAGTGCTCGGACCCCGACCTGGGGCTGGCGGTGACCCGGGCCTGGAACGACTGGTTCCACGACGAGTGGTGGCAGCCCCACCCCGAGCGCAACATCCCGATGGGCATCACCTTCCTGGCCGACGCCGAGGCCGGGGCGAACGAGTTCCGGCGCAACGCCGACCGGGGGTTCCGGGCCGTCACCCTGCCCGAGCAGCCCCACCGCATCGGCCTGCCCCCGATCTTCGACCGGCACTGGGACCCGATCATCGAGGCCTGCGCCGACTC
>JACDJA010003553.1_pt1 | contig 9995 bp, 9 predicted proteins | sample 7449241 | NCBI WGS metagenome assembly JACDJA01 (sample SAMN14253289, study PRJNA609438) | sludge metagenome | isolation source: initial anaerobic sludge | collected 2018-12-20 | reverse complement strand
TTCAGAGCTTCGTTCAGGTACTGGCTTATCTCGCCATGGCCATCGGCCTGGTGGGCACCTTCGCGCCACTCTTGCCGGGCGCCGTCTTGATCTGGATAGGGGCGTTTGCCTGGGCGTGGACCGATGATTTCCAACATGTCGGCTGGCCGACGCTGATCGTTTTGGCTGCGTTCGTGGCTGTGTCGATGGTGGCGGATGTGATCCTGGCGGCTGTCGGCGCGCGCAATGGCGGCGCAAGCTGGCAGGGGATGCTGGTCGCAGGTCTGGCGGCAGTGGCGGGCTTCATTCTCTTCAATTTCCTGGGCGCCATCCTGGGCTGCCTGCTAGGGCTGCTGGCTTGGGAGACATATCGGCGCGGCGGCAACTGGCGCGAAGCGTGGAAATCCAGCGGCGGCGCCATCCTGGGTTATGTCGTTTCGTCAGCCGTTCGCTTTGCGATCGGGCTGGCGATGGTGGCGATTTTTGCCTGGCAAGCCTTCAGCAACCCCTGACCCGACAGCCAATTGTCAGCCTGATGTCATACTTGCCCGTCGCCAGGGCATAAGATAGTAGAAACAAATTCTGACGCATCGACTGTTTTTTCTGGAGGTTCTCCGTCTATGTTCTTTTTCGATCCCCTCTGGTTGATTCTGGCCATCCCGGGCCTGATCCTTGGCATCTGGGCGCAAATGCGTGTTCGCAGCGCCTTCGGCACCTATGGTAAAGTCGGCAATTCCCGCGGCTACACCGGCGCCCAGGCAGCGCGGGCGATGTTGGATTACTACGGTCTGCAGGATGTGCGTATCGAGGAAACGAAAGGTTTCCTCAGCGATCACTACGACCCACGCAGCCGAACCCTGCGGCTCTCGCCGGATGTCGGCCGCAGCCCGTCAATTTCTGCCGTCGGCGTGGCCGCACACGAGGCAGGGCATGCCCTGCAGCACGCCAAAGGCTACGCACCGCTCAAACTACGCTCGGCCCTTGTGCCGGCCACTCAGTTCGGTTCCTTCCTGGGCCCGCTTCTGTTTATGGGCGGCTTTCTACTGCAAGCGATCAGCAGCATTGGCTTCAATATCGCCTTGCTTGGCCTGATCTTGTTCGCCATCACCGCTCTCTTTAGCATCGTCACCCTGCCGGTCGAGTTCGACGCCAGCAAACGCGCTAAGCAGGAACTGGTGAAGATGAATATCCTCAGCCAGCAGGAGATGGTGGGTGTCAACAAGACACTGAATGCCGCCGCCCTCACCTATGTCGCCGCTGCAATTGCCGCCATCGGCCAGGTTCTCTACTACGCGTTGCTCCTGTTCGGCCGCCGCGACTAATTACGATCCACCCCAGCTTCTAGAAGAGACCGCCGGTCTGATTTCCCGGCGGTCTTTCGTTTTTATCCACCTACCTCCAAACCCGCCAGATGCTCCAGCGCTTTGACCAGGGCGTGATTGCCCTCGCCGCCCAAGCCCTGGGCCTGGAGGGTACGGTAGAACTGGAAGATGAGGGAAGTGGCAGGAAGGGGGACGCCAGCTTGGTCTGCGGCTTCTAGCACCAGCCGCAGGTCCTTTTGCTGCAGGTCAATGGTAAAACCGGGCCGCCAGTCGCGGGCCAGGATTTGCGGGCCGCGAAAACTTAGCATCCAACTCCCGGCTGCGCCCGCCCTGACTGCCTCCAAGGCTGCGATCAGGTCAACGCCGCTGGCCTGGCCAAAAAGAAAAGCCTCGCTCATGGCCAGAGCGTTGCCAACAACCAGGATTTGATTCATCAATTTCACCGTCTGTCCGGCCCCGTGCGCGCCCACATGTGTGATCTGCTTACCCATGGCCTGCAAGATCGGCTGTGCATGGTCAAAATCCTCGGCCGCGCCGCCCACCATGATCGACAATGTGCCCTTGGCCGCGCCCTCGCTGCCGCCGCTGACCGGCGCGTCCAGATGACGAATACTTTGGACAGCCAGTTTTGCAGCCATCTGGCGAGTGGCCGCGGGGCTGATGGTGCTGCAATCAATCACCAGGCTGCCAGGACGAGCGCCTTTGTTCACGCCATCCGGGCCAAACAGGACCGCCTCGACATCAGGCGTATCGCTAACACAGATGACGATGATCTCGCTCGATGCGGCAGCAGCGGCCGGCGAGGCAGCCATCCTCGCGCCTTCTGCAGCCAGCGCCTCAGCTTTGGCGCTTGTACGATTCCAGACACTGAGTGGGAAGCCTGCACGCAACAAGTTGCGAGCCATCCCCTGTCCCATGATGCCCAGGCCGATAAAGCCGATGTGAATGGTCATAGTTACGAACTGGGAAACCACACAAGGATCGCCGCTACGACCCCGGCCAAAGCCAGGTACTCAACGGCGCGTTGGCGGGTGAGCCGGCCCCGCAGATCTTGATGGGCAAGGCCGACGAGTAGATAGAACACGACCAGAAGAATAAGACCCACGCGAATAGAAAGATAGGGCCAGTAATTGAGCACCCAGGTGAACTGCGCCAGCACAACCGCCGTCACCGCGCCGTAGAGCAGGGCCGCCAGATGGCCGCGTGTGCTTTCGCGCAGCAGGTCCAGCGCCAGTAGACCGCCAATGCCGCTGATAAGAGTGGCCGAAATGAGTGAACGACTGCGCGAGCTGTAGATGAGCACAAAGGCCAGGGCAGCAAGAAGGTAGCAGAGACCGTTGAGCGCCAGGCGAGCATTGTGGAAACGAGGGCTGTCGTGATCGATGGCGTGGTACTCGGCAATGGTCGCCGCGCCCAACGCCAGACCCGTCAGCGCCAAGCCAACCAACCACCAGGCATCAGAAGGCGCAGTGGGCAGCACGGCCGCCGCGGTCAGGACGATAGCGCTTGGAAGCCCCCAGTAACGATATGTGTGATTCAGGAGATCTTGTCTGGGGTGAGTGCGAATTGCTGCTTCCAGACCAGCGCAAACGATGACGACAGCCACCAACCCGGTCAGCATTCGGGCGGTGATCATGATCGTGATCGGCGAGCCGAGCATCTGCGCAGTGAAGGCGCGTTCGGGCAGGCGCAAGACCGCTCCGAGGACAAGCGCCGCCAGCGCCGCCCACAAGGTGACGCTAAGGTGGCTACGATAGTCGTTCATGCTCGCAGAAGACGCAGTGGACGGCTGGATAGTGACGCAGGAGAGGGTTGTGATGCATGGTAAGTGAAGGATAGAACTTTCCCAGAGCGGGATGGTAGCACCGCCGCGGCAGGGCAACAAATCCGCGGGTGAAAGACGGTTATCGGGAAATACCTCTCAGCGCTAGGCGCAAAGTACAGTCAAGGACGAAAGCTCGCCAATGCCCTGCGCACATTCGCAGGCAGAGCGCCGCCGCTGGAGCGGTCAAGGAAGTCGATGATCTGTGCCGGGCGAATGCCTGCGGCCGCGGCCCGGCGCAGCCCACCTTGGCTGATGCGATAGCGATACCCGCCCAGCCAGCTTGCCTCCCATTCGGCAAAGCGCGCCGCACGAAAGCGATCGGAGGGTTTGGCGCCGCTGGGGAGCAACATACGGAAGTCTTCGTAAACGATCAGTGAAGGCGGAGGGGGATCGGATGGGGTGGTATCTTGCCCATGAGCAGCCAACCAGGCCGCCCCGTTTGCGGTCAAACGCCAATGATGGCTGTTCGCATCCAGCGCTATCACCCCCAGCCAGAAAAGCGGCCCCCGCCACAGATAGCGCAGCAGGCGGCCCTCGACCTCCTGCCAATGCTCGAAGCCGCGCAGGCTGGCGCCGTCATCGTCCCGTAGGTACCAGGTATCATAGTTGCCATCTGGACGCTGAAAATCAGGTGCATAGGCGTGCATGGCGGCGACAAAGGCATCGAGACCATACCAGACGTCTACCGAAGCCTGGCGCAAGGATTCGAAAAGGGCGGCGCGTGTACGAACGGGATCATTGCGCCAGTTCCCCTCGATACATACCAGACCAGGGGTCAGGCAGAGGTCATTCCAGTCAGATGAACTACGCCAGGCGTCGAAGAGCGAGCGGCGTCCTTGATGACGATCCTGTTCCAGCCAGCCGGCCACGACATCGTGATTCAGACGCTGGCGGCGGCTCTGGGTCATTACGAAGTCGAGACGGCCAAGACAGTGAAAGAGCAGGGCGCCACGGCCACCCAGCGCCAGCGGGTGGTCGGGTTGGGCAGGCGGCGTCTGCCACTGCGCCAGGACGGCGTCCAGGTCTTTGCGCCGCCACTGGCCGCGGTTGTTCGCCCAGACGGCGTGGTTGTGGAGATGGATCAGCAGGGTGACCAAGTCGTCCAGAAAGGCGTCGCCATCCGTATGAGCGCGTTCGTCCACCATGGCCGGCGCGGGCAGTGGAAAGATGCCCGCGGGGACCGGTAAGGCCAGCAGCGGCAGCAGGTCGGTTGGGATGGCAAAACACTCGACCAGTCCCTCCGGCGTTTCGGCAAAGCCGCGGGCAATCAAGCCCCGATACCAGAGCGATTCACTGACATTGGCAGGGTGCAGCCACGGGCGCAGCCGCTGAAGACTGCCCCCACCCAGCCGCCGGATCTCACCCCAGCGCCGCTGGAAGCTGGCAACCGGCATGAGATTGCCCCCGACCACCAGGCTCTGCAGCGCGTCACGCTCCTCAGGTCGCAGGTCGCGCCACATTGTTTGCACCAGGCTTGGATCCAGTAAGGCCGCGGCCAGCCCGTCGCTGGCAGCAGCGTATGGCCTCGGTGGAAGCGGTGGTGCTGCGCCAACAGGCGGCAGCGTCAAGCCGTGGCTGCGGGCGATGGCCTCCAGAACCACTCCGGGGAGTTCGGCAAGATGTTGAGCAAGGGTTTTCATCGTACGGTCCACATGCCTTGACCTGGCTGGACGAAACCAATCCGAGGCAGATGACGTATCACTATAGCAGGTTCGCCGCGTTTTCGAACAAGAACGGTAGAACCTCAACCATTGAAGATAAGGACGAGATGATCGTCAACTTCAGAACGCCTGTCACGTACCATCCCCTACACCCCCAGTTCGCCAATCACCCGCGTCTGTGCTAGCATCTGACTTGCACTCTCGTTTTTCTCATCGGAGCAGCCACATGGCTTCAAATCCTCAACCCAGCCCTAACACCCACCCCAGCACCCTGAACGAGCTCATCGATAATGTCCAACTGGCATGGAAGCTGATACGCGATGGCCGCGTAAGCCCCTGGCTGCGTTTTGGCATTCCGGCGCTTGTGGGCCTTTATTTGATCTCGCCGGTCGATTTTCTGCCTGACGCCGTTCTTGGCCTGGGCCAGCTTGATGATCTCGCCATCATCTGGCTTGGCCTGCAGATGCTCTTGCGGGTGACGCCGCGCAGCATTGTGAACGAATACCGTAATCGTGCTCCCGCTCAGCGCCCGACCAGCCAGACCAACCCGAGCGACAATAACAAAGCATCCGACGCCGATGTCGTGGATGCCTCCTATCGGGTCGTCGACTAAGCAGCAAGCGGACGTGAGGAGCACAATCATCCCTGGTTTACGTTTTGCGGACCACGTTTCAGCGAGACCGGATTCATTCGATCGAACATGGCGGCAACGACGCATCGTCCGGCCGAAGTAGCCCAGATTCTGGGTATCCCAGCCTCAACCTTGCGTCGTTGGTCGGGGCAGTTCGCTGATTTTCTCTCCCCCCTCACTCATGATCGCCCGGAGGGGGGAGGGCATCGCCGCTACACCTCAGCCGACGTCCAGACGCTGGCCGAGGTCAAACGGCTGCTGGGGGCAGGCTTGACATACCAACAGGTGCGGCAGCGCCTGGAGCACCCTGTTGGCGAAGAGACAGAGGAGACAATCGCAGAGGCGTTGGCGGATGACTCCTTACCGGGGGACTCGATCTCGACCACCGCGCTGGCTCTGAACGACGCTGAGCGAATCCCGGCCGAGCCAGCGGCCAGCATGGGTGAGTTGTTGACCAATACCCTCTATTCGCTGTCCGACAGCCAGCAGATCATTCTTTCCAATCAGCAGACCTCACGACAGTTGCTGGGGGTGCTGCTGCAGGACAATTTCAACCTGAAGGAAGAAAACACCAAGCTGCGCGAGCGCATGCTGGAGACTGAACGCAAACTGTTCGAGTTGAAACGCGACCTGGATGAGGGGCAGGCACGCGAGCGGGAGCGGATGCGGCAGATGGAACAGTATTTGTTCGATTTGCAGAGGCGATTGGATGGTTGGGCGTCATCACCGACCCGTCGCGGCCCAGCCCCAAGCCCTCCCGCCCCGGCGGCAGCTCCCTTGCCAACACCTCCGGCAGACCTTACCTTCGAGACAGCCAATCAGCCGGCAGCAACAGCCGCCGAGTCCCCACCCCCGTCATCCCCTCCTGCTGCCCCGGTCAGGAAGCCCAGTTTATGGGAACGACTGTGGGGTGGGAAACGCTAGCAACTTCACCCACCAGATCGTATTCAAGCGCGCCGCTGATGTACACGTCGATCATCGCCCCTGCGGGGTGTCGCCCATCCACCAACACGTACCCATCGATCTCGGGCGCATCGCGATAGGAGCGGGCCAGACTGAGGCCGCCGTCCTGACCTTCAACCAATACCGTCAGCCGGCGGCCAATCTGCGCCTGGTTGGCTGCCAGTGAAATTGGCTGCTGTGTGGCCATCAGCTGCTGCCAGCGTTCCTGTTTGACCGCGTCTGGAATCTGATCAGGCAGATCGGCGGCAGGGGTTCCTGGTTCGGGGCTGAAGGTGAAAGCGCCAACGCGATCAAAGCGGATGGTCTGCACAAAATCGAGCAACGCCTGGAACTCGGCCTCGGTTTCGCCGGGGAAGCCGACGATGAAGGTGGTGCGCAGGGCGATGTCGGGCATAGCCGTACGCAGCCGGTCGATGGTGTCGTGTACCATGTCCAGGTTGCTTGGCCGGCGCATACGGCGAAGGGTCTCGCGGTGGCCATGCTGGAGAGGTATGTCGAGATAGGGCAGGATGGTCGGGGTGCTGGACATCGTCTCGATCAGTTCGTTCGAGACATGGCCGGGATAAGCGTACATCAGGCGCAGCCAGCGCAGGCCATCGGCGCGATGGGCGATGGCCTGCAGCAGTTGCGGCAGACGTGGCAAGCCGTTCGCTTCGCCGCGGTCGCGGCCATAGTCGGTGGTATCCTGGGCCACAACAACCAATTCCTTGGCTCCGGCAGCCGTAAGCGCCTGCGCCTCGGCCACGATGGCGGCGAAGGGATGCGACCGCAGCTTGCCCTTAAACGATGGGATCGAACAGAAAGCACATGGCGCATTGCAGCCATCGCTGATCTTCAGATAGGCGCTGGCATGTTGCACCGCCCCGCGCGGGGTGGGCGGCGCCTCCGCGCTGGTTTCGGGATCGCCCAGCATCTCGATGCGCCCAAATGTCCTCTTGCCCTTAGCTTTGCCGGGGATGCTTACCCGCAACTGCCCTACCAGCGCTGCGATATCCATCCAGCGCCGCGTCCCCAACAGTCCGTCCACCTCTGGCGCCCGCGACAGAATCTCGGCGCCATTTCGTTCGGCCAGACAACCAGCCGCTACCAGCACCTGATCACGTCGTTTACGTTTGCCCAGGTCCTGCAAGGCGGCGATGGATTCCTCTTTGGATGCCTCCAGGAAACCGCAGGTATTGACGATGAGCACATCCGCCCACCGGGGGTTCTCAATCAAACGGTAGCCCTGGCGCGCCAGCAATGCGGCCATGCCGTCGCTATCGACTTGATTTTTGGGACAGCCAAGCGTGAGAAGGTAATAGGATGGGGTCATTCAGATGCGTTAGCCCGCAAAGCCGGTCAGGGCTGCGTCGTGCTAGTGGGCGTGGGCGGGATCGGGGTTGCGGTGGGCGAAGGCCGGTCAATGACGCCGTTTTCCAACGTCCAGCTCAGTTCAACAATCTCGCCTGGCCCGCCCAAGACAGGCAACGGTTCGTCGTTGACGGTAAGTTGCAGCCCGGCGGCGTTGCCGGTGCGCAGGATCATGCTCTCTTGGGCTGTGAATTCCTGTCTGAAGCCAGGCTCGCGTATTCCTTCAAGCGCCACCTGTCCGTCAGCGGTCAGGCGAATCCAGGCGCGCTGTGTAACCTCCACCAACAGCCTGATCTGTTGGATGGGGGTCGCGGTAGCAGTAGGAGTACGGGTAGGTTCCACCGTGGCGCTGGAAGTAGTCGATGCTGCTTCGACAGTCCCGGGCGCAGGCGTCGCCGTAGGGGGAGGCAGTGTCGGAGTTTGGGTGGCGCCCAGGACGATAAGCGGTGTGGCGAGCGGAACGCCTTCGGGAGGTAGGGTGGAAACCGGGGCAGGGGTGACACCGGCGGCGCCTCGATCCATCAGAAAAGGCAGCCCATAGCGGATGAGTACGAAGCCCAGGATGAGCGCCAGGATAAGGAGCAAAGTCAGTCTAAGCAGACGACGTGTCCACAGACGGCGTTGGGGCCGTGTATCATAGAGAGCAAAGTCGATGGGGCGGTAGGAGGACGGCTCAGCGACCGCGACTTGGGCGGCCTTTCCAGTCTGAGATGAGGGTTGGGCGCTGCTCAACCCGAATTGACTGAGGAGTTCAGCGGGATCGAGGCCGAGAAAGCGGGTGTAGGTATGAAGGAAGCCGCGAGCGACGATCTCATTGGGGAGTTCGCCCCAATCGCCTGCTTCGAGAGCGGCCAGATAGCGTTGGCGGATGCGGGTTTGGGCTTCAACTTCGGCCAGTGAAAGCTCCTTTGCCTCGCGGTTTTGGCGCAGGAGTTGTCCGAGTTCCATCATGATAGGGGGTCCTGGGGTTGATAATCAGCGTCAGGAGCGGCACAAAGCGATGGGTACACCGCAAGGCGCGGCCCCTGGCGACGCGCGATTATGCGGGCGGGCAAAGGAATTGTCAAAGCAGTGTGTGCGCGTGGACAATAGCAGCCATGCCCTTTCGTCGTCTGTCCAGCCTGCACACCTGGCTGTGGCGCCTGCTGTTGATCAGCGTCGCAGCCGCGGTGGGCGTCGCCGCGCTAGGGATCTACAACGGCGGCCTCACATGGGGCCGGGTGGCGAACAGCCTGGGCGCTCTGACCGGGCTACCGGGTTTGCCGCAGTGGCAGGTGGCCATCATCGCCGGCCATCGCAATTTTGACACTGGCGCCGTCTGCGACACTGGTTTGATAGAGGTGGCGGTGACGAGTGAAGTGGCGGAGCGCCTGGCAAAGCGATTAGAGCGCCAGGGGGTGGACGTCCAGGTATTGGACGAATATGATCCCAGGCTCCAGGGTTTGCAGGCCGACGCCCTGGTATCCATCCATGCCGACTCCTGCGTCTCGCTCAGTGGCTTCAAGGTGGCCAGCGCCGAGCAGACGGACCTACCGGATCAGGACGCCCTGCTTGTGAAGTGTCTGGAAGAGAGCTATGCTGGCGCCACCGGGCTTTCCACCCATCCCAACACTATCACGCACGATATGACCGGCTATCATGCTTTTCAACGCGTGGCGGAGACGACGCCTGGCGCTATCATCGAACTGGGCTTTTTGGGCGGCGATGGCGCGCTCCTGGCCGACGAGCGTCCAAAGATGGCACGCGGCATCGCTGAGGGGGTGATGTGCTTTCTGAAACAAAGACCGTCTTCACAATCGTCCGGCCTTGCCGCACCCACTCCACTGTTGCCCGACCCCACCCCTACTCTGGCGCCGTAAGATAACGCAGCACGATGCCATGGATGATCTGCTCGATGGGGGCGTGGTCATCGGTGAGGACAGGACCGCCGGGTGTGGCCGGGCGAACATGCGACCGCGTCCGTCGCGCCACTTCGGCCAGGATAGGTTCGGGTAGATCGCCGGTATTGGCAAGAAAGTCGTTCAACGTGACTGTCTGAGCAGACGCGACGACCAGACTGTTTCCCAGGGTGTGGGAAGGGGCGGGTTCGTCGATGATGAAAACGGACGGGAAGACAGCCAGCAGGGTGGCGGCCAGGGCATCCACCAGGCTGTAGTCCTCGCCGGCGCGGGCGACGTTGATGGCGACAACCCCATACGGATTCAGGTGATCCTTCACCTGGCGGAAGAACTCGATCGTGGTCAGGTGAAAGGGGATGTAGGGTG
>JACDJA010003550.1_pt1 | contig 10001 bp, 6 predicted proteins | sample 7449241 | NCBI WGS metagenome assembly JACDJA01 (sample SAMN14253289, study PRJNA609438) | sludge metagenome | isolation source: initial anaerobic sludge | collected 2018-12-20 | reverse complement strand
GCCACGATGGCGCCTACTGCGAATCGGTACTCGAAGCGCAGCGCGACATAGATCAAGATACCGATCAGGGCGAAGGTGATCGCCAGCCCACCCTTTTCGATCAGCTCCTGACCCACCTGCGGCCCGACGAATTCCACCCGTCGCATCTCCACAGCGGGCGTATCCTGCCGCAGTGCCTGGAGCACGCGTTCGCTCAGGGCTGCGCTGCTCTCCTCCGGGCGTGGCGCCATCCGGATCAGTACATCGCTGGCACTGCCGAAATGCTGCACCTGGGCATCGGTGAAATCCCCGGCCAGCGCCGTGCGCACGGCGTTGAGGTCGGCACCATCCGGATAGGCCACTTCGAGCAGCGTGCCACCGGTGAAGTCGATACCTAAGTTGAAGCCCCGGAACAGGATCGAGCCCAGGCAGATGAGGGTGACGATGATCGACAGCACCATGGCCAGCTTGCGCTTGCCCATGAAATCGAAGGTACTGTTGACTTTGAAGATCTCCATGACAGGCCCTCTGGGCTAGATCGACAGGCGGCTGACGCGGCGGCCGCCGTAGACGAGATTGACGATGGAGCGGGTGACCATGATGGCCGTGAACATCGAGGTCACGATACCCAGCGACAACACCACGGCAAAGCCTTTCACCGGCCCCGTACCGAAGCTGAACAGCACCAGTGCGGCGATCAGTGTGGTGATGTTCGCATCGGCGATGGTCCCGAAGGCCTTTTCGTAGCCGGCATGGATCGCCGCCTGCGGGCTGTTACCGTTGCGCAGCTCCTCGCGGATACGTTCGTTGATGAGCACGTTGGCGTCCACCGCCATGCCCATGGTCAGCACGATGCCGGCGATACCCGGCAGGGTCAGGGTGGCCTGCAGCATCGACAGCAGCGCGATAATCAATACCACGTTCGCCAGCAGCGCGACGTTGGCGAACAGTCCGAATACACGGTAGTAGACCGCCATGAACACCAGTACCAGCGCCATGCCGATGACCACCGACATGAAGCCCTGGTTGATGTTGTCGCGGCCGAGGCTCGGCCCGACGGTGCGCTCCTCGATGATCTCGATGGGCGCCGCCAGTGCGCCGGCACGCAGCAGCAGCGCCAGGTTGCGTGCCTCCTGCGGGTTGTCCAGGCCGGTGATCTGAAAACGGTTGCCGAGCTGATCGCGAATGCGGGCGATGTTGATGACCTCCTTCACCACGCGCCGGTCCTTGACCAATTGGCCGTCGACCTCGTGCGTCTCGACCTTGTTTTCGATGAAGACCACGGCCATCAACTTGCCGATGGCGTCTTTGGTCGCATTGGTCATCAGGCGGCCACCCTTGCCATCGAGGGTGATGAACACCGCCGCACCACCGCTGTCACGGTCGAAGCCGGAGGCGGCGTCGGTGATGTAGTCGCCGGTCAGGATGACGCGCCGGTCGAGCAGCACAGGGTTGCCGTTGCGCTCCCGGTACAGCTCGCTGCCGGCCGGGATACGGCCGCTGGCGGCCGCCGCAGCGGCGTCGTGCCCCTCATCCACCATGCGGAATTCCAGGGTTGCGGTCGCACCCAGAATCTCCTTGGCACGGGCCGTGTCCTGGACACCGGGCAGTTGCACCACCACGCGGCTGTCACCCTGTTGCTGGATGACCGGCTCAGCCACACCCAGCTCGTTGACGCGGTTGCGCAACGTCGTGATGTTCTGCTGCAGGGCGAAATTACGGATCTCGCGCCGCTGCTGCTCGCCGATCGTAGCCGTCAGCGTCCACGTATCGGCGCTCTCGGAGGTGCTGAATTCCAGATCACCATACTCGGCCTTCAGTGCGGCCAGGGCCTGATCACGTTCGGCGGCACTGCGGAACTGGGCGATGACGCCGTTGCTGCCGCGGGCGACGCTGATGTAGCGAATGGGTTCAGCGCGCTTGCGCAGGAAATCGCGAAACTCGCCTACGTAACGCTCCTCGGCCTGCTTCACCACGGCGGCCATGTCGACCTCCATCAGGAAGTGCACGCCGCCGCGCAAATCGAGACCGAGATACATGGGCATGGCGTTGAAGGCCTGCAGCCAGCGGGGCTCGGCGCTGGCGAGGTTCAGCGCCACGACGAACTTGTTGCCCAGAGCCTTCTCGACCCGGTCGGCGGCCTGCAACTGGGTCTCGGTATCGTTGAAGCGTACCAGCAGCCGGCCGTCACCGAGTTCGTCTGCCTTAGGGGTGATGCCGGCATCACGCAGCACGCCCAGCACCTGGTCACGGATCGCCTCGTCGACCTGCTCGGTGCGTGTTGCCGATACCTGAATGGCAGGATCCTCGCCGTACAGGTTGGGCAACGCATAGACCACACCCACGACCAACACGACCGCGATCAAGATATACTTCCACAACGGATACTGATTGATCATCTGACTCCCGCCCCCAATGCCCGACAAGGATGCATCCGACCCACCCCTGCATGTCTAGCGTCGCGCCGCTGCCTTCGTCACCCCGGCGGATGCCCGGATCCAATCCAGGATCCACTCTGGGATCCACTCTGGGATCCACTCCAGCATCCACCCCAGGCCCCACTCCGGACTCCACTGCGGAACCCGGCACCCCGGGCCTCATGGATTCTCACATCCACGGGGACGATGGTGGCTGAATCGCCGCGGTATTCTTAGAGTTCCTTGACCGCGTCCTTCGGCATCAGCGCGGTGATCGCCGGCCGCTGCACCTTCACCTCGACCTTGTCCGCCACCTCCAGCCTGACGAAGTTCTCGCCCAGGTCGGTGACCCGGCCGAGCATTCCGCCGGTCGTAACCACCCAATCACCCTTCTTCAGCGCCTCGACCATGGCCTTGTGTTCCTTGGCGCGCTTCTGCTGCGGACGGATGAGCAGGAAATAAAAGACCACGAAGATCAGGACCAGAGGCAGGAATCCCATGATCGGATTGGCCGCCGGCGCGTCAGCCGCCCAGGCGTTGGAGATGAAGAAGCTCATAGCGGTTCCTTGAAAGAATGAGTTACGAAATCGGGTCGAACATCACCACCGGGCACCCCGGCCCACCGGCAAAGCGGCCGGTATTATGGCACAGGCGGCTCCGGCCGGTCGCGCCTGCGGTAGAAATCCGCCACGAAGCCTGCCAGGGACCCGGCGGTGATGGCGGCGCGCAGGCCGCGCATCAGGGTCTGATAATAGTGCAGGTTATGGATAGTGTTGAGGCGTGCGCCCAGGATCTCGCCGCATTTGTCCAGGTGGTAGAGGTAGGCCCGGCTGTAATGGCGGCAGGTGTAACAGTCGCAGTCCGGGTCCAGCGGGCCGGTGTCGGTGCGGTGGGGACTGTTGCGGATCTTCACCACCCCGGTATGGGTGAACAGATGGCCGTTGCGGGCGTTGCGGGTGGGCATGACGCAGTCGAACATGTCGACGCCGCGGCGCACCGCCTCGACGATGTCCTCAGGCCGCCCCACCCCCATCAGATAACGGGGCCGGTCCACGGGCATGCGCGGCAGCAGATGATCGAGGATATGCAGCCGCTCGGCCTCGGTCTCACCGACCGACAGGCCACCGATGGCATAGCCATCGAAGCCGATGTCCGTCAGGCCTGCCAGCGAGATGTCCCGCAGCTCCGGATACATGCCGCCCTGCACGATACCGAACAGGGCCGACGGGTTGCCGCGGCCATCCGCGTCGGTCGCGTCGTGAGCCTGCCGCGAACGACGTGCCCAGCGCAGCGACAGTTCCATGGAGGTACGCACCTGCGCCTCGGTCGCCGGATAGGGAGTGCATTCATCGAAGATCATGACGATGTCCGAGCCCAGGGCACGCTGTACCGCCATGGACTCCTCCGGGCCGAGAAACACCTTGGATCCATTGATCGGTGAGCGGAAGGTGACACCCGCCTCGGTGATCTTACGCAGCGCCCCCAGGCTGAATACCTGGAAACCACCGGAGTCGGTCAGGATCGGCCCGTGCCACTGCATGAAGTCATGCAGATCGCCGTGTGCCTGCATCACCTCCACGCCCGGACGCAGCAGCAGATGAAAGGTGTTACCCAGCACGATCTGCGCACCGGTGGCGATCACCTCCTCCGGCGTCATCGCCTTCACCGTGCCGTAGGTGCCGACGGGCATGAACGCGGGCGTGTCGATGACGCCGCGCGGCAGGGTCAGAACACCTCTGCGCGCGTTACCGTCCGTGTGCTGGATCTCGAAGTTCATAAATTCAGGTTCTAGGTCCTAGGTCCTAGGTCCTAGGCCCTGCCCTTCAACATACATCGCATCGCCGTAGCTGAAGAACCGGTAACGCTGTTCGACGGCGTGCCGGTAGGCGCGCATCACCGCGGCATAGCCGCCGAAGGCACAGACCAGCATCAGCAGGGTCGATTCCGGCAGATGAAAATTGGTGATCAGGGCATCCACCACACGGAACTCGAATCCGGGCGTGATGAACAGCCGTGTATCGCCGGCATAGGGCTGCAGTCGTCCGGACTGGGCCGCGGCCTCCAGGCTGCGGACCACGGTGGTACCTGCGGCGACAATACGCCCGCCCTGCGCCTTGGCCGCCGCGACCTGCGCACACGTCGCGGCGCCGACCTCGACCCGCTCGGCATGCATGTGGTGATCTTCCAGACGTTCGACCCGCAGCGGCTGGAACGTCCCGGCGCCGACGTGCAGCGTGACATAGGCGATATCGATGCCGGCAGCCACAAGATCGTCCAGAAAACCCGCCTCGAAGTGCAGCCCCGCCGTCGGCGCCGCCACCGCACCGGGGGCACGCGCGAACACCGTCTGGTAGCGCTCACGGTCGGCGGCGCCGTCCGGGCGGGTGATATACGGCGGCAGCGGCATGTGTCCGTGACGCTCCAGCAGCGTCAGGGCATCATCCGCGTCGCCCCGCAGCTCCAGGACGAAGAATGCCTCATCCCGGCTGAGCACGACTGCCTCGATGGGCCCTTGGAGGTGCAGCCGCGCACCCTCCCGGGGTGACTTGCTGGCGCGCACCTGCGCCAGCACGCGGTGGGGGCCGAGCAGGCGCTCCACCAGCACCTCGACCCGCCCGCCGCTATCCTTGTGCCCGCGCAGGCGGGCCGGGATCACCCGCGTGTCGTTCAGTACCAGCAGGTCCCCCGGACGCAGCAGGTCCGCCAGGTCGCGGAACCGTCGATCAGTGCTCGCCCCGGCCCCATCCAGGTGCAGCAGGCGGCTGGCCGCACGCTCCGGAAGCGGTATCTGGGCGATCAGTTCAGGTGGAAGTTCGAAGAAAAAATCACTCCGCTGCATGGCGCGGCATGGTATCACAGGCGCGCTTGCCCATCCGTCGGGATGGCTTATACTAACCCCCTTGTCCGGCCGCCCAGGCAGAGTATGCTGCAGCCGGCTGTCATGCCGGGATGGCGGAATCGGTAGACGCAGTGGACTCAAAATCCACCGGTGGCGACACCGTGCGAGTTCGAGTCTCGCTCCCGGCACCATTAAATATGTTTGTTAACGTATTCTGTACGTAGATGTTCCCCCCCATGCGGGCCACCGCGTCCGCACAACCCGTATCACCGGCATGGAACCCACGCTCCTGGGGTTGATACCGGTATACGACCCACGCGGGCGCCTTGGGGGCGCACGCTCGACTCAAGGGCATATCCGACACTATGGCAGGCACCCACTTTTCCGTTGAAGTCCAACCCATGCTGCCCGCGCGCCTTGGCCGTCTGCAGGAATTGGCCGAGGACCTGCTCTACAGCTGGGACCGTCAGGTGCGCGCCCTGTTCTGGCGTCTGGACAACCAGTTATGGGACGACTGCGGCCACAATCCCAAGCTGTTCCTGCGCCGGGTCTCGCAACAACGCCTCGACGAGGCGGCCGAGGACCGCGTCTTCATCGAGGACTACAACCGCGCGTTGTCGGCCTACGACACCTACCACGAGGAGGCACTGCCCACCGGGGTGGAAGAGTATCTCGATCCGGAAGCGGATCTGGTCGCCTATTTCTGTGCCGAGTTCGGCCTGCATGAGAGTCTTCCCATCTATTCCGGCGGCCTGGGCATCCTCGCCGGCGATCACTGCAAGGCCGCCAGTGATCTGCGCATCCCCTTTGTCGCCGTCGGCATCATGTACCGCCAGGGCTACTTCAACCAGACCATCGACGGCCATGGCAACCAGATCGCACATTACGCCCCGACCAATTTTGCCAATCTCGCCATCCGCCCGGCCCGGGTTGAGAACGGCCAGGATCTGCATGTCTTCGTCGATCTGCCCGGCCGCCGGGTCATGCTCAAGGTGTGGGAGGCCAAGGCCGGTCACATCAAGCTGTATCTGCTCGACAGCGACCTGCCGGAAAATCAGGATACCGACCGGGCCATTACCTATCAGCTCTACGGCGGCGACATCACCACCCGCATCCAGCAGGAGATCGTGCTCGGCATCGGTGGGGTGCGCACGATCCGCGCGCTTGGCCTGAAACCCACCGTATGGCATATCAATGAAGGTCATGCGGCCTTCCAGATCCTGGAGCGCTGCCGCGAATGGGTGCGCAAGGGCCCCCTGGATTTCGCCAGTGCCCTGGAACTGGTCGCTGCGGGCACGGTGTTCACCACCCATACGCCGGTGGCCGCGGGGCATGACATCTTCGACCATGCCTTGATCACGAGCTACTTCGACGGGTACGTCAAGGAGCTCGGCATCGACATGGACGAGTTTCTGCAACTGGGGGCGAGCCCGAATATCCCGTACGGTTTCAACCAGACGGCCCTGGCACTGCGCGGCTCGCGCTTCCACAACGGCGTCAGCCGTATCCACGGCGGCGTCGCCTCGCAGATGGAAAGTTATATCTGGCCACAGATCCCGGCCCGTGAGAACCCCATGCGGTACGTCACCAACGGCGTGCATGTGCCGACCTTTCTGGCGCGCGACTGGACGAATCTGTTCGACATGCGCTTCGGTCGCGGGTGGGACAACGAGCTGTTGAACCGGGACTACTGGGAACGTCTCGACGATATCCCGGAGCACAGCTTCTGGAGCCTGCGCCAATGGCTGAACGGCAAGCTGCTGGCAGAGGTACAGCGTCGTATCACCTGGCAGCACCGCCGCAACGGCTGCTCTGAGACCTTGATCGAGCGCATGACGCAATATCTCTCCGTGGAGGCAAGCGACGTCCTGACCATCGGCTTTGCGCGTCGCTTCGCCAGCTATAAGCGGGCGACGCTGCTGTTCGCCGACCCCCAGCGGCTGGAGCGGCTGCTGAACAACCCCGACCGTCCGGTCGTGCTGATCTTCGCCGGCAAGGCGCATCCCAGTGATCTGCCGGGGCAGCGTCTGATACAGGTGATCCATGAATTCTCGCGTCGCCCCGAGTTCATCGGCCGGATCATCCTGGTCGAGGGCTACGATATCGCGCTGGCCCGCAAACTGGTCACCGGCGTCGACGTCTGGCTCAACAACCCTGAATACCCGATGGAGGCCAGCGGGACCTCAGGGCAGAAGGCGGGTCTCAACGGCGTCATCAACCTCAGCGTACTGGACGGTTGGTGGGGCGAAGGCTACAACGGCGAGAATGGCTGGGCGATCACGCCGCACGGCGCACAGTTCGATGCCGGCTACCGCGATCACGAAGAAGGCAACGAACTGCTCGACATCCTCGAACACCAGGTGATACCGCTGTACTACCAGCGCAATACGCAAGGCTATCCCGAGGGCTGGGTACGGATGTCCAAGGCCTCCATCAAGTCCATCCTGACGCAGTTCAATTCAGAACGCATGGTGATGGACTACGTCCGTGGCTTCTACAGCCCCGCCAGCGCACAATGTCGTAAACTCGCCGCCAACCAGTGCAGCGGCGCCCGTGATCTCGCCGCTTGGAAGGCCCACGTACAGCATACCTGGCCGCAGATCTCGCTACGGCTGGTCGATGCCCCGCCGGACGCAATCCGTTCCGGGCATACCGTGCCGATCACCGTCGCCGCCCGTCTGCACGATTTGAAAGCGTCGGACGTACGCGTGGAGTGCGTCGTCGGGAAGGAGAACGAACATGGCGAGTTCATCGGTGAAGCACACTTCGATTTCGCGCCGGCCAGCAGCGGCGACGATGGCGAGACGCTGTTCCGCCTGGACCTGATCCCACCGCTGCCCGGCCTGCAGCGCTACAAGCTACGCATGTTTCCGACACACCCGCTGCTCAGTCATCCCTTCGAGATGGGCTGCATGCTGTGGCTGTAAGGATCGGCGGTGTGTCGGATACCGTGCAAGAAGCCCATCATCAGCGGCGGCCGTACAGCGTCGTCAGCTGACGGACACGCTCGGCGAGTTTCTGCGGCAGCTGATCCCATTGAAACCGCCAGCGCCAGTTGCCCTCGGCCACACCCGGCGTATTCATGCGGTGTTCCGAGCCCAGCGACAACACGTCCTGCAGCGGTACGATGGCGAGTGCGGCGACCGATGCGAAGGCGGTGCGGATCAGCGGCCAGGGCATGGGCTCGGACGGGTGGCCGAGATAGTCGTGCAGGTGCGTGCGCGTGACCTCGTCGAGGCCAGCATACCAGCCCAGACTCGTGTCGTTGTCATGTGTGCCCGTATAGACGACGCTCAGCCGCTCGTGGTTATGCGGCAGGTAGGGGTTGTCCGCGGCACCGCCAAAGGCGAATTGCAGAATCTTCATGCCTGGCAGGCCGAAACGCATACGTAGCGCGTCGACCTCGGCCGTGATGATCCCCAGATCCTCCGCGACCAGGGGCAGGTCATGGAAGGTATCGAGCAGTGCCTGGAACAGGCGCTCACCCGGACCCTTCACCCACTGACCATCGATGGCGGTCACGGCCTGCGCGGGGATCTCCCAATGCGCCTCGAAACCGCGAAAGTGATCGATGCGGATAAGATCGAAGAACTCGCGCTGGGTACGCATGCGCTCGATCCACCAGCCGAAACCATCCTGTTCAATGCGGTCCCAGCGATAATGCGGGTTACCCCAGCGTTGACCGGTCGCCGAGAAATAGTCCGGCGGCACACCGGCCACGACTTCGAGGTGGCCCTCGGCATCAACCCGAAAATATTCACGCCGCGCCCAGACCTCGGCACTGTCGTAGGCGACGAAAATCGGCATGTCGCCGAACAGCAGCACGCCGCGGCGCGCCGCGTAGTCGCGTAACGCGTGCCACTGGGTGAAAAACACGAACTGTTCGAACTGTACCTGGGCAATGACCGCTGCCAGGCGCACCCGTGCGGCGGCCATTGCCTCCGGCTGACGGTCGCGCAGGGGCGCGGGCCAGTCCGACCAGACGCACTGCCCGTGTTCGTTACGCAGCGCCTCGTAGAGCGCGAAGTCGTCGAGCCACGTGCGGTGCTGGTCGATGAAGGCCTCGAGGGCGCGCCGGTCGTCCGCCTGCGCCCGCTCGCCAAAGCCGGCATACGCTGCCCGCAGCCGTGCCGCTTGCCATGCCGCCGATAATTCGACCGGTGGCGCCGCAACGGACCCCAGCCAGCCACGCTCGACCAGCCCGTGGAGACAGATCAGCCGTGGATTGCCGGCATGTACGGAGGTGCATTGATAGGGAGAGCAATCCGCATGGGTCGGCCCCAGTGGCAGCATCTGCCAGACCGACACGCCGGCCGCCACCAGAAAATCCACGAAGCGCCGCGCCTCCACACCCAGTGCACCGGTGGTACTGTCGGGAAAGGAGGTCGGATGCAGCAGGATGCCTGCGCGGCGACAGGTGAAGGGCGACGCCTCCTCGTAGCGATGCGTCATCGACTCTCCTGTCAACTGCTCTGCTGCCCGCGGCGCATCACACCACCGTGCGCTGGCGGTTCGGGCCTCGTGCTGCCATGAGAGAAGACCTGGGTGAGATATTCCGGCGGCGTCTTGCCGAGCAACTGATACAGATTCGCGAGGTGCATGCGGTAGAGGTGGTCGAAATCGTGCACGGTCTCCGCCGGGTTGTAGTCACCGAACCACCAGAACCAGTCGGAGCCCTCACAGATGGCCAGCTGATGTTGTGCCTCGGCCAACTCGTTCGCCGTCAGGCGGCCACCGGCGACGCTGGCATCGAACATGCGCTTGGC
>JACDJA010003549.1_pt1 | contig 10004 bp, 6 predicted proteins | sample 7449241 | NCBI WGS metagenome assembly JACDJA01 (sample SAMN14253289, study PRJNA609438) | sludge metagenome | isolation source: initial anaerobic sludge | collected 2018-12-20 | reverse complement strand
CGAAGGGGCCAGCCAGGGCCGATTGGCCCTGACTGGCCCCTTGCGATATACTACCGTCGGACGCTGACCAGCAATGTGGCTGTTGGCGTCCGTACCCAGGGTTTCAGGCCGGCCTGCGCTGGTGCATGCTGGCAACAACGTGTCGTTCGTCTTATCTACCGGTCTCGTTCTTCTATTGGAGGAAAACATGGCATCAGAAAGTATCATCCAACGCATGATCCGCGCTGCCCGGCTCGACACCGCCTTCTATAATGAGGTCGAGCAGGACACCAGTCTGAACGGCGAAGCGCTCACGGTCGTCGTCATCGCATCAGTGGCTTCGGGCATTGGCGCCGGCGGTGGCAGTTTGATCGCTGGCAACGGTATTGGCTCTGCCGCAGTCAGCCTGGTTGTGGGCATCATCGTCGCCATCGTCGGTTATTTCATCTGGGCCTGGCTGACTCAGTTCATCGGCACCCGCTTCTTTGGCGGCGTCGGCGATTTTGGTGAGCTGCGCCGCACGCTTGGCTATGCTTACGCGCCCAACATCCTCGGCATCTTCAACCTCATCCCCTGCATTGGCCCCCTCGTCGGACTCGTGGGCTCGCTTTGGGCGCTGGTAGCCGGCATCATTGCCGTACGCGAGGCGCTTGACTTTGACAGCACCAAAGCCATCCTCACCGTGGTCATCGGCTGGGTCATCGTTTTCGTGATCAGCGCCATCATCTTCAGTATCGTCGGCATCGGCGCTTTTGGTCTGAGCGCATTGAGCGGCGCCTTGAGCCAATAGCGTACCCGTCGTCGACCCAACCAATCTACACCGCGCGGTGCGCACCTGGCCTCTGGTGCGCACCGCCTCTTGCTGGCCGGTGACCCGGCCCTACCGCCGCCCTTGTCTGCGAAAGCGCCAGTTATGAACGAGTTTGTAGAAACCGAGTGGAAATATACGATCCCGGATAGCGAGACGGCTATGCGGCTCTGGGAAACCAGGCAGCTTGGTCCGTTCGTCGTTGGCGACTACACAGCAAGCCAAATTCAGGATAGCTACTACGACGCCGATGGCGCCATCTTCGCCGCCGGCTATGCCTGTCGCTTCCGCCAGACCGAGGACGGCGGCGCCATCCAGCTCAAAACCCTGGTCCCGGCGGATGGCAGTCTGCACCAGCGCACCGAGGTGCACGCCGCTACTGACCAACCTTCGCAGCCCGCAGCCTGGCCCGAAGGCCCGGCCCGCCAGATCGTCCTTAATGCGGTTGGCGGACAAGAACTGCGCCGTCTTTTCACGATCACGCAGACGCGCCACCTGGCGCCGCTGCTGGCCGAAGGGAAGGTCGTCGCAGACGTCAGCCTGGACGAGGTGCAGTGGCAGGTTGGGGAGAATACACAGGATGCGTGGGAACTGGAGATCGAGATGGTCGAGGGTGTTGGCGTCACCGATCTCTCGGTTCTGAACAAGCTCCTATTGGAAGAATGGGGCCTGCAGGCCGAAGCCTCGTCCAAATTCGAGCGGGGGCTGAAGATGATGGAAGCCCTCGGCCCCATGGCTGCAGCCCCGCCCGACGACGGCCCCACTCCGCCCCAGGTCACCCCCAAGGGCATTCGCTTTGCCCTGGACGAGCCGGCCACAGCGCTGCTCCAGCATATCATCGCCGTCCAGGCCGTGAAGCTGCACCAACAGTATCATGGGGTCATTGCCGGCGAAAACCCCGAGGCCGTGCACGATGCACGGGTGGCGGCGCGCCGGATGCGCAGCGCTCTGTCAGCGTTCGCGCCCTGGCTGCCGCAGAAGATCGATGACGTGTTGCGCAGGCAGCTGCGCGGCCTGGGGCGAATACTGGGGCCGGTGCGCGACCTCGATGTCAGCCTGATCTACGTCCATCGCCATGCCGAGGAGGTGGCGCCGGCGGCCGAAGGACCGCTCCGCCGGCACCTGGAAAGCGAACGCGACCAGGCCAGGCGCACGATGCTGGCCTATTACAAGGGCAAGGACTACAAGCGCCTGCAAACGACCCTGCGTGATTTCTCGCGCATGAAGCTGCGCAGCAAGGTGCGTCTGGGCCATATCCTGCCCGATCTGATGCGGACGGCCATCGCCGAAACGCGGTTGTACGAGGGTACGCTCGATCCGGACACGCCCGATGAGCATTTCCACGCCCTGCGTATCACGATCAAGCGTCTTCGCTATCTGTTAGAATTCACGCGCTATGCCACCGACCCGGCGTCGGCGCCGCTGATCGCCTTTGTCGTCGCGATGCAGGACCATCTGGGCGACGTGCATGACGCCTATGTCAGCTGCAACCTGGCGTTCAGCATGCTGCGAGACCCTAGCGTGACGCTTTCACCCGAAGAACGGGAAGCGCTGCTTACCTACGGTCTGGCGCTGGCCCGCAGCAGCGACGATCTGGCCGCCGCCTTTGTCGACCCCATGTCCCCCACCCCTCTTTGGCCCCGCTGGTTGGAAACACAAACCCAGGCCGACCTCGAGACCATGGTGGGGATGCTGACGCTGTAGCAAACCAGGGCCGGACGCTTCGTCAGACTGGGGTCTTTCGGCGCCCGCTTCACAAGGAGACAACCGATGAAAGCCATTGCGCATGGAAATGCTGGCGTTACCGCCGGCGCATCCCTCCCCGGCGCCAACTCAACTGGTGAAGGTGACTCGCTGGGCACGATCAGACAGCGTGAAGGCCGCGGGCGAGCGCTGCGCAAACAGACTCCACGCTCCAGCCACGCCGCCTGGTCGCCGCCCACCGATCGCCCCGACCCCATCGCCCTCTTGGAAGAGCAGGGCAAGACAAGGCTCCCCGATCTGTTGCCGGAGCGCTATGGACGCATGAGCACGTCCGCGTTTGCGTTCATGCGCGGCGCTGCCATCGTCATGGCGTCGGATCTGGCGCATACACCCAACAGCGGCATCGACGTCCAGCTTTGCGGCGACAGCCATCTGGCCAACTTCGGAGCTTACGTCTCGCCAGAGGGCGTAGCGCTGTTCGATATCAGCGACTTCGACGAGACCTTGCGTGGACCCTGGGAGTGGGATGTCAAGCGCCTGGCTGCCAGTTTCGTCGTGGCCGGCCGCGACAATACCTTTAGCCCCCGACAGTGCCGGGCGGCGGCGAGGGCAGCGACGGCGTCCTACCGGAATCATATGCGCAAGTACGCAAAAATGGCCGACCTGGATCTTTGGTACGCCCAGGTACACGCCGGCGGCGTCCTCGATCTGCTGACGGGGGAAGAAGCCAAGCAATCGGCGCGAGCCAGCATCAGGCAGGGCCGCAAAATGCCCGACTTCCAGGATCACGTCGAGGCGCATTCCAAACTGGTCGAGGTTGTCGATGGCAAGCGCAGGATCGTCGAAAAGCCGCCGCTGCTGACACACCTGTCCGATCCGGCGGTGGAGGCTCAGATTCGGGAAAACCTCCACGCGTACAAGGAGGGTCTGAGCGCCGATCGGCGCTATTTGCTTGACCAGTACCGCGTGCTGGATGTCGCCCTCAAGGTCGTGGGCGTGGGCAGCGTGGGCACGCGCGTCTTCCTCGCCCTGTGCGAGAGCCGTGACGGAGAGGATCCTCTCTTCCTGCAGATCAAGGAAGCCGATGCTTCGGCGCTTCAGGTCGCGTTGCCTGCATCACCCCGGACCGGCGCCTATCCCAATCAGGGCGAGCGCGTGGTCACGGGACAGCGATGGATGCAGGGACACGCCGACATCTTCCTGGGCTGGTTTGGCGGCGCCGATGGTCGCGATTACTACGTACGCCATTTCCACAACGTGATTGCCGCAGCCGAGGCCGAGAGCATGTCGGCGCGGATGCTGGCCGCGTATGCAGGCTATTGCGGCTGGGCGCTGGCTCGCGCCCATGCCCGTTCGGGCGACCGTATTGCCATCGCCGCCTACCTGGGCCGGTCGGACCGCTTCGACGAGGCGATTGTCAGTTTTGCCGAGCGCTACGCCGACCAGACCGCGCGCGACTTCACTGCCCTCCGCAACGCCATCGACGCCGGCCGTCTTCCGGCGACGCGGCCAGCCTCATAGAACCCACCTAAGGCTTTGATTTGGTTGACGTGTCGCCGGGCGTCGTCTTGCGCACCCGTTTCTTGATCGTGTCCAGGCTCCCTGGCTGAGCATCCGTGATCTCCGGCAGAGTCATCTGCGTCGGCGGTGCGGCGGCAGGACTTGCGGGCGGGGACTGTTTGGGCGCTTTGGCGGGTGGAGCAGCGGCGGGTTTAGCAGCTTCCGGCTTAGGCGCGGCTCCGGGCGCGCTTGCTGGCTTGCGAGAAGACGCTGGTTTGGCCGCAGCTGTCGCTTGCTCAGATGATTTCGTGGCCGCGCTTGCCGATTTCGGCGAGGTTGCCGGCTTGGCACCTTCTGGCTTGGTTGGGGCGGCTGGCGTGCTTGCAGGCTTACGAGATGGCGCGGGTTTGGCCGCCGGTGACTCGGGCGATGCGGCGACGACGCTTGCGGGTTTGCGCGTAGACGCGGTTTTGGCTGGGGGCGGCTCTGGCGCAGGCTTGCTCGCGGCCGCAGCTGTGCCTGCGGGTTTGCGTGAGGGCGCTGGTTTCGTCGCCGGCGGTTCCGGCGCAGGCTTGCTTGCTATGGCCGGCCCGGTCGCCGGCTTACGCGAGGGTGCGGCTTCTGCCGCAGGCGGCGCCGGTGGGGGCTCCGTCGTTGGCGCTGCTGTAGCTGCAGATTTGCGAGAAGGCGCGGGTTTTGCCACTGGCGGCGCCGGCTTATCCACGGTCGCTGCCGTGGTTGCAGCCCGGCGTGAACTGGCCGGCCGGACAGTCTCTGCCTTAACGGCAGGCGACATTTCTCGCTGAGCTTTGGCAGGTGATGGCGGGGGTGGAGGGGGAGGAGGCGGCGGCGGATCCTGCACGACTTCGGCCTCCTTCACGCGCGGGATGACGACGGCAAGCAGCTTCTGCACATCGCCGTCGGTCAACCCGGCCACCTGGCGGCCGCGCGCGGCGCGCCCGGCAAGCGGCACATCCTCCAGGCGAAGGACGCGCATCGGGCCTTTGCTCAGGATGGGAAACATCTCCGGCTCGGCATCGACCACGGCTACAGCCTCGATGGCGCCCTGGTTGGCAACCAGTTTCATGGCCGCCACGCCGCTACCGTAGCGTTTTTGCAGCGGGAACTGGCTGACGTCGGTGCGCAAGCCCACGCCTTTGGTCGTGAGCAGGACAACCTGGCGCCCTGGTTTGCATAACCCGGCGCCGGCGATCTGGTCGCCCGGCTCCAGTTTCATCGCCAGCACCCCGGCCGCAGCCAGACCCATCACACGCACATCGTCCTGGCTGAAACGGATGGCCTGGCCCAGCCGCGTGACCATGAGCAGGTCGTCGCCGCTGTCGCAAAGCACCACACCGGCCAGGGCGTCGCCTGTAGGAACATTCATCACCAGGGGCGAGGTATGCGCGGCGCCCAGCAGTTCGGAGGCAGCGATGCGCTTGCAGCGGCCCTCACGCGTGTAGAGGAAGAGGCTCGGCCCGGCGCCGTCGCCGTTTTCCTCCGGCGCCGTCAGTGGCAGCGCCGTCACGATCTCGTCGTCGGCGCGCAGGTCGACCTGCTCGGTGAAGTGCGGACCTTCGTCTTCCGGCAGTTGGTGGATGTTCTTGGCCACAGACTGCCCGGCGGCAGTGAAGAGAAAAAGCGAGTCGCGGGCAGGAGCGGCAGCCAGGGCGATGGGGGCGTCGGCAGTGCGGCGGGGCAGAGACCCGCGGCGGCGTCCGGCCAACGACTGGCGGAAAAGTTGGCCGCTCTTGGTCAGAAGGACCAGCACTTCTTCCTCGGAAAGGAAGTCACTGGCGATGAGGGCGGGGCCCTGCACATCCACGATCTGGGTGCGGCGGGCGTCGCCGTATTTCGCTTTCAGCGCCAGCAACTCGTCCTTGATGACGCCCAGAACCTTGTTTGGGTGGGCCAACAGGTCTTCGAGATAGCGGATGCGCTCTTTCAGTTCCTTATACTCAGCCTCAAGCTTCTGCCGCTCCAACTGTGACAGCCGCTTGAGCGGCATATCAAGGATGGCCTGAGCCTGAATCTCGCTCAGCTTGAAGCGCTCCATCAGCCTCGTGCGGGCGGTATCGGTGTCGGGGCTGCGGCGGATGGTGGCGATGACCTCGTCCAGGTTGGCAAGGGCAATGAGCAAGCCTTCGAGGATATGCGAGCGTTCTTTTGCTCGCGCCAGGTCGTATTCCGAGCGCCGACGCACGATCTCGCGACGGTGCTCGACGAACAACTGGAGCATGCGCTTGAGCGAAAGCAGATGTGGCTCGCCGTTCACCAACGCCAGGGCGCTGACGCCAAAGGTTTGCTGTAGCGGCGTCAGCTTATAAAGCTGCTCCAGGATGTCCTTTGCCTCGACATTGCGGGTCAGTTCGACCACGATCCGCATCCCCTGGCGATCGGATTCGTCGCGCAGGTCGGCGATGCCTTCCAGACGACCTTCGCGCACCAGTTCGGCGATGCGCTCGACCACGCGGCCATTGGTCGTCTGGTAGGGCAGCTCGGTCACGACCAGGCGCGTGCGGCTGCGGCTCATGGCTTCGACATGCACCTTCGCCTGCACGGTCAGCCGGCCGCGGCCGCTGGCATAGGCTTTGGCGATGGTGTCCTCGCGGCCTTCCTTGCTGTCACGATAACGGAAGACGATGCCGCCGGTTGGAAAATCCGGGCCCTTGATATAGTACAACAGATGCTCAAGCGTGATCTCGTCGACGGCGTGATAGTGGTCGATCATGAAAGCCAGCGCGTCCACCACCTCGCCCAGGTTGTGCGCCGGCAGGTTGGTGGCCATGCCCACGGCGATGCCGCTGGTGCCGTTGAGCAGCAGGTTGGGCAGCGCCGACGGCAAGACCTGCGGCTCCTTGAGCGTATCGTCGAAGTTGGGGCCGAAGTCCACCGTGTCCTTGTCGATGTCGGCCAGCATCTCCCCTGCCAGCTCGCTCAGCCGGGCTTCAGTGTAGCGCATGGCAGCGGCGTTGTCGCCATCGACCGAGCCGAAGTTGCCCTGGCCGTCGATCAGCGGGTAGTGCATCGAGAAATCCTGCGCCAGACGCACCATCGCATCGTACACAGCCACGTCGCCATGCGGGTGATATTTGCCCAGCACCTCGCCGACGATACGCGCGCTCTTCTTATAGGGCCGGTCGTGGCGCAGCCCCATGTCATGCATGGCATAGAGGATGCGGCGGTGCACGGGCTTGAGGCCATCGCGCACATCGGGCAAGGCGCGCGCCACGATCACGCTCATGGCGTAGTCGAGATACGCCCCGCGCATTTCGTGGTCGATATCGATGTTTTGGACTTTACCGAAGGTGTCAGGGGGTGCCATAGTCGTCTCGTTATCCGTTTCTACGCATCCAGCATTTTGATCCGCTCCCACGCCGGCAGGTCTTCGTCATCGTGCAGCGAGCGGCGCAGTTCCATGATCTGGTCGCGCAGGACTGCGGCCTGCTCGAACGCAAGCTGGCGAGCAGCCTCCTGCATCTGCTTTTCCAGTTCTTTGATCAGCTTCAGCCGCTCGCCCCGCGGCAGAGTGTTGAGCCTGGGGAGGGTCTCGCCGCCGCCAGTGTAGTAGACCGGGCCCGGCTCGGCGACTTTGGCCTCGGTCGCCACGCGCTGGGTCAGGTCATGGACGGCCTTGATAATCGAGCGCGGCTCGATACCGTGGGAGCGATTGTAGGTCTCCTGGATCTCACGGCGGCGGTTGGTTTCGTCCAGGGCGCGCTGCATCGAATCGGTGATACGGTCGGCGTACATGATCACCGAACCATCCAGGTGGCGGGCAGCACGGCCGATCGTTTGGATCAGCGAAGTCTCGGAGCGAAGGAAGCCCTCTTTGTCGGCGTCGAGGATGGCCACCAGACTGACTTCGGGCAGGTCCAACCCCTCGCGCAGCAGGTTGATCCCCACCACCACATCGTAGACGCCCAGCCGCAGATCGCGCAGGATTTCGACCCGCTCCAGGGTGTGTACCTCTGAGTGCAGGTAGTGCACCTTGTGGCCCAGTTCCGCCAGGTAGTCGGCCAGGTCTTCGGCCATGCGCTTGGTCAGGGTGGTGACCAGGGCGCGCTGGCCGCGCTTGGTGCGCTCGTTGATCTCTTTCACCAGGTCGTCTACCTGGCCCTTGGTGGGACGAATGACGACCACCGGGTCGAGCAGTCCGGTGGGGCGGATGATTTGCTCGGCGGTCTGTTGCGAGACCTGGCGTTCATAGGGTCCCGGCGTGGCCGAGACGTAGATCACCTGGCTCGCCAGTTCGGTGAATTCGTCGAAACGCAGCGGGCGGTTGTCCAGGGCGGAGGGCAGGCGGAAGCCGTGATCGACCAGCACCTGTTTGCGGGCAAGGTCGCCGTTGTACATGCCGCGTAACTGCGGCAGTGTCATGTGCGATTCGTCGATGAAGATGAGGTAATCGTCGGGGAAGTAGTCGAGCAGTGTCCACGGCCGCGACCCGGCCAGCCGGCGGGCCAGTGGTCGCGAATAGTTCTCGATCCCGGAGCAGTAGCCCACCTCGCGCAGCATCTCCAAATCGTAATTGACGCGCTGCTGCAGCCGCTGCGCTTCCAACAGCTTGCCCTGGGTCTGGAAGGTCTTGGTCTGGGCGGTCAGCTCCTGCTCGATATCGGCGATGGCTTCCTGCAGCTTGTCCTGCGGGGTGATGAAATGCTTGGCCGGGAAGATGTCGATGCGCTGGTGGTCGGCCACGATCTCGCCGGTGAGGGCGTCGATCTCGGTGATGCGCTCGATGTCGTCGCCCCAGAATTCCAGCCTGTAAGCCGTCTCGGCGTAGGCGGGCATGATCTCCAGCGTGTCCCCGCGCACGCGGAACTTACCTGGCGCCAGACCGGTGTCGTTGCGCGTGTAATAGATGTCAACCAGGTGGCGCAGGAGGTTGTTCCGGCGCCGGGTCTCGCCTGCGGCCAGCGAGATCGCCACGCGGCCGTAGTCCTCCGGGCTGCCCAGGCCGTAGATGGCTGACACCGAGGCGACGATGACGACGTCGCGACGGCTGAAGAGCGAGGAGGTGGCAGCCAGGCGCAGGCGGTCGATCTCCTCGTTGATTTGCGAGTCCTTTTCGATATAGGTGTCGGTGCGGGGCAGGTAGGCTTCGGGCTGGTAGTAGTCGTAATAGCTGACGAAGTATTCGACCGCGTTCTGGGGGAAGAACTCTCGGAACTCGGCATAAAGCTGGGCGGCCAGGGTTTTGTTGTGCGCCAGCACCAGCGCCGGCCGCTGCACGGCCTCGATGATCTTCCCCATGACGAAGGTCTTGCCGGTCGCCGTGGCGCCCAGCAAGGTCTGATGCTTCAAATCCTGGCCCAGTCCATCCACGAGCTTGGCGATGGCGGTGGGCTGGTCGCCGGTGGGTTGGTATTCGGCGGTGATCTGGAAGGCGGGCATGGGGGGTCGAGATGGGGATAGGGAGAGGGAGAGGGAGGGACGCAGAGACGCAGGGACGCAGGGAAGGAAGGGCGGAATAGAACAAAAGTTCGCTTTGCATTATAGCGTTTTTTGGCGCGGGTGTCTACTGTCGGACGCTTGGTGTTTGGGATTGCGGAAGTATAATCCTTGCGTTAGTGGTATCCTCAGACAGGAGAGACGATATGCAACTGGAAGACTATTTCGATTTTCTCGAACCAGACGACATCCGCATCAAGGGGCATCGAATCGGTATCGAGTCGGTGCTCTACGAATACATCCACCGCGCCCAAACGCCTGAGGAGATCGTCGAAAGCTTTCCCACGCTGAGGCTGGAAGATATCTACGCCACCATCCTCTACTACCAACACAACAAAACCGAGGTGGAAGCGTGCCTGGCGGCGTGGATCGAACATGGCAAGCGTATGCGCGCTGAGCAGGAGCAACGGCCCATATCTGCAATACTTCGGCTTCGCAAGCTAAAGGCTGAACGTCAGGTCGCGAGCCAGCAAGCGCTTATGCTCGAACCTGCATGAGTGCGATTCGCTATCTGCCGATTACATAATGGCATGTGCCTGTCACGCCATCCGATCGTTCT
>JACDJA010003548.1_pt1 | contig 10004 bp, 6 predicted proteins | sample 7449241 | NCBI WGS metagenome assembly JACDJA01 (sample SAMN14253289, study PRJNA609438) | sludge metagenome | isolation source: initial anaerobic sludge | collected 2018-12-20 | reverse complement strand
TTATTGATGCCATAAAGCAGCGCCAAAACACGCTTTACTTTACGATGCGTGCCATCATGGATTATCAGTCTGCCTATTTTTTATCGGGTGACGAAACCCAGCTGCGGCCAATGATTTTGAAGGATATTGCTGAAATAGTCAACCTCGATATCAGTACAATTTCGCGCGTGGCCAATAGCAAATATGTGCAAACTCCTTTTGGTACGTTTCTGCTGAAGAGTTTTTTTAGTGAATCCATGCAAAACGAAGATGGTGAAGAGATTTCAACGCGTGAAATTAAGAAGATTTTGAGCGATTGCGTCGATGCCGAAGATAAGTCAAAGCCTGTAACTGATGAGCAACTCACTGCGCTTCTCAAAGAAAAAGGCTATAATATTGCGCGGCGCACCGTGGCTAAATACCGTGAGCAACTCAGCATTCCGGTGGCGCGTTTGCGAAAAGAACTTTAATCCCAATTATGCAAACGGAAACCACGCTGGCCAAATTTTTTTCAATAATTTTTCATCCACTGCTTATTCCTGCCTGGGCCTACCTGGCTTTGATTTGGCAAGGAAATCTGCTGCTTTTGCGTATTCCGTTCAATCTGGTGTGGACGCTGGCAGCTTTAATTTTCCTCACTACTTTTTTGTTACCCACAGCAATAGTGTTGTTGATGTTGCGCTTTAGGATGATCAGTAGCCTGTCAATGCCCTTGCGGAGTGAACGCATTGGTCCGCTGGTAGTTACGGCGATATTTTTTTATATGACTTATTACATGCTCAAGCAGTTACAAATTGCACCCGTTATTTATTTATATATGCTTGGTGCTACTTTGCTGGCGGTTATTTCAGCTGCTGTAACGCTTTGGTGGAAAATCAGTTTGCATAGCATGGGTGTCGGTGCGCTCGTTGGTGCTTTCGCAGCATTAGCTTTGTTTTCGCCTGCCAATTACAGTTTTTTATTGATGCTTAGTCTGCTGATGGCGGGTATTACAGCCAGTTCGCGGCTAATTCTTTCAGCCCATAAACCTGCTGAAATTTATGCTGGATTTGCTACCGGAGCAAGCCTGATGTTTACGTTGTTTATGCTGGTCGGGTAATGATTTTAGTTTTTAATACACGATCAATTTTGTGGTTTGTTTGGCTGATTTCCCTGACAAGCGCACCAAATAATAGCCGCGTGGCAGTTGCTCAATATTTATTTGCAGCCTTTTTGCCCCTTCGGGAAAAGAGCTTTCAACTACAATTCTTCCGCTCAAATCAACTATTTGCACCAGCGATTTTTCGCTGTCATTAGCAGCACGATTAAGTTGTATTTTATCCGTGGCCGGATTGGGGAAAATAGTAAAATCAGAAACAGATTGCTCGATAGTTCCGGTGCAACTGCTTACTTCAATAAAATCATCTAATGCAAAGTTGTTTGTCTTTACTCCTTGTTTTACAAGCAATTCCACGCCATATTTTCCGGGAATATCAAACTGAACTACCGGATTTTGGATGTTACTGTTTTCAGGGTTTCCGCCATCAAAACTCCAGGAGTAAGTGTCGGGATTTCCCATGCCCGAGAACGAAAAACTAACAGATTCGCCTGCGCAGATTGTACGTTTGTTTGCCTTAAATTGTGCTGCAAGTGGGAGCTGTTCGTAACCAAAAAACGACAAATAGCGTCTGACTAATTCACGTTTGCTACTCATTGTGTTCGCCGGAAATAAACCACCAAACTCCAAAGAAGTGGAGATGGCTTTATAATTTCCCGAGTCGATAGCCGTCATAAAGTTGAGGCCAGTACTTTCGTCATCAAACAAAGCCACTGCAGGTTTGAGCGGGATTAAGTTTTCTCCAAGTGTTTGATCTCCATCGTAATAAAAACTCAAACCTTGCATTATTCCGATTATAATTCCAGTAATGGTGTCGGCTGGTGTTTCTGATTGAACAGCATCAAAAGCACCCTGTGTTCGCAAAAAATCACGTAACCAACGGGGCTGGTCATACTTAAAAAAGGAACCACCTTCGAGGTACAAATTACCACCATCTTGCAGATAGTTGACGAGTAAAGTATCTTCGTTATGCCTGAGGTTGTGGTTGCTTGGTAGAAATCCCAGTGCCAAAAAAACCTGGTCATATTGCAGTAGGTTGCTATCGATATTTTGCAAATAATTATATTGAATATTCATTTCACGCAAGGCCAAAGCCAGATGCGGTAAGGAGTTCCGGTTGCCGTCTTTGTCGATTAGTAAGATTGGGGTTTTGCCAATACTGAGTTGGGTCGTCTGTTCCAAAATCAGGCCATTTTCATCGCTGATGCGTACCTTAAAGTTGACCAAACGACCGTTTGGCGTGGTTTCATTTACCTTAATGCCAAAGCTGAATTTTTGGATCGAAAGCCCTTTCACCGGCGCTGTTACCAAGCTGTCGGAAGTGGTGATGGCAGCATAAGGATCATCCAGAAATGCCTCGACACTCAATTTGCCAGAGGAGGCTAAGCCGCTGTTGTAGAGCTGAAAAACCAAATCCGTTTCCTCGCCGGGATCGAGCTGTTGATTTTGCTGATCCATGACAAGCGCTGGCGTAAGTTCCAGCTTTACCACAGCAGGATGAAATTGCTGATAAAACCATTGTTGCTGTCCATTTACTGTTGCTAAAAGTTTGATTAAAACCGGTAAATCAGGGTTTGCGGCTTCGCTTACGAGTAGCTCGAAAGACCTGTAAATCAGCCCGGAAGCACCCGGAGCAAAATATATTGGAGAAATGGTTTTGGCAATAACACTTGCATGTTGTGTTTCAGTTGTCACACTCAAATCACTAACCAAAATTGTTTCCTGACTATGATTAGTAAGCTTTAGCTTTAAGGGATGTGCTTCGCCCAAGCTTAGCAATTCAGAAGGATAAATCAAGTCTATTTCAACACTTAAACCATTAGTAAACAGCAGTTTTGTGCTTTTGTTAATTCTTCGCGAATCCGTTACAGTTAGTAGAACACTTCCTGATATATTTTCAGGATTCGCGAGTTGTAGTTCGCCGTTTTGTGTCATTGAAATTCCTGTTATCGGAAGCTCTGGGATAAAACTGATTTTTTGGCCAACAGGAGGAATACTATTGCTGTTTTGACTGAAAATACTACTTTCACGGCTACCATTGCTCAGGCCAATAATAGGCAAAAAAGGATGATCCGGAGCAATATTTCCATACTGAAAATCAACGCGGCCATCAGCATGGAGTGTCGTGGAAAATTGAACTTCCAAATCGCTTTCCTCCGCTGATATCTGCCAATAAAAAACAATCCGGTCGCTGTATGCCGTGTAGGATAAGTAATCATCGGTATTGTGTAGTCCGAGTTTGTAATTCATATAGCCCGCGATGGCTTTTATTTGCCGCAGATAAAGTTCATCAAACAGCAAATAATAAGGAGTGTCTTGCCTTTCAAACATCAAATAACCATTGACGTGCATAAAAACGCTATCGTAGGTTTTATTGCCAAAAGGAAAGCTAAAAGGCAATGGCACAGCAGCATATCCAACGCTGTTGTCGTTTGGTTGCAGGGCAATATTACCGCTTGGATTGTAAGGCGTCTGGCTGTTATTTTCGTGCCAAATTTGGTTCAACTGCCAGTTGTAAGCTGCTGTGCCGCCGTTGGCAGAAAACTGTATGAGTGTATCCGTTTCATTAAGCACGAAAACTGTATTCTCCGGCTCAATATTCATGGCTTGATGGCTGTGCTGCACGATTACGGAAGTTACGGTAGTGCTATTATCCAGGATGGCAATTGGGATTTCTGATGAGGCTGTTTCGGTGGTTAGATTGCCATTTTCGTATTGCAGAACGGCAAACTGTTGCACAGTGCCATTTCCTTTGCTGTGGGGATCGTTTTCGTCTATCATCAGAAAAACACGAAAAGGTGTTTCTGGTGCTACTTCACTAAGCAATGGAGAAATGTCGAGACCCAACTCTAGTGCCGGATTTCTGTCTTTTCCGCCCATCGGGAAATCACCGCCCTGAAAGTTAAAGATGGAAAAGGAAAGGCTTTTTTCAGGAAATTGACGGGCGGTGTCGGTGGCTATGCCAGCCCGCAACCTGATGCGTTCGCGTTTGTTGTAATTTATGGTGGCCTTGACGGTCAATTCCGGCTGATAAACTGAATCGGGAAAAAGCACGTGGACGGTGTTGTTCCATATGCCGCCCTCGCCATATTTAGTAGCAAGCGTGCTGTATAAAACATAGGCGTAGCCTGCATTTCCCCAATTATCGCCATAAGTGTTAACGAATCTGGCACCACCAATTTCCCAATCTTTTACATCGATGATGCCATCGCCATTGATGTCGATATTGTTGGTATAGATTCCGTCATTATTCAAGTCGAATCTGATAGAATCGTTGTAGCCCACTATTGTCATGCCGTGTGTAGCTTGATCGCCAAAGAGGGTGAATATGATTTTTCCAGCTTCCGGAGTGCCTTCTGGAAGGGGTTTGCCGGAATAATACAGTCCGGCTTGAAAGCTGGCTAAGCCTCCAATAGCAGAGCCTTCGCCATGGTTATGTAGCCAGTGCTTTAGGTTATTAATGCCTTCTGCGGTGCTTATATTGATAGATCGTGCTCCCGAAATACGGTTTTGCATGGCCTGATAATATCCTGTATAGCCACTCATCCAGTAATAAGGATCGTCAAATTCTATGGATCCAAATAGGGCTTCATTTGGCGTTCCTGCATCAAAAAGCAGGTCGAAAGTATGTATGTAATTAACACCAGCGCCATAGTATGGCTTGGTGTCGTTCATAAAGTTCCACGCAAAATGGCTTGGATACAAATTGGTAGAAGTGTCAGAAGCCAGTTGGCGCTGACGATTGATTTCGTAGCAAAAATTGTAGCCCACAATGGTTGACTGCTCGCAGGAAGCTCCCTGCTGATCAAAAACCGGACGCATAAAAGGCAGGGTTGAATTATCTACAACGGCAGGTAAAATCATTGACCGGCTGGCTTGAGATAGCTGTAGCGGCGGGAAATCCGGGAATTCAAGGCCTTTTTGTAAGCTGCGTTTTATACCTTCGTTTTGGGTTTGCAAAGGCTGTTGATTGCCGTGGTTTTGCGCGCTAAGGCTGAAACTAAAAAAGAAGAGTAGAATAAGGGGAAGGCAGTATTTTTGGGTGGGGTTCATGAGTTTTTGTTTTTTAGACAATTGATATATGTGGCATTGGGCATTTCGAAGCATTTCATTTTCAAATTACTAAATTGTGTATTAAATATGTTAAACTTTAGTTAAATATTTCACGGCCAATGTCTTATATAAATTATTAGTGTATCGTGGGTTTTCCATTTATGCTTTGAACAGACAGGCTTTTTGGTAAGCATTGTGTTTAGCGTTGTCACATGGACTCGACAATATGCCTATTTGATAGGGTTAGCAATTACTGTGTGCTTTCTACATACTTTAAAAATTTATCCAAAGTCCAAATATCTTCTCTATGCTCTTTCGGAAAGCTTGTCAAATAAGGTTTTGGAACAACAAGTGTCACTCTCGAAGATTTCATTTCCTTTAATTGGTTACCCGAAATTCCCTGTTGTAATGTAAATAAATGTTTGTTTGGAATTCGATCTGCCTCACCAACAATTTGTCTCCATCTATCTTTGCAGGTTGTTTTAGCACCAAGAAATACCAGTTTACTGCTTCCAATTGGTTCTGAGAAGTAAGTGTCGATACTTGGAAAAATAAAATCAGGCTTCTTATTTTCTTCTGTAGTTACTTGTGAAGCATATGGCAATTTCCAAACGTTAAATACCTCTGATAAATGATGTTCCAAAGATTTCCCCGCCCTTGATTTTCTCCTGTTAAGAATTGTGTTTGCTGTTTTAATCAAATCATCAACAGACGGGAAAGGGTTTTTAATAATATTTCCGTATCTGTCATTTTCAATAGCTTTAAACAGGTCAAATTCTGTTGCAATCCAATTTAAGATTTCATTGTCAGGCTTAGTTAATACAATTTTTGAGGACAAATCGAAAGCCTCATAAAATATTTCTCTTGCACCAGTTGCCAACGAAATTGTTGGTGGAAAATCAACGGTTAACCTTTGGATAAACTGATAGAATAATCTTTTTAGTTTTACTTCTACAGTTAATTCTGTCGATTTTGGTAAAATTCTATTTGTTTCAGTTGAAGAAATACCAAAAGCACTGAAAAACTCCTCAATATCCTCATCGCTTGATAACACAAAAGCCTCATAGTATTTATCTGTTTTTTTTGCTATGACTAAAAGATCTCCGACATTATTTTCACCCAAAAAAGGGAAACCTCTTCCGAATCTTGTCAAGCGATATTCGTCGCGGGTTCCAACGCCATAATAAATAAAACGGCTATCGGTTTCAAAATCGTTTTGCCATTTGATTTTTATTAAGATGTCTTTATTTTTTCCTTTTTCTCCTGGAGTCTCAAAAAATAATTGCCAAGAATGCTTGTGAATATGAAAACCACTCTGATGGCCACCGGTTTTTCCGGTATCATTTGCAGTAATGAATTTACTAAATGCAATTGGACTGTCAGTACAGGATTGTATGGCGGAAGTTAAACTGTTATTCATGGAAATTGTCAAATACGTTAATAACTTGTTTTGCAACAGCATGCATCAATGGTGTTACAACAGAATTACCAAATTGCCTGTATGCTTGATTATCAGAAACGGGAATCAAGAAATCGTCTGGGAATCCTTGAATTCTTGCACATTCCCTCGGAGTTAAACGTCTTGGGTTAATTCCATCTTGAGGAATTAATATTTCAGAACCATCTTTGTAGTATCTTGCACTTATTGTTCTACTTATTCCATCTAGGTTTGTTAATCCAAATCCAAATCCGTTTCCTTTAGCTTTGTGTTTAGCGGCATAATCCTGGAGGTAATTCCAAAGCTTATCTGAAAGCGTATATTTCGTATCAGGGTTTTCTTCAAGAATTTCTCGAATTACTTTTTGGGGCTTAGGAAGATTTGGAAATTCAAAATTTTCTTGTCCTTTAAAAACATCCCTGTAAAATCCAACAATTATTATTCGTTCTCTGTGCTGTGGAACGAAATGCTGCCCATCCAAAACCCTAAAGTGAACTGAATAACCCAATTCATCTAAGGTGTTATATATAACTTCAAATGTTCTACCCTTGTCATGGCCAACAAGATTTTTAACATTCTCAAGCATAAAAGCTTTTGGCTTTTTCTCTTTTAAAATTCTTGCAATGTCAAAAAACAAAGTCCCTTGTGTTTCATCTAGAAAACCATGCTGTTTTCCCAAGCTTATTTTTTTTGATACTCCTGCTATTGAGAATGGTTGACATGGAAAGCCAGCTAGTAAAACATCATGGTCAGGGATGCTTTTTTCATTAATTTTGGTAATGTCCCCAAATGGGACCTCTCCAAAATTCGCTTCGTATGTAACTTTTGCAAACTTGTTATATTCAGAAGAAAAAACACATTTGCCCCCTACTTTTTGATAAGCTAATCTTATACCCCCAATTCCTGCAAATAAGTCAATGAACTTAAACTTAGGATTTTTAGGCGCGGGAAACGGAATGTCCCATTTAAAATTTAGTTTTTCTTGCCCTGAATAATTAAATCTTGTCAAATACTCGACAGCAGGTTCTTTATAGTGATTATTGATTCCATTTTCTAAATTATGTAGATAATGAGTAACATAAGCTTGCTCATTATTTTCATCTTTCAGAGGCTGAATCTCAATGTATTTTCTTAATTCAGAGTACTTTAACATGATTTCTCTCCTTTATTTCTGTTTCAATCTTTGCCAGGCAATTTTCCAGATTTCTCTTAATATCCTCACCCCAAAATCGAATAACTTTCCATCCATTATTCAATAATGTTTCATTTACGATTACATCTCTTTTAATATTGCCTTCGATTTTTTTGTGCCAAAATTCCACATTCGTTTTTATTCTATGCCTCTTAGTTTCCCAATCTTTTCCATGAAAATACTCACTATCGCAAAAGATGGCGATTTTGTGTTTTCCAAAAGTAAAATCAGGTGTGCCGAAAATATTTTTATTGTTTCTTCTGTATCTGTAACCTTTTGCCCATAGTGCATTTGCAAGCAATTCTTCAATTTTTGAATTTTTGTTTTTAATTGCCTGCATGTTTTTTCGTCTTTGTTCTTTCGTTAAAACATCCATTCCGCAAATATAGTCAATTTGAGAGTTGGCCAAAAAACAGCTCTTTTGTAAGCTTTGGGTATAGTTCTACTCATGGCTTTGCTAATATACTGTCTGTGTGCTATTTACAATGCCCACCAGCAGCTGCAAATATTCACCACCACCAAAACCATCCCTTTCCATGTATTTTTTCTTTAAAGGCTAAAAGTAAAACTATTTTTATTAGCAAGGAGTTTCGAGCCAGGGTAAGTTGCTTTTGGATGGTAGTTTTGGAAAGCTGTTTTTCGTTAAAGAATGAAACTATTCTCCGGCGTGATAAAGAAGCGTTTTGCCTGAAAATCACCTTTTTTCGTTTTTTAATAACACTTTACATTTTGCGCAGAAATTTGCTTCTTTCAGGTCAATATCTTCCACGTAAGTGCTTGCCTGCATCACGCAAGAAGGGGTATGGCAATGCACCAGACCAAAGGCATGGCCCAGCTCGTGTATCACTTCTTTGGCAAAACGCTCGGAGAGTTGTCCGGTGTTTTTCAGGATTCCATAGCGCTCGTTGCCAAGGCGGTAGCTTGAAGCAACAGCTGTTTGCCCGTTCAGGTAGGCTTGGCCGAAGATATAGGTTAGGATGGGAATAAATAAATCGACCTGAAATAAACCAATGGTTTTGTGCTTATCAGACGCGTAATGCTCCTCGAGCATTTGTAACAGCTGGTCGGCGTTGTACTGCTTGCGTTGGCCATCAAAATACTGACCCAATTCCAGCCGTGCTTCTTTAACGGCTACAGGCCGGTTGAAGGCTTGCCCAACGGTTCTCGCGATTTTATCGAGCAAGGCTTTTTCGGGAATGCCAAACGACACTATGTTTATATTTTGTGAAGGAACCATGTTCAGGTCGTTGATACGGGCGATGCTATCTGCTTAATCATTTTGTTTTAGGTCGTATTTCTTGATTTTGTTGTAAAGGGTAACCCTATCAATTGACAGTGCTTTGGCAGTACGCGAGATATTCCAGCTGTATTTGCCCAACATATTTATGATATGCTGTCTTTCCAGCTCGTCCAAGCTTTCGATTTTGTTCGTACTCACTTCCTTGCTCAGGGGCAAATCCCTTAACCTGATATCTTTACCATTGCCCACAACGATAGCGCGTTCAATAATGTTTTCGAGCTCTCTTACATTGCCCGGGAAATCATATTCCTGTAGTCTTTTCATGGCTGTTTTGTCCATTCCCACCTTGGCGCGACTCATGCTGGTGCAGTACTTTTCGATGAAATAATTCACCAAAAGTGGGATATCTTCTTTGCGTTCGCGTAGTGGCGGCACCCTGATGTTGACCACGTTAAGCCTGTAATAAAGGTCTTCGCGGAAACTGCCTTCCTGAACCATTTTCTTGAGGTCGCGATTGGTCGCACAAATCACCCTGAAATCGGAGCTTATCGTTTTGTGGCCGCCTACGCGCACGAAAGTTTTTGACTCGAGTACGCGCAGCAGTTCGACCTGCATTTTGGTCGATATCGTAGCGATTTCATCTAAAAATATTGTGCCATTATCAGCCATTTCAAAGCGGCCTTTACGATTATACACTGCACCGGTAAAGGCACCTTTTTCGTGGCCAAAGAGCTCGCTCTCAAGCAAGCTTTCGGTTAGAGCACCACAATGAACACTTACTAAAGGGAAAAATCTCCTTGAAGAATTAGAGTGAATAGCTTTGGCAATCAGTTCTTTACCTGTTCCGCTTTCGCCTGTTATGATTACAGAAGCATTAGACTGTGCCACATGCTCTACTTCGGTGAGCATTTGTTTCACCGGCTCACTTTCGCCTATGATGTCTTCAACATTTTCCAGGTCAACAACTAGGCTCCTCAGGCTCTCATTTTCTGTGCTAAGTGTAATT
>JACDJA010003546.1_pt1 | contig 10010 bp, 9 predicted proteins | sample 7449241 | NCBI WGS metagenome assembly JACDJA01 (sample SAMN14253289, study PRJNA609438) | sludge metagenome | isolation source: initial anaerobic sludge | collected 2018-12-20 | reverse complement strand
GGCAATCGCATCGCCATGATCTTCCAGGATCCGCTGATGACGCTCAATCCGGTGCTGCGCATCGGCGAGCAGATGATGGAAGCCATCCTGACGCACGAGAACGTGCCGCGCGCCGAAGCGCTGGAACGCTGCCGCGAGGCGCTCGCCATGGTCGGCATCCCCGCGCCGGAGAAGCGCCTGAAAAGCTATCCGCATGAGTTCTCGGGCGGCATGCGCCAGCGCGTGGCGATCGCCATCGCCATGCTCAACAAGCCCGACCTGATCATCTGTGACGAGCCGACCACGGCGCTGGACGTGACCATCCAGGGCCAGATCCTGTACCGCATGCAGGAGATCTGCCGCGAGCACAACACCGCGCTGATCTGGATCACCCACGACCTGGGCGTGGTGGCCGAGCTGGCCGACCGCGTCGCCGTCATGTACGCCGGCCGCATCGTCGAGAGCGGCCCGGTCGAACAGGTGCTGGACGCGCCGCGCCATCCCTACACCCGCGGTCTGCTCGATTCGATGCCCGGCGCCACCGCGCCGGGCGCGCGGCTGCACCAGATCAACGGCATGGCGCCGAGCCTGGCCGGCCGCCCGTCGGGCTGTGCGTTCCGGCCGCGCTGCACCCACGCGGTCACGCGCTGCACCGAGCAAGCCCCCACCGTCACCACCGAAGGTTCGCGCAGCTATCGCTGTTACGTCCCGATTGCCCGCGAGGCCGAGCAAGCATGAGTCAAGCCGATACCCCTGTCATCGAGCTCAGGAACGTCCACAAGCGCTTCGAACAGCGCCCGGATCTGGCGCAGCGCATCCTGGCCCTGGCCGGCCGCCCGATCGACCGCCGCACCGTCTATGCCGTCAATGGCGTCGACCTGCGCATCGGCCGCGGCGAAGTCGTCGGGCTGGTGGGCGAGTCCGGCTGCGGCAAGTCCACCCTGGGCCGCGTGGTCGCCGGCCTGCATCGCCAGACCGAAGGCGAATTGCTGTACCAGGGCCAGGACCCGCGCCGCCTGAGTGGCCGCGAGAAACTGGCCTACACGCTGGGCGTGCAGATGATTTTCCAGGACCCGCAGGCCTCGCTCAATCCGCGCCAGCGCCTGCGCCAGATCCTGGGCGAATCGCTCAAGGTGCACAAGCTGGCGCCGCCGGCCGAGATCCCCGCGCGCATCGACCAGGCCTTGACCGAAGTGGGCCTGGACACCGAATACCGTGACCGCTTCCCGCACCAGATCTCGGGCGGCCAGCGCCAGCGCATCGGCATCGCCCGCGCGCTGATGGTGGCGCCCAAATTCCTGGTGTGCGACGAGCCGGTGGCGGCGCTGGACGTATCGATCCAGGCGCAGGTGATCAACCTGTTCATGGATCTGCGCGAACAGCACGGCTTCACCTACCTGTTCATCAGCCACGACCTGGGCGTGGTGCGCCACATTTCGGATCGCGTGGCCATCATGTACCTGGGCAAGATCGTCGAAATCTCGACGTCGGCCGAGATCTTCGCGCGCGCCAACCACCCCTACACCCAGGCCCTGATGGCCGAGGTGCCGGACGTGGCGCGGCGCGGCCGCAAGTTCACCCCGATCAAGGGCGAGATCCCGTCGCCGCTGAACCCACCGTCGGGCTGTACCTTCAACCCGCGCTGCCCGCACGCCATGCCGCGCTGCCGCGAGCAGGCGCCGGCGTTGCAGGAAATATCCCCGGGCCACTGGTCGGCCTGCCATCTGAACGAAGCCACCGCCTGAACGCCATGAAACCCTCTGACATGTCCAACGTGGACCGCATCGCCATCGAAATGGGCCATGCCGGCCGCAACGCCATCGCCTATATCGACGAGGATCGCAATTCCGATCGCCCGTTCAAGCTGCAGACCTACCGCCCCTACGGCTACACCCCGGACCGTCCGGTGGTGATCGTGCAACACGGCGTGCTGCGCAACGGCGACGAATACCGCGACTTCTGGGTCGAGGCCGCCGACAAGCACAAGCTGCTGATCGTGGCGCTGACCTTCTCCAACGAGATCTGGCCGGGCGTGGAAAGCTACAACAATGGCCGCGTGTTCTCGGCCGGCGGCAACCCGCGCCACATCGACGGCTGGACCTACGCGCTGGTGGGCAACGTGATCCGCGACATGATCGACGCCGAGATCACCGATGGTGAAAACGTGTATCTGTTCGGCCACTCGGCCGGCGGCCAGTTCGTGCACCGCCTGATGAGCAGCCAGTCGCACGCGCCGTTCAAGGCGGTGGCGGCCGGCAACCCCGGCTGGTACACGCTGCCGACCTTCGACTATCCGTTCCCCGAAGGCATGGACGGCGTCGGCCTGACCGAAGACCACCTGGTCAAGCTGCTGGGCTACCCGATGATGATCCTGGCCGGCGACCAGGACATCGCCACCGACGATCCCAACCTGCCATCGGAACCGGCCGCCATGCGCCAGGGCCCGCACCGCTACGCCCGCGCCCACAACTACTTCGAGGCCGGCCGCAAGGAGGCAGAGCGCCGCGGCGTGCCGTTCAACTGGACGCTGCAAGTGGTGCCCGGCATCGGCCACGATGGCCGCGCCATGTCCGCCGTCTGCGCCAGCCTGTGGTTCGACGGCGCCATGCCGAGCGATGCCGAACTGGCTCGCCTGGCCGGCCAGCAGGTCGCCTGAACGCCCCCTTTCATTCCCGCTAGCAGAATCGCCATGTCATCCACTTCCCGCACTGAACAACTCGTCGCCGGCATCCAGAGCTGGCTGCAATGCGAATCGCCCTCGAACTTTCCCGATGGCATCGCCGCCATGGCCCGCATCATCGCCGACTACGCGGCCGCGGCCGGCCTGACGGTGGAACTGTCCTCGCTCGGCCCGGCCACCGGCCCGCTGCTGTACGCCACCAACCGCGCCGCCGGCGACACCCGCCCGGGCATCCTGATCCTGGCCCACATGGACACGGTGCACCCGGTCGGCACGCTGCTGGAGAACCCGGTGCGCATCGACGGCGACCGCCTCTACGGCCCCGGCAGCTATGACATGAAGGCCGGCATTTATCTGGCGCTGACGGCGCTGGCCGGCGTGGCGCGCCCCGGCGCGACGCAACTGCCGGTGGACTTCCTGGTGGTGCCCGACGAGGAAACCGGCAGCCATGCCTCGCGCGCCCATATCGAACGCTTCGCCGCCAACGCCAAGTACGCGCTGGTGTGCGAACCGGCCCGCCCCAACGGCGGCAAGTGCGTGACGGCGCGCAAGGGCACCGGCATGCTGAACCTGAACGTCAAGGGCCGTCCGGCCCATGCCGGCATGCAGCATGAAAAGGGCCGCAGTGCGATCCGCGAGATGGCGCACCAGGTGCTGGCGCTGGAAGCGATGACGGACTATGAGCGCGGCATCACCGTGAGCGTGGGCACGATCGCCGGCGGCACCGTGACCAACACGGTGCCGGCCCTGTGCCGCTGCGTGGTGGACTTCCGCGTGCCCGACATGGGCGCGGCCGAGGACGTGCTGCGCCGCATGCGCGAACTGTGCGCGGTGGGTCCGGACGTGGAACTGGATATCGACGTGGAACTGAACCGCCCGCCGATGGTGAAGACCGAGGAAGCCGCCGCGTTGCTGGCGCTGGTGCAGGGCTATGCCGAACGCGCCGGCTTCCTGCTGGAAGACGCGCCGATGACCGGCGGCGGCAGCGATGCCAACTTCACCTCCGCCATGGGGATTCCGACGCTGGACGGCCTGGGGGCCGACGGCGACGGCGCGCATACGTTGAATGAGTACATCCTGATTTCAACGCTGGCGCAGCGCCTGACGTTCTGGGAACTGCTGCTCAAGGAACTGGCGTAAGTTCTGGAAGCCGCAGTTGAAGGAGCTGGCGTAACGCCAGCTCGATGAGGCGGCGAAGCGTGGCCACGCAGGAACGGCAGAACGACTTCGGTGACGATCCGGAACATTCCTTTCGGATCGGTCTTGCATACGCATGCCCATGCCCATGCCCTCGGGGTTCTGGAATCGGCATAGATTATCAATCGATACTCTTACCGATCTATTCTCGTGCAAAAGACATGACGTCCGCCCCGGCAAGACAGGTCTCTCATGCACGGCAGCCCACCAGGTACTCCCGGACATGCGCATCCTGATCGCGATCATTCTATTTATCAGTCTCGCGGGATGCGGGGCAACATTGAAGCCGGTCAAGCCCGATGCCACCACGGGATTGTTCTCCACCACCGTCGGGATCGCGCCATCCGATATCGAAGTCGCCGAGCGCTTTGATCCCGCCTACCGGCGCATGCTGTTCATCAACGTCAAATCCAACTGGGGCTACCTGGAGACCATCGATTACTTCCAGACGTCCATCGAGCACCTTGGAACCTTCGAGCAGGTGCTGACGAGAAAAGACATCGATCAGAAGATCATTGCCTGGCATTTGCAGGACAAGGTGTCAGACGTCTCGAACTTGCTGGGGCTGAACCTGCTCAGCAAGCAAATCGGGAATTTCCTCATCCTCGACGTGGGCAACTGGTGGAAGGGCGGCTATCACTACGAAGGTTCGTTGCAGGCCATGGATGCCAGCACAGGCAAGACGGTGTTCAAGACGACGCTCCAGGCATTCAACTGGGACGGCTTGGACGCGTCGTTGTTCCGCCCGCTGCTCAACGCGTTCGTGCTCTGGACCAAGAACGAATTGCCCGGCCCACAGCCAGGCGGCAAGTAAGCGCCTCCCCAATCTGCAACGCGCTGGCGGGCCGGCGCCGCCAGCAGGCGAACGCAGCAGCCCGCCGTACCCTGCGGCCTAGAATTTCTCCGGCACGAACATCTCTTCGGGCACCGGGTGGCGCAGGTAGTCCTGGTGGTGAACCCGCTCGGGCAACACCACCTCCGCATGCGTCACGGGATGGTAGGGCACCTGTTCCAGCAAATGGCTGATGCAGTTCAGCCGCGCCGTCTTCTTGTCATCGGCGCGCACCACCCACCAGGGTGATTCCGGAATGTGCGAGCGTTCCAGCATGACTTCCTTGGCCTGCGTGTAGGCCTCCCAGCGACGACGGCTTTCCAGGTCCATCGGGCTCAGCTTCCATTGCTTGAGCGGATCGTCGATGCGGCTCTGGAAGCGCGACTCCTGTTCGTTGTCGGACACCGAGAACCAGTATTTGACGATCTGGATGCCGCTGCGCACGAGCATCTTCTCGAACTCGGGCACCGAGCGGAAGAATTCCTCGTACTCTGCGTCGCTGCAAAAGCCCATGACGCGCTCCACGCCCGCCCGGTTGTACCAGCTGCGATCGAACAACACGATCTCGCCGGCGGCGGGCAGGTGCGCAGCGTAGCGCTGGAAATACCATTGCGTGCGCTCGCGCGAACTCGGCGCGGGCAGCGCGGCCACCCGGCACACGCGCGGGTTCAGGCGCTGCGTGATGCGCTTAATGACGCCTCCCTTGCCGGCCGCGTCGCGCCCTTCGAACAGCACCACCAAGCGATGTCCGCTGTGCATCACCCAGTCCTGCAGCTTGACCAGCTCCCCCTGCAGGCGCAGCAGCTCGCGGAAGTACCGACGCCGCTGCGCGTGCCAGGACTCGCCCCTGGCGTCGCCGTTGTCGCCGCGCCAGTCGTCGAGCTCCATTTCCAGCTCTTCATCCAGACTGTCGATCAGGTCTTCCTGCAGGCGCATATGCCGCTGCAAGGTATCGGCGCCGCGTTCAGGCATGTTTTCCATGGTGGCCTCCCATTGTCGTTTCACCCGTCGGCGCACCTGGCGTGCGTCCGAACTGCGCCAGGGTGACGGGTAAATATGACAGGCAATCAAGGCGCCTGCGGGCGGCAGTCTGGCCCTAAAATGGGCGCCGAGAGAGACGTCCCCGCAAAGAAGCCATGCAAGAAAAAACCGCAAACAGCGCCATCGCCTACGGCCTGGCCACGATCGCCGCCGACGGCACCATCCTGGACACCTGGTATCCCCGTCCGTCCCTGGCCGACAACACGCCCGCTGGCGGCACGCGGCACCTGACGCCGGAAGAAGCCCGCGCCGCGCTCGGCGAGCACGTTCCCACTTCGCTGGGACGCGACACCCGCCGCAAGGTCGACATCGTCGCCGTGCGTACCGCCATCGCCTCGCTCGACGCGCCGCCCGCCGACGCGCACGACGCCTATCTGCGCCTGCACCTGCTCAGCCACCGGCTGATCCGGCCGCATGGCGCCAACCTGGACGGCCTGTTCAACGTGCTGGCCAATGTGGCCTGGACCTCTGCCGGCCCTTGCGCCGTCGATCAGGTCGATGCCTTGCGTTGGCAATTGCGTGCCACCGGGCAAGTGCTGGAGATCCGCGGCGTCGACAAGATCCCGCGCATGACCGACTACGTGGTGCCCGCCGGCGTGCGCATCGCCGACACCGCCCGCGTGCGCCTGGGCGCGCACCTGGCGGCCGGCACCACCGTGCTGCACGAGGGCTTCTGCAACTTCAACGCCGGCACCCTGGGCGCCTCCATGGTCGAAGGCCGCATCAGCGCCGGCGTCATCGTCGATGACGGCACCGACATCGGCGGCGGCGCATCCATCATGGGCACCATGTCCGGCGGTGGCAAACAGGTGGTGGCCATCGGCAAGCGCTGCCTGCTGGGCGCCAATTCCGGCATCGGCATCTCGCTGGGCGATGACTGCGTGGTGGAGGCAGGCTGCTACATCACCGCCGGCACACGCGTGCTGACGCCGGAGGGCGCGGTGGTCAAGGCCGTGGAACTGGCGGGCCAGCACGGGCTGCTGTTTCGCCGCAACTCGCAGACGGGCGCGGTCGAAACGCTGGTGCGCACGGCCGCCTGGGGCACGCTGAACCCGGCGTTGCATACGGGACACTGAGCGGGCCAGCCACCGGTGTCGGCCGCATGCCGCCCGATGGCGGCGCGTCGGGTCCGCGCGGACATATCCCGCCAGAGGTGGCCCAGCCGCGCAATGCGGCCGGCTTCAAGCGCCCGGCGGCTGCGGCACGAACGGATAATGCTCGACCCGGCCATGGCCCGCGATGATGGCGGTGGACTCGGGCACCTCTTCCCAGACGCCGGGCATTTCGCTCAACGGTTCGGACAGCAGCAGGAAGGCATCGTCATCCAGGGCCGCGACCTTCGGGTCGTCGGGATAGAGTTCGCGCAAGTGGCGCACGCAGGTGTTATGGAACAGCGTGCGCGAATCGCGCTCGCTGGAATAGCGCACCGCGATCAGGCGCTCGCCGTCCAGCGCGCAGACCGTCATGTTGATCGGCCGGGCCACGCCATGGCGCCGGCCGGTTTCCTCGACCGCGCCGACCATGCGCGCCAGCGCCGGCAGCGGGTCTGTCTCCAGGCCGAAGCTCAGCGCCAGCAGGAACATCACCTCGGAATCGGTCGACCCTTCCAGCGAGCCGAAGTACGCCGGCGCGATCATCAGCATCAGGTCGCGCCGCAGCAAGGGATAGTCGCGGATGACGCCGTTGTGCACGAACAGCCAGTTGCCGTGGCGGAACGGATGGCAATTGGTTTCCTGGGCCGGCGTGTCGGTGGCGGCGCGGATGTGGGCCACGAACAGCGGCGAATGGATGGCGCGCGCGGCCTCGCGCAGATTGCGGTCGTTCCAGGCCGGATGCACGCTGCGGTAGCGGAACGGCGGCTCCACGGGCTTGCCGTACCAGCCCAGGCCGAAGCCGTCGCCGTTGGTGGTGGTGGCGCCCATGCGCGAATGCAGGCTCTGGTCGATCAGCGAGTGCCTGGCCTTGAACAGCACGCTCTCCATTTGCAGGGGACTCCCGGTATAAGCCAGCCAGCGGCACATGATGCGCTCCTTGGAAACAACCCCGGCGCGAGGCGGCGGGTGTGCCCCAGTGTAGGAGCCGGGCGCAATTTTCTACAAGCCCGGCGCGGCGGCGCGCGACATAGTGCGGGACTGACTGCTTCTCCGGAGCCTTCCATCTTGCATCCCCCCACCGCTTTCACGCCACAGCTGGGCTTTGCCAGCGACAACACCGCCGGCGCCAGCCCGCAGATCCTGGCCGCGCTGCAACAGGCCAATGAGGGACAGGCTCCCGCCTACGGCGCCGACGACATCACGCTGCGTGTCGAGCGCCGCCTGGCCGAGATCTTCGAGCGCGACGTCGACGTGCTGCTGGTGCCCACCGGCACGGCCGCCAACTCGCTGGCGCTGGCGGCGCTGACACCGCCGTGGGGCAGCGTGCTGTGCCACGCGCACAGCCACATCGCCAACGACGAATGCGGCGCGCCGCAGTTCTACAGCGGCGGCGCGCGCCTGGCGCTGCTCGATGGCGCCGCATCCAAGCTCGACCCCGCCCTGCTCGCCCAGGAAGCGCGCCGCAAGGCCGGCGACGTGCACTCGATGCCGCCTGCCTGCGTCAGCATCACCCAGGCCACGGAAACCGGCAGCGTGTACACGCTGGACGAGATCCAGGCCATCGGCGCCGTCTGCCGCGATGCCGGACTGCCCCTGCACATGGATGGCGCGCGCTTCGCCAATGCCTTGGTCAGCCTGGGCTGCACGCCCGCGGAAATGACCTGGAAAGCCGGGGTCGCGGCGCTGTCGTTCGGCGCCACCAAAAACGGCGTGCTGGGCGCCGAGGCCATCGTGCTGTTCGAACCCGGACGCGCCGCCGAGCTGGCCTACCGGCGCAAGCGCGGCGGCCACCTGTTCTCGAAGATGCGGCTGCTGTCGGCGCAAATGGACGCCTATCTGGCCGACGACTTGTGGCTGCGCAACGCGCGCCAGGCCAACGCCATGGCGGCGCGGCTGGCGGCCGGCATGGCGGGGCTGCCCGGCATCGAACTGCAGGGACCGGCCGAGGCCAACATCCTGTTCTGCCGGCTGCCCACCGCCGCGATCGACGGCCTGCTGGCGCAGGGCTTTCGCTTCTATCATGACCGCTGGGGCCCGGGGGTGGCGCGGCTGGTCACCTCGTTCACCACGCGTGAAGCCGATGTCGACCATTTCCTGGCGGCATTGCGGGCGCAGTTGCGATAGGCTCGTCGCGGTGGACTGGCGCGGCGGCCCGTCCGCGCTCAGGCCGCGCGCCGGTAGGCCGACGGCGCCACGCCGTAGGCCGAGCGAAAAGCGCGGTTGAAATGGCTCTGATCGTAGAAGCCGACCTCGGCCGCGACCTGCGCGATCGAGGCCGGCGCCCGCGCCAGCGTGGCGCAGGCCCGCTCCAGCCGCAGCCGCGTCAGCCAGGCGTGGGGCGTCAGGCCCACCGACAGCGCGAAGCGGCGCAGGAACTGATAGCGGCTCAGCCCGCACAGGCGCGCCAGATCCTCCAGCCCGATCTTCTCGCCCAGGTGCGCCTGGCAATAATCCAGCACCCCCCGCAGATGGGACGCCGACAGGCCTCCGCGCACCTGCTGCGGCTTCACCACGCCGGTACGCGCGAACAGCGCGCCCATCAAGGCCAGCGACGCGGCCTCGTGCGCCAGCGGCCCGGCGGCGGCGTCCGCCATCCATGACGCGTGCAGGGCCACGAAGCGGGCGGCCAGGCCGGCGTCTTCGATCAGGGTGCCCAGGAAGCATTCGTCGGGCGCGCCGTCCGAAACCTCGGCGATGAAGCCGCGCATCAGCTCTGGCGCGATGCGAAACGTGTTCAGGGTATGGGAATGGCCATAGTCGGCCACGCCGGCGCCGTCATGCACCTCGCCCGGCGGCATCAGGGCGATGCCCCCTGGGCCCAGCAGCGTGCTGCGGCCGCGGAAGGTCTGGCGCTGCACGCCCTGGGTCACCAGGCCGATGTGGTAGTCGACGTGGTAATGCCGCTCGAACCGGAAATCGACCAGGCGCGCCACGCCCAGCACCAGGCCCGGCGTACCGGGCACCGGTCGATAACGCACATCGTCCTTCATCGTCAGCGCCATGGTGCAAAGCGGCAGGTATAGCCCCGCGCGCGCCTCCCGGTCTTGTAATTTATTGCGGCATCACTTCTTCAGCAATGCCTTGAGCATGGCCATGCGCTCCTTGGGATTCATGGCGGCGGTGGTCTCGTCTTCCTGGATGCCCGGGGCGTCCAGGCCCATTTCCTCGATGAAGCGCGAAGGCTCGC
>JACDJA010003543.1_pt1 | contig 10017 bp, 7 predicted proteins | sample 7449241 | NCBI WGS metagenome assembly JACDJA01 (sample SAMN14253289, study PRJNA609438) | sludge metagenome | isolation source: initial anaerobic sludge | collected 2018-12-20 | reverse complement strand
GGCTCATATAAGCTAACTTCAAAGAGTCCAAGCTACTGACTTTACTTTTATAGTTAAACTTATTGCGAATGTATTCAGCCTGCTTGGGATTTGTACCTGAAATATTCAATTTCCCCACTTTCAATTCGTGGAGGCTTTCTTTAAACTTTTGTCTTCTTTGTTGCAAACTATCGGCGTTGGCGCGTCGACCAATCTTGCTTTCAATCAGCGGAATTTGGCGCAAAGCTGCCACGTATCCACTATCAATATAGGTTGCAACCTGCGTAAAATCAAGCACTCCCGCTGGCCCCATCTGCGACTCAATCAAAATACCTTTTTCAGTGGACATCGAAAAATCAGCCTTGCGCATCAGCATGTTTTGCAATTGCGAAAGCATGTCATTCTGCTGCGGCGCTTTATAGTTTCCTGCGGCTTTACTTCCTATTAAAATATCAGGGTTAAAAGCTTCTTCGGCAATGTCGGTTGGGAAGTTATTGAACATTCCGCCGTCAAAAAGCAGTTTATCGTTAATTTTCACTGGTCTAAAAAGTAATGGAAAAGTTGCCGAAGCCCGAACTGCTGTGCCCAGCTGTCCGTTGCGCAAAACCACCAACTGTGATGAATCGATATCCGAAGCAACGCAGCGAAAAGGCACAAAAAGGCTATCGAAATCATAATTGGCCAATGCCGAAGGAGCAGCAAAGGTTTCCATCACCGCATAATCCATCAAAAATGTAGAAATAATGCTTGATGGCAGTCGCGAAACTATCCGTTTGTCAATGCTAAAAGGCACGCTAATCCAGGAGGCGTTGGGCGCTTCAAGTTTACTCACGAAATCCTGTTCGTTAACTGTTCCGTTGACCCAGGCTGCAAAATTTTCGCTCTTTACAAAATCTTCAATCTCCTGTGGCGCATAGCCACTGACGTATAAGCCGCCAATGATAGCTCCCATAGAGTTTCCAACTACATAATCAATCGGAATTTCGTGTTCTTCCAAGGCTTTTAACACACCTACATGGCTCAAACCTTTGGCTCCTCCGCCACTAAGCACAAGGGCCACGCGTTGTGCTGAGGCAGGAAGCGACAGCAACAACAAAAAAACCAAAGCCGATTTTAAGAGATTGTGTTTCATAAAAAAAACCGTTGCGAAGTTAATAAATCCCTTCGCAACGGTTTGATATTTAAAAAACAATATTAAACGTGCTTCAATGCCTGTTCAAGGTCAGCGATGATGTCTTTTAAATCTTCTATACCAACAGACAGACGCACAAGGCCTTCAGTAATTCCGGCTGCATCTTTTGACGCTTTACTCAGCTTGGAGTGCGTCATGCTGGCCGGGTGTTGAATCAGCGTTTCTATGCCGCCGAGCGAAACCGCCAAAAGTGCCATTTGCACATGATCCATCATTTTTTTGCCGGCATCATAGCCACCTTTCAGCCCGAAGCTGATCATCGCACCAGGGCCTTTCATCTGTTTTTTGGCCAGCTCAAACTGCGGATGAGAAGCCAGACCAGGATAAAGCACCCATTCCACTTTTGGATGATTTTCGAGGAATTCAGCAACTTTCTGAGCACTTTGCTGTGCCCTATCGATGCGGATTCCAAGTGTTTTAAGTCCGCGACGGGTGAGCCAGGCTTGGTGCGGATCCATATTGAATCCCATATTTACCATAACAGGTCGCATGATTTTATAATGCTTTTCATCTTTAGCAATCACCATTCCGGCAACGATATCAGCATGTCCGTTGATAAATTTTGTCATTGAATGCAGCACAATATCAACACCGAATTCAAAAGGTTTTTGCAGATAAGGACTACAAAAAGTGTTGTCAACACAAACCGGGATATTGTGTTCGTGGGCAATTTTGCAGATTTCGGCAATATCAGTAATGCCGATGGTAGGATTAGCAGGTGTTTCAAGATAAATCAAAGCGGTGTTTGGCTTGATGGCTTTGCGCACATTTTCCGGATCAGTGGCATCGATAAAGCTGGATTCCACACCAAACTTTGGGTAAAGGGATTCCATGATGGCGCGCGATGGCCCATAAAGTGAGTTGTGTGCAACGAGGTGTTTTCCAGCACCGAGATAGGCCAGATAAACCGTATTTACGGCCGCCATGCCCGAGCTGGTAGCGATACCACCGAAGCCGCCTTCGAGCGAGGCTACAGCATTTTCCAGCTCTTCAATGGTAGGATTACCAATGCGCGTATAAATATAACCATCTTCCTCGCCTGAAAAACATTTTGCGCCATGATCGGCATTTTTAAACTTAAATGTTGAAGTTTGGTAAATTGGTGTTACCGCGCTTCCCTTAGGGTCTTCAAAACCACCGGCATGCACTGCTTTTGAATTGAACCCCAAATTTTCGTCTTGCATAATATTATTAAATTTTTAAAAACATAAATAAAAAACCGGCCTTAGCCGGTTTGTGGGTATAATTTTGCCTAAAATGGCCAAAAACTATTGTCGTTCCAGATTTCTTCTTTCAGGTCTTCATTCATCCTGAACAACAATTTATGATGGGTTTTTTCCCAGTCAGCCAGCATCTGATACATGGCTTTTTCATTTTTATCAGTGGCTTTTTCTGCCCTGTCTGAATACACTTCGATGGCTTTGTTTTCAAAGTCAATAGCGGCCGAAATAGCTGCTGCTTCAAAACTTGCTGCCGAAATTTCTTTTTTTACCTGAGCCGATAAAATCTCGTCTGTTTCTGAGTGATCCTCTTCTAAATGCAGCTCATTTTGCAAAAAAGTTTGGTTTTCTTCGTAATGTTTAAACTGTTTTGAGAGGAAGTTGATGTGTGCATTTTCCTCTTCGGCCATCGTTTCAAAAACCTGTTTCACGGCTTTGCTCTCGGTTTGGCGGGCAACCTGTGTGTAAAACGCTTTGCCTTTACGCTCAAGTAAAATGGCCAATTTTAGAATGTCAGTAGCTGATTTTCCAGTTTCCATAGTTTGTTTATTTTAAGATGATTTTTAGAAGCCAAAGTTACAATAATATCACTTATCATTAGCATTTTGAAAGGATTATTTAAAGGATTTCCAATAAAAAAATGTTTAGTTTAGCAGCCCTATTCGCCAATGAAAGGAATAAGCTTAATTAAACAGTAATCTTATGCAAAACCTAAAAGAACAAGTTGACCTCTTCAACCGCTTGTTTGATACCTTTTTAGGCCAAAAGCCTGACAGCATCGTACCGCTTCCCGAGTCAGGATCAGCGCGCAAATATTTTAGATTAGTCTCGGGAAATAAAAGCTATATAGGTACATTCCATACGGTTACAGAAGAAAACCGGGCTTTCGTAAGTTTTGCACGACATTTTTTTTCCCTTGGCCTTGCTGTTCCTGAAGTGCTGGCCGTTTCGGATGATTTTATCGCCTATTTACAAACAGATTTAGGCGATACAAGCCTTTTCAAACTTGTTCAGGATGCCTTGGCTCAAGGCGATTTTCATCCACTTTTAATCGATTACTATAAAGATGCCCTCAGCCATTTGCTTAACTTTCAGTTTAAAGGTGACCAGGGACTGGATTATTCATTAGCTTTCCCTACCAGCCATTTTGATGAAAAAGCAATACGCGACGACCTCAATTATTTCAAATATTATTTCCTGAAGCTTCAACCTGAAATCGTTTATAACGAGTCAGAGCTGGAGTATGAATTCACGCAGCTTACACAATTTATTGTCCAAGCTCCTGCTGACTTTTTTATGTACCGCGATTTTCAGTCGAGGAATATTATGATTCACGAAGGCAAAACCCATTTCATTGATTTCCAGGGTGGCAGAAAAGGCCCTTTGCAATACGATGTAGTGTCGCTGCTATTTCAGGTGAAGGCGCAAATTCCGGAAGCGATAAAAAATGAATTATTAGATTTTTACTTGCAAAAACTCGAAAGTTATACCAATACGAAAGCTATTCAGTTCAGACATTATTATCCTGCATTCGTTTATCTACGGCTGATGCAAGTGCTTGGCGCTTATGGTTATCGCGGACTGATCCAGAAAAAACGACACTTCGTCGAAAGTATCCCTTATGCCATCAAAAGCCTGACAAGCCTACCTGAGCAGTATGATATTCCACTGAGCCTGCCGGTTTTAAAAGGAATTTTCCTGCAACTCAGACAGCTGAAAAAACGTTATCCATTGTTTGAAAAGAAAGCTTTTGAGACTTTATTGATAAATGTTAACAGCTTTTCTTATAAAAAAGGAGGCATTCCCGAAGACCTGAGCGGCAATGGCGGCGGCTTTGTTTTTGACTGCCGACCGCTACCCAATCCCGGACGCGAAAACAAGTATAAGATGCTAACAGGCAGAGATAAAGAGGTGATTGAGTTTTTACAAAAATACCGGGAAGTGGAGGCATTTTTAGATCATATAAAAGCGATCCTTAGCCAAAGTATCGAAAATTATTCGGCGCGTGGATTCAAACATTTGATGGTAAATTTTGGTTGTACAGGTGGTCAGCACCGGTCGGTTTATTGTGCAGAAAATATCGCAAACTGGCTTCGCAAAAAATACCCGGAATTAATGGTAAGTTGCAAACACCGCGAACAGCAATTTGACGATGAGTAAAAAATGTAAATCCGGCGAAAAGCCCAGCAATAAAGAGAAGCAGTTTTCTTGTAAGAAATGCGGCCAGGCTTCAAACAAAGAAAATCGCCTGTGCAAAGCTGTAAAAACGAAAGCATGAAACAGCAATCAATAGGCATGATACTCGCTGCTGGCAAGGGGACGCGTCTCGAAAAGCTAACTGCCACAAAACCCAAAGCATTGCTCGAAATAAATGGCATAACTTTGTTAGAAAGAGTTATCAATCAGTTAATTGCAGCTGGAATTTCAGAAGCAGTGATCAACGTGCATCATTTTGCAGATCAAATTAAGGCATTTTTAGCCAAGGCAGATTTTAAAGCCATCCGCTTGCAAATTTCTGACGAAAGCGACCAATTGATGGATACAGGCGGCGGCATTTTACAAGCCGGAAAATATTTTCAAGGCTTTGATGCTGTTCTAATTCATAACGTTGACGTGCTGAGCGACTTAAACCTACAATTAATCTTAGAAGAATTTCAAAAAGCACCAGCCATGGCTTGGTTGCTAACCCAAGAAAGGGCGAGCAGTCGTAAATTATTGTTCGACACGCACAACCAGCTTTGCGGCTGGAAAAACTTAACGAATAATCAATTTAAATGGGTTGAAGCAGCTAAATCGGATTATAAAGAACAGGCTTTTAGTGGAATACATCTTTTTAAACCACAACTTTTTGAGCATGTTCCGATACAAAAAGTTAGTGTTATTGATCTCTACTTGAATTTAGCACGGCAATTTAGTATCGCCTCAAAACCCATCAAAACAAATTACTGGTTTGACTTAGGCAAGAAAAATCAAGTTGAGGAGATTGATCTTTTTTTTCAACAACAAGAAGCTTAATAATGCAACAGAACAACAGTTTTTTGGCACAACTTGCGCAGGTGATTGCTAACAATTACGCCGATCAGCTGCGCGATCTTACAGTGTTATTTCCAAACAAACGTGCCGGATTATTTTTCAAAAAGGCTTTGACCCAAAAGCTGAATAAAGCAGCCTGGTTGCCACGTATCAGCACCATCGAACAAGCTTTTGCGCAATGGAGCAAACTCGAAATTGCTGATAACCTCGGTGTGCAATTTGAACTGCTGGAAATAAAGGCAGCGCAAAATGTCGGCGATGGATTTAGCATGGCTGAATATGTAGGTCTGGCCAACCAGATGGCGGAAGATTTTAACGAAATTGACCAACAAATGGCAGATGCCGGTGCTGTTTTTAATTACCTGAACGAGGCAAAGGCTCTCGAATTATGGCATCCGGATGGCTCAGCGCTGACCGATAGCGAGAGGCGTTATCTTAGTTTTTATCGCCTGCTTGAAAATGATTATCACATCCTTCGCAAAGCTTTGGAAGCAAAGCAGATGGCATACGTAGGTATGGTTTCCAGAGCATTAGCTGAAATGGATGCTGATTTATTAGCCGAGAAAACTGGTCGGGGAAAATTTATCTTTGCGGGATTTAATGCCTTAACAAAAGCCGAAGAAACCGTAATTATTAAATTACTCAAACTCAAAAAAGCTGAAATTTTCTGGGATATCGACACCTACTATTTTGAAGAAAATGAGTTTGGCAAACATGAAGCCGGCAATTCTATCAGGAAGTTTGCCTCGCGCTTTCCGGAAGCGGTAAAAAACTTTAAATCAGCCGATTTGCTCACTTCTGAAAAGGAAATCATCATCCATCCCGTTCCCGGAAATGCCACACAGGCCAAAGCACTCGGGCAGGTATTGAGCAACGGCAAAAGCAAAAGCAAAACCGCTGTTGTGCTGGCCGATGAAAACTTGCTAATTCCGGTGTTAAATGCCATTCCAGAATCTGTGGCGCATTTTAATGTGACGCTGGGATTTCCTTTTACGAAAACTGCAGCTTATCAATATTTAAGTGCTTATTTCACTATCCACCTGCGGCAGCGGAAAATTCAATCAGATTTGGGTATTTACCTCAAACCTATGCTGCAACTGATATCCCATGAGCTGAACGCCTATTTTTTGACTAGCCGCGAACTGGAGTTGATCAACAACTGGCAACAAAATATCCTTCAAAATAGCCAGCGTTTTATTTCCAAAGAGGAACTCACGGAAACATTTAAAGGAAATATCAGGCTAAGTAATTTATTTGAACTGCTTCTACAGCCTATTGATTCTACGTCCATAAAAACATTACTTAGCAATACAAGCTCATTAGTAAACACCTTGTGCGACTGGATTTTAGATAGCAACAAAAGCCAAAAACACAGCTTAGTCAATCAGTTTATAACAGCCGGCAAACTTTTACATAAAATAGAAGATCTCGTAACAGTAAGGCCTGAACTACTTGTTTTAGAAGATTTTGGAACTTTATTTCACAAATTAGCAATTGGTTTACAGGTACCATTTTCGGGCGAGCCACTGCAGGGCCTGCAAATTATGGGTCTGCTCGAAACCCGAAATCTCGATTTTGAAAGCTTGCATATTTTAGGCGTTAATGAAGGCACACTTCCGCAAGAAAAAAGCTACCAATCGTTGATTCCGGCAGATATTCGTAAAGCTCTCGGCTTATCAAATTACTCAGAAAGGCAGGCCGTCTATGCCTATCATTTTTTTAGGCTACTGCAAAAAGCCAACACTATACATCTCTATTATAATAACGAACCCGGATCATTTGGAAGTGGAGAACAGAGTCGGTTTATCCAGCAAATCAGGTACGAGCTGGTCAAACTCAATCCAAAAATCAGTGTTAGAGAGGCTGCTTTCGCGCTTCCATCGCCTTCCAAACGCAAAGATATTTCTATCAGCATCCCAAAAAATGAGCAGGTGATGCAGCAGCTTATTGAAAAAGCCAAAACGGGATTTTCTCCCTCAAGCCTGGCCACCTATATTATATGTCCGCTGCAATTTTATTTGAGTAGTATTGTTGGTCTGCAGCCCAATGAGTCATTCCAGGAAGGTATCAAATACAACGACCTCGGAACGGCGGTGCACAATACGCTCGAAAGTCTGTATACGCCATTTATTGATAAAAATCTTACCGGCGCAGATATTGACAAAATGCTTGCCATTTCAGAAGGAGTGTTGGATAAACACCTGCTGGAACTGTATCCTAAAGGATTGGCAGACTTTGGCAATAGTCTGTTGATGAAAGAAGTGGCACGTCAATTTGTAAAAAACTTTTTGGTTTACGAGAAGAAGTCACTGGCAGATAGATCTATAACTATCAAAGGCTTGGAGAAAAAACTTAGCATTGAACTTGCTGCCGCCGGCATCAGCATAAAGCTGAAAGGTACCATAGACCGCATTGATAAAGTAGGGGAAATCACACGGCTCATCGATTACAAAACCGGCACTGTTGATGAGAAAACCTTGAAACTAAAGACATGGGAGCAACTGCTATTACCACAAAGAAGCAAAGCCTTGCAATTGGCTATTTACCAGCTTTTAATGGTTAAATCAGAATTAATTTCATCGCTGGGCAAGCTGGAATGTGGAATCATCAACCTGCAAAAACCCGGCAAAGGTCTGATGGCTTTATCACTTCCGGAAGAGGGAGAAAATATTGGTTTTGAAGAAAATATCATGGATCAGCTTGCTGGACTATTTGAAGAACTTTATGACAAGGAAACACCTATTGTTCAGACCAATGAGACCAAGTACTGCACTTATTGCAATTTTGCAGGCATCTGTAATCGTTGACGCTTCAGGCGATACAGAGTAATGAAACAAAATAAGGTGTCTGTTAATTTCGCTAAAAAAATTAGGCTTTTTGGTGTTATTTGAGCCAACAATTATAGCTTTGTGGCTTGAACAATGGCTTATTTTAACAAAAATCTTCCATTATTGTGGAAGTCAGTAAATTTCATGTTATGAAAAAGTTTCAACTATTTTTAATTTTATTGTTTTGCGGAGGAGTATTCGAATCATGCACTACCCTAAAAGACAAAGCTTACGTTGAGCCCAAAATTGGCGAGGTTTCAAATGCTTTTAAGGCCTACACTGTTTTTGGATCAGGGAGTTATTGGATTTACAAAAATCAACTCAACGGTATTGAAGACAGTGTAATTGTTAGGGAAGTGACTACACAACGTCGGTTTCACACGGTGCAAGGTCGTCCGGGATTTTTTTACAAGGCCTATGAAATGCTATATTCCAGTGGCCCAATGGCGCTCACTATTGGCGAGGTTACAGGTGGATATGCTGACACATCTAAAGATACACTTCCCGAAAATTTCAGAATTTATTTTGATAACGGTCGTTATTTTAGCATTTTAACGCCAAAATATCCTCTTGGAGAGGAACAGTATTTAGGCATAAATGAAGGCAATTACACCAATACCGCTTTTCATAGAAATTTTGAACTTCAAGGAAAATCCTATTCAGATGTATATATTACACGTGTAAAAGACTATCATGATGGTAATGACACTGTTTATATGCACTTTTTTCTGGCAAAAGATGCGGGAATCATACGCTATATAAAGCAGTCGAACACCGAAAATTCCGACTGGATATTGACCAAATATGATCTCAAAGCTTTTGAGGGTGATACGATACCATATTAAGATTTTTTTCTGTAACTTAAAAATCAATACTATGTAGTGATTTATGAGGCGTCATCTTCTTTTAGTCAGGTCTTAAAGATCACCCTAAACGCACTACCACGGCCTACTTCTGATTCCAGCTCCAGTTTTGCACCCATCAGCCGGGCATAATCCATGCATAAGATAAGACCCATGCCAGAGCTTTTTTCGCCTTCAGTTCCCGGGCGACTGAAATCGCTGTTCAGCTCAAAAATTCCTCCTTGCTTTTCTTTGGGAATCCCGATGCCAGTATCGCGTACTGTGATGCTCACCATGCCTGGCACAGACTGAAGCTCGATTTTTATTTCACCACCTCTTGGCGTAAATTTTACTGCATTGGTGAGCAGATTATGCAACAACTGTTTTAGCATTTGATAATCGGTTGTCAAATGCAGCTTGTCATCAGATTGTGCAATGAGTTGAATCGACTTATCGTTAGCAATACTGGCAAATACCTCTTTAAGCTCCTTGATTAATGTGTTGACCATAAAGGTTTTTTCTACTAGTTTTATTGCCCCTTGTTGCATTTTGCTCCATTGCAGCAATTCTTCCAGCAGGTTATTGGTATTTTTAGCCGACTTATCAAGTTGCAACACCAGTTCTCTTTTCTCCTCTTCAGTGAGACTTTCCCACTCCATATTCAGTAGAATTGTACCGGTTCTGAGCGCTGCAAAAGGGCTGCGCAAATCGTGACTCACGATAGAGAAAAATTTGTCTTTGGTTTTATTCAGTTGGTCAAGTTCCAGATTTTGAGCATCAAGCCGGCTGATATTAGATTCTAAAAGTTTGTTAAGCCGTTTGATTTTCTTATGATTCATAAACTGAAACAAGGTAAAAACCAACATCCCAATCAAAACCCATACAATCATTACAACGATCCAGCGCTGATTATTGATCATATC
>JACDJA010003540.1_pt1 | contig 10025 bp, 12 predicted proteins | sample 7449241 | NCBI WGS metagenome assembly JACDJA01 (sample SAMN14253289, study PRJNA609438) | sludge metagenome | isolation source: initial anaerobic sludge | collected 2018-12-20 | reverse complement strand
CCCCGATCGCCATGGAAGAAAAGCTGCGCTTCGCCATCCGCGAGGGCGGCCGCACCGTGGGTTCGGGCGTCGTGGCGAAGATCATCAAGTAAGCCCCTCACGGGGCGGGGTGGCGGGCCTGCGGCCCGCCGCCTTCGAAATTTCGACCAGGTGTTGGCGGGCTCGCTCATGTGAAGGCAGGGTTATCGGTCGCGTCACTCCCTGTCTCTTCCCCGGCGCGCCGGAATGGCTTGTGATCGGGCGGTATTGCCAGATCGCGCGTAGCGGCAACTCATCACCGCCAGTGCCGACCATCCGATGCACGGACTCTCGACCTATCCATTCGCGATCATGGATCACGCGATGTTTGGCGCCCAAGAAAGCGAACTGGCGGCCTTGCCCGGCCCGGTGTCGGCAATCATGCCTGGATCGGTCATGGGGCGCTGATCCTTCCCGGAGGCGGATAGGCAACGGAGTCATCATCGGGGCTGGTGCGATCGTTGCTGGCATCGCGACCGATTGCACCTTCATTGCCTGCAATCCGGCGCGGGTGAATCGCAGCTGCCGCGTTAACCAGTTTACGGACCTGGGGGCAGGCCGACCAAGGCATCGGCATCGGCGGTGAGGCGATCAAGTGCCGCCCTCAGGCTTTCCCGTGCGGCGGCGATCTCGTCCGCTGAGGCGTCACGGGGAAGTTCCCCGTCCCAGCGGCGATAGACACTGGCCCCGCGGCTGAAGGGCAGGGGCAGAAGCATCTTGTCCCAGCCCGGCAGCCGCAAATGGCGGCGCGCCGAATTTGCATGGACAAATACCGGCACCCCGGTTGCCTTGGCCCAGTCGAGCGGCGCCGGAGCCAGATTCCGGGCCCCCAACCGCGAGTTGTCTCCGGGGATGGCAAGGGAATGGCCATCGCGCACCGCGCTCAGGACCGCCCGTACCGCGCGGGATTCGCCCCCCTTGCCGCCCATGCCGATTGGCCTGAAACCGAATCGGCGCTGCACGCCAGCGGCGATGCGCCCGTCACGGTTGGTGGCAAAGAGGCTGACCAGTGGCAATGCCCCGCGCGGGACCAGGGCCGATCCCATGACCACGCGGCTGTGCCAGAACACGAGGAGAACCGGCCCATTGCGGCGCGCTTCGAGCACGCTTTCCTCACCTTGGCGAGTCCAGCGCATGGTCCTGCGGCACAGTCGAATCCAGGCGGCGATGAACGCCGAGGCGAATCTCTCGCCCCGACTTGCACGAATGCCCGGCTCGAATTCCGCCATCTGTCCGGCCACCTCTTGTTGCTTCCCGACACCACCCGATTGCCAGCCGGTGGGTGGAGCCGCAAGGCCTCGTGCGAGATGCATCGCTGTGTCGGCCGGGTGTGTTCCTCACCGGCCTCTTGCCTCGGCCCGGCCTCACCACTTTGCTCGCGAGGCTTACGGGTGACGCGCGTCGCGCTCGTTGCCTGCGCCATCCGTTCGGGCATCCATATCATCCTGTGACCGTGGAATGCGTTGCAGCCATGGCCGATTCGCCGGTGCCAGGCTACATCCTGCCCGTCGGCGACTATCCCTTGATTGCCAAAAGCGCGTCCGGGCGGCGGGTAAGAAAGGGCCGGGTCAGGCCGGCTCCATGATGGTCGAGAATCGTGTGGGCAGCCTGGTGATCCCCACGGTGGTCGAGCCGCTGTCGACCCGTGCGAACAGCGCTTCGAGCATCGCCGGCACGTCCTGACGCACCATCAGCAGGCTGTCATCAAGTGCGGTTGCCAGCGGGTCCCAGTCGAAGCATCCAAGATGTGCGGCCCGGGCATCGTAGGCGTCGTTGGCCTTCAGCCAGCGCACGACTCCCTCAAGTGAGATGGTCGAGTTGACGAAGATTCCCTGCGGTAGCGCGCGTCCGCTTGCGACAAGGCCCGCCAAGGCGGCTTCGGCCTTTTCGGGCGCATAGCCCGACGCCAGAACGTGAGCGGGATTGGCCGTCGCGCGGCGAGCGCCCTGGGCAGTCACGACGGGACGCCGGAAGCGGAAGTCTCGCATCAAAGTCGGCAAGCCCTCCAGTACGCCGGGTGCGCCAATGAGCACACCCAATCCGGTGCAGACGTCGACCCTTGACCGCGCCGACAGTCGGGTAAGCCATGACGACAGTATCCTGGGCGCGCTGCGCTCCTTTCTAGCGCGGCTGCGGACCGGCGATCTGGGAATCCTGCCGGTCGCAGTCGGCCTCGTCGCCATCACCGTAGTCTTCACGCTGCTGAATCCGGTGTTCGTAGCGCCGAACAACCTCGTGAATCTGCTGTTCGATTGCGCCATGGTGGGTTTCATTGCCCCTGGTGTGGTCTGCGTGCTGCTGTTGGGGAAAATCGACCTCTCCATCGGTTCCATGGCCGGGCTCGCCGCGGTGATCGGCGGCACCAGCCTGTTTGGCGGCCGCGGTAGCGCATGGGCCGCGCTTCTGGGGATTCTGGTCATTCAGGCGATCTCGAACGGGCTCACGCTGCTGAACCTGTCCTCGAGCTTGCGCTACATGATTACCGGTGCTGTGCTGGCCATCGCGGTGATCGTCGACTCGCTCGCGCGGCAGTCGAGGCAAACGCACGGGCGTGGCTGAGCCGATAGGGCAGAACGGGCGGGGCTGAACCGAAGGGAAGCGGAGATGGGCGGAAGACTGGAGGGAAAGGTGGCCGCGATCACCGGTGCGGCGTCGGGGATCGGGCTCGAATGCACGCGGCACCTGGTGGCCGAAGGCGCGCGGGTGGTGATGATCGACCGGGCCGAGGAACGGCTGCGCGAACATGCCGAAGAGATCGGCCCCGGTGCGATCCCGCTGGTGGTCGATCTGCTCGACGGGAAGCGACTCTCCGGCATTCTGCCGCGGATCCTTGAATCGGCTGGGCGGCTCGACATTATTCATGCTAATGCAGGCATGTATATTGGCGGCCCCGCCGCCGACGGCGATCCCGATGCCTGGGACCGGTTGATCCAACTGAATGTCAGTGCCGCCTTCCGCACCGTGAATGCGGTTCTCGCACATTTCGTCGAGCAGAAGTCCGGCGACGTGATTCTCACCTCGTCGATTTCCGGCGTTGAGGCCGTGGTCTGGGAGCCGATCTATACCGCGTCGAAATTCGCGATTAAGGCCTTCCTCCATTCCACCCGCCGCCAGGTCGCGCCGCACGGCGTCCGTATGGGTGCCGTGCTTCCCGGGCCGGTGGTCACCCCGCTCATCGAGGACTGGCCTCAGGCCAAGATCGATGAGGCGCTCGCCAATGGGAGCCTCATGCAGCCGAAGGAAGTCGCCGAAGCTGTGGTCTTCATGCTGACCCGCCCGCCCGGGGTGGTGGTGCGCGATCTGGTAATCCTGCCCAACACCGTCGATCTCTGAGGGCAGCATGGTCGCGCCCGTTTCGGCATCCCTGATCCTTGGTGTCGATGTCGGCACCGGCTCGGCACGTGCCGGGGTGTTCGATCGAACCGGCCAGATGCTGGGCAGCGACAGGCCTTCTATCAGCGCCTGTTGCTGCGCTTCGCCGCTGCCCGGCTGACCAGGGCGGACGTGCCGCTTTCGGAACTCGCGCTGCGGCTTGGCGACCTGCATGTTGTGCCCGAATATCTGGGCAACCGCGCCCCCCATGCCGACCCCGAGGCGCGTGCAGTCATTACGGGGCTCGGGATGGAGCGCGATGTCGACAGCCTTGCGCGACTCTACCTCGCTGGGCTTTGCGGGATCGGCTACGGGCTGCGCCAGATTCTGGATGAGCAAGAGAAGGCCGGTGCCCCAATCGAGACCATCGTCATCTCGGGCGGCGCGGGCGGGTCGAGTCTGGCGCGGCAGGTTCTGGCCGATACGACGGGGAAGCCGGTGCTCGCCACCACGGCGGAAGAACCGGTGCTGCTTGGCGCCGCGATTCTTGGCGCAATGGCCGGCGGAATATTTGGTGACATGGCAGGCGCCATGGCCGCGATGAGCCATGCGGGCGAGGAAACTGCCCCAGCAGGCGGTAGGATCAGCGAACTCCATTCCCGTCGCTTCGCTGCCTTCACGCGTTTGCAGGCCCTCGCACGCGAGATTCGGCAGGACGGGATAACGGCAACCGGCAGCTGACAACGACTTGCTGCAGAATGAATCAGTCGATTCTATTCCCGGCGCAGCGGGCGGAAATCCAGCTGACGGTGGAAGGTGTAGCTGTAACCCGCCACGTTATCGCGCATGCCGGTGTCAAGGAACGGTTGCCACAGCAGGATGATGGGCAGGTCGCGTCTGGCTATGGCGATCATGCGCCGCAGATCGGCCTCGTAGGTGGTGGGGTCGGTCTCGTAGCGGGTGCGCTCGACGAGCGCGTCGAATTCCGCATTGTGGTAGGAGCCGAAGTTCCAGCGCGTGTCGCCGTGATAGAAGATGCGGAAAAAGTAATCCGCATCCGCCAGGAACGCGGTTGATTCCTCGAAATAGAACGGCACCCGCTTTTCTTGCAACAGCGTGCCAAGCTGTCCGGCTGGAACCTTCTCGATGCGTACGCGAACACCGATCTGCGCAAGGCTTTCCTGCAAGAGCAGCGCCACCGGCTCGGCCACTGTCGCGCGCGAGAGTTCGAAGGAGAAGGTTGTCTCGAATCCTTCGCCCAAGCCCGCCTCGGCCAGGATTGTCCGCGCGCGAGCGAGGTCAGTCCTGGTGCCGAGCGGTTGAGGGAAATGCGTGCCAAGCGGCGTGTCAGGCTCGCCGAAAAGCGGCGCGCCGCGCGCAAAGAGCGCGGCCTGGAACATTGCGTCGTAGGGCAGGGCAAAGGCGATTGCCTGCCGCACGCGCAGATCGTCGAAGGGCGCGGTCTGCGTGTTCATCGCTATGAACTGGAAGGTCGAGGTCGGCGCCCCCACGACGCGCACTCCCGGCTGCGAGGCGAGGACGTCAATATCCTTGGGCGGCAGGTCCTGAGCGATATCCGTATCTCCGCGCACGAGCGCGGCGACGCGCGCCTCGGCGGCGGGGACCGTCTGCCAAAGCACTTGCGGGATTGCGGGCAGGGGGCCCGATTTCCAGTCGGGGAACCGCTCGAACAGGATTCGCTCGCCCGGCAGCGCCTGAGCCACATGATAGGCGCCGCCTCCTGCCGGGTTGGCCTGCAGCCAGGCCGAGGCGAATGGGTCGTCCTCTGTGGCATGTTCCAGCGCCAGCGCGGAATTCACGATGATCGGATAGGTCAGCGCCAGATTGGGCAGGGTGAGGCGGTCCGCACGAGGCAGGTCGATGCGCAGGGTGTGTTCGTCCACGATCACGAACTGGTCGGGCGACGACATGGAGCCGGTCTGGAATTGGGCGCGGCCGATCGGACTCGTCACCACGCGGTCGAGCGACCACTTCACGTCACGCGCGGTGACCGGCGCGCCATCGTGGAACACCGCGTCCGCGCGCAGGTGGAAGGTGATCGCCCTCCCTTCGTCCGAGATCTCCCAGGATTCGGCCAATTCGGGCTCAATATCAAAATAGTCGTAGGTGGCAGTGCCGTCGCCCCGGTCCCTGTAGGCGAATCGCACCAGGCGGTCGTAGACGTTCCAGGTGATCTGGATCGCCTGCCGGTTCACGCCGACCGAGAACGAATCGAACGAGTTGGGCGCGCCCTCGCCCAGTACGCGCAGCGTCTCTGCGCGCTCCTGATCCTGTGCCCATTTTAGGGGCAACACGAGCCCCGCACCCGCGACCCCGCCAAGTGCGAGAAAACCGCGTCGCTTCATGTCCGCTCTCCCGGTGCCTTGCTTGCCGCCACTTCATCCGGCCCTTCGCCACCTTTGACAAGAGTGGGCTTTGCCGGTCGGCCACGCACGCGATATGAGGTGCGGGCCACCGGGGCCACATGTCGAGATGCGCAAGTGACACCTCCCCTTCCCGTCCTTCGCTGCCGCTGGGCCGCCGCATGAGCCACGTCCTCTGGCGCCTGCTTGTGGCCGTGCCGACCTTGTTCGGCGTTGTGGTTGTGACCTTCCTGATCACGCGCGTGCTGCCAGGTGACCCGGCAGCATTTTTCGCCTCGAACCCCTCGATGACTGCGGCAGATATTGCAGCGGTGCGCGTGCATCTGGGGCTGGATCAGTCACTCTGGACCCAGTTCGTCCTCTATCTTGACCAGGTCGCGCATGGCGATCTGGGGCATTCAGTCACCACCGGGCAAAGCGTGGCGGCGGAATTCGCGCGCAGGCTGCCCGCCTCAGCTGAACTGACGCTTGCGGCCTGTGCCCTTGCCGTGATGATTGCCCTGCCGCTGGGCCTTGCGGCAGCGCTGAAGCCGGGTTCGGGTATCGATCATGTCGCGCGCGGCCTTGCGGCGCTGGGCAATGCCATGCCTGCCTTTGTGACCGGTCTGCTGCTCATCCATCTGTTCTATGTCCTGGCCGGGATCGCGCCAGAACCCATCGGTCGCCTTGACCCCTATCTGGCCGAGCCCGCGCGCGTGACCGGCTTTCTGGTCATGGATGCGGCGCTTGCCGGTAATTTGGCAGTGCTGGTCTCGGCGCTGCGCCAACTGGTTCTGCCGGCGGCGGCGATGGCGCTGTTCGCACTCGCGCCGCTGTTGCGGATGACGCGCGCTGCGATGATCGAGGTGCTTGCCTCGGACCATATCCGCGCGGCGCGCGCCGCCGGGATAAGCCCGTTTCGAATTGTTGCGGTCCTTGCCCTGCGCAACGCGCTCGTGCCCGTTCTGACCACGGGGGGCGTAACATTTTCCTATATGCTGGGCGCCAATGTTCTGATTGAACAGGTGTTTTCCTGGCCCGGCATCGGCGCCTTCGCGGTGAGCAGCGTATTGAACCTCGACTACGCGCCGCTCCAGGGCTTCATGCTGGTGGTCGCAGCCCTGTTCATCCTCGTGAACGTGCTAGTCGACATCGCCTGCGCCATCATTGATCCGAGGGCGGGGGTATGAGCAGCCGTCGTCCGATGCAGATTGCCGCCTTCGCGCTTCTGGGTGGGCTTGTCCTGGCTGCGCTGATCGGTCCCGCCCTGGTGCCCCATGATCCGCTAGCAAGCAATGTCGGCGCCATGTTGCAGCCGCCGTCGGGGCGGCACTGGTTCGGGACCGATCAGATCGGGCGCGATCTTTTCGCGCGTGTAGTTGTGGCGACACGGCTGGATCTGGCTATCGCGTTTTCCGCCGTGGGCATGTCGCTGGTTGTCGGGGTGCCGCTGGGCATGCTCATCGGGCTGAGGGGCGGCTGGGCCGATGTGGTTGTTTCGCGGCTGGTTGATGTGTTGATGGCCTTTCCGTTTTTCGTCCTTGCACTGGCGCTGGTTGCGGCGCTGGGCAATTCGGTGGGCAGCGTCATCTGGGCCACGGCCATCGTGAACCTGCCCTTCTATATCCGCCTCGCCCGAGCCGAAACGCGCCCGCGCCGCAATCTGGACTATGTGCAGGCCGCGCGGGTAGCGGGGGCGCGGGATGGCCACATCCTGCTCCATCACCTCCTGCCCAATATCGCCGCGCCGGTGGTGGTGCAGGCGTCGGTGAATCTTGGCTGGGCGATGCTGAACGCCGCCGGGCTGTCGTTTCTGGGCCTTGGGGTGCGCCCGCCCGCCGCCGAATGGGGCGTCATGGTGGGCGAGGGTGCGCGCTACATCGCGTCGGGCCAATGGTGGATCGCGGCCTTTCCGGGGCTGGCGCTTGTGCTTGCGGTGCTTGCGTTCAACCTGACCGGCGACGCCCTGCGCGACCTGCTTGACCCGAGGCGGGCGGGATGAGCGCCAGATCGGATGACATGCCTGCAGCAGTGGTGCGCCAGCCTACAGTGTCACCGTGATCCCGCCATCCACATACAGCGTGTGCCCGTTCACGAAGGTTGCCGCCTCGGATGCAAGGAACACCACCGCGCCCTTCAACTCGTCCAGTTCTCCCCAACGCTGTGCGGGGGTGCGCGCCTCGAGCCAGCGTGTGAAGTCAGCGTCTTCGGCCAGTTCGCGGTTCAGCGGCGTACGAAAATAGCCGGGGGCGATAGCGTTGATCTGCAAACCATGGCGGGCCCAGTCGGCGGTCATGCCGCGTGTAAGGTTGCGCACCGCACCCTTGCTGGTCACATAGGGCGCGACCGTGTTGCGGGCGAGTTCGGATGTGGCTGAAGCGATATTGATGATCCGCCCGTGCCTGCGCGCAATCATCCTCCGTGCCACCGCCTGCGAGACGTAGAATACTGCCGAGACATTCACGCGAAGGATATCGTCCCACCTGTCATGCGGAAAATCCTCGAGCGGGGCGCGAAACTGCATTCCGGCATTGTTCACGAGGATGTCAATCGGCGCGGTCTCCTCGATCTGGGCTACCGCGTGTTCCACGGCATCCGCGTCCGTGACATCGAAGGGCGCGGCAGTGGCGTCAAATCCACGAGCGCGCAGCGCGGCGGCTGCAGATTCGGTTCGTTCGGGGTTGCGACCATTGATGATGACCCGCGCGCCGTGTTCGGCAAGGCCCTCGGCCAGCGCATGGCCAATGCCCTGGGTCGAGCCCGTGACAAGCGCGGTTCGGCCCGTCAGATCGAAAAGCGTGCTTGGCATCCGTGCCTCCCTGTCGGGTTCCTGAATGCGAAACGGGGCAGACTGGCTGCCCCGCTCGTGGTTCTCAGCGACCGGATCGGCAGCGTCAGTCGCGCAGCTGCGCGAGCGCGGCCTGCATCTGGTCTACCACATCGCTGCCGATCTTGTCGGCGTGGCGCGCATAGACGCCCTGCACCGCGTCGCGGATCTCGGCCATGTTCTCTTCCGAGATGTCGTTCACCGCAACACCTGCAGCTTCGATCCGCGCAAGCGATTCCTGCGACAGTGCGCGGCTTGCGGCGCGCTGGACGTCACGGCCGACAATTGCGCAGTCGACCAGGATTTCCTGCTCCTCGGGCGAGTAGGTGTCCCAGATCGGCTTCGAGAACAGGACCATGAACGGCGTATAGGCATGGTGCGCAACAAGTATGCGCGAGTGAGCATTACCCATTGCGTAATTTTTCACCAGTATCCGGTGCATTTTCGAGTCGGGAACCGGGGCCGGATTCGAGTGTCACGCCACATTTTTCGCCCCTTGGCCCGAGGGATGCAGCGTCTGCTGCCAGAGGTGGTTGCGGCGAGGGAGCGACGGCAGGTGTGTCCCATCAAGATGCGCGCCGCACGGGAACCTGCGTGCAAAGAAGCGTGGGGCTGGAAAAGCAACACTTGATCGGTGGGCGCCATCTGGTGTTAATGACGGCAAGACTCCATACCAAACCTGTTCCGATGAAAGCCACCGTTGCCATACCGGATGTAATTCCATGAAAAGAGCTGTCCACTGCGCCGCGCTTGTGTTGATGATGCTTCCCGCAGCCGGGTCGACGCAGGATTTTGACGCCGGTTTTGCCGCGTATGAAGCGGGTGATTTTGCAACAGCATTGCGCGAATGGACCGCGCTTGGCAAAAGCGGAAATATGCATGCGCAATTCAACCTTGCGCATATGTTCGAGAATGGTCTTGGCGTGCAACAGAATGATGCTGCGGCTGCGACGTGGTATCGTTTGGCCGCAGAGCAGGGAGATATGAGAGCGCAAGCCAACCTGGGAGTCAGCTACGCAGAGGGTCGCGGTGTGGCGCAGGACCATGCCGAGGCGACAAAGTGGTTCCGGCTGGCTGCGGAGCAGGGCGATTCGATTGCGCAGTTCAATCTCGGGATCCAGTATTTCTATGGTGACGGCGTTCCCGAAGACTACGTTACAGCATATATGTGGGCGAGCCTTGCCGTCGCGAATGGTCATGTGGCCGCGCGTGACCTGCGTGAAAATATCATTTCCGGGCTGTCGCCCGCCAACCTGTCCGAAGCGGAGCGACGCGCCAAGGCATGTATGGCGTCCGGTTATCAGGGTTGTGATTGACGGGAGCGTTGCCCGAGACGTCGACAACCCTCTGTCAGGGTCTCATCCCTGTTGCTCGAGCCATTCGCGTGGCGGTGCCCCGACATGGCGGCGGAACGCGGAAGTGAAATTGCTGACGCTCGAATATCCAAACCGGTGGGCGACGACCTTGACGGGTTCGCCGCAGAGCAGCGCGTTGCAGATTGCCTG
>JACDJA010003539.1_pt1 | contig 10026 bp, 8 predicted proteins | sample 7449241 | NCBI WGS metagenome assembly JACDJA01 (sample SAMN14253289, study PRJNA609438) | sludge metagenome | isolation source: initial anaerobic sludge | collected 2018-12-20 | reverse complement strand
TGCAGTCTTTCCTGGCGGCTGACTTTAATTATCGTGAGGCCCGGCACTTCACTCATCGTCAAACCGGACTAGAAATTTGCCCGTTTATTCAAGCGGTCGTTTCACTCAACCGGAACCGGCCAGCGTGCCCCTCCAGCTCAACTGCCATCTCTGTCAGCCGTTGCGCAGACCCGGAACTGCGCTCAGCGCTGCCGGACATATCGCTCACGCCCGCAGTCACGCTCTCCACCTCTGCAGCAATTTCCCGGGTGGTGGTCGCCTGATTGTTAAGCACTTCGCTGATTTCGTTCACCGCATGAATAATGTCGGCGGTACCTGCCCGTATATCCGCAATGGCCTCACGTGCCAGACGTGCACTGCCGACACCGGCCTCTACGCGGGCTAAGGTGTCTTGCATATCGGAGACCGCCATGCGGGTTGCGCGCTGGATCTCCTGCACTGTACGGGTAATCTCAACCGTCGATTGCGAGGTGCGTTCGGCAAGCGCACGCACTTCTCCGGCCACCACCGCAAAACCGCGTCCGTGCTCCCCCGCCCTGGCTGCTTCGATAGCCGCATTAAGAGACAAAAGATTCGTTTGCTCGGCAACCTCGTTGATAACTCCGATAACACTGTCAATTTGACGGGAGAACGTTTCCAGGTCCTGGATTTGCTCGGCAGTTTTCGCCACCGCCGCCGACATGGCCTGCATTTCTTCAACCATCTGTGCAATCGAGGACTCACTCTCCTGTGAATGATTCGCTGCCCGCTGGACAATGTCCCGGGTAGACTCTCCATGACCACCCACTTCTCCGATGGAGGCGGACAATTCTTCCACCGCGGCCGAGATATTGGTCAGGGCGTCAGACTGCTGGCGAGCGAGATCCGACGAATTACGTGCATCAGCCTTCAGGGTTTCAGCCGATCGGCTCAGCACTGCAACCTGATCGTGCATCTGCCCGATCAGTTCCTGCAAGCCACGCTGCATTCGCCCCTGCTCTTCCAGCAACTGGCCGATTTCATCACCTCCGCCCGCTGGCAATGGCCGGGACAGATCGCCATCGGCAATCGCCCGCGCCGATTCGGTGACCTGAGCAAAGCCATGGCGAAGCCGGCGCAACGTTGCAACCCCCGTCAGGGTGCCGGCAACCAGGCCAAAGAGGGCCAGGCCAATATACAGCGTCACAATGCGTTCATAGTTCTGTTCCGCAGCGACAGTAATCGCCTCCGTTTTTTCGCGCTGACTGGCCAGCAACTGCGATAGAATATCGCTGGCTGCCTCGCCTGCAGGCGCGCCCACCTGCAAGAACAGGGTCATGCCACGCTCACCAAAATCTTCAATCTCCAGCAGCTCCAGCATAGCCTCAAGATCTTCCGCCCAGATGCTGTACTGCTCATCAAACTCGGCCAGCAACGCCTTTTCGGCGTCAGTCATAGGCGTCTGCACAAGCCGAGCGTGCAACGTTTCAATCGCCTCACTGTTACTGCGAATCTGCTCAATATAGGTAGGGAGCGCGCGGCTATGCGCAAGGTACAACCTGCCCCTGGGGTCAAAGTGAAAGGATAACAATACAAACAGTCGGTTCTGGCTTAACAGCTGATCAATTTCAACGGTCAGCATCATTGCGGCCTGGTGCTCGCTATAAACTTCTCGCAGGCTGTCGCGAGACGACTGCAAACCATACCACCCCAGCAACACTGCACTGTAAAAAAGAACAGTGGCAAGAAACGCCCAAAACAGCAGACGCTTGGCTATCGTCAAACGGAACAGGGATCGCCACATAACTGGCCTCCGGCAAATTATCTGGACGGGCCACCGGGGCCGGTCACAGGAACGAAGAAATCCCGGCCTCAGCGCAAAGCCGAGCCGGGCACAACATCTTTACATTCGTTAGCGCGTAACTTGAGAGGCCATAGCGTCCGCAAACTGGTCACTGAAAGGTGGCAACATACCCCAGTCACCCCGCGGGTCTATCGGTGCACTGCGGAACACCGTGCGGGCATGACTGAATTCGACAAAGCCCTCGCGACCATGGTAATGACCCATTCCAGACGCTCCGACTCCGCCAAAGGGCGCATCTTCCATGGCCGCGTGCATGAGCGCATCATTCAGGGTAACCCCGCCGGACTGAGTATGCTCCAGCACGTAATTCTGTTCGGCCTCATCCTGCCCGAAGTAATACAACGCCAGCGGGCGTTCACCGCTGTTAATTTCCTGAACCACATGCTTGATGTTGCTATAGGTTAAAACCACCAATGCAGGCCCGAATATTTCCTCGCGCATGATGTCGGAGATCAGTGGCGGGTTGATCACAATACTGAGGGGGCGCTTGCGGCCTTCTGCTGGAACCGGCACATCCGGGCAATGCACGATGTCGGCTCCGGCATCCCGCGCCTGCGCCAGATAACGATCAATGCGAGCCATATGCTGATCATTAACCACCGATACCACATCCGGGTTACCGGCAATGGTCGGATACAACATGCTGTAGGTTTCACAGAAGGCTTCCAGGAACTCTTCGCGGGCAGCTTCCGGTACATAAAGCAGGTCCGGTGAGATGCACAACTGACCCCCGTTGGCGCCCTTGGCAATGGCAAGGCGGCGGGCCGCTTCGCGGATGTCAGCGCTGCCACTGATGATCGCCGGTGACTTGCCGCCCAGTTCCAGCGTTACCGGCACCAGGTTTTCAGCAGCGGCCCGCATGATTTTTTTGCCCACCTGAGTGCTGCCGGTAAACACCAGATGATCAAACGGCATACCTGCAAATGCCTGACCAACCTCAACACCGCCGGTGATCACGGCAATGTCCATCGGGTCCAGGCATTCACCCACAATGCGCCCCAGAACCCGGGACGTCTGCGGCACCACTTCCGATGGCTTGAGAATGGCGCGGTTACCGGCAGACAAAGCAGAAGCGAGCGGGCTGAACAGGGTAAAAATCGGCGCATTCCAGGTACCGATAATACCGACGGTGCCTTTTGGCTTGTACTGAACCCAGGCCTGAGCGCCCATTTGGTCGTAGGGTGGGAACACCTGGCGTGGGTCTGAACCCACCCACTGCTCCAAGTTGTCCCGCGCATGTTTGAGCGAACCCAACGAACCCAGAATGTCATTCATCAGGCTGAAGCCGGTATGGCGGCCACCAAAATCGGCGTCCATGGCAGCGCACAATTCCTGATGATGCTCCACCAACATGTCGATGGCAGCCTGAAGCCTGCGCTTTCGCGCCCCAACATCGACCTCGCCCTGTTCATCGAAAGCTTTTCTATGGCGTTTTAGCAAACCGGACAACTCTTCCGGCGTTTTCAACTGAGCGCTCATGGGGCTCTCCTTATTTTGTTCGAATTATTTTGAGGGGTTCTTACCAGTCTAAACGCAGCCCCATATTGCCGCTTCGTCTGTTCGGACGATAGCAGACAAACCCCATAATTTGCCGGTGTTTGCAGACGACCGACCGATAGTCCATAGAGACGATGTTTAAGGCCCGTACGCCCTCGATACTGAAGCCAACCTGCATGATAATAAGAGGTGTATCACCATGGCCAAGGCCAGCTTCGACCCAAAAGAATTCCGTACCGCATTAAGCACCTTCACTACAGGTGTCACGATTATTACCACCCGCGACGAAAACGGCGAGCCGGTAGGCGTCACTGCGAACAGTTTCAACTCGGTATCGCTGAACCCCCCCATGGTGTTGTGGAGCCTTGATAAAAATGCCATGAGCCTGCCTGCGTTTACCAATAACAAGCACTGGAACGTGCACATTCTGTCCACCGAGCAGGAAGCGCTTTCCGGGCGTTTTGCGTCCCGTGGGGAGGAAAAATTCAAAGGCTTGGAACTGGACCAGGGTATCAACGATATTCCGCTGATGCACAACTGTACCGCCCGCTTCAACTGCCGCACAGCGTTTATCTATGAGGGCGGCGACCACATGATTTTTGTGGGTGAGGTGCTGAATTTTGACAAAACCGACCTGCCACCGCTGGCGTTCCAAAGCGGCCAATACGCCCTGGCGGCACGGAAGCCTCGGGAAGGGGTTCAACTCAGCAGCAACCCACCACCGGAGTGCAGCTACACCGAAGACCTGTTGGGCTACCTGGTAGGCCGCGCCCATTTTCAGCTGGTGTCATCCCTGCACAATCTTCTGCAGGCCCAGAAACTGGACGAGCAGCAGTTCTTTATCCTGTCGGTGCTAAGTATCAAAGATAATCTGACACTGGAAGAAATTAACAGTTACGTGGATTACACCGGTAACAGCGTAACTGAAGAAGAAATGGAGCAGTTGGCGGTAAGCGACTACGTCGTTCGCGTCGATAAAAACAGCACCAGCCGTTACCTGCTGACGGCCAACGGCCTTGAAGCCTCGTTAAAACAAATTGCCATGGCTAAGTCAGTGGAGGAGCAGATAGCCGGAAAACTGGGTCGCGGTGATGCCGAAGCTCTGAAGATTCTGCTCAAACGCTTAATCCAGGTAACCGACCCAGGGTTGCCCGACCTGTGGTCTTCAGAGCCGGCGAAGGAAACAAAAGCAACTCACTGACAAGATTAAGGAACAATTCCATGCGTCTTATTGAGAAATTCAGCCTGGTCGATAGCGTTGCCGTCATTACCGGCGCGGGGAAAGGCATTGGCCGCGCCATTGCTCTGGCGTATGCCGATGCGGGTGCCAAAGTGGTTTGTTCGGCTCGTACCCTGGCCGACGTGGAGGCTGTGGCAGCCCAAATCCGCGAACACGGCGGCGAAGCAGTTGCCGTGCGCTGCGACGCTACCGATGCCGGACAGCGTGAAGCACTGGTTGAACAGGCGCTGGCAGCCTTTGGAAAGATTACCCACCTGGTCAACAACGTTGGTGGCGGAGGCCCCAGCGACCCGTTGAAACAGTCATGGCAGGAATTTGACCGCATCCTGCATTTCAACGTCACCACGGCCTATCACCTGACCCAGCTCTGTGTGCCGCACATGCGGGACGCCGGTGGTGGCAACATCGTGAACATTACCTCGGTAGCTGCACGCTATGTTCAGCCGAACTTCAGTTCCTACGGAACGGCCAAGGCCGCATGCAGCCACATGACCAGACTTCTTTCGCAGGATTTTGCGCCGGAAGTACGGATAAACGGAATAGCCCCGGGCCCGGTGATGACCGATGCGCTGAACAAGGTCATGCCCGATCAGGTAAAACAGATCATGACAAAAAACACCCCGCTCAAACGCCTGGGTGAAGTAGAAGATATTGCTGCGGCAGCTCTGTATCTGGCCTCACCGGCCTCAGGCTGGGTCACCGGCAAGATCCTGAATATAGATGGTGGCGCCGATACCAGCGTTTTCCCCAGCTGATACCGAGATGGAGACAACTCTCATGATCGACGACAACACCATCAAAGCTCTCGGTGATGAGCTTTTCGAAGCCCTGCAGAACCGTCAGAGCCTGACGCCGCTGACCGAGCGCTACGGTGACATCACCATCGAACAGGCTTACAACATTTCGCTGCACTTTCTGCAGCGCCGCGAACAGGCCGGCCAAAAACTGATTGGCAAAAAAATCGGCGTTACCTCCAAAGCTGTTCAGGACATGCTGAATGTCCACCAGCCGGACTTCGGCTTTCTGACTGACGCCATGGAGGTTGCCAATGGCAGCGATGTCAGCATGGCTGAGCACAAACTTGTGCAGCCAAGGGCAGAAGGCGAAATCGCTTTTATACTGCGCGCAGACCTGAACGGTCCGGGCATTACCGCCGCTGATGTACTTGAGGCCACCGACTACGTGGCCCCGTGTTTTGAAATAGTCGATTCACGCATTCGCGACTGGAAAATCGCGATTCAGGACACCATTGCCGACAACGCCTCCTGTGGCGTGTTTGCGCTGGGTTCCGAACGCATTGACCCGCGCAACGTTGACCTTGCCGCGGTGGAGCTGACCATGAGCAAGAATGGCGAACCTGCAGGCAGCGGCCTGGGATCAGCCGTTCAGGGTCATCCCTGCGAGGCTGTGGCCTGGCTTGCCAACACACTGGGCAATCTGGGGATTCCCTTTCGCAAGGGCGAAGTGATTCTGTCTGGCGAGCTGGCGCCTCTGGTCCCCGTTGGTCCTGGCGATCACATTGAAATGACGATCACTGGCCTGGGTTCTGCCAGCCTGACGTTCACAGAATAATTCCGTTACCGGAGAAACGATCATCATGAGTAAAAAAATCCGTTGCGCCCTGATTGGGCCAGGCAATATTGGTACCGACCTGCTGTATAAACTTCAACGCAGCAACGTACTGGAGCCCGTGTGGATGGTGGGAATAGATCCTACGTCTGAAGGCTTGCAGCGGGCCCGCGTTATGGGTCTGAAAACCACAGCAGACGGTGTTGATGGTCTGCTCAAGCACATTGAGGAAGACAACATCCAGATTGCCTTCGACGCCACATCAGCCTATGTGCATGCGGAGAACAGCCGCAAGCTGAACGAGCTGGGTGTGCTGATGATCGATCTGACGCCTGCAGCTATCGGCCCGTACTGCGTGCCTCCGGTCAACCTGCACGATAACCTGAATGCAGGCGCACAGAACGTGAATATGGTTACCTGTGGTGGCCAGGCCACTATCCCTCTGGTGGCAGCAGTATCCCGCGTTCAGCCCGTGGAATATGCCGAGATCATTGCCACCGCAGCCTCCAAATCGGTCGGGCCGGGCACTCGTAAAAATATCGACGAGTTCACCCGCACCACCGCCAGCGCAGTGGAAACTGTGGGTGGTGCCAAAAAGGGCAAGGCCATCATCATTATCAATCCGGCCGAGCCGCCACTGATTATGCGCGACACCGTGCATTGTCTGGTGGAAGGTGAACCGGATGAAGCTGCCATTACTCAGTCAATCCAGGACATGATCAAGGAAGTACAGAAGTACGTGCCGGGCTACAAACTGGTTAACGGCCCGGTATTTGACGGCCAGCGGGTATCGGTGTTTATGGAAGTGGAAGGGCTGGGCGACTACCTGCCCAAATACGCCGGCAACCTCGACATCATGACCGCGGCCGCGGCACGCACCGCCGAAATGTTCGCTGAAAAATTACTCACCGAAGCTGTTGCTTAAGGAGACAGTCATGAACTTACAGGGCAAAAAAATTACTGTTCACGACATGTGCCTGCGCGACGGCATGCACCCCAAGCGCCACCAGATTTCCCTGGATGAAATGAAGGCCATTGCGCAGGGCCTGGACGCTGCAGGTGTGCCGCTGATTGAAGTCACTCACGGTGACGGCCTGGGCGGCGCATCGGTGAACTACGGCTTTCCGGCCCACAGCGACGAAGAATACCTGTCAGCGGTGATCCCGCTGATGAAAAAGGCTAAAGTTTCTGCCCTGCTGCTTCCGGGCATCGGAACCGTTGACCACCTGCGCATGGCCAAAGACCTGGGTGTAAACACCATTCGCGTGGCCACCCACTGCACCGAAGCCGATGTATCGGAACAGCACATCACTGAAGCGCGCAAGCTGGGCATGGACACCGTCGGATTCTTGATGATGGCGCACATGAACACACCAGAGGGCCTGGCCAGGCAAGCCAGGCTCATGGAAAGCTACGGTGCCAACTGCATTTACATCACCGACTCCGCCGGTTACATGCTGCCCCATGACGTTACCGCGCGGGTTTCAACCATTCGGGAGGCCTTGGGTGACGATATCGAGATCGGCTTCCATGGCCACCACAATCTTGCCATGGGGGTATCCAACTCTATCGCTGCAATAGAAGCAGGCGCGACCCGTATTGACGCCGCCTGTGCTGGCCTGGGTGCCGGTGCTGGCAACACGCCTATGGAAGTACTGATCGCAGTATGTGACCGTATGGGCATCGAAACCGGCGTGGACGTATTTGGCATCCAGGACGTTGCTGAAGACCTGGTGGTGCCCATCATGGACTTCCCGATCCGCAGTGACCGTGATGCCCTGACCATGGGTTACGCGGGCGTGTACGGCTCATTCCTGTTGTTTGCCAAACGCGCAGAAGCCAAGTACGGCGTTTCGGCGCGCGAAATCCTGGTGGAAATGGGCCGTCGTGGCATGGTTGGCGGGCAGGAAGACATGATTGAAGACACCGCACTGACTCTGCTCAAGCAACGTCAGGCATCTGCATAAATCATGACCACCGTTGCCGGCAGCAGCCGGCTGGGTTGGCGCACCCATGGCTTTCTGGCATTTCTGGTTCTGACCTACGCCGGAAGCTTTATGGGGCGCCAGATCATGTCTGTGATGATCGAACCCATCAAGCAGGAGTTCAACGCCAGCGATACCGCCATGGGCCTAATTTCAGGCCTGGCGTTTGCGGTGGTGTATGCTTTTCTGGGCCTGCCGGCCGGGCGTCTGTCTGACCGCTATCACCGCACCCGGGTGTTGGCGTTCAGCCTGGGCCTGTGGGCTATTGCCACTTTTTTATGCGGTTTTGCGATCAGTTTCTGGATGTTGATTGTGGCCCGCATGCTGGTGGCCGCGGCAGAAGCTCCGGTTACCCCCGCCTCTCTGTCACTTATCGCAGATTTATACCCTCCTCACCGACGCTCATTGGCCATCAGCTGTTTTACTGGCGCGCCCACTATCTCCATCATCGTCGGCCTCAGTGCAGGCGCCTGGGTCATCGACACCTATGGCTGGCGTACCGGCTTCTTCGTGATTGGTACGCCGCTGGTTTTTATGGCTTTAGCATTGGGGCTTTTCGTAAAGGAACCTATCCGGGGCAAATGGGATATCGGTGGGGGCGCTGAACCACCGCGTGAAGGTCTGTATCAGGCAGCAATGACGCTGGTAAGTAATCGTTCATGCCTTGTGTTGATCAGCGCCAGCTCGATAACCACCTTTGGTGCGTTTTCTTTCGCCATGTGGAACACCGCATTTCTGGTGCGCTCACATGATTTGTCGCTGCAGCATGCCGGAATCCTGGCTGGCGTAGTGACCGGCGTTGCTGCCGGTGTTGGCAGCCTGTTCAGTGGCTGGATGACTGACCGCCTGAGCGCCCGTAATCGGGCCTGGCTGGTGCGCATGCCGCTTATTGGTCATTTCGCTGCCACCAGCGGGATGGTTGCGTATTTGCTGACTCCGGCTGGCATAGCCTTTGAAATCGTTGGTGTGCCGGTACCCACTGCGATGATCTGGTGTGCACTGTCAGGATTCTTCACAGTATTCTGGGTAGGACCCTCTTTTAATCTACTGACTCAACTGGTTACCCAGTGGCAGCGTGCGACTGCCATTGCCTTGCAGACGGTGTTTTCCACCTTGTTGGGCGTAGGCCTGGGCCCATTGGTAACTGGCGCCTTGAGCGATTTACTCTACCCCTACGCAGGCGAAGAGTCACTGCGCTACTCGCTGATCATCGTCAGCCTGACCGTTCTTGCTCCAATATTTTTGCTGTATACGCTGTTGCACCGCGAGCCATGGAGTAAGACCGGGAACGCTCAACCAGCAACCGCTGGCTGATACGGCCGCCTCTGCTGTAAAATCCGATGATAATAACGTTCTAGTGCAAACGGACGATTGCCCTTCCGCACTCCAGGCATAGACTCGAAACTCGATAGCAAGCAATTTAACAACAATTAAACATGAGCAACGACTATGCCCCATACGCAGGATATGGCGACAGAGGACAATTCTGTCGCCAGTGCGAGCACCTCTTTCCAGGGGTCAGCAGCGTCACAATTCCCTGATCAGCGCCAAGGCTGGTTCGTTGTAGCGGGCCTTGGTGTGACTATGTGCATTCTTTTCGGCACAACCCTGAACTCGTTCGGCGTGTTTACCCTGCCCATCATGGATTCATTCCAGTCCAGCAACGAACAAACCGCAAATATCGCCACTGCCTTCATGGTTAGCATGACGCTCACCATGCCCGTCGCCGGCTGGCTATTGGATCGCGTCGGCTCAAGAGTGGTCATGGCAACCGGTGCCGCCCTGATGGGTGCCGGTTATCTGCTGGCCTCGGTCAGCCAGACCCTCGAACCTGTGATCTGGGCTTTAACTCTGGCTGGAGTCGGCGTAGGCGCCTCTACATATGTGCCCGCCATTGCCTTGGTAATGCGCTG
>JACDJA010003538.1_pt1 | contig 10026 bp, 8 predicted proteins | sample 7449241 | NCBI WGS metagenome assembly JACDJA01 (sample SAMN14253289, study PRJNA609438) | sludge metagenome | isolation source: initial anaerobic sludge | collected 2018-12-20 | reverse complement strand
TATCGGAGAAACCGGCCGTTGGGGCAGAGGTACTCGTCCTGCTCACGGTCGTAGACATAGTCGCGTTTGTAGAAGTAACCCGCGCGATGGTTCGGGCGGCGGTAGCCGATGACGCCGTAGATATCCCGCTCTACGAGTCCCTTGCAGATGGCCGGGGTGAAATAGCCGGCATCCAGGCCGACCGCGCCGACGTCAAAGCCGAAGCGTTGCCGCATGCGGTCGAGCCGGTCGAGGTAAGGCACGCTGTCATGGATGCTGGCCGGGGTGACGTGAATGTCGGTGATCAGCGCATGCTGGCTGTCGACGGTACGGTGGTCGAGGTAGAAGAAGCCGGTGGGCTTGCCGTCCCTGACCATGTAGCCGGCCTCGGGATCGGTGCGGCTGACCTTGATCTCCTTGGTGAGCGGGTTGCCGCCGGCGGGCGGCAGGGGCGGCTTGCCATGGGCGGCACGGTCGGCTTCGATCGCGGACTCCAGTTCGGCGAGATAGGCAGCAGGGGTCTGCCCGACCCGGTGCACGTCGTGCCGGTTCTTGTTGGCACTGGCCTTGAGGTGGGTGCTGTCGCTGTAGAAGACGCGGCCGCCGATGAGGCCGTGTTCGATGGCCGCCTCGACGATGCGGTCGAAGATGGTCTGTTCGATGTCGCTGCCGGCAAAGCGGCGACGACGGTTCTGCGAGAAGGTGGAGGCGTCGATGACGCGGTCGGTGAGCGACAGGCCGAGGAACCAGCGGTAGGCGACGTTGACCTGGATCTCGCGCACCAGCTGGCGCTCGGAACGGATACCGAAGAGGTAGCCGATGAAGAGCATCTTGAACAACTGCACGGGATCGACGGCGGGACGGCCGTTGTCGGCGCAGTACAGATGCCTGGTGGCGTCACGGATGAAGTCGAAGGGGATGTGGCGGTCGATCAGGCGAAGCAGGTGATCCGGCGGAACCAGCTCTTCGAGGGTGACCATTTCCAGACGGTGCTGGTGCGGGGTAGGCGGTTTGAGCATGCCCACGATTCAAACACAAAGCCCCCAACATGTGGGGGCTTTGTCAGCAGTCTGAAGCCGGCCCCGTGGCCGGCTTTTTTTCGTCCTGCGTCGTGTTCAGCCCAGTCGATGCGCGAAGTCGCTGCGGCCGGTGTCACGGATCAGCCGCGCGGCGGTCTGCGGCTCGTGCGCCAGCGTATGCTCGATCACTTCGGCGACTTTGGCAGGCTCGTTGCAGTGCTGCCAGGCCATGCCGAGCGCGTACCACGCCAGGCCGTTCATCGGCTGCAGCCGTGCCGCTTCGGTCAACGCCGCGGCCGCCTCACGGTGGCGCTCATGGCGCGCGTGCAGCATGCCCAGCCCATACCACGCGCGGTCGTTGTTGGGGTCGAGCTCGGTCGCGCGCGAGAGCGCCGCCAGCGCGGCATTGTCCATGCCACCCTGATCGCGCACCCAGCCGAGGTTGAACCAGGTCGGCGCATCGTCGGGTGCGACCTCGGCCGCGCGCGCGAACCACGCCTCCGCCGCAGGCCAGCGCGCCTGCTTCGCCTCGAGCCAGCCCAGCATGCGCAGCGTTTCCGCGTGCTCTGGATCGGCGCGAAGGCTGTCGCGATACGCCGCCAGCGCGCGCTCGGGCTGATGCACGAAATTGAAAAACGCACCCCGCAAGGCATGCCGCACGCGATCAAAGTTCATGGCCGAGATCCACTAGAAAAACCCAGCCGCATTGTCCCGGCGCCGAGCCCGGCTGACAAGCTGCGGTAAAATTCCAGCTTCCTTCCCGCCCGCCCCGCCATGCCCGTCGACGTCCTGCTCGTCTCGATTCTGCGCGCCCTTGTCGAAGTCGCCGGCTTCGCCCTCCTCGGCCGGGGCGCAGTCGCGGTGCTCGCCGGCAAGTACCGCGAGCAGAACCTGTTCTACCGCATCCTGCGCACCATCTCCCAGCCCGCCGTGCGCGCCGTGCGCCTCATCACCCCCCGCGTCATCCTCGACGCGCACGTGCCGATGCTTACCTTCTTCCTGCTGTTCTGGCTGTGGGTCGCGCTGGCGCTGCTGCGACGCCACCTGTGCGGGCTGCACGGACTGGTCTGCTGAACGCGGTCGCCAGTCAACGGTCGCCTTGACTGGTTGGGGCGAAACCGGTTACATTGCGCCCTCTTTTGGCTAGGTAGCTCAGTTGGTAGAGCAGCGGATTGAAAATCCGCGTGTCGGCAGTTCGATTCTGCCCCTGGCCACCAATTCCAAAAGCCCGGACTCGCTCCGGGCTTTTTCATGTCCGCCCGCAACGCCAGTGCTGGCGCGGCTTCGCGGGCTGGCCTCTTGAGTTCGGTCGGCTCGTATCCTCCCGCTATCGCTCTGTTTTCGCCTCTCTGTCCCCGCTTTTCTCTCCCTGAGATTCCGATGGCCGTGCCAGCACCCATTTCGATGACCACGGGTCGTTCCGACGTCCGCCGCCATGTGGAAAGCCAGGATGAATGGATTCGTGCCCTGCCTTCGGGCCAGGACCCATCGCTGAACATCAGGATGGCGGGCCGGGCCAGACCGCTGCGAATCACAGATCCTCTGGAACACGCCCGCCGCGGCTCCGGCGGCCATCCATTCACTGCCGCTTTTTTCGCCGCAGGATCATGGCCATCGGAAAGCGGGCCTTCCGGCAGGCATGGGCACTTCGGCTCTACTTGAGCACGAAGCGCACGTTGCCCACGCCCTTGCCGGGGATGTCGATGGTGGCGATGGCCTTGGCACCGGGGGCGGGGGGTGCGGCAAAGCTGGCGGCGAGGCTGTGCGGGCCGCTGGCGGCGAGGGCGGCTTCGCTCTTCTTGCCGTTGGACAGCACGGTGAGCTTGCCGCTGGCACCCGCGGCGGCGACGGGGGCGCCATGATCGCTGAGATGCAGGACGACGCGTGTGCCCTGCGTGACGGCTTCGACCTGGAAGTAGCCGGCTTCGGCAGTGACGCCGCCGTATTGCGGCACGAGATGGTCCTGGTGCGCGTGCAGCGGGCCGGCGGCGAGCAGCAGAACGAGCGGGAGGGTGTGGACGAGGCGGGACATGGTTCGCTCCTTTCAGGGGGTGGTTCAGAAACTCTCACGGGCCTGTTCCTGCAGCAGGCGGACGAGCGGCTTTTCGCCGAACAGCCAGAACAGCGCAGGGGTGAGCACGGTATCGAGCAGGGTGGCGCTGACGAGGCCGCCGAAGATGACGACGGCGACGGGATGGAGGATTTCCTTGCCGGGCGCGTCGGCGGACAGCATGAGCGGGACCAGTGCGATGGCGGTGACGAGCGCGGTCATCATCACGGGCGTGAGCCGTTCGAGCGAGCCGCGCACGATCATCGGCTTGCCGAAGGTCTCGCCTTCGAAGGCGCACAGGTTGATGTAGTGGCTGATCTTGAGAATGCCGTTGCGCGTGGCGATGCCGGTGAGGGTGATGAAGCCGACGAGGGCGGCGACCGACAGCGGCTGCCCGGCGATCCACAGCGCGGCGACGCTGCCGACGAGGGCGAGCGGGATGTTGCCCATGACGATGAGGGCGAGCACGGTGGAGCGGTAGCGGCCGTAGAGCACGAGGAAGATCATCGCGAGCGAGGCCGCGGCAAGCAGTGCGATGCGGCGCGCGGCCGCCTCCTGCGCCTGGAACTGGCCTTCCAGGGCGGTGAAGTAGCCTTCCGGCATGGCCTGCGCCGCCAGCTCGGCACGGATGTCGGCGACCACGTCGGACAGGGCGCGCCCGCTCGCATTGGCCGACACCACGATGCGGCGACGGCCGTTCTCGCGGCCGATCTGGTTGGGGCCGTCGCCGTCCTCGATGCGCGCAAGCTGCGCCAGCGGCACGGGACCGCCCGGCGTCTCGACCAGCAGTTCGTGCAACGCCTGCACGCCGCGGCTGCTGTCCGGCAGGCGCACGAGGAGGTCGTAGCGGCGGCTGCCGTCGACGATCTGGGTGATGTGTGTGCCGCCCACCAGGCGCTCGAGCGTGCGCAGCAGCTCGCCGGGGGTGACGCCGTAGCGCGCGGCGGCCGCGTAATCCACGTACACCTTTACCTGCGGTACGCGCACCTGCTTTTCGACCTGCAGGTCGGTGATGCCGGCAATGCCGGCCAGACGCGCGCGCAGGCCGTCGGCGAGCCCGCGCAGGGTGTCGAGATCGTCGCCGTAGATCTTGAGCGCGATCTGTGCGCGTACGCCGGAGAGCAGGTGATCGAGCCGGTGCGAGATGGGCTGGCCGATGTTGATCGTTGCCGGCAGCACGCCAAGGCGTGCGCGCAGGTCGCCGATCACGGCATCACGGCTGCGTGTGGACGGCCGCAGGTCGACGTCGATTTCGGTGTAATGCGTGCCCTCGGCATGATCGTCGAGCTCGGCGCGCCCGCTGCGCCGGCCGACCTGCGTCACCTCGGGCACCTCGGCAATGAGCGTCTCGGCCAGTGCGCCGATGCGATTCGATTCCGCCAGCGCCGTGCCGGGGTCGAGCAGCACGTTGACGGTGAGCGTGCCTTCGTTGAACGGCGGCAGGAAGCTGCGCGGCAGCAGCGCGGCGCTCGCCGCTGCCAGCGTCACCAGTGCGAGGGCCGCGACGAGCACCGATCGCGCATGCATGAAGGACCAGTCGAGCACGTGCGTGTCCATGCGCTTGAGCCAGGCGACGAGGGGGCTGGGTTTGTCAGACGACGGAGGACGGAGGACAGAGGACAGAAGGCGAGCGGGACGCTGTGCGTTTCTTGCCAGCAGGAAGCAGGCGAGCACGGGCGTCAGCGTGATGGCGACCACCATGCTGGCGAGAATCGAGACGATGTAGGCGATGCCCAGGGGGGTGAACAGGCGGCCTTCGATGCCGGGCAGCGCGAACAGCGGCACGAATACCAGGACGACGATGAGGGTGGCGTAGAGGATGGCGGAGCGCACTTCGAGGGTGGCGCTGGCGATCACCTCGATCGCGGGGCGCGGGGCGGCGGCACTGCGGTTGAGCTGCAAGCGGCGCATGACGTTTTCGACGCCGACCACGGCATCGTCGACCAGTTCGCCGATGGCGATGGCGAGCCCGCCAAGCGTCATGGTGTTGATGGAAAGGTCGAAGTAGTCGAATACCAGCACGGTGGCGAGCAGCGAAACCGGGATCGCGGCCAGCGCAATGACGGTGCTGCGCAGCTTGAGCAGAAACAGGAACAGCACGACTGCGACGAGGATGGCGGCGTCGCGCAGCGCTTCCTCGACGTTGCCGACCGCGCGCTCGATGAAGTCGGCCTGGCGGAACAGGAAGCGCGGCGCTTCGATGCCAGCCGGCCGCGACGACGCAAGCCCCGCGAGCGCGCTTTCGATCGCAGCGGTGAGCGCGACACTGTCGGCATCGGGTTGCTTCTGTACCGACAGGATCACCGCAGGCTTGCCGTCGTAACCCGCATCGCCCCGCTTGACGGCGGGCGCGAGGGTGACACCGGCGACCTGCTTCAGCACGATCGGCTGGCCATCATTGAGCGCGACGACGAGGTTCTGCAGGTCATCGATGCGCTGGGTGCGGCCGATGTGGCGAATCAGATATTCGCGTCCCTGCGCTTCGAGCACGCCGCCGCTGGTGTTGCTGCCAAAATCGCGCAGCGCCTCCTCCAGCCGGGTGAGGGAAATACCCAGCGCGCGCAGGCGTACCGGGTCGGGCTCGACGCGATACTGGCGCACCTCGCCACCGATGGCGACGACCTGTGCCACACCCGGAACGGTGAGCAGCCGCGGTCGCACCACCCAGTCCGCGTAGTCGCGCACCTGCATCGGGCTTGCGCGTGCAGGGTCGGCGGGCAGGGCGACGAGCAGGATCTCGCCCATGATGGAGGCGATCGGTCCGAGTTGCGGCACGATGCCGGGCGGCAGCTGCTCGCGCACCAGGTTGAGGCGTTCCCCGACCTGCTGGCGGTTGCGGTAGACGTCGGTGCCCCACTCGAATTCCGCGTAGACCACGGACAGGCCGATCCCCGACACCGAGCGCACCCGCGTCACGCCGGGCATGCCGTTCATCGCGGTCTCGATGGGGAAGGTGACGAGCTGCTCGACCTCCTCCGGCGCCATGCCGCCGGCCTCGGTCAAAAGCGTCACCGTCGGTTTGTTGAGATCGGGGAACACGTCGACCGGCATCTGCCGCAGGGTCAGCATGCCCCACACCATCAGCACGAGCGCTGCACCCAGCACGAGCATGCGCTGTTGCAGGCTGGCACGGACGACGGCTGCGAACATGGACGTGCTCAGCGGATCTGTGACAGCAGGCCTGCGCCTGCGGTCACGACGCGTTCGCCGGCGCTCAGGCCGGCGGCGACAACGACGCCCGCCGCATCGAGGGCCTGGGCTTCCACTGCGCGCAGGACAAAGCGCTCCGCGCCGTCACGGATCCAGACCGCGCTGGCATGGCTGCCATTTTTGACCAGCGCGGCAGCGGGCAATGCGACACCGTGTTGTGCGGCGTGCGTCTGCACGATGACGGCGAGCGGCTGCCCCACCGCCACCGGCGCATTCGGGGTGCCGATGCGGAACAGCAGCGGCAGCGCCTGTTCGCGCAGCACGCGGCCGCCGCCCAGAAACGTGAGCGGCAGCGCACCTACACCGGGCAGCTCGGCGCTGGCGGCGCGGATCGTACCCGCCAGTGCCGCATCGTAGGCCAGCGCTTCGACGGCGAGCCGGGCCGGGTCGACGATCTCGAACAGCACCTCGCGCGCATCCACCACCTGCCCCGCCGCCACGTGCGTCGCGCCGATGACGCCGGAAATGGGGGCGCGCAGGGCTTCCGTCGTACCCAGGCTCGCGGCGACCGCGGCGCGCCGCTTGCGCAGGGCGTCGCGCTCGTCGCGTGCGGCGTCGATGTCCTTCTGCGGCACCACCCCTTCGAGTTGCAGATAGCGCGCATGACGGCGCTCGGCGATCGCCAGCGCCGCCTCCAGGTCGGCCAGCCGGTCCTGCTGGTTGCCGCGCTCGATGCTGCTGGCGGCCGGATGCAGCAGGGCGAGCACCTGCCCGCGCACAACGCGCTGCCCCGGCAGCGGCAGGCCGCCGGGGCCGGGCGCGATGCGCCCCGGCTGCAGGACCTGCACGCGCCCGCCGCTCGCCGGATCGGCGATGACGCGGCCGTTCAAGCGCACGCTCAGCGGCATGTCGCGAACTTCCGCGACGAGGTGGCGCACGCCGATGGCTCGCTGCACGGCCTTCGGCACGAACAGGCTGCCGTCCGGCATGCGGCGGGCCCTGGCGGCTTCCGGGGCGCGCGGATCAAATGCCTGCGCGACCTCGGGCGGCGTGATGTCGTGGGAATGGTCCTCGCCGCCGTGCGCTGCGAGCGGCGCACTCCACGCGCCGCAAAGCAGCGCAGCAAGGAAGAGGGTGAAGCGGGCGGCGTCATTCATGCCGTGTTCCCCTGCCGCCGCCTGCGCAACATCGCAATTGCGGCAGCGCCGAGCAATCCGCCGGTACCGGCCCAGATCGCCCACCGGGGGAATGCCGTCGCCGTGGCAAGCGGTGCCGCGGCGGTGATTTCCAGGGTGGCGGCGAGCAGATCGGCGGTGGTGTCGGTCTCGATGGTGACGCTGAGCGGGTGCCGGCCCGGCGCGGTGAACGCCTCGCCCGGCACCGTGTAGAGGCCCGCCTCGGCCTCGCGCGCGGTGGCCCGCACGGCGCCGCTTTCGACTTCGATGCGCGCGCCGGCGACCGGCGCATTGGTGTCGTAGCGGTCCAGATACAGCCGCAGTTCGCCCGCCGCCGGCACCACGACCAGCTCGAAGTCTTCCGAGTGCGCCGTCGCGCGCGGTGCGTCGAGCGCGATCGGTGCGGTTTCGAGCGGACCGTGGGTGTGGCCGTCGCTCGGGTCGCCGCCCGCCCACGCAGGCAAGGCAGCGCATGCCGCCAGGAGAAGGACAGGGAAACGGTTCATGGCAGCACTCCAAGCGCCTGGTTGAGACGCGACACCGCCGCCGCGCGGGCGACGCGCTGGTGCGCGTGCTCGGCGTCCGCGTCCAGCGCCGCCGAACGCAGCCGCAGCAGGGTCGCAAGATTGGATTCACCGAGCGCGAAGGACTTTTCGACCAGTTGCAAAGACTCGGCAGCGAGCAGTTGACGCTGCCCCGCCGTGTTGTCGCGCGCGACCGCCGCATCGAGCTCGGCGCGCGCACGCGCCACCTCGAGCGCGTGGGCGAGGCGCGCCTGTTCCAGCGCCGCCTTGGCTTCCGCAAGCTCGGCCTGCGCGGCGGCGTTGTTGAGCGCCACCTGGGCGTCCGCGGAAAACGGCACCCTGAGCTGCACGCCCACGTGAGTGCTCCACGGTTCCGCCACGGCGTCACGCTCGCGCACCGCCCGCAGCGCGACTTCCGGCGGGTCGCGGCGGCTGGCCCGACTCACCTCCGCGCGCGCCTGCGCCGCGTGCAGCGCCGCGAGGGCTGCGGCCAGTTGCGGCGGGTCCGCGTCGCCGGCGCCGGCCACGCGTTCGGTGTCGATCGCGAGCGGCGCCGGCAGACCGGTGAGCGCGCGCCAGGCGTATTCGGCTCCGCGCAGCGCGGTCGCGGCATCCGCCATCGCAGTCTCGGCGGCAAGACGCTCGCCCCGTGCCTGGTTGGCGTCGATGCGGGCCAGCTCGCCTGCGGCATGGCGGCGCTGCACCTCGGCTTCGAGGGCGCGCGCCGACGCTTCGCGCTGTTGCGCGAGCTCAAGCGCGCCCCGCGCGGCAACCACCGCCCAACCGGCGTCGCGGACCGCACCCGCCAGTTGCAGACGCAGCGCCGCGTGCGTCGCCGCCAGCACAGTTGCGCCGCTGGCGGCCTCGCTCCGGCGCGCAGCCTGCTGGCCGGGCAGCCACAGCGGGGCGGCGAGTTCGATTTCCCATTCGCGGCGGCCGCTGTCATGCCCGAAGCCGTCACCCAGATGACCGACGGCGAGGCTCGCGGGGCCCGCGGTCAGCGATGCCGCCAACGCCGCGCGCGCCGCCGCCTCGTCGCCGCGCGCGGCCAGCGCCGCACCCTGCGGGTGACGCGCCCATGCCGCATCCAGCGCCGCGGCCAGGCTGTCCGCGCGCACGCCGCCACTCCACAACAGCGTGCACAGGAGTCCGGCGAGAACGAGGGAGACAGACGGCATGGCGTGGTCCGTGACGAGACTGCCGGCAGTGTGCGGGCCGGTGGGGTACGCGAACCTGACACAAACATGACATTTCCGTCATCTCGCGCCGTGTTGCCGCGTTTGTGGCAGGATGGACGGGTCTTCATAGCCTCTCGCCATGAAAATCCTCATCGTCGAAGACGAGATCAAGACCGGCGACTACCTGAAGCAGGGCCTCACCGAGGCGGGCTTCGTCGCGGACCTGGCACGCGATGGCTGGGACGGGCTCGAATTCGCGCGCAGCCAGTCTTACGACCTGCTCATTCTCGATGTCATGCTGCCCGGCCTCGACGGCTGGCAGGTGCTCGACGGCGTGCGCCGCGCCGGGCTTGATACGCCGGTGCTGTTTCTCACCGCGCGCGACGCCGTCGAGGATCGTGTCAAGGGACTGGAGCGCGGTGCCGACGACTATCTGGTCAAACCCTTTGCCTTCGCCGAGCTGCTGGCGCGCGTGCGCAGCCTCACCCGGCGCGGGCGCGGAACGCTCGACCCCACGCTGCTGCATGCGGCTGATCTGGAACTCGACCTGTTGCGTCGGCGCGCCGTGCGTGCGGGCCAGCGCATCGAGCTGACCGCCAAGGAATTTGCCCTGCTCGAACTCCTGATGCGCCGCCAGGGCGAGGTGTTGCCGCGTTCGCTCATCGCCTCGCAGGTGTGGGACATGAACTTCGATTCGGACACCAACGTCATCGATGTGGCGGTACGCCGCCTGCGTGGCAAGATCGACGACGGTTTCGAGCCGAAACTGATCCACACCGTGCGTGGCATGGGTTACGTGCTGGAAGCGCCGGCGTGAATTCCGTCTCGCTGACCACGCGCATCAGCCTGCTGTTCGCGGTGAGCGCCGCAGTCGTGCTGCTGGCGCTCGGCTGGATCGTCGCACGCGCGGTCGATGCCCACTTCGTCGAAATGGATCGCCATGAACTCGAC
>JACDJA010003537.1_pt1 | contig 10031 bp, 9 predicted proteins | sample 7449241 | NCBI WGS metagenome assembly JACDJA01 (sample SAMN14253289, study PRJNA609438) | sludge metagenome | isolation source: initial anaerobic sludge | collected 2018-12-20 | reverse complement strand
GGGGGGACGCCGATAGGCCGTTCGGAACCTATCTACGGCTGCTGACCTTCTCGCTGCCGCCGCTGCTGGAGGCGCTGCCGCCGGAAGACCCGGCCCGGCGCGGTCTGGTGCAGGTGGCCTATAGCCGTGACGCCGCGGCCACCCTGCGCGGCATGGGGGCCCTGCTGGAGGCCTACATCGCGGCCCGCGCCGCCGTCATCCGCCGGCAAAACCTCGTTTTCCCCATCAATACCGCCTTCGAGTCGGAAATTCGCCGGCTGGTTGAGCGGCTCACGCGTTAAATCTCATCGCTGTATAGCAGGGTTACGGTGTCGGTTCCAGAAGCGCCCAATTTTTTGATACCGATGGGTCAGAACATAGATTACGGTTAAAGCAACATGGCCTTCTCGTGCCTTTGTTGAGTTTATCGAGCGCAACCTCGATATGTTTTTGGCGGGTCTCCGGTGTTTTGACAGCGCGCACCCAGCGAATCCAATCCCAACGAGCCAGGGGAGTGATATCATTCCATAAAGCCTCGGCTTTTGGGGAAGCCGACAGCGCTTCCTTTAAGTCTTCAGGAACTTCCGGCTCTATCCACTCTTTGGTTGGTTCCATGGAAACCTGGACCGTATCGCCGGCCGCAGCCCCAGCATCATCAAGCAGCTTTTGGTCAGGTCTAAACCAGTGACTCGATTGTTGCCCCGGTGCATACCTTCCATCAGGTTCGAGCAAGGTTATAAAAGGAACGCCGTTTAAAGTCCCCGAAACCATTGTGATTCCTCTAGAGGGCAGCTTGGCTGAGGCATCTTCAGGTAACCTAAGAATGGTCGATGAATGGATTTTAAATAGCTCAGCTTCAAAGCTGATTACCAACGTATCCTCTTGATCGTTGCTTGTTCTCATAAAATATATTTTACTAAGAATGCCTAACCCAACCTAATTTGAGATGGAGCCTATTATGACGATTCAAAACCACAGATCAGTCAAAGACTTCATTGCTTCACTTGATGATGAGCAAACCGCCAAAGATACCCTTGTGCTTACTGAAATGATACAGCGAATAAGCGGGCATGAACCAAAGCTGTGGAATGTGGGCACTATCGGGTTTGGTACCTATCACTACAAATACGACAGCGGGCACGAAGGCGACGGTCATATGATCGGTTTTTATCCAAGGAAAGGTAAGATTACTGTTTACCTGATGGACGGCACAGCACGCTACTCTGAATTGCTGGCTAAATTAGGTAAGCATACTACTACAGGGTATTGTGTTTACATCAAGCGGCTCAGTGATATAGAGATGCCAGTCCTTGAGCAAATCGTGCAACAGTCTTGTGCTTATATAAAGTCAAAGTCCCAAGACGGGCCGATAGACCGAGTATTATGGAAAACTGAAGAATAGGCGTTTCTGCCTAATGAAGTTTCTTCGCTTGCGTCCTTGCCTCATTGCATCGTTACACTAAACCGGTTCTGTGGTCTGTGGTCGGTCGTCTGTGTTCCTTCCCAACCATGCCCCAATCATTGCGACGGCCGCCGCCGTGTCGCCGGCGTCGAGCCAGGTGACGCGCGGATCATCGCCGCGGAACCAGGTTGCCTGCTGGCGGGCGAAGCGGTGCGTCTCGAACTTGATGCGCGCCACGGCATCTTCCAGGCTCACCTCTCCTTCGATATGGCGAAGTAACTGGCGATACCCCAGCCCGCTCATCGAGGGCAGGGCGGCGCCGTAGCCGGCGTCACGCAATTGCCTCACCTCGTCCAGCAGCCCCGCGGCCATCATCCCATCCACACGGGCGTCGATGCGCGCATAGAGCGCCGCCCGGTCGCGCCTCAGGCCCAGGATGAACGTGTCATACGGGGGCGGCGTCTTGCGTTGCAGTTCGGAGATGGGGCGGCCGGTCGTCAGCGTGACCTCCAGCGCGCGCACGACGCGGCGCGCGTTGCGCGGGTCGATGCGTGCCGCGGCGGTCGGGTCGAGGGCGACCAGCCAGCGCGCCGCTTCGGTTGCGCCCAACTCTGCCAGCGCCGCCCTGAGCGCCGGCCGCGGGGGGACTTCGGGGATGCCCCACCCCTCGACAACAGCCCACACGTACTGCCCCGTGCCGCCGACCAGGATAGGCAGCCGCCCGCGCCGCTGGATGGCGTCGATGGTCGCGTAGGCGAGACGCTGGTATTGGCCCAGGCTCAACGTCTCGTCGGGGGCGCAAAGGTCGATGAGATGATGGGGGGCGACGGCAAGTTCGGCCGGGGTCGGCTTGGCTGTGCCGACGTCCAGGCCGCGATAGAAGAGGCGCGAATCGGCCGAGACGATCTCGCCGCCGAACTGCTGCGCCAGCTTGAGGGACAGGGCGGTTTTGCCCGCGGCCGTGGGGCCGACGAGGACGAGCAGCGGCCGGCGGCTCAAGGCGCGATCACCGCCGCTTCCGGGCCGGTTGCCTGCTGGGTCAGTGCCCACAGGTGCTCGGCCACGGCGTAGGCGGCGCGGGGGCGACCCAGGCGGCGGGCGTTATCGGCCATGGCCGACAGGAGCCGGCCGCCGTTGGCCAGCGCGCCATGCAGGGCGTCGGCCAGCTCGGCCGGGTTCTCGGCCCGCAGCCCGGCCCCCCCGGCGATGACGTAGACGGCGTTGCCCTGCTCGTGCATGGGCATGGACTGGATGATGAATAGGGGAACCCCGGCAGCCAGCGATTCGGCCACGGTCAGGCCGCCGGCCTTGCTGATGACGGCGTCGGCGGCGCGCAACCGGTCAGGCAGGTCGTCGACGTAGCCATGCAGTTCGACGGGGATTTGCCAATCGATGGCCTGCACCTCGGCCAGCAGTTCCTCGTCGTCGCCGGTGACCACAACGAGTTGGATGGGCAATAGGGCGGCGTTGAGGGCGCTGAGCACGCCGGGGAAGTCGCGCACGCGGCGGCTGCCCACGGCCAGCACGACCGGCAGGCGCGCGTCCCAGCCGAAGCGGGCGCGCAACGCCGCCTTCGTCTCGGCCGCGTCGGCCAGCCGCAGATCGACGGGGATGCCGGTGACACGCACCCGCTCCGGTTGAATGCCGCGCCGCGCGGCCAACTGCGCCGCTTCCTCGGTGGGAACCAGATACAGGTCAACTTCCTTGCGGAACCAGAGGCGCTGCAAGCGGGCCAGATCGGTCACCAGGACGACCAGCGGCCACGTCGCGTGGTGGCGGCGGCGATAATCGACGAGCAAATAAATGTAGGACGGGTGGGTCGTCACTACGATGTTGGGTTGGGTGCGCGCCAGCACGCCGCCGATTGGCTCCAGCAGGAAGCGGGACTCCATGCGCTCCATGAGCCGTGTGGGTAGATAGCTGTTGCCCACGCCGTGGCCGAGAGCGTAGAGCCGGGGAGCGTGCTGGACGATGCGGTTGAAGTCAGATTGCAGGTTGCGCAGCGAGGAGGGCGCGCCCGGTTCCTCCAGCGGGTTCAGCAGCACGGGGCGGCAGACGTCGCCGTAGCGCCGCTCCAGCGCGGCCACGGTGGCCAGCGCGGCCTGCCGGTGGCCCATGCCGGCGTCGTTGGTCAAAACGAGGATCGTCTGCGCCTCGACAGCCATCGTTACCACTCCAGAACAGCATGGGGGATGTGCTCGCAGCGCAGCAGACGGCCGCGCGCGTCCAGTTCTACGGCCACCAGGTCGATCCGCCAGCTGACGTCCTCCAGATCGTGGTCGGACACATATTGGCGGCCCAACTGCAACAATTTCTGAGCCTTGTGGGGTGTCAGCGCCTCTTCGGGCGCGCCGTACCCCTGTCCGCGCCGGGTCTTGACCTCGACAAAGACGACGTCGTCGCCGTCCCGCGCCACCAGGTCGATCTCCCCGCCGCGGCAGCGCCAGTTGCGGGCCAGGATGACGTAGCCGGCGGCCGCCAGGTATTCGGCGGCGAAGTTCTCGCCCCAGCGGCCGAGGGCGCGCCGCTGGTCGGCCGGCTCATTCACGCGGGACCTCCACAGCCGGCTCAGCCTCGGCGTGCTCGCCCAGCGGCCGCACAATCAGGGCCAGTTGATCGAGCAGCGCGCCCCATTTTTCGGTGCGGCGCGCCCAACGGCCGTGCTCGCGCTCGCGGCGCAGGTCGGGCCGGTCGGCCAGCAGCTCGTCGTACAGTTCAGCCGTTCGGGCGACGGTGCGACCGATGTCGAAGCGGCGGCTGGCCTCGCGAGCGGCGTCGCCCATGGCCCGCGCGCGCGCGCCGTCGGCGCACAACCCCACGATGGCCGCGTCCAGCCCTTCTACTGTGGCGGCCAGCAAGCCTGTTACTCCCTGTTCAACGGTATCGGAGATGCCCGGCGAATGGACGGCCAGGATAGGTTTGCCGGCGGCCATCGCCTCGATGACCGTCAGGGGGTGAACTTCGCTGGTCGAGGCGGTGATGAAGCCGTCGGCGGGGGCCAGCCAATCGGCCACCTCGTCATAGGGCACCACGCCGCGGAAATCCACGGCGTCGCTGATGCCTGACTCATTGGCCAGTTGCCGCAATTCGGCCTCCTGTGGCCCTTTGCCGAAGAGGGCCAGCCGCAGGCCGGGCACGAAGTGGCGCGCCGCGGCGAACTGCCCCAGCAGCCCTGTCAGGTTCTTCTCCGACGAAAGGCGGCCGACGTAGACCAGCAGCGGTTGGTCCTCGGCCAGCCCGAAGTCGCTCTTGGTGCGTGGCCGGGCCGGGTTCAGAAATGGCGCCAGCTCAATGCCGTTCTCGATGACGACGGTCCGGCTGCGCACGCCGAAGTCGTGCATCACCTGGCGTACCCCTTCCGACGGGGCGATGACTACGTCGGCCAGGTCGGTGAACTCCGGCCATATCTGGCGCATGATGGCATCGGCCGCGGGTTGGGGCAGGGGCATGTAGGCCCCGGTGTAGAGATCGTAGCGTGTGTGGTTGGTGTAGACGATGGGACATCGGGCATAGCGGTGGGCCATTTCCACGCTCATCAGCAGGTGGTGGCAATGGACGATGTCCATCTGGGCCAAATGCGCCTGCGCCTCGCGGCTGTACCCCATGCTGAAGTAGTAGCCGTAGTCGCCCAGACGGATGCCAGGCGAGCGCACGATGCGGCGCGCCGGGTCGGCCGTCTCGGCCTCGCCCAGGGTGAAGATGGTGACCTCGTGCCCCAGCCGCTCCAGATGCTGCTGGTACAGGCCGACCATACGCACGGCCCCGTTGACCACGGATGGGTCATAGGTGGCCGTGACCATCCCAATTCGCATACACCCTCCCGCGTGAGGAGTTAGCTATGGATAGTTACCGGTATCATCCGTCTTCGATCCATTTAATCCGTAGCCAATTCCTAATTCTCGGATTGCAGTCGCAGCTGGTATTGCCGCACCAGCCAGTCGGTGTTCCGTATCTTCGTTGCCAATTCCGAGGCCAGATTGCGCATCAGCTTGTAGCCCAATACGGGATACGTTTCGCAGAGTCGCATGAGCTGGTCGCGCCTCAGGCGCAGCAACAGTGTGTCGTCGCGGCTGACGCGAATCGTGGCCGAGCGCACCCCCTGGTCGACGAGGGCCACTTCGCCCACTACCTGCCCCTGGCGCAATTCGGTCAGCACAACGGGATCGACGGCTCCGGCCGCGCCACCCGCGCCGACGGCCGACGGATTGACCAGCACCTCGACGCCGCCGCGGCCGATGATGTACATCTCATCCGACTGGTCGTTCTCGGTCAGCAGCACGTAACCGGCGTTATAGGTGACTGGCGTGCACAGCGCGGCCACCAGTGTCAGTTGGGCGTCGCTGAAGTTGTCGAAGATCTCGGTCGTTGCCAGGATGGTGCGCACACTTGGCTGCATGGCCTGTATTCGCTCCTATGAAGAATAAAAACCCGGCTCATCACGGATGAAACGGATGACACGGATTGGCTGTGCGGCATCCGTTCCATCCGTGTCCTATCCGTGTTTACCTTCTTATCCCTCAGAAACCTGCCCTATCGCTCGGCGGCCAGCGCGTCCCGCTTGGCGGCAATGGTTGCCAGGAGGGAGTCGAACGATTTGATAAAGGCGGCCACACCGTCGACCTGGAGTTGCTCCGTCAGCGCGTCCACGTCGATGCGCAGCTCGGCCAGGTGGTCAAAGACCTGCCGCGCTTCGTCCAGATCTTTCTCCAGCGTGTTGGCGACGGTGCCGTGGTCGCGGAAGGCGTCGATGGTGGCCGGGGGCATCGTCGTTACCGTGTCCGGCCCGATGAGTTCATCGATGTAGAGTGTGTCGGAGTACGCCTTGTTCTTTGTGCCGGTGGAGGCCCACAGCAGCCGCTGGACGGGCGCCCCGGCGGCGGCCAGTTCGGCAAATTCACCGGCCGCGGAGCGAAAAATCTCTTTGTAGCGCTGGTAGACGAGGCGGGAATTGGCCACGGCCGTCTTGCCCAGCAGCGCGGCCGCCGCGGGGTCGTCCAGGGCCGCCAATTGCTTATCGACGACGGTGTCGACGCGGCTGACGAAGAACGAGGCCACCGAGGCCACCGGCCGCGGGTCGCCGCCGCGGGCCACCAGTGCCCGCAGCCCGTCAATGTAGGCGTGGGCCACGGCCTCGTAGTGGGCCATGTTGAACATCAGGGTCACATTGACGTTGATCCCCTCGCTGGTGAGCTGGCGGATGGCGGGGATGCCCTCCGGCGTGGCCGGAACCTTGATCATCACGTTGGGCCGGCCGACGGCCTCGCGCAGGCGGCGTGCCTCGCGCACAGTCTCGTCGCTGTCGTGGGCCAGATGGGGGGATACTTCCAGGCTGACGTAGCCATCCGCGCCGCCGGAACTCTCGTAGAGCGGGGCGAACAGATCACAGGCGGCCTGGATGTCGGCCAGGGCCAGAGCTTCGTAGATAGTCTCGACGCCGGCTCCGAGAGCGGCCAATTCGGCTATCTGCGCGTCATAGTCGTCGCTGCCGCCGATGGCCCCTTCGAAGATTGTGGGATTCGAGGTCATGCCGCGCAGGCCGTCCTCGTCGATGAGGCGCTGTACCTCGCCATCGCTAAGGAACCGGCGGCGGATGTTGTCGTACCAGAAGCTCTGGCCGAAGGCGTGCAACTCTACCAGTGGATTCATCAGATTGTAGTTCTCCTTTACAGGGTAGCTAGGCGGCCGTCTCCTCGTTCGACGGCCCATAGACGACACTCGCGCCGCGCAACCGGCCGAGGCTCCATTCCAACAGGGCAATGACGGCGATGCAAACGAGGTCGACAGCGATGGCGATGGAAAAAGCAGTGCCCAGATAGCCGAAGAAGACGGCCACCGGCCGGGCCAGGTTGTCCAGCAGCGGTGTGCCGCGGCCGACGTAGGCGATGAGGATGGTCACCACGGTCATGACGGCCAGGAAGGCCGGCCAGGCGTGACGGTCGGAGCGGCTGGGCAGCATGGCGTTGCTGATGGCGAAGATGAGATAGAGCCAGACGAAGACGTTGGGCGTGGCCAGCAACTGGGTCATGGCATCGGCCAGCACGTTCACGTCGCCGGTCTGGATGGCGTCGGCCAGGGCGGTGACGCTGAAGACGTGGCGGCCGATGAGCAGGATGGCCAGCGTGCCGGCCAGCAGCGGGGCCGCGCCGATGAGGCTCTCGCGGATGGGACCGACAGTCGCGCTCTTGTAATACTCGACGTAGCCGAGTTGCAGCGTGCCGTCCGGCTGGCGGCGGGGCAACAGCGAAACGCCGCCGGTGCGCACACCCAGCAGCGTGGCCACCAGCCAGTGGCTGGCCTCGTGCAGCAGCACACCGGGGAAGAGCACCACGGCATAAACGATGATGGCCCATTCCGGGCGGCCGACCAGCAACAGACTGACGCCGTGCAGGTGGGCATGAATCCAGCGCTGCATGAACAGCAGGCAGATCAGGGCAATGGCCGCCCAGAGGAAAGGCATCAACGGTTCATTCATCGCATCGGTCAGACGACGGCCGAGCGCACCAGATCGACAAACGTTGGCTTGAGCGACGCGCCGCCGACGAGCGCGCCGTCGATGTCGGGCTGGCGCATGTACTCGGCGATGTTGTCCACGGTGACGCTGCCGCCGTACTGGATGCGGATCGCCTGGGCCGTGTCGGGGCCGAACAGGTCAGTCAGCACGTCACGCACGCTGGTGCGGATGATGTCTTCGGCCTGCTGGGATGTGGCCGAGCGGCCGGTGCCAATGGCCCAGATGGGTTCATAGGCCACGACGCAGACGGCCGCCTGCCAGTCGCTCAGCCCGGCAAAGGCGGCGCGCACCTGGCCGCTGACGAACGATTGTGTTTCGCCGGCCTCGTTCTGGGCCAGGCTCTCGCCGACGCAGACGATGGGCGTCAACTGGTGGGACAGCGCGGCCAGGATTTTCTTGTTGACCCCCTCATCCGTCTCGCCGAACAGGGCGCGCCGCTCCGAGTGGCCCAGGATGACGTAGCGGCAAAGGCCCTGCAGCATGGTGGGAGAGATTTCGCCGGTGTAGGCGCCGCTCTCCTCGTAGTACATGTTCTGCGCGCCAACACCAACGCGCGTGCCGGCCAATGCCGCGGCCACGCCGGGGATGGCGACGAAGGGGGGGCAGACGGCGATGTCGATGCCGTCGATGGCGTCCAACTGGGGGCCGATCTCGCGCACAAAGGATACGGCCGCGTCGGCCGATTTGTTCATCTTCCAATTTCCGGCAACAAATGGGGTTCGCATGATTTCTCCGTCCAAACTTGATCAGGTTCAACGAGGCCGGTATTCGACTTGGCTGTTCCGGCGAATACGGGCCGGATTGTGGTGCATGGTTTTGGCCGATGGGGAACGGCAACCTTCAAAGTGGCCGATTTCCTCGTCGCCCAACGGAATTATAGGGGAGGGGAGGTGGGAGGGCAATTCTATGCCCGGCGCAGGTACTCTTCCGGCTTGATCGAGATGACCTGGCTGGAGCTGTCAGGCTGCATGCTGACACCGTAGAGCGTTTGCGCGGCCTGGACGGTGCCCCGGTTGTGGGTGATGAGGATGAATTGCGTCTGGCGACCCAGTTCGCGCAGCACGTCGCGGAAGCGGTTGACGTTGGCCTCATCCAGCGCGGCGTCGACCTCATCGAGGACGCAGAAGGGGGGTGGGGCCACCTTCAGCAGGGAGAAGATGAGCGCGGCGGCGGTCAGGGAGCGCTCTCCGCCCGACAGCAGCGCCAGCCCCTGCTCGCGCCGGTTGGGCAGGCGGGCGATGATCTCCACGCCGCTGCTGGTGGGGTCGTCGGGGTCGGTCATCACCAGCCGTCCGGAGCCACCGCCGAACAACTGACGGAAGGTGTCGTCGAAGATGCCGTTCACCTGCTCCACGGTGCGCGCAAACGCGCGGGAGGTCAAATCGTCCAGTTCGGCGATGACTGCGCGCAATTGTTCATCCGTCGCCGCCAGGTCGCCCACCTGCTGGGTCAGGAAGTCGAAGCGCTCTTCGGTGGCGGCCAGTTCGGCCGGGGCGTCGGGGTTGATCGGCCCCATGCGCTGGAGTTGGCCCCGGAAGTGGTGGATGTTCTCCTCGATGTCGGGCGGCAACTCGGCCACGGCCGGCAGCTGCTCCACGACCTCACGGATGGGCAGTGGCGTGGCCCCCGTTTGCTCGGCGTCGTAGCTCAGGGAGACCAGCCCCAGGTCGGTACGGATGCGCTCCTGCAGCCCCTCGATCTGGTTCTCAACCTGTGTCTGGCGGATGCGGCTCTGCGTCAGGCGCGTCTCCAGTTCGTGGGCAGCGCGCTGCCGGGCCGGGGCGTCGGCCTGAAGCTGGCTGAGTAGGGCACGATCGGCGTCCATTTCAGCCTGCAGCGGGGCCAGCGCAGACTCGACCTCGGCCAGTTGCCGCTCCAGCACAACGCCGTCGGCCTCGGCCGCGTCGCCGTCCAGCCCGGTCAGCTGGTCGCGCAGCGCGTCGAGCCGCGCCCGCACGCGACTTAGCTGCCCCTCGCTCTGCCGCAGCGTGGCCCGGCGGCTGTCGACGACCGCCTGCCGCCCGGCCAGGATCGTCTGCGCCGCGGCCAACGCCTGCCGCAAGCTCTGCTGTTGCTGCTCCGCCTCACCCACGGGCAGGTCGGCCAGTTGGGCGCGGGCTGCGGCCAGGGCGGTGTCGG
>JACDJA010003535.1_pt1 | contig 10036 bp, 9 predicted proteins | sample 7449241 | NCBI WGS metagenome assembly JACDJA01 (sample SAMN14253289, study PRJNA609438) | sludge metagenome | isolation source: initial anaerobic sludge | collected 2018-12-20 | reverse complement strand
TACCTATGTTCGTACCGACAAGTGCGACGGCTGCAAGGGTCAGGACAAGACCGCCTGCATGTACATCTGCCCGCACGACCTGATGAAGCTGGACAAGGACGGTTCCGAGACCGGCCACGCCATGCGTGCCTTCAACCAAGAACCGGAACAGTGCTGGGAGTGCTATTCCTGCGTGAAGATCTGTCCGCAGCAGGCGATCGAAGTCCGCCACTACGCCGACGTCGTGCCGCTGGGCGGCATGGTGCAGCCTCTGCGTGGTTCCGACTCCATCATGTGGACCATCAAGTTCCGCAACGGCGTCCTGAAGCGTTTCAAGTTCCCGATCCGTACCACCCCCGAGGGCTCGATCGATCCGTACGGTGGCAAGCCGATGCCCAAGATGGCCGACATCACCGCCGTGGGCTCATTCACCCGGGACGTCATGGGTGGCTACCGTTCCGGTAACCCCGCTGAACTGATTCGCAAGTAATTTAGAGAGGTATACGAAATGGCTGGAGAATTTGGTAATCCCGAAGTTATCCAGGAGGACCTCGATATCCTCCTGATCGGCGGCGGCATGGCTTGCTGCGGCGCCGGTTACGAAATCATGCGCTGGGCAGACGCCGCCAAGGCCGAGCTGGGCATGGACCTCAAGATCAAGCTGGTCGACAAGGCCGCGATGGACCGTTCCGGCGCCGTGGCGCAGGGTCTGTCCGCGATCAACACCTACATCGGCTCCGAGCAGGATCCCGCCGACTACGCCCGCATGGTCTCCAACGACCTCATGGGCATCACCCGTGACGACCTCGCCTACGACCTCGGCCGCAACGTCGACGACTCGGTGCACCTGTTCGAGGAATGGGGCCTGCCGATCTGGAAGACCGACGAGAACGGCGAGCGCCACGACGGCGCCCAGGGCATGCCTTCGCTGAAGGACGGCGGCAAGCCCGTGCGTTCCGGCAAATGGCAGATCATGATCAACGGCGAATCCTACAAGTGGATCGTTGCCGAAGCCACCAAGAAGGCGCTCGGCATGGACCGCATCCAGGAGCGCATCTTCATCGTCAAGCTGGTCAACGACAAGAACGACCCCAACCGCATCGCCGGTGCCGTCGGCTTCTCGACCCGCGAGCACAAGCTGTATGTGTACAAGGCCAAGGCCATCCTGCTGGCCGCCGGTGGCTGCGTGAACATCTTCCGTCCGCGCTCCGTCGGTGAGGGTACCGGCCGCGCCTGGTACCCGGTGTGGAACGCCGGCTCGACCTACTCCATGGCCGCCGAAGCCGGAGCCGAGCTGACCATGATGGAAAACCGTTTCGTCCCCGCCCGCTTCAAAGACGGCTACGGTCCCGTCGGCGCCTGGTTCCTGCTGTTCAAGGCCCAGGCCGTCAACGCCTACGGCGAAGTCTACATGCAGAAGAACAAGGAACTGCTGAACGACTACCCCCCCTATGGCCAGGCTGCCGTGCCGGCTTCGTGCCTGCGCAACCACCTGATGCTGAAGGAAATGCAGGAAGGCCGCGGCCCCATCTACATGGACACCGTGACCGCGCTGGCCAAGCTGCGTGAAACCCTGACCCCGCGCGAAGTGAAGCATCTCGAAGCCGAAGCCTGGGAAGACTTCCTGGACATGTGCGTCGGCCAGTGCGGCATCTGGGTGGGCGAGAACATCGAGCCGGAGAAGAAGAACTCCGAACTGATGCCGACCGAGCCCTACCTGCTGGGTTCCCACTCCGGCTGCTGCGGTATCTGGGTGTCGGGCCCGGAAGACCTCGGTGCCCCCACCGACGAAACCCACGCCGATGCCGGCAAGATCCCCGCTCACCTGCCCAAGGGCTGGAACTGGGGCTACCGGTCGATGACCACGGTCAAGGGCCTGTTCACCGCCGGTGACGGCGTGGGCGCGTCCGGCCACAAGTTCTCCTCCGGCTCCCACGCCGAAGGCCGCATGTGCGCCAAGTCCATGATCAAGTACTGCATCGACAACAAGGATCTGAAGGTCGAGCTCGACACCCCCGTCGAGCAGCTGGTCGAAGAGATCTACAAGCCGGTGCGTACCTTCCTCGAGTTCAAGGACTACACCACCGCGATCGACGTCAACCCCAACTACATCACCCCCAAGATGCTGCAGTTCCGTCTGCAGAAGATCATGGACGAGTATGTTGCCGGTGTCGCGACCTACTACAAGACCAACGCCAACATGCTGGCCGTGGCCGAAGAGAAGCTCGGCATGCTGAAGGAAGACGCGGAGAAGATGCGTGCGAAGGACCTGCACGAGCTGCTGCGCGCGTGGGAGAACTACCACCGCATCCTGACCGCCGAAGCCCACATGAAGCACATCCAGTTCCGTGAGGAATCCCGTTATCCGGGCTTCTACTACCGCATGGACAAGAACTTTGTCGATGAGGAGAATTGGCACTGCTTCGTGAACTCGGTCTACGACAAGAACACCAAGCAGTGGAACTGCTTCAAGCGTGCCCACGTGGATCTGGTCGACAAGTCCAAGCTGTTCAAGCCCGCTGCCCACTAATCCCCTAGTGACGCAGTAGATTACCGGGCGCCTCATGGCGCCCGGTTTTTTTCCGGCGCACAAAGCCAGCGCCACCAGCAAGGTTTGGCGCGCAGCCGAAAACGCGTACCCTATGCGCTTTCGCCTGCGTGTCTCACGTTTCAGAAGTGGGGGCCCAGCCTCCGAAAGGTAGCAAGATGAACGAAGCCGAATTCAACAACCTGATCGCCGAGTCGCCGTTTGCGGACAGCCCGGTGCAGCCCACCATGCTGCCCGAGAACGCGCCGCTGCAATTCCGCTGCCACCGCGACATCAAGTGCTGGAACGCCTGCTGTTCCAACATCGACATCCCCCTCACCCCCTATGACATCCTGCGCCTGAAGAAGCGCCTGAACCTGTCCTCGGGCGAGTTCCTCAAGCAATACTCGGTGCCGTTCGAGATGGACAAGGACGGCATGCCCGGTGTCAAACTGAAAGCGGTCGAGGGCGGCAGCGCCTGCCAGTTCATGAAACCCGAGGGCTGCGGCGTCTACGAGGACCGTCCCACGGCGTGCCGGTATTACCCGGTGGCGCTCCTGACCATGCGCCGCTCCGATGAATATTTCGACCGCAGCGCCTACGCGCTGGTCAAGGAGTCGCACTGCCTCGGCCATTTCGAAAACAAGACGCAGACCATCGAGGAATACCGCACCGAACAGGGCGTCGACGAGTACGACCAGAAGGCCCACGGCTGGCGCCAACTGGTGGTCAAGCGCAAATCGGCCGGCCCCGCCATTGGCAAGCCGACGCCGGTATCGAACCAGCTCTTCTTCATGGCAAGCTACGACATCGACCGCTTCCGCGCCTTCGTCATGAGCCCGAGCTTCAACGAGACCTACAGCATTCCTGTCGAACAGATGGCGGCCCTGGTCGCCGACGACGAGGCGCTGCTGGAGTTCGGCGTCAGCTTCCTGCGCCATACCCTGTTCGGCGAGAAATGCATCGAGGAACACCCCGACGCACTGGATAAGCGGCTGGCGCGGCGACGCGCCATGGCCGAGCAGGAGAAGGAGGCCGAGTTCCAGAAGAAGATGGAGCTCGAAGACGACAAGTATTCCGGGGAGCATTGAACCGATGCGCCGGCTTGCGCTTGCACTCGCCCTGGCCGCCGTGCTGCCCGCCACGGCGGTCGCAGAGGCCACGCTCAACAAGTGCACCGACGCCAAGGGGCGGGTGACCTATTCGAACCTGCCCTGCCCGATATCCCGGACGGCACAGAAAATCGAAATCGATCCTGCCCCGCCGGTGCCGGCGGCGGCCGGAGTGGCTGGCGGGAAACCCGTGCCCGCCAGGCGGGCGCCGGCCAAGCCCCCCGCACCCCTGCAACCCGAAGCCGGACGCACCTCCGAACAACCGGCGCCGCGTGGCTCCACCCGTCAATGCGACGCGCTCACCGACAAGCTCGGGGGCCTGCTCGACAAGATGGACCAGGCGCGCCGCCAGGGGTACACGCTGGAACAGATGAACCGCTGGAACGCCGAGGTCCGCGAGCTCGAACGCAAGAAGCAGCAGTCCGGCTGTTTCTGACCCCATCCCGATGACTGCCCACACCCTCACCCCCGAATCCCACTTCATCGACCGCGAACCCTATTACGAAACGGTCGGCGACGAAATCGCCATTTTCGAGGCGGCATACCGCAACCGCCTGCCGGTGCTGCTCAAGGGCCCGACCGGCTGCGGCAAGACACGCTTCATGGAACACATGGCGTGGCGCTTGAAGCGCCCACTCATCACCGTATCCTGCCACGATGACCTCACCGCCTCCGACCTCGTCGGCCGCTATCTGGTCAAGGGCGGCGAGACCGTGTGGGTCGACGGCCCGCTCACCCGCGCGGTGCGTTGCGGCGGTATCTGTTATCTCGACGAAATCGTCGAGGCGCGCAAGGACACGATGGTGGTGATCCACCCGCTCGCCGACGACCGCCGAGAACTGCCGATGGAAAAACTCGGCCAGCTCCTGCAGGCGCCGGCGGAATTCTGTCTGGCGATTTCCTACAACCCCGGTTACCAGAGCGTGCTGAAGGATCTCAAGCAGTCCACCCGCCAGCGCTTCGTCGCGCTCGAATTCGCTTACCCCGCGGCGGAGCTCGAACGCCGCATCGTCGCCAGCGAATCCGGCGTGGATGCGGCGATGGCCGAGAAACTCGTCAAGTTCGCGCAGATGACGCGCAACCTCAAGGGCAGCGGCCTGGATGAAGGCGCCTCGACGCGGCTGTTGGTGCACGCGGGCAAACTCATTGCCAGCGGCGTTGATCCGGTGGCGGCCTGCCGCAGCGCGGTGGCCCAGGCGGTCACCGACGACGCGGACATGCTGGCTGCCATCCAGGAACTGTCGTCCTCGCTGTTCTGACGCCCGCGCACGCATGATCCGTCAGCAACTGACGCACGGCGAGATCGAGCTCCTGCTCGACACCTGGCTGGAGACCGAATTCACCTTCCACACCGTCGGCCCACTCGCCCACGCGCTGTCGGGGCTCGCGCGCGAGGAGCAGGACTTCGTCCTCGACTGGATCAAGCGCATCGCCAACACCCACATCACGCTCGCCTTCCATTTCGCCAAACGGGTACCGGATCTCCTGCAGCGCCTCGACCGCCGTGCCATCGAGGCGTGGGCGGTGCGCCTGTGCGACACCTACGACCGCGCCGGCATCTACGCCGCGCTGTCGGTCGCCGAACAGGCCGGCAGCTACGCGCATACCGGACAGGAGCACACCGAGAGTGCGCTGTTCGACGACATCGCCGGGGTGCTCGGCAATTTCGTGCACGGTCTCTCCGGCCGCAGACTCAGGATCGAGCAGGGCGAGACCGCCCACACCGACGGCGAGAAGATCGTGCTGCCCGCCATGGTCTCGCGCTTTCCCGGCCGCGACGACAATTTCCGCCTGGCGAAGGCCATGTTGGCGCTGCTGTGGGCGCAGACACGCTACGGCACGCTGCGCGCCGACCTCGCCACAGCGTGCGCGGGCTTCGCCCAGCCTGACCACGCCCTGCGCCAGCTCAATGCGCTGGAAACCCTGCGCCTGACTGCCCGCATCGGGCGCGAGCTGCCGGGCCTGCATCGCGACATCCGGCGCCTGATGGATGCGCTTGGCGAGACCCTGCCCGCGGCCTGGCAACCGTTCGCCGAGCGGCTTGCCGCGCCGGATGCCGGCATCGAGGACAGTCTCGCCCTGCTCGACGCCGCCTACCCGTTGCCCGATTTTCCCGCGTGGTGCCATCAGGGGGAATTGCGCCCCGACGCCGTGGCCGCGGCGCGTGCCGCGCGTCTCGACAAGGAGAAGGCGCGCCTGCGCATCAAGCTCGCGCAACTGCTGGAGGAACACGCCCGCGCGCAGGCGTCGCGGGAGCCGGTGACGCCGGACCCGCGCGACATCGAGGTCACGCCGCGTGACGAGAACGGCGCGCTCGATTTCGAACTGACGCTCGACGGCGCCCCGCTCGCGCCGCCCGACGATGTCAGGCAGTTGCTGACGTCCGTCTATCTCGATTTCGGCGAGATTCCACCCGACTATCTCGTGCCGGCGGGCGATGGCGAATACGACCTCAAGGCCGTTTTCGACCAGCCCGAAGACCCCGACGCGGTGTGGCAGGGTACGTATCACGAAAAGGGCGCGGAGCTTTATCCCGAGTGGGACCACGGCCGCCAGCACTACCGCAAGAACTGGTGCACGATGCGCGAGAAAGCCGTGATGCCCGTATACGACGATTTCGTGCGCGACACGCTGGCGAAGCACGGCGGGCTGGTCCGCCACCTGCGCCGCAAGTTCGAGGCGCTGCGCGACGAGAACCGTTTCGAAAAACGCCAGACGCAGGGCGACGAAATCGACCTCGATGCGCTGGTCGAGGCACTCGCCGACGCCCACGACGGACGCGAGATGAGTGACCGCCTGTTCGTGCGCCTGCACCGTGCCGAGCGCAACATCGCGGTGGCCTTCCTCGTCGACATGAGCGGCTCGACCCGGGGCTGGATCAACGAAGCCGAGCGCGAGTCCCTGCTCCTGCTGTGCGAGGCGCTGGAATTGCTCGGCGATCGCTACGCCATCTACGGCTTTTCCGGGACCACGCGCAAGCGCTGCGAACTGTTCCGCATCAAGACCTTCGACGAGCCCTATTCGGACGAGGTGCGTGCGCGCATCGCCGGCATCCGCCCACAGGAATACACGCGCATGGGCTTCGCCCTGCGCCACATGACGCGGCTGCTCAACGCCGTCGAGGCGAAGACGCGCGTCCTGGTGACCTTGTCCGATGGCCGCCCGGACGACTACTTCGACGTCTATCGCGGCGAGTATGGCGTCGAGGACACGCGCATGGCGCTGCTGGAAGCCGCACGCACCGGTATCCATCCTTTCTGCATCACGCTCGACCGCGAGGCGCGCGATTACCTGCCGCACATGTATGGCGCCGCGCGTTTCATCATCATCGACGACGTGCGACAATTACCGCTCAAGGTCACCGATATCTATCGCCGCCTCACCACATGACCGCCGCAGAGCTCACACCCGGCCAGTTCTACAGCAACGGCGCCTACGGCCGCACCTGGGGCGTGCGCCTGCTCGTCGGCTTCGCCGACGACGAAACCGGCGCGCCACGCATCCGCTACAAGGGCGTCGCCGGCACCTGCCGGCGCAAGCAGGGCGAATGCAGCCCGGCCGAATTCGCCCGCTGGGCGAAGCATCGCGTCGCGCTGCACGAAAACGAATGGAAGCGGCTCGACGGCGATGAGTCAGACCACTAGTGCTCTGTCGGCAATCCCGGATGCGATGCCGGCCACTCAGAACCCGCCGATGTATGCGTAACCGTCGTTCTGCAGCTTGATGAGCCGCGTATAGCCGTCGTGCACGATTGCCACCCCGGGCAGCACGTCATCGGCAGTCCAGCCTTTCGAGCGCATCGTGCTGTGGCAGATTTCCACCTTCACCCCGAGGTTCAGCAGATCCTGCGTAATCTTGGCGTTGACGTTCACCGCGAAGGGATCGCCGACCACGTCGCGGTACGTCTCGTCGATCAGGAGGAAATGCGCCGCATCGCCGTGCAGCACCAGGTGGATGCCGAGCTGCGCGGGTTTCACGCCCTGCTTGCCAAAGGCCTCGATCAGCCCGCGCGCGTAGTAAAGACCGCGGTTGATCCCCGCCGCCACTTCGGTCGTGTGAACGTCGTATACGACCTTGTAGTGCACGCGCGGATCGACCTTCACCAGCGTGCGGTTCGACAGCGCGGGCGCCATGTCCTGCGCTGGGGCCGGCAGCGCGATGCTGCCCAGGCACAGGGCCAACCCGATCATTTTCACCCGTCTCATGGCAAGCCTCCCGCGCGCATGGAAATTACAGGAATTAAAGTTTAACCGCTACATCGCCGTTTTGTTCTTGCTGCGCGCCCACGCGCATCGGACAAAGAACCTTGATCTCGCGCCAGGCGGGTGTCGGTTCGCCACAACAATACCGGCGCGAAGCGATGGATTTCATCTAGAATGTTCGAGTCGCCTCGAGCGGGATGCCCTTGGATACGGACGCCAAACCCCTGCTGTCGCTGTCTCTCCTCGTCGAGCCCGACCGGCAGCGGCTGGCGCGTTTCGTCGTCGACGCCATCGGTGTGCTGGGGGGCGACGTGTTTTCCGCGTCGGCGCGTGTCGCGCTGCTGCTCGACACCCTGCGCAGCGATGCGCTGGCCAGCGCATCCACGCTGGATGTGCAATTCATGATCGAGGACCGTGCGGTCTTCGTCGAATGGTTCGGCAAACGCTTCGGCATCAGCATGCTGCCGGTCACGCCGACGGTGCACCACGTGGACCGGCTCGCCGAACAGTTGCGCCTGGCCAGCGAATCAGCCGACCCCGAGCTGCTGAAACGGCGCAACCAGCAGATCCGCGAGGATCTCGACCGTTTCATGGACGATGCGCAGACACAGATCGCCGCCATGGAAGCCGTGCTGGAAAACAAGAAGCGCGAACTCGAAGCCTCGATCCGCCTGGCCGCGACCGATGCGCTCACCGGACTCTACAACCGCGGGGCCTACGACATGCGCCTGCGCGAATCCCTGCTGCGCAGCCAGCGGCAGCGCGAGCCGATGTGCCTGATCCTGTTCGATCTCGACCACTTCAAGCAGATCAATGACACGCACGGCCACCCGTACGGCGACGCATACCTGAAGAACATGGCAGCCGTGATGCGCCGCTCGCTGCGCGAGCACGTGGACATTCCCTGCCGCATGGGCGGCGACGAATTCGCCGCCATCGCCTTCTGCGACCTCGCAACGTCCGCGCGCATCGCCGGCAAGGTGCTGAAAGGCATGAACGGCAGAGTCAGCATCGGCATCGCGCAGTGCCGCGCCGACGACACGCCCGACACGCTGGTGGCACGCGCCGATGCCGCACTCTACGAGGCCAAGCGCCGCGGGCGCGGCCAGTCCAGAACCGAGAACGACGTCACCGCCGATGTGACGGCACACCATTGACCACCAAACTTCTGCTCGACCAGCCGATCTCCGACGACAGCAGCCAGGTGCTGCTGCGCTCCAAACTGCGCGCCGTTTCGCGCCGCATGGGTTTCCAGGACGCCTTGCGCGAGCGCATCGAACTGGTATGCAACGAGCTCGTCACCAACCAGTTGAAATACGCCGGGCGCCGTGGTCTGGTGCAGGTGTGGGAGCATGTCAACGACGACTTCGCCGCGCTCGACCTGTTCGCGCTCGACTACGGCCCGGGGATCGCCAACCTGCCGGCGGCGCTGCAGGACGGCTATACGACCTCGGGCACCATGGGCAAGGGTCTGGGCGCCATCCAGCGGCTGTCCTCCGAGTGCGAGTTCTACACCCTGCCGCCGGGGCTGGCGCACGAATCGCCGTGGCATGGCACCGCCGTCTGGGTGCGCTTTCACGCCGGCGAAAAACCCGGCGAGCGGCCGTTTCAATATGGCCACTTCCTGCGTGCCTATCAGGACGACGTCCACAACGGCGACTGCATCTGCGTCCTGCCGGCCGGTCACGGCATCCGCTGGCTGCACGCCGACGGCCTCGGGCATGGCAAGGAAGCCGCCGAGGCCTTGATCGGCGCCGACCGGGTGCTCGAGCCGCTGACCCCCCTCGACGGCACGCTGCAAGCCCTGTCGCGCCGGCTGCGCGGAGGACGTGGAGCGGTCGCCATGGCCTGCGAGATCGACTTCCAGACACGCATGCTGCGCGTCTGCGGCGTCGGTGACATGGGCGCCTTCCTCGTCTGCAACGGCGAGCGCCGCGTGCTCAACTTCGCTCCCGGCGTGCTGGGGCACGAGCACCGCTCGTTCGAGATCATGGAATCCCCCTTTCCGCAGCAGGCCCTGTTCATTACCGGCTCCGACGGCCTGCGCAGGAACTGGACGCTCAACACCTACCCCGGATTATGGCGTCTGCACCCCCAATTCATCGCCCTGTTGCTTGGCAACGTGGCATCGCGCAACAATGACGACAAATCCATATTCGTGATTCGCACAACACCGATAAAGGACGAGGAACATGGCCAGAAGCGCTAAACCCGCC
>JACDJA010003533.1_pt1 | contig 10049 bp, 10 predicted proteins | sample 7449241 | NCBI WGS metagenome assembly JACDJA01 (sample SAMN14253289, study PRJNA609438) | sludge metagenome | isolation source: initial anaerobic sludge | collected 2018-12-20 | reverse complement strand
GCCCAGGCGGCGGCCAAGCATTATTTCAACGTGCCGGCGGCCAATCTGGGCGTCAGCCAGTCGGCGCGGCTGGCGGCCATGCTGCCCAATCCCCGCTTCTATGACAGCCACCGCAACTCCAATTACCTGAATTCCCGTGTCTACACCCTGACCCGGCGGATGCGGCTGGTCGACATTCCCTGAGACACCGGCCGGCCGCCCTGGCAAGCGCCCGCCCACCCTGGCCGGCCGGATTTGTTAAGCTTTCACGTTTAGCGCTTCTTCGCCCTTTTTCATGCGTACCGCACGTCGCTACCTGGCCCGCGAGATCTATCGCTCTTGCGCAGTGGTCCTTCTGGCCCTGCTGGGCCTTTTCACGTTCTTCGCGCTGGTGGACGACCTGGACAACGTGGGCGACAAGTTCTCCATGATGGCCCTGCTGTACATGCAGGCGCTGGCCATCCCGACCCGTCTCTACGACCTGCTGCCCATCGGCCTGCTGATCGGCGCCATCCTGGCGCTGGCCGGCCTGGCGCAACGCAACGAACTGGTGATCCTGCGGGTCTCGGGGGTCAGCGGCATGCGCCTGCTGCGCATGCTCTGGATCGTGACCGTGCCGCTGATGATCGGCGCCGCCTTGCTGTCGGAATACGTCACTCCCTGGGCCGAGATGAAGTCCGGCGAGGCCAACCTGATGTTCCGCGGCAAGGCCGGCGGCGACCGCCTGAACAGCGGCTACTGGTTCAAGGAGCCCACCGCCGACGGCGGCACCCGCATCATCAACATCGCGGAATTGCAGGGCGACGGGCAGGTCACCGGCGTCACGCTGTACGAATTCAAGAAAGACCTGACCCTGTCGGTGCTGTCGACCGCGCCCAACGGCCAGTTCGCCCACGGCGACCTGGTGCTCAAGAACGTGTCCGAGACCCGGCTGGACGACAAGGCCGCCGAGGCGCTGGCCGACGCCCGCCCGCCGAAGAACCCGCCGGCGGTGGTGGTCAAGGTGCCCGAGCGCACGGTCGACACCACCCTGAGCGCCGAACGCCTGCTGGCCCGGGTCCTGACGCCCGAACGCATGTCGATCGTGACACTGCTGGACTATGTGGATTATTTGCGCAACAACCAGCTGCAATACGGTCGACAGGTCGTCGCCTTGTGGCGCAAACTGGCATATCCGTTCACGCTGCTGGTGATGATCACCATCGCCGCCCCCATCGGCCTGATGCAGACGCGCCGCGGCGGCGTGGGCGCCAAGGTGTTCATCGGCATCCTGCTGGGCGTGGGCTTCTTCATGCTCAACCAGCTGGCGCTGAACGTCGGCATGCTGGGCAAGTGGCCGCCCTGGCTTACCGCCCTGGGGCCGAACATCGGCGCCATGGCGCTGGCGCTGGGCGCCATGAGCTACATGGAATACCGCCACACCATCACCCGTATCGTCCAACAACGTTGGCCCTGGAGCAAGAGTCCCGCATGAACGGCAGTATCTGGATGATCGGCGACGTGCAAGGTTGCTGCTCGCCGCTGGATCGCTTGCTGTCCCATCCCGATCTGGTCGGCGACCCGCAATCGCGCTTCTGGTTCGCCGGGGACCTGGTCAATCGCGGCCCGCAGTCGCTCGCGACCCTGCGCCGCATCATCGACCTGGGCGAGCGCGCCACGGTGGTGCTGGGCAACCATGACCTGCACCTGCTGGCGGCCGCCGCGGGGGTGCGCAAGCCGTCCAAGTCCGACACGCTCGACGAGATCCTGCGCGCGCCGGATGCGGCCGACCTGATCGACTGGCTGCGCTCGCGCCCGCTGGCGCATTTCGAGCAAAACCACCTGATGGTGCACGCGGGCACGCTGGCCAAGTGGGACGTGGCCAAGACGCTGTCGCTGGCCGCCGAAGTGCAGGATGCGCTGCGCGGCCCGAACTGGCAGAAAGCGCTGCAGAAGATGTACGGCAACGAGCCGGCCACGTGGAAGGAAGACCACAAGGGCGGCAAGCGCATGCGGGTGATCATCAATGCGCTGACGCGCATCCGCCTGTGCACGCCGAATGGCCACATGGAGTTCGCCACCAAGGTGGCGCCCGGCGCCTGGCCGGCGGGCCTGGTGCCCTGGTTCGACGTGCCGAATCGGGCGACCCGCAATGTGACGACGGTGTTCGGCCATTGGTCGACGCTGGGCCTGATGATGCGGCCGGATGTGATCTGCCTGGACACGGGGTGCGTGTGGGGCGGCGCCTTGACCGCGCTACGGTTGCAGGACCACAAGCTGGTGCAGGTCAAGTGTTCGCAGTTCCAGGACCCATTGTCCCAGTAACGCCGGGCGCGCCCTACTGCCGTCCCTTCGAAGAAAAATCACAGCAACTGCGCGCCAGCTCGGCCACGCTCTCGCTGAACGCGTCGTCGGCCCCGCGCCGGTACATGGCGCAATACACCGACTGCGGCGCCGCGGTGCTCGTGCGCGCGATCACCAACTGCCTGGCGCTGACCATGTCGGCGAAATAATCCCGCGGCAGGCAGCTCACCCCAAATCCCGCCGCGGTCAGGCCGGCCATCGCGATCAGGCTGTTGATGGTGAACATGTTGCTGGCCGGCGTGTGTGGCTTGAGCCAGCCGTCGTAGATCATGTTCAGCCCCGATTCCCGGCTCTGGCGCAGCAGCGGCAGCGCGGCGATGGCGGCGGGCGTGTAGATGCGGCTCGGGTCGATCATGTCGGGGCTGCCCATCCAGGCGAATTCGAGGCGCTGCAAGGTCACGACCTGCAGACCGGGTTCGGCGAACTCCCCATGCAGGAACGCCATGTCCAGTTGCCCCGCCTGCAAGCGCTTCTGCAAGTCCGCGCCCAGGTCGATATGCGGCTCCAGCGTGATGCGCGGATAGTGCGCGCGCAGCAGGCGGATCAGGGCCGGCAGCCAGGTCATCGCGGTGATTTCGGTGATGCCGAAACGGAACGTGCCGGTCAGGGTGTGCTGGCCCTTCAGGCGCACCAGCAGGCGGTCGCGCTGGCCCAGCATTTCCTCGGCCAGCGCATAGACCTCGTGGCCGCGCGCGGTCAGCGCGGCGCGGTGGCCGGAGCGGTCGAACAGGGCCACGTCGAAATCCGCCTCCAGTTCCTGGATGCGCTTGGTGATGGCCGATTGGGTCGTGTGCAGCTTCTGCGCCGAGGCCGAGAACGTGCCCAGGCGCACCGTCCAGTAGAGCGCCTCGATCTGCTTGAAGGTCAGCATGCGGGGCTTCGCGACAGGGTCTGATTCATTCCAAAATTTCCGATAAGGGCTAACCCTTATATTCCCTTAGTAGATGAAGATCATGGAAATTTAATCCCTTTTTCGAAATGCCGAAAGCGCCGAACATTCGGTCTGACTCATTCGTTTCAGGACTACGCAGACCGCCATGGCCACCCCCATCACCGGCACGCGCATATTGCCGGCCGCCCCCGTTGCCCCCGAATCCATCCTGCAGGCGCTGGCCGGCATCGTCACGCCGCACCTGAGCGACAATCTGGCGCGCCGTGAAGGCATTGCCGGGCTGCATCGCTACAACCGCGCCGGCAAGCTGGTCGGCACCGCGCTCACCGTCAAGACCCGCCCCGGCGACAACCTGATGATCTACAAGGCCATGATGCAGGTACAGCCCGGCCACGTGCTGGTGGTGGATGCCGGCGGCGACCTGTCCAATGCCGTGCTGGGCGAGATCATGAAACGCTACCTGCAGGCGCACGGCTGCGCCGGCGTGGTGGTGGATGGCGCCATCCGCGACGTCGGCGCGTTCGAGGCCGACGCGTTTCCCTGCTATGCGCGCGGCCATATCCACCGCGGCCCCTACAAGGACGGCCCCGGCGAGGTCAACGTGCCCGTCTCCATCGGCGGCCAGGTGATCCATCCGGGCGACATCGTGGTGGGCGACGAAGACGGCCTGGTGAGCTTCGCGGCCGACGAGGCGCCGGCGCTGATCGCGGCGGCGCGCGCGCATGCCGACAAGGAAGCGCGCATCATGGCCGAGATCGATGGCGGCGCCCGCACGCAGAGCTGGATGCAGGCGGCCTTCGCCGCCAAGGGGCTGGCATGAACGGCGCCGCCACCGAATTCCTGGCGGCGCGCGCCCGCGCCATCAAACCGTCGCCGAGCATGGCGGCCAAGACCCGCGTCGACCAGTTGCGCGCGCAGGGACGCGACATCATCGACTTCACCGTCGGCGAGCCCGACCTGCCGACGCCGGCGCACATTGTGCAGGCCGGCATCGACGCGCTCAACAGCGGCGACATCCGCTATACCGCCTCGACCGGCGCGCGGCCGCTGCTGGAAGCCGTGCGCGCCAAGTTCCAGCGCGAGAACGGGCTGGACTACGCGCTCGACGAACTGATCGTCGGCGTGGGCGCCAAGCAGTTGCTCCATACCGCGCTGGCCGCCACCGTGCAGGCCGGCGACGAGGTCATCATCCCGGCGCCTTACTGGGTGTCGTATCCCGACATGGTGCTGGTCAACGACGGTACGCCGGTGGTGCTGGCCTGCCCCGAGGCCGACGGCTTCAAGCTCACGCCCGCCGCGCTGGAGCAGGCCATCACGCCGCGCACCAAGTGGCTGCTGCTGAACACGCCGGGCAACCCGACCGGCGCCATGTACAGCGCACCGGAGCTGCGCGCGCTGGCGGCGGTGCTGGCGCGCCATCCCCAGGTGTGGCTGATGACCGACGAGATCTATGAGCACCTGGCCTATGGCGACCAGCGCCATGCTTCACCGGCCGCGGTCGCCCCCGAGCTGGCCGATCGCACGCTGACCATCAACGGCGTCTCCAAGGCCTACGCCATGACCGGTTGGCGCCTGGGCTACGCCGGCGGCCCCAAGGCGCTGATCAAGGCCATGGCCACGCTGATCTCGCAGAGCACCAGTTGCGTCAGCGCCATCAGCCAGGCCGCCGCGCGCGTTGCCCTGAGCGCTGACCAGGCCTGCGTCGGCGAAGCGGCCGCGGTGTTTCACGCGCGCCGCGACCGCATCGTGGCGCTGCTGGACGCCGTGCCGGGAATCCGCTGCCCGCGCCCGCAGGGCGCGTTCTACGTCTATCCCTGCGTCGAGGGCCTGCTGGGCCGGCGCACGCCGGGCGGCCTGACGTTGCGCACTGACCTGGACGTCGTCATGTTCCTGTTGGACGAGGCGGGCGTCGCGGTGCTGGACGGCACGGCCTACGGCCTGTCGCCCTATCTGCGCCTGAGTTTCGCCACCTCGATGGATCACATCGAGGAAGGCTGCCGCCGCATCGCTGCGGCCTGCGGCCGGCTGGCTTGAATCCGGCGGCCCCGCGCCGGGGCCGCCGCCGTTGGCAGTACCCATACCTATATTTCAAGGGAATCAACATGAAGCAATGGATCATCACCTGCGCGGCCGCCGTCGGCCTGGCCGCCACCCTGGCCCCCATGGCCCACGCCGATACGCTGCAGGACATCAAGGCGCGCGGCAAGTTCATCTGCGGCACCATGGGCACGGCCGAGCCGTTCAGCTTCCAGGACCCCAAGACCCGCGCCATCGTCGGCTACGAGGTAGACATGTGCCAGGCGGTGGCCGACAGCCTGGGGGTGCCGCTGGAACTGAAGCTGATCGCGGTCGAGGCCCGCATCCCTGAACTGATCGCCGGCCGCGTCGACGTGGTCGCGGCGAACCTGGGCTGGAGCCCCGAGCGGGCCAAGCAGATCGATTATTCGCACCAGCATTTCGTGAGCCTGCAGAAAGTGCTGGCACGCGCCTCGGACAAGGACCTGAAGTCGCCCGCCGACCTGGCCGGCAAGCGTGTCAGCGCCGTGCGCGGCTCGTCCTCGGAACAAGGGGCGCGCAAGTTCATCCCGAATGTCGACCCGGTGACGTTCAAGGACCCCAGCGGCGCCTTCCTGGCCCTGCAGCAAGGCAAGGTCAGCGGCTTCGTCGCCTCCGAACTGATGCTGGTCAAGCTCAAGCAGCAGGCCGCATCCAGCGCGGTGCCGGTCAAGATCCTCGAACCCGCGCTGTTCGTGGAGCCGTGGGGCATGGGCGTGCGCCGCGGCGACACGGCCATGCTGAACCAGGTCAACAAGGTGCTCGACGGCATGGAGGCATCGGGCAAGGCCACGCAGATCTTCGACAAGTGGTTCGGCCCCGGCACCCCGTTCAGCATGAAACGCGACTTCCGCATCGAAGCGATCAAGGGTTGACGCGCCGCGCGCGCCGGAGCCTTCGCCGATGCATTACGTTTTCGACTTCTCCGCCATCTTCCAGGGGGAGTACCCGGCCTGGCTGCTCAGGGGGCTGGTCACCACCCTGGCGCTGGCCGGGCTGGCCTGGATCCTGGCCTTCCTGGTGGGCAGCCTGCTGGCGGTCATCCGCCTGACGGGCTCGCCCGTGGCCAACGCGCTGATCGCGCTGTACGTGGCCTTCCACCGCAACGTGCCCATGCTGGTGCACATCCTGTTCTGGTACTTCGGCGTGCCGGCGCTGCTGCCGCAGGCGGCGGCCGACTGGCTCAACGCCCATGGCAGCGAGTTCATCCTGTCGTGCATCGCCATCGGCCTGGTGATGTCGGCCTATGTCTGCGAAGACCTGCGCAGCGCGGTGCGCGGCATTCCTCCGGGGCAGGTCGAGGCGGCGCGGGCGCTGGGACTGGGCTTTCTGCGCACCATGCGCTGTGTGGTGCTGCCGCAGGCCTTCCGCATCGCCATTCCGCCGCTGTTGAACCAGACGCTGCTGCTGGTCAAGAACACCAGCCTGGCGATGGCCATCGGCGTGGCCGAACTGACCGCCGCCGGCCGCGAAATCGAGAACTACACGTTCCGCACCTTCGAGGCCTACGCGGTGGTGACGGCGATCTATCTGCTGCTGTCGTTCCTGATCATGGGCGGCGGCGCGCTGCTGCAGCGGCGCTACCGCCCGCTGGGAGGCCATTGAATGTGGGATATCCTCAAAGACAACTGGCTGCTGCTGCTCATCGGCCAGTATCCGCACGGCCCCATCGGCGGCCTGGCCGCCACGCTGGGCCTGGCCGCGGTCAGCCTGGCGCTGGCGCTGCCTTGCGGCGTACTGCTGGCATTGGGCCGCATCAGCCCGTACCGCGCGCTGCGCTGGCCGGCCTCGGCCATGGTGTACCTGGTGCGCGGCCTGCCGCTGCTGATGTTCATCTTCTGGGCCTATTTCTTCGTGCCGCTGCTCATCGGCCGGCCAGTGGCCGGCACCACGACGATGGTGGTGGCGCTGGTGTGCTACGAAAGCGCCTATCTGGCCGAGATCATCCGCGCCGGCATCCAGGCGCTGCCGCGCGGCCAGCAGGAGGCCAGCCGCGCGCTCGGGCTGTCGTACCTGCAGACCATGCGGCGCGTGATCCTGCCGCAGGCGCTCTACAACATGCTGCCCAGCATGCTGAGCCAGTTCGTCTCGACCGTGAAGGAGACCTCGCTGGCCTATGTGATCAGCGTGCAGGAACTGACCTATGCCGCCAACCAGATCAACAGCGTGCTGCTGACCAAGCCATTCGAAGTGTTCGCGCTGCTGGCGCTGACTTATTTCATCCTGAATTTCGGCCTGAGCGCTCTGGTGCACCTGACCGAGAAACGCATCGGCAGACGCCGCGCCGGCCGCGCGCCTGCCCCCAAGGTGGTCCCGATATGATCCGATTTTCCGAAGTGCAGAAGTGGTATGGCGATTACCAGGCGCTGGCCGACGTGACGGCGCAGGTCCGGCGCGGCGAAGTGGTGGTGGTGTGCGGCCCGTCCGGTTCGGGCAAGTCGACGCTGATCCGCACGGTCAACCGGCTCGAGCCGATCCAGCAGGGCGTGATCGAGGTCGACGGCCAGGACATCTATGGCGGCAAGGTGCACCTGGACACGCTGCGCAGCCATATCGGCTTCGTGTTCCAGCAGTTCAACCTGTTCCCGCACCTGTCGGTGCTGGACAACCTGATGCTGGCGCCGCTGCAACTGAAACGCGCCCGCCGCCCCGAAGCGCGCGAACGGGCCATGCAGTTGCTGGAGCGCGTGGGCCTGGCGCACAAGGCTGACGCCTATCCGGCGCAGTTGTCCGGCGGCCAGCAGCAGCGCGTGGCGATCGCGCGGGCGCTGGCGATGAATCCGCCCGTGATGCTGTTCGACGAGCCGACCAGCGCGCTGGACCCCGAGATGGTGGGCGAGGTGCTGCAGGTGATGAAAGACCTGGCCCGGGACGGCATGACCATGGTGTGCGTGACGCACGAAATGGGCTTTGCCCGGGAGGTGGCCGATACCGTGTGGTTCATGGATGCGGGCCGTATCGTCGAGGTGGGCGGACCCGAGGCGTTCTTTGTCAGTCCGCAGACGGACCGGGCGCGCAAGTTCCTGGCCGAGATTCGGCGGTGAATGGGTGGTTGCGCTTGGGGTTGTGTCGCGGGAGTTGGGTTCTTTAGGCGCGCGTGTCGGGGTCGCGATGAGACGTAGCCTCGGGCGTCGGGACGGCCTGCGTGCTTGGCATGCTGGCGCACATCGGGGCTGGAGAGGACGGTCTTGCGGGGCCCGCCGCAAGCCGGCCGCGCGGGCGGCCTTTTGCGGCTTACGCGGCGTCTTGCGTCGAGATGATGATGCTCTCGCGTGTGGGAAGGGTGTCCGTGTGGAACGGTGCCAGCACGGTAGGGAGCGCGCCAGCAGCCCGGCGGCGTGGGCACGTCGCAATCGTGTGCCAATGAAATACCGCGCGCAGCGCGGCCGCGATGGGCAGCCCCGCAGGTTCCATTCCCCGCACACGGCTCTGGCAGCGCGACAAGCCTAGATGCTCGCAGCCCCTCGGGCTGCCCGCCATTGGGTCCGCCCGACCGAGGGGCGACCTACGAAGATCAAACGACGACGCCAAGAAAAACACTCAAACCACCACAAGCAAGAAGCAACCGTCCAAGCCTGCAGCAACACAAACCTCAAAGCACCGCCTGAATCGCATCGCGTGCCTGATGCGACAGCTCCAGCCGCGTCGGCAAGGTCCCGTCGGCATGCCTGGCCGCCAGCACCGGCAGGAACACCACTTCCACCGACAGCCCGGTGGCGCCCAGCACCCGCCAGAGGTTGGCCACCAGCGTTTCCTCTCCGATGAACGCCGCGAAACCGCTGCGTTCACCGTGTTGCAGGAAGCGCAGCGCCACCGGTTGGATCTCGACCGCCGCCGCGCGGGCCGGCTCGAACAGGCTGGCGTGGAACGGACGCAGCGTGAAACCTTCGCTCGTCGTGCCTTCCGGAAACAGGCCGACCGCATCGCCCTGCTTGAAGCGCGCCAGCATCGACTCGCCCATCGCATGCACCGCGTGGCGTTGGCCGCGTTCGATGAAAAGCGTGCCGGCGCCCGCCACCAGCCAGCCGATCACCGGCCAGCTGCGGATCTCGCTCTTGGCCACGAACGAGGTCGCGCGGGCCGAATTCAGCACGAAGATATCGATCCAGGACACGTGGTTCGCCACCAGCAGCACGGGCCCGGTCATGCGCGGCTCGCCTTTGAAGACGATCCGCAGGCCGCAGGCCGCCATCAGGCAGCGCGACCAGGTACGGTTGAGCCAGGCGCGCGACTTCGGGCGCAGCAGCGGATACACCAGGCCCACGCACAGCAGGCCGAAGAGGATCAACGGCACCACCAGCAAAAGGCGAAGAACAAAGCGCAGCAGCTTCAAACAGGGGTCTCCCAGGCCGGGCGGCCACCCACCAAGGTGACGCGGACTCGACCGGGCAGCATCATACCCGCGAACGGTGTATGACGGCTGTGGCTGTGCAAGGCGCCGGGCGCCACCAGCCATTCGTCCTCCAGGTCCACCAGGCACAGATCGGCGGGAGCGCCCACGCCCAGTTCGCCCAGCCCGGACAATGCCGGCGACAGATCACGCAGCAGCGCTGCCGGCCCGGAGGTCACCCGGGCCAGCGCCTGCGGCAACGGCAGGCGGCCGTCGCGGGCCCATTTCAGCGTCAGCGACAGCAACCATTCCAGGCCGGTGGCGCCGGGTTGCGATTGCGGGAACGGCACCGCCTTGCCCGCGTCGTCCACCACGGCGTGGTCCGAACACAGCGCCTGCACCAGGCCCTCGCGCAGCGCCGCCTGGATTGCGTCGCGGTCGCGCTGGCCG
>JACDJA010003532.1_pt1 | contig 10050 bp, 7 predicted proteins | sample 7449241 | NCBI WGS metagenome assembly JACDJA01 (sample SAMN14253289, study PRJNA609438) | sludge metagenome | isolation source: initial anaerobic sludge | collected 2018-12-20 | reverse complement strand
TGTTGGGTGATTCTCAAAGAAAATTGCGCGGATTCCGTTCCATGTCGCACACTTGATGTACAATTATCCCAACCAGTATTTTTTCCTAAAAGTGTGCGGCATGATTCCGGAATCGGTGTGCGATTTCACCGGAATATGCAGATTTACCACCCGGGGATATTGGATAGGTATTTTAAACTCACTCAAATTTCCTAATAATAAGATTGTCAATATTTATCAACTATTTTTTTGTGAGTAAGTTTTCACAATCTCATAAAACTATAATCCTCACTAATAAAGAAGTGTTAACAAAAATCTATAAATTTCCTCTACTCAATAATTGAGCAGAACTCAAAAAAGGCTCTGAAGATTCATTTAGATAGTCTAATTTTTTATTGAGTAAGTGCTCAAGTCCAATTGCATCAGAAAGAATACATCTTAAATCATTGCCATCCATTAGGATGATGCATTTGTCAGGATTTTGTTTAAGTAAAGTAATTACATTTTCTGACCATCCTTCAATAGACAAAAACAAACCCATCGTTTGACGACCTCCACGATTAACTTTTCCAAGCAAGCTATCTAATTCATTTTGTGAGGTTCGTTTTTTTGTCCATTTACATTCAACCAGGTAGTGCCAACCTTGGTATTTAAAGGAACCATCTATTTGTTCTCCACCATCGTTTCGTAGAAAGCTTTTAGAAACAGGAATTTCATGTATTTTAAACAACTGGTTTAATACAATTTCTAATTGGTATCCTCTTTTTTGGTGATCATCAGAATTAGATAATTCATCAAACTTAGCCAGTAAAAGCTGTAATTGTTTTTCTTTGGTTTGTTCTTTCGATAGTTTTTGATTAGATTTAATAATTGGTTGATTCTTCGAAGATAATCGATTAACTATCAAAATACAATCATCATAAAGAGATTGTTTATTGAATGTTAAGCTTTGTCCATTTATTTGTTTTAATGCCATAAATCGTTCCAACAACGCCTCTAATAATTTTCCAACGATTGCATTATTGTTTATTTCCCAAAAAGCTCTAAATCTATTTGCTTTGGAAGTTCCATAAACATCATAACCTTTTGAGTAAATATCTTTTCCTGTGTTTTCTAATATAAAATTTTCAAATGTACGGTTGGAAAAATCTAATACATACCCACTTTCCATTTCAAATAATTTCTCAAGTTTTAACTTATCTGTACTTGTTAATTCAGCCATTTTTGCCTCGAATAATTTTTCAACTTCTAATCCAAATTAATTTCCTCTCCCCGCCCCATACAGCTCCTTTTGAAACCCAATAAACAACTCCCTTATCACGGGCACTTCGCCCAACAACCTTATCGCATCCGGGAGGGTGAAGTATTTGAGCTTCAACAATTCCGGTAGTTTCTCCAGCGAGAGTTCATCCACGCCGCTTTCGATGTATTCGGATAGCACAAATTCGATAAATTCTTTCTCTTTGGCGTTAAGCGTTTTGAAAATATGAGACTGCGAGCGCGCTACCCGCACGTCACGCGGGATGGGTGGGTCGGCATTAGCGACATATTTGAGCACGTCGAACAGGTCGCTGTTCTCAGCATTGATCAGGTTTTGCAGGGTGGTGAGGGTGTCTCTCCCATACCCTGCATTGGCGAGCCGCTCCAAAAATGCTTGCCGTGTGTTGGGTTTGGACCAGATGCGGCGCAACTCCTCTTCATCATGGAAAAAGCTGGGCAGTTCGCCAAAGAGCTTGTGCAGGAATTCTTCCACCGAGATCGGTTTGCCATCGGCATCCCAAAAGGAGGTTTGCTGCATGTGTTGAATCTGACGTTCTTTGCCGTCCGCCAGTTTCACACGTACAAAAGCCCTTTCCCGTTGGCGTTCGTTTTCATCCTCTGTGACGTACTCCTCCCCTTCGCCTTCCTTTATCCGTGGCTCACGAATTTTCGGCTCGCCTTCCGGTGGTAAGGGCTCGCCATCCCATTCCGGATCGCTGAAATGGTGGTAGGCATTCACAAAATCATAGACAGTAAAGAATTGCTTGCCTTCATACAGGCGCGTACCACGCCCGATGATTTGCTTAAATTCAATCATCGAGTGGATCGGACGCATGAGCACGATGTTGCGCACATTGCGCGCATCCACCCCGGTGGATAGCTTGTGCGAGGTGGTCAGAATGGTGGGGATGGTTTTTTCATTGTCTTTGAACTCGCGCAGGTATTGTTCGCCCAGCTCGCCTTCGTTGGCGGTGACGCGTACACAATAATGCGGGTTGCGGATGCTGTTCATCTGGTTGATCAGATCGCGCACTGCCAGGGCATGATCCTGCGAGGCGCAAAAGACCAAAGTTTTCTCACGCTGGTTGATGTCGTTCAGGAAGATTTCGACGCGTTTCTTCTCGCGCGCTTTGATCTCAATGATGCGATTGAAGTCAGCTTCTTTATACAGCCGCCCGGCTTCGATCTCCCCTTCCAGCACCTGATCGTCAGAAGTGTAAATATAGTCATCCAAAGTGGTCTGGATACGTTTGACCTTGAAGGGGGTCAGGAAGCCATCGTTAATGCCTTCTTTGAGCGAGTAGACATACACCGGTTCGCCGAAATAGCGGTAGGTGTCGATGTTGTCCGAACGGCGTGGGGTGGCGGTCAATCCCAATTGCACCGCCGGGGAGAAGTACTCCATGATCTCACGCCAGGTGGATTCGTCGTTAGCACCGCCGCGATGACACTCGTCGATCACGATGAAGTCGAAGAAATCCGGGGGGTATTCGCCAAAATTGTATTGGCTTTCTTCGCCGGTCATGAAGGTCTGGAAGATGGTGAAGAAGATGCTGCCGTTGGTAGGTACACGTCCAAGGCGGTTGATCTCTGCGGGGCGAATGCGCACCAAAGCGTCTTCCGAAAATGCCGAGAAGTCGTTATAGGCCTGATCCGCCAGAATGTTTCGATCCGCTAAAAATAAGATGCGCGGCAAACGCCTGCCATCGCGGTTGAGGTTCCAGCGGGTTTGATAGAGCTTCCAGGCAATCTGGAAGGCGATGAAGGTCTTGCCGGTGCCGGTTGCCAGGGTGAGCAGGATACGCTGTTGGCCTGCGGCAATGGCTGCCATGGCGCGGTTGACGGCGATCTCCTGATAGTAACGCAGTTCGCGGGTACCGCCCACATCCTCATAAGGCACCTGGTTGAATTTTTCGAGCCAGTCATTTTGTTCTGCAAAGGTAAGCTGCCAGAGTTCCTGTGGGGTGGGGAATTTGAGCACGTCGCCTTCCACCCCAGTACGCATGTTAATCTGGTAGATCGATTTGCCATTGGCAGCGTAGGTGAAGGCAACCTGCATTTTTTGAGCGTAGTTCTTGGCCTGAGCGACGCCTTCGCCTACCGAAACCTGATCTGATTTGGCTTCGATGATTGCCAGTTTGCGTCGGTTGTACTCGAGGATGTAATCGGCGATTAATGGTTTTTCACGGCCACGCCCGACCAGGATGCGCCCGGGATTAATCTTGAATTCGCGGGTGATACGGCTGCCCGGCACCACGCCCCAACCCGCTGCGCGTAACTGCGGGTCAATTTTTTCGGCTCTGGTATCGGCTTCGTTCATAGGTGCCCCCTTATCTTACGGGATCAAGTAAATCAGGTTGGCGGTGGTGAGGGTGGGATGGGTGGAAGGGTGGATATGTTAGTGGAGATAACATGTCAAGTCTCATCTATCAGTTTTTTGGGAATTTTGTGATAATTCATATTTGGAATTCTTCTTGCTTTAAAAATAATTAATCAATCAGGCTATATTTCAATGGGGGTACAATTTGTACCCTGTTTGGATTTTTAAACATTGGCTTTCATGTTTTAAGAAAATTTCGATTACTCCTGATCTATCTGTTTTCAATATTTCTCCTGATTTTGGTTATTCATAATTCACCCTGGAAGGCTTTGTGAAGGATGGATTGTTTGAGTTCTTGGAGCTTATTTATTTTTTGAATATACAAATTTTGTAAATTTTGTGACTGATTTAGCAAATCATCTAATTCTGATGAAATTTTCTTTTGTTCTGAAATGTTGTCTGGAAAACTTATAGACAAATTTTCCCACTTGCTTTTATTTATAATTGGTAAAGTAGCCTGAGAGGCTCCATTTAAAACTTGTTTATTAAATGAGTATGATCGCATTGCATAATAAAAAAATTTTGGAAAATAATCTTCTCTTAAAGTTAATGAATTTATCTGTTGATTACAGGTAATATCCCTATTGGTTATGCCTACTTTACCAATACTTCCACCAATACATACCATTAATATTGAATTATTAAGTATTCTTCTTGAGACTTTTAGACCTTGTTCACTCAATTTTTCATTTTCATAATTTAGATTTCCAAAACCGTCAACATCAACATCACCAGGTTTTATAAATGGAATGAATTCCCCAAAGTAATATTTATTCAATGTGCTAGGAGTCGAGCCAGTTTGAACAAGTCCTAATTTATTGAGTTTTTTCTCAATCCAATTTAATTGTCTAAATGTGAAATAATTATTAAGATGATTTTCAAAAATCGAATTACTGAGTGCAATATTCTTCTCCATATTCTCAATTGCCTGATCAATGGCGGCGAAGGATTGATCGAGGATATCGACGATGCGTTGTTGTTCGGGGAGTGGGGGAAATGGAACATCGACATCATTTAATTTAGTTGATGATAATTCTTTGAAAGTTGTTCCGGATCCTAGGGAATTAAGAAGATCAATGGAATTCTTTAAGAAGTAAAAAAGATACTTAGTCAACATTTCATTTTCTGGAATTATTCCTTTGCACCCCTGGTTAGTGGATATTTCAACTTTGTTTATTGCTAAATGTCCTATTGGAGCTCTGGAGGATAAAATGATTGAATTTGGCGGAATTATTTTTGCCGAGGAATTTTTTAGACCAGCTTCTGTGATTCTTCTTTCTGTATCATAAACATAAATTGAGCTTAGTTTTCCCATGTCTTTTGGGGTAATCCACAAGATATCACCATTCCAAAAATCTTTAATAGTTGTATCTGGTGTTCCGCCATTTACAATCGTAGCGATATCTCTGATTTTTTTTACTTTCCATTCAGGTTTCATAATATCTCGCGAATGGACTCTAATAATTCTTTTGTCTGCAAATCTAATGAGTTGATTTCCTCAAGAATGTCTTTTGGATTTCTGATTTTTATCTCATTATTGCTGTTTGGATTTTTAACAGATAGATCGAATGTGGTTCTATCAATTTTTGAAATATCTAAAGTCCAGGAATTATCAGATTCAGCTCGTGCTTTCTGCAATTCCACAAACTCCGCCAAATCCTCCTCATTCAACGGGTTAGTCTTGCCCAGATTGCGATCCAGATTGAGCTGGTAATACCAGATGTTTTCGGTTGGAGCCCCTTTTTCAAAGAACAGCACCACGGTTTTCACCCCGGCACCAGTGAAGACCCCGCCCGGCAAATCCAGCATGGTGTGAAGGTTACAACTGGACAAGAGCTCCTTACGCAGGCTGATGGCGGCATTGTCGGTGTTGGAGAGGAAGGTGTTCTTGATTACCACGCCAGCCCGTCCACCCGGTTTGAGGATTTTGATAAAGTGCTGCAGGAAGAGGAAGGCGGTCTCCCCGGTTTTGATGGGGAAGTTGTTTTGCACTTCTTTGCGTTCTTTGCCGCCAAAGGGTGGATTGGCCAGCACCACATCGAAGCGGTCTTTCTCCTGCAAATCCATGATGTTTTCGGAGAGGGTATTGACATGTTGAATATTGGGGGCTTCGATGCCGTGCAGGATCATGTTCATGATGCCGATGATATATGCCAGCGATTTCTTTTCCTTGCCATAAAAGGTACGCGTTTGCAGGGTTTCCATATCGCTGGTGGAGAGGTCACCCTTGCTGGTGAGATACTCAAAGGCTTCTACCAGGAAGCCTGCTGAGCCAACTGCCCCATCATAAATCTTCTCGCCAATTTGCGGTTTCACCACCCTGACGATGGTCTTGATGAGTGGACGTGGGGTGTAATATTCACCGCCGTTACGTCCGGCGTTGCCCATTTTCTTGATCTTTTCCTCGTAGAGGTGCGACATCTCATGTTTTTCGGTTTGCGACTGGAAGCGCAACTCATCCACCAGGTCGATCACTCCGCGCAGGTTGTACCCGCTTTGTACTTTGTTGCGAATCTCGCTGAAGATTTCACCAATTTTGTATTCAATCGTATCCGGGCTTACTGCCTGGGTTTTGAAACGTTTCAGGTAAGGGAAAAGTTTCAGCTCGACGAAATCGATCAGATCAGGACCAGTCAGGGCTTTGTTATGGTCGATTTTTCCGTTGCCATTGCGTGGTGCTGCCCAGGCTTCCCATTGAAATTCCGGTGCAATGATCGGCAGATAGTTTTTGCCCACCAACTCAGCGGCCAGCTTCTTTTCCTTTTCGAGGTCGTCGAGGTATTTGAGAAAGAGAATCCAGGAGGTCTGCTCGACGTAATCCAGCTCGCTGCTACAGCCAGCATCCTTCCATAATTGGTCATCAATGTTTTTAAATGTCTGCTCGAACAAAGGTGTTGCTCCTTATGATGGAATTATGATAATCCCCGCACAGGCATGGGATACCATGCATTAATGATTATAGAGGAAAATGGGTGGAAAGGAAATAGGGGGGAGAATTGAATTTTGAGGGGTTCCGTAGGGGAGAAGCAGGTGGCACAAAACAAGGGAATGGGAAATGCTTCACGTCTCCACCTGCTTCGCCCAATTGCGCTTCTATAAAGATTCGATCGTTATGGGGGGTAAATGCGTTGAATTTGAATTCGCGGTTTTGTTTTTGGGATTGGAGCTACCAACCACCAACGGTATGGGCAAAGCATTTGGTTGGTAAAGATGGTTGTTTTTTCCAATATGAAATTTTGCAAATGGATTTGTGTTGAAAAATTGATCAAATGCTTTTCCCTTACACAGCGGCGTGCCATATCTATCCGAAGCAACAACAATAGCTCGGGTTAGACTCTGTTGGTGGCATGTTATGAACCCCCGTGCTCGAGGGCGAAGCAACCGGATCGGAGATGTTAGCTGCGATCAATCACATGGCAGATTGCTATCTCCCCTACGCTGCGGTGTCCCATTTCCATCCAGGAGCATCACGATCACCACTTTTTTGTTGACTTCTAAACGCTAAACTGGTTGCCACAGAAAGCTGGAGAACCAAAGTCTACCTTTACAAAATGGAGGTACTTGACAGCGTCAATTCGTTAAGCTATTATCTTATTACCATTATCTACCCGAGTAGACTTACAACTTAAGGAGGAAATGTTGGTGAGTTTGTTTCATTGTGTATTAGTTTTATACACCGTATGAAAGAGAACATATTTTTTTGTGTTGTAACTGCTGCAGGAACACTGTTAACGCTATTGCACCCCATCACCACCGAAAACTTGCCAGTGAGAATTCGATTGTTCATTATGGCATTTTGTTACTAAGCACATTGAGGGTTTATGGCAAGGGTCAGAAGAATTACACGTAAGGATGTAGCTGAGCGAGCAGGCGTATCGGTGGCTGTGGTGTCGTATGTGGTCAATGCTGGTTCAAGACCGGTTGCACACGCTACACGCGTGAAGGTTGAAAAAGCCATTGAGGAGTTAGGTTACTACCCAAATGAAATTGCGAGAGGCCTGGTTTTACAGAAAAGTTTAACAATTGGGCTGATCACACCAGATTATACTAATCCGGTTTATGGAGAAGAAGCAGAGGCTATCCAGGAGGTCTGTCTCCCCAATGGATACCTGATGTTGTTTGTTTACAGCGGAAATAGCGTAGATCGTGAAAGAGAGATTGTGCAGATGTTTCGGGCTAAGATGGTGGATGGTGTCATCATCCAACCTGTTTCTTCAGATCCGATAGAAACAATCAAACCTTTAAAACAAGCTGGAATTCCGGTGGTTCTCCTCCAGTACGATTGTTGTGAAGTGCCCTGTGTGGTTCTCGCTGACGTACACGGAGGGCAATTAGCGACTAAACATTTATTGGATTTGGGACATCGTCGTATTGGCTTTATCAAGGGTCGTTTACCCGGTGCTGCCAGGGCTGAGGAAAGGTTAATTGGCTATCGCCAGGCACTGCAGGTTGCTGGTATAGCGTATGATCCGACATTGGTTATAACAAGCGATGTTACACAGGATGCAGGATTTCAGGCTATGCAGCAACTATTAGCTTTGCCTGAACCTCCCACAGCAGTTTTTTGCCACAATGATGCCCTGGCTGTGGGCGCGATGCATGCTGTTTACGCAGGTGGGTTGTCTATTCCTGGTGACATCTCGGTTGTTGGTTATGATGATACAGCTGGTTCAGCTCACTTAGTGCCGCCTTTGACCACAGTGCGATTCTCGCGGAAGGAGATGGGTCACCAGGCGGCTTCCATCTTATTTCGCAGGATTGAGCAAAATGGAAATGATGAACCATTTACAATCGAACTGCCGATCGAATTAATGGTGCGAAACTCAACTGGGCCCAGGAAGGAGCATCGTTTGTGAAATCAATTGCACGTCTTCGTAATCGACTTTCAAACTACCCGGATGTTGTCGCTTTGATCAGTTTTTTGCTCGTATTCCTTTTTTTTGCGATCAAAGCTGAAAATTTTTTGTCGCTCGTTTCTCTTACCAATATTTTATCAATTGCCAGTATCAAGGGCATTTTTGTAATCGGTGTCGCTATATTGATGATTTCGGGGGAGTTTGATCTGTCCGTCGGATCAACACTTGCGGTTTCGGCATTTATATTTGCGTTAACCATAGAAGAAGGTATGTCGCCTGTGTTAGCCATGGTATTAGCGCTGGTTGTCAGTGCTCTGCTTGGCTTGATTAATGGCTTGATTGTCACGAAAGCGCGTATTCCTTCCTTTATTGCTACTCTGGGAACTATGATGGCTTATCGAGGAATTGCCCGTGGAATTGGTGGTGGTGATTTTGCCCGGTTCACTGGCGAAAAGCCATTTTTGTTTGAAGTTTTGAATGGAGAAATTAATTTCATAAACCAGCTGGGGACTCCGGCAGGGAGCGCTCGCATGACAATTATATGGTTCGTGTTAATTGTGATCATAGCGGCGATTATAATGTCCCGAACCCGATATGGCAGTTGGGTATATGCTACCGGTGGAAATCGTGAAGCAGCCCTGGCACAGGGAGTGCCTACCAATAGGGTGGTCATTACAAATTTTGTGTTTACCGCTGTTTTGGCTGGATTTGCCGGTTTGGTTCAATTTGCCTCAAGGCCATCGGTAGATCCTTTACGCGGTGAAGGCTGGGAATTGATCGCAGTAGCCTCCTGTGTTATCGGTGGCATCTGGTTAAAAGGTGGCTACGGCACCATTTTTGGAGCGGCAATCGGAATTCTCCTGTTGCAAATGGTGGAACAGGGTTTAATTTTGATTGGTGTGGATGTTCAGTTGTTTCAGGCAACCATTGGGTTGATCCTATTATTGGCGGTGATCAGTAATGTCTATATGAGCCGGCAATAACAGTTACTATGTTTTCCTTAAGGAAGGAGGTGGAGTAACAATATGGTTTTTTCAGATTACTTTTTTAATGGTGGAGGTTGGAAATTTGATCAAAAATCGAAATATTATTTAAGGAGAAGTAAGCATGAAAAAGATTAGTTTGAAAATCGTTGTGTTGAGCATGATCATAATGCTCCTTGCGGCATGTAGCCAGCAAGTTACACCTGAACCTGTTGGAGAACAACCCGCAGCCGAACAACCAGCTGCAGAACAACCGGCAGCAGAAGAACCTGCAGCTGAACAACCCGCTGCAGAAACGCTTGACCCCAATCGTGCGCTAAACATTTTTGCCGTACAACATGCCGAGTGCTCTTGGGATTCCTTCTGGTGCACTGTTCAGGCAGGCATTGAACAGAGTGCGAAGGATAATAATGTTAACATTACCATTCTGGCCCCAGATGAGTTTGACCTAGACAAAACTGCTTCCCTGATTGAACAGGCTGTAGCCGCCAATCCGGATGCGATTATGTTGACAGTCACTGATTCGGTATTGTTCAAGGAACCGATTATGAAGGCGATCGATGCTGGTATTCCGGTGATCGCGTATAACTCT
>JACDJA010003530.1_pt1 | contig 10053 bp, 8 predicted proteins | sample 7449241 | NCBI WGS metagenome assembly JACDJA01 (sample SAMN14253289, study PRJNA609438) | sludge metagenome | isolation source: initial anaerobic sludge | collected 2018-12-20 | reverse complement strand
GTAGCCCTTCAGCGCGGCGCTGGAGGCCCTGGAGAAGACCGAGACACGGCATGCACGCGGGAAACTGGTCGTCCGAATGCCTTCACAAGCGCGCCTGTCGTGCACATCGGCCCGGTCATGCGGGACCGGCCGGGATGGAGCTGAGGACCAGCCATCCGGCGCGGGACAGGATTCCATGGCAATATCCTCGTCGCCACGAATTCGTGATCGTGCTGCCGACCAGAGCATGTAGCGCAAGAGCGGAACCGGTCTTGCGCCTCTCGAACATGAGAGGTCAAACGGCCCGGGCGGTTGCGTGATGTGAATGAACGCGACGGCCCTGACGGCAACCGGCCAGGACCCTGCCCCGCATGCCATGAAACTCACTTCATCGCCCAGGCCGTGGCCGGGGCGGCCATGATCGCAGCAGTTTGAATCACCCCTCTCTTGATCTAGCTGTAAATCATCGCGTCAGGGGAGGGTTGTCGTGGATCCGTTGCACCGTTTGCCTTCGATGAAGTCACTCATCGCCTTCGAGGTCGTGGCGCGTCACCGCAGCTTTTCGCGGGCCGCACAGGTGCTGGGCATCAGCCAGAGCGGCGTCAGCCGGCAGATCGCAAAGCTCGAGACGCATGTGGGCACCACGCTCTTCATCCGCGACCCGGTCGGGGTGGAACTGACCGAGATGGGCGAGCGCTATTCCAAGGAAATATCGCGCGTCATCGCCGCGCTCAGCGATCTGGGCGCCGGGAAACAGGCCTGGATCGGTCGCGACAGCGTCACGCTGGCCTGCACGCATGGCGTCGGTAAATTATGGCTTCTGTCGCGCCTGCCGGGGCTGCGCGCGGCCTTTCCCGATCTCGAGATCGAGCTTCGCATCTACGAGAGCTTCACCCTCATGCGGTCGGACGAATATGATCTGGCAATATCCTTCCACGATACGCCCCCCGATCTCGAGACCGTGGGTGTTCTGGGCCGCGAGGTGACCGTGCCGGTGATGGCGCCGTCGCTTCCGCCGCTGGCGGAACAACATTCGCCTGTGCTGCTGACGATGGAAAGATCGCTGAGCGGATGGGCCGACTGGAGCAACTGGCTCGACATGACCGGACTTGAACTCCCCGAGTCCACGATCCGCTGGAAGCTGGGGAATTACTCGCTGTGTATCGAGGCCGCCGCGCGGGGCGTCGGTGTGGCGATGGGCTGGACCTGGCTGTTGCAGGACGACTTTGCCTCAGGTCGCCTGATCCGGGCCAGTGATCGTCACTTCAGCGGGCCCGGGCGCTATTTCCTGACCCTGTCCGACTTTCGCAATCAGAAGAAGATCACCCGGCAGCTCGGGCAATGGCTGCTGGCTTCCGACCAGACCATCGGGGAGTCAGCCTCGCCATGACTTTTCGTCATGCTTCCATGTCAAAATGACATTAGACCTGCTAAACCACGACCTTTAATCTCGGCATGAATATGACAGGGCCCTTTCCGCGGACTGACGATGCCGCGCGTCAGAGGCAACCTCGAAAGGAACTGGAACATGTCCAACTCGTTCATGCTCAACCGCCGCGGCGTGATGGCCGGAATGGCCGGCGCAGGACTCATCGGCGTCTCCGGCCTGCCGCTTTCCGCGCAGGAGACTCCGATACGCGGGGGCGTTCTCATTCTCGGGATCGGCGGTGGCTCGACCACCGATGATGTCGACGTGCGCAAGTTGCAGGACTGGGTGCCGGTCAACCAGGCCTACATGCTCATGAATGGCCTGATCGAGATCGACGCCAACAACCGCGCGATTCCCGAACTGTTCGAAAGCTGGGAGGCCGAAGAAGGCGCCGCCGACTGGCTGTTCAACGTGCGCCAGGGCGTCACCTTCCACAACGGCAAGACACTGACTGCCGATGACATCGTGTATTCGCTGAACCTGCACCGCGGCGACACCACCTCGGCCGCCCGCTCGATTGCCGAGGCGTTCACTGGCGTCGAGAAGGTCTCGGACTATCAGGTCCGCATCACGCTGGCCGATGCCAACGCCGACCTGCCCTATGTGCTGTCGGATTATCACTTCCTTGTCGTACCGGACGGCTTCACCGACTGGTCGCATCCGATCGGCACCGGCGCCTTCGTCTTCGAGAGCTACGAGCCCGGCGTCCGCTCGCGGTTCACGCGCAACGAATCCTACTGGAAGCCCGACTGCGGCAACGTCGATGCGGTCGAGGTGATCGTCATCAATGACATCGCCGCGCGCACCAATGCGCTGATGTCGGGGCAGGTCCATGCGATCAACAGCCTCGATTTCAAGACGGTCGACCTCCTGCGCCGCAATCCGAATCTTCAGATCGTGCAATCCGAAAGCGGGCAGCACTTCACATTCCTGATGGACTGCACCCAGGAGCCTTACACCGACAACAACGTGCGCCTTGCCGTGAAATACGCGATCGACCGGCAGCAGCTCCTCGATACGGCGCTGCTTGGCTATGGTCGCCTTGGCAATGATCACCCGATCCCGACCACCGACCGTTTCTACAACTCCGAGCTGCCGCAGCGGCCCTATGACCCCGACCGGGCCAGGTTCCACCTGCGCGAAGCCGGTCTGGACGCGCTGGCGATTACCCTGTCTGCCTCGGACGCGGCCTTTGCGGGGGCGGTCGACGCGGCCGCCCTCTACCGAACCGCCGCCGCACCGGCGGGGATCGACGTCACCGTCGATCGCCAGCCCACCGACGGCTACTGGGACAACGTCTGGATGAAGAAGCCGTTTGCCATGTCCTATTGGGGCGGACGTCCGACCGCAGACCAGATGCTGACCATCGCCTATGCCTCGACCTCGGCGCAGAATGACACCCACTGGTATCGGGATGACTTCGATGCCCTCCTGATCGAGGCGCGCGGCCTTCTCGACGAGGACAAGCGGCGCGAGATCTACTGGACGCTTCAGGAAATGATCCACGACGACGGTGGCGCGATGATCCCGATCTTCGGCGATTATCTCGACGGCGTGTCAAACGAGGTCAAGGGCGTAACCCCGCATCCGATGTTCAACCTGATGGGCGCGAGGATGGCGGAAAAAGTCTGGCTTGAGGGCTGATGGGTTCACTGATCCTAGGGCGCCTGGCGCAGGGTGTGGTTACCCTGTGGCTGGTGTCTGTGCTGGTCTTTGTCGGCACGCAGCTGCTGCCGGGCGATGTGGCTGCCTCGATCCTGGGGCAGAATGCAACGCCCGGCGCGCTCGAGGCAATCCGCCGTGAACTCGGCCTGAACGACCCGGCCCCGCTGCGCTATCTGCATTGGCTGGCCGGATTCGTGCAGGGCGATCTGGGCATGTCCCTGAGCAACCGCCAGCCGGTCGCGGAACTTCTGTGGCCCCGTTTCTGGAACACGATGGCGCTGGCAGCCTATGCTGCCGTGGTCGGCGTGCCGCTGGCTACCGGACTGGGCGTCATGACCGCGATGCTGCGCGGCACCGTATTCGACCGGCTGTCGAATATCGTGGCGCTGGCAATGGTCTCGCTGCCCGAGTACTTTCTCGGCCTTCTTCTGATCCTGTATTTTTCGGTAACCTGGAACGCGCTGCCAAGCCTTGCCAATGTCTATCCCGGCATGGGGTTCCGGGCATGGATCGAGGCGACGACGCTGCCGATGCTGGTTCTGCTGCTGGTGACTGCGGCGCAGATCATGCGGATGACCCGTACGGCCGTGCTGTCGGTGATGGACGCGCCCTATGTCGAGACCGCATGGCTCAAGGGATTGCGGACCCGCCGCGTCGTGCTGCGCCATGCCGCACCCAACGCCGTCGCGCCGGTCATCAACGTCGTGGCATTCAACGTCGCCTATCTCATCACCGGCGTCGTCCTGGTCGAGGTGGTCTTCAACTACAACGGCCTGGGCCGGTTCATGGTCGATGCGGTGTCAAAGCGCGATCTGCCCATGGTGCAGGCCGCGGCCATGGTGTTCGGGGCCGTATATGTACTGCTCAACATGATCGCCGATATCGGCGCCATCGCCGCGAACCCGCGCCTGCGCAAGCCGCGCGAAGGGGCAACATAGGATGCGCCGCCCTACATTCACCGCGTGGGTCGGCCTGGCCATCATTGCGGCCTTCGCCTTCGTCTTCGTATTCGCCCGGTGGCTCGCGCCCTACGGCCTCGAGACGACGGTCGGCGTGCCCTTTGCCCCCAGTTCCCCCGAGCACCTGCTCGGGCTCGACCAGAATGGCCGCGACCTGCTCAGCCGGATGCTGTTCGGCGCGCAGATTTCCATCGGCGTGTCGCTGGCCGCCGTGCTGCTGTCGTTCTCGATCGGTATCCCCCTCGGCTTTCTGGCGGCGATCCGCAGCGGCTGGACCGATGTGATCCTGTCGCGCGGCGTCGACACCCTGATGAGCGTGCCGGTGCTGATTTCGGCGCTCGTCGTGCTCCAGGCGCTGGGCTCGTCCCTGCCGGTGCTGATCGTGACGATTGCGGTGCTCGATTCCACCCGCGTGTTCCGCCTGTCGCGGGTCCTCGCGCAGGGCATCAACGTCATGGAATATGCCGAGGTCGCCCGCCTGCGCCGCGAGCGCCTGCCCTGGATGATCCGGCGCGAGATCCTCCCCAGCGTGAAGGGCCCCCTGATGGCTGAATTCGGCCTGCGCTTCTGCTTCAGCTTCCTGTTTGTGGCGGGCCTGTCCTATCTCGGCCTTGGGGTCCAGCCGCCCTATGCGGACTGGGGCGGGATGGTACGCGACAATCAGCAGGGCATCCTCTACGGCCTTTATACCCCGCTGTGGCCGGCCGGCGCGATCGCGCTGCTGACCATCGGAGTCAACCTCGTGGTGGACTGGCTGCTGGCGGGGCAACCAGGCAGGCAGGCCAACCGATGACCGACATGGCCCCGAACCTGCCTGCGGGCGAAAGGGTGCTCTCGATCCGTGACCTCCAGGTCTCGGCGCCCGATGGCAGCATCATCGTTGACGGCGTCTCGCTCGAACTGGCCAAGGGCGAGATCCTCGGGCTGATTGGCGAATCCGGGGCCGGGAAATCGACGATCGGCCTGGCGGCCATGGGCTATGGCCGCGGCGGCTGCATGATCACCGGCGGCACGGTCGAGCTCATGGACATTGACCTGATGGCATCGTCGCGCCGGGTGCGCGAGGATCTTCGGGCCGTCAACATCGCCTATGTCGCGCAAAGTGCGGCCGCCGCATTCAACCCGGCGATCACCCTTGCCGAGCAGATCATCGAGGCGCCGATCGTGCATGGCATCATGTCGCGTCACGAGGCGCGCGAATGGATGCTCTATCTTTTCAAGATGCTGCAGCTCCCCGATCCGGATACCTTCGGCAGGCGGTATCCGCATCAGGTGTCCGGGGGGCAGCTGCAGCGCGCGATGGTCGCAATGGCGATGGCCTGCAAGCCGGATATCCTTGTCCTGGACGAACCGACGACCGCCCTTGACGTGACGACACAGATCGAAGTGCTGGCCCTGCTGCGCGGCCTGATCCGCCGCGAGGGCACTGCCGCGCTTTACATCACGCATGACCTGGCCGTGATCGCCCAGATCGCTGATCGGCTCATGGTCCTGCAACACGGACGCGAGGTCGAGACCGGGTCCACGACGCAGATCCTCGAGGCGCCCAGGGAAGAATACACCCGCATGCTGGTGTCCGAGCGGCACAAGTCGCTCATGTCAGCGGATGTGGACCATGATGGCTCCGAAATGCTTCTGAAGATCAGCGGGATTGACGCCGCCTATGGCACGAGCCTTGTCCTTCACGACGTGTCGCTGACCCTTCGCAAGGGCGAGACGCTTGCCGTGGTTGGTGAATCGGGCTCGGGTAAATCCACGCTTGCGCGTGTGGTCGCCGGCCTGCTGCCGCAGCGTGCCGGCACGGTCGAGTTCAACGGCGCGCCGCTGGAGGACGACTATCGCAAACGCAGCATGGACGAGCTGCGCCGGATTCAGCTGATCTACCAGTTGCCCGATGTCGCGCTGAACCCGAACCAGACCGTGGCCGAGGCCATCGGCCGTCCGCTCACGCGATTCTTCGGCACGGGCCGCGCCGAGCGGCGGCGGGAGGTCGCGCGGATGCTGGAGTTGACCGGCCTTGCGCCCGAACTCGCCGACCGGCTGCCGGGCGAATTGTCCGGCGGGCAAAAGCAGCGTGTCTGCATCGCCAGGGCGCTGGTGGCCAAGCCGGACCTGCTGATCTGCGACGAGGTGACATCCGCGCTCGACCCGCTGGTGGCCGAGGGTATCCTGCGCGTCCTGCGCGAATTGCAGGACCGGCTGGGCGTCGCCTATCTGTTCATCACCCATGATCTCTCGGTCGTGCGCAGGCTCGCGGATCGCACCATGGTCATGCAGCTTGGCCGCGTCGTCGAGGAGGGTCCGACCGAGCAGGTATTCGAGTCCCCGCGCGAGGAATATACCCGGCTGCTGGCCGGATCGGTACCCGAACTGCGCGTGGGCTGGCTGGACGAGGTGCAGGCGCGGCGCGGTCTCGTGCCGCAGACCTGACATTCATGATTTGAACAACCGGAGGGCTTTGCCATGGGCATCGAGATTCTTGAACATGTCTGGATCACGCTGTCGGATGGTTGCCGCCTGGGCGCGCGCATCTGGCTGCCCGACGGCGCCCGCATGGCGCCAGTCCCGGCGGTGCTGGAGTATATCCCCTATCGCAAGCGCGATGGCACCCGTGTGCGCGACGAGCCCATGCACGGCTATTTCGCGCAACATGGCTATGCCTCGGTTCGTGTGGATATTCGGGGATCGGGCGATTCCGACGGGCATTTGGCCGACGAATATCTGCCCCGGGAACAGGACGACGCGCTGGAGGTGCTGGCCTGGATCGCGGCGCAGGACTGGTGCAACGGCGATATCGGGATGATGGGCAAGAGCTGGGGGGGCTTCAACTGTCTCCAGGTCGCCGCCCGCCGCCCGCCGGAACTCAAGGCCGTGATCCCGGTCTATTTCACCGATGACCGTTTTCGGGACGATATCCATTTCATGGGCGGCTGCCTGCTGAACGATAACCTCTGGTGGGGCTCGATCATGCTGGCCTATCAGTCCCGCCCGCTCGATCCCGAAATCGTCGGTGAACGCTGGCGCGAAGACTGGCTGGGGCGGATCGACGCGCTGCCGTTCTTTCCCGCGATCTGGGCCGGGCATCAGCGGTATGATGACTACTGGAAGCATGGCTCGGTGCAGGAGGATTATTCCGCCATCACCTGCCCGGTCCTGGCCTTTGGCGGCTGGGCCGACAGCTATACCAACTCGGTCCCGCGTCTGATTGAAAACCTCAGCGTGCCCTGTCGCGGCGTGATCGGCCCCTGGGGGCATGTCTATCCGCATGACGGCCTGCCCGGCCCGGCCATCGGCTGGCTGCAAGAGGCCGTGCGCTGGTGGGACCACTGGCTCAAGGGGATCGACACCGGCGTGATGAAAGAACCGAAGCTGCGGGCCTATATCAACGACGCGCTCGCCCCCGATGGCAGCCGCCCGTTCCAGCCCGGCCGCTGGGTGGGTGAGGCCGACTGGCCGTCCGCCGCTATCACGCCCCTGCCCCTGTGGCTGACCAGGACCGGGCTGGCCGACGCGCCGGGCGCGGGCAGGATGTCGATCCGTTCCCCGCAAAGCCACGGCAAGGCGGCAGGCGAATGGATGGCCGCGGGCGTCCCCGGCGAGATGCCGACCGATCAGCGGCTTGACGATGGCGGATCGCTCAACTTTGAAACCGATGTGCTGGCCGAGCCGATCGAAATTCTCGGGCGGCCGCATCTTGACCTGGCCCTGGCGTCTGACAGCCCTGTGGCGCAGATCGTCGTGCGCCTGTGCGACGTGCTGCCCTCGGGCGAGAGCCTGCGCGTCAGCTATCAGGTCTTGAACCTCACCCATCGCGACAGCCACGAACACCCGCAACCGCTGGTGCCGGGCGAGGCGATAAGGTTGCGCATCGACCTCAACGCCTGCGGCCACCGGTTTGAAGCCGGACACAAGATCCGGGTCTCGGTCGGCACGGCCTATTGGCCGATCATCTGGCCCGCGCCCCATGCGGCAGAGCTGACGCTCGACCTGCGGGATGCCTGCCTGACCCTGCCGCGCCGCGCAGGCGGCGACATGCAGGTGATGACATACCCTGAACCGGAGCACGGGCCGCTGACGCCACTGACCCAGCTTGACCCCGGTTCGGTCGCGCGGATGTCGACGCAGGACCACCTCACCGGCGAAACCGTCTACATCACCGATGGCGTCGGCGGCGTGTTCGGTGAAGGCGTGTTGCGCCTTGACGATATCGGCACCGAGGTCGCCCATTCGCTGCGCCGCGAATTGCGCATTCGTGACGAGGATCCGCTGTCGGCCCGTTCGGTTGTGACCCAGAGCTACGACACCGGCCGCGAAGGCTGGCGCATCCGGACCGAAAGCCATCTTGAAATGTGGTCCACCGAAACCGCGTTCCACATCGAGGGCTGGCTGCGCGTCCTGGAAAACGGCACCGAACTGCGTCGGCGCGAATGGCACGAGGCGATCCCGCGGGACCTGATCTGAGGGCATCCACGGGAGCGGTGCCTCGTCATGGATGCGACCGTCCCTGGGCCCTATCCCCGCGTGCCGCGCAGGGCGGCGCTGCCATGCACCCCCTGGCTACCGGGCGGCCCGGCGCCGGCCGGTCCCGCCTCGTCTTCAGCCTGCGCCGAAGGCCGGTTGCCTCGCCTTGCGCGCGGTCGGTCAGCTGTTCCTGCTCATGACGAAGGGCCGGCGCTCCAGAATCGGCTGACCCCGGACGATCCCGTGGACCTGCTGAAATCCATAGATCAGGTCCGGATTCACGACGACAAGGCGCAGGACGAAGGTCATGGAGACACCGTCCATCTCGACTGAAGATGCGCCGACCAGGCGCGGCAGGTCATTCACGTCGCAGCCTGCGATAATGGACAGTTCCTCGTCGTTGACGGACATCTCGGGGAGATCCGAAGTCGTGATGCCCGTCACCGATGGCTGATGGTCAAAGCTCCAGTCGACCCCGGTCTCCCAGTCAAAGGCCATGGATATGCCGCCGGGCGCGTCCGGGACCAGCGTCAGCCGCCCGTCACTGAATTCAAAATGCCCTGTTTCAGGGGCCGGGGCCGCCGGATGCGGCAATATCATCGACCCGGCCATGGCATATCCGGCCATGAAATCCGTGGTCCAGCCCCCCTCGAGCAGTTCGGCAAAGGCGTCGAGACTCGCCGTCTGCGTGACACCGCAGGGCGAATCCTCGGCCTGTGCGAGCGCCGGAAAGCCCAGGGCGACCGTGGCGATGACGGCAAGTGCTGAAATTCTGGTTTTCATTGTGTCAATATCCTCAATGCAGCGGAATCCGCGCCCCGGCTCCGTGTGATGACACTCCGCCTCGGCATTCGTCTCCGCCTGGTACCGGATCGCGCGGCACATGACGATTGCGGCAGACCCTCGCGCCCGTTCTGCGCCCGTTCTGCGCTGTCGGTCACCCGCACCGCGCGAGGGGGTGACCATCCGAATATGGCCAGCCAGACCAGCCTTCTTTCCCCGGCCCGCCCTCGGGTGGAAGGCTCGGTCGATTCTGTCCGAGGGTCAAGCACCTTCCACGACAGGGGGTTCCCAGACCGGTACCGGGTGCCCTGCCGCCCGAAGGGTCGGCGCGGGGTTGACCGTGTTCCGGAGGATCCGTTTGCCGTGGCGGGAACAAATGCCCTAGGCTACGGCCCGCGCGACCCCGGCAGTGGTTCGCCGACCCCCCAGGGCGAACCTGCCCGACATTCACCGAAATAAGGAGCCGCCCATGGCCGACGAGCAGCAGATGCGATCCGCGATGCAAGCCTATATCGACCGATTCAACGCAAGGGACGGTGCCGGCCTGGCCGCATTGTTTGCCGATGATGCCCGGATCGAGGACCCGTTCGGCGGGACGATGATCGTCACCGGGCGCAAGGCCATCGACGACTTCTATCGTCAGGCCGTCACAATGGTCGACCGGCTCGAACTCGCCGCTCCGATCCGGACTTCGCACGGCGCTGCGGCCGCCATGCCCTTTGACATTCACATGAAGGCCGAGGGCCGCCGGATGGTGATCCGCGCCATCGACGTGAT
>JACDJA010003529.1_pt1 | contig 10058 bp, 7 predicted proteins | sample 7449241 | NCBI WGS metagenome assembly JACDJA01 (sample SAMN14253289, study PRJNA609438) | sludge metagenome | isolation source: initial anaerobic sludge | collected 2018-12-20 | reverse complement strand
CCGTCGCCTTCTGCCGGCTCCACACCAAGCGCACGACGCCATCCTGGGTTGCCTCCATCAGCGCGCCCCAGATCGGCTGCGGCAATGCGGGGTCATCGAGCTTCACCCGCAGATAGCTCTCGCCATAACCCTGAACGACCATGTTCTCGGTCGGGACCCCGAAATACTCGCTCAAGGCCAGCGCCACGGTCTCGGCGCGGCGGTCCGACAGAAGAAGATTGTAGCCCGCATCGCCGACCGCATCGGTATGGCCTTCGATGAGAAACAGTTCGGTCGGATCGTTGGCGATGATGTCGCGCATCACCAGGCCCAGCCACCGCAATTGCTCGGCCTGCGACGGCTGAAGTGCGGCAGAGTTGGTGGCGAAGGTGATGGCCTCGATGTTGATCTCTGGTGCCAGCGCGCGCACTTCGGCAATTTCCCTGACCTGACGCAGGCTGAAGCGGCGGCCTATGTCGCTCCGGTCGGCGGCAAGCAGCGCCCGGCGCAGGCTTTCCCTGTCGGTGGCGGCGCGATAGTCGAAATCGTCATATGCGGGCCGCGGAAGGTTCCGGACGATCACCGGCTCGACGGGGCGGGTGTCGTCGATCAACAGATATTCACGCCCGTCCGGGTCGGTGCGCGTGCGGCGCAGCACGCGCCCGCTGGAATCCAGGATGGTGACGATCCTGGTGCCGTCGACGCGCGTAACGGTGGTCCGGACCGAGCCGTCGTTGAACCGCTCGCTGCGCACCTCGGAACCGGGCTGGCGGAGGATCGCATCGTCATCCTTGAGCACCCGGTACAGGCCATCGTCATCGACCACGATCACCCGGTCACCGGTATTGGCCGCGACGCGCTGGCCGCTGGACAGGATCGCACCGACGACCACGGCCCCCAGCGCGATGAGGCCGGCCCGTTCGAGTTCGCTCAATCCCCTGTCACGGGTCGCCACGGCCGGAGCCGCTGAATCGGCCGTGGTTTGTCCTTCAGCGTCGTCCGTGTCCGGCCGGGCCTGCTCTGCGAATTCCTCGCTGCTGGCGCGATGGGTGCTTTCGGTGATGGTCTCCGTGATCACCTCGGCTTCCTGATCTGCGTCGCCATCGGTCTCGGCCCCCAGTGCGGCAATGTTCCCGGGGGTCAGCGCCTCGACGCAGGTGATGGTGCCGTCGGAGCCGACCGCTTCAGCCGGACAGTCTTCCACTGCCAGGGTAATCGGTGACTCTCCGGGCGTCTCGGCAGCAGCTTCCTCCGCTTCAGTGGCCGCCTCGGCATCAGCTGCCGCTTGGGCTTCTGCCGCCGCTTCGGCATCCGCCTCGGCCTGCGCTGCTTCCTCGGCTTCGGCCGCAGCCTGGGATTCTGCTTCAGCTTCGGCTTCTGCAGCCGCTTGCGCAGCTTCCTCAGCATCGGCAGCTGCCTGTGCTTCTGCCGCCGCTTCGGCTTCCGCCTCGGCCTGCGCTGCTTCCTCGGCATCGGCGGCCGCCTGTGCTTCTGCTTCCGCAGCCGCTTGCGCCTCTGCTGCCGCTTGGGCTGCTGCCGCCGCTTCGGCTTCCGCCTCGGCCTGCGCTGCTTCCTCGGCATCGGCTTCCGCCTGGGCTTCTGCCGCAGCTTCGGCCTCCGCGGCCGCTTGGGCTTCTGCTTCCGCAGCCGCTTGCGCAGCTTCCTCGGCTTCGGCTGCGATCCTCTCGACGTTATCCGCCGCCATCCTGGCCTGCTCTGCGGCCTCATCAGCGGCCTCGGCCAATTCGGCGGCCCTGGCGTCTGCGGCGGCCTTTTCGTCGGGCCCGGCTTCGGCCGCAGCCTCTGCCGCCGCCTCGGCTTCGGCCGCAGCCATACTAGCCGCGTCGGCTGCCGCCCGGGCCGCGTTTTCCGCGTCCGTCTGAAGCGCCAGAACATGAAGCTCGCAGGCTGCCGCCTCGGCAATCATGGCTTCGGCACAGATTTCATTGAATGACCCGGTAACGGCGCTATCGGTCCAGTTACCCGATACGGTCGGTGTCCCGCCCGCTTGAGCGTCCGGCGGAGTCTGCGACCGTCCCGGAAGGGGTTGCATGAGCGATAATGCGGCAAGAATTGCCGTGGAAGTCTTGCCGGACCTGCCGATCATGTCGTCACCCTTCTCGATCTTGGCTGCCCCCCGGATCTTCTTTTGCCCTTGGGGTTGAGCCCGGGTCCGGGCTCCAGCTCATCAATTAAATCGTGTATGAAGCGATTTCTCGCAACGAGTTTGCCTGTCTCGTAACTTGCTCAGACGAAAATGGTTCCCGCAGAACTGATCCAAACAAGGGGGGCGTGCGGCCCTTACCGTCAGACCCCGGAAGATTGCCTGCGAATGGCGTTGGCGCAGGGTATCTACACGTCCCCTGAATGCGCTACGGCAGGTTCCGTCGGAACATCGACTTGTCATGATACAGGCGAGGATCATCGGCCTTGTCGCCGTGGCAGTCGGCGCTGCGCTACTTTGCCTTGCCTGGCAGGTATCGAACCCCCGGTCGATCAAAAGTCCGAGGCGCTGACCGGTCGCCACACATACAACACCCGGCGCGGCTGGTAAAGCTGGCAGGGTTCGACGAGATAAATCCGGATCAGACCCGCCCGCTCCTGAAGCGAGGATGACGGCCCCGAACAATCGGCCTATGTTGATCCAGTGCGAGACGGCGCACTCAAGGGGATGCTACGCTCGCGGGATGTGCAACCTTTACAAGCCCCGGACCACCGCCGAAGAGATCGCCCGCCTGTTTACGGCCGATGATCATACCGGCAACCACCCTTGGCCCGAGGATGCCTATCCGGATCGCCTTGCGCCGATCATCCGCCATGGTGCGGGGGGGCCCGAGATCGTGCAGGCACGATGGGGCATGCCGACACCGCGCGACTATCTGCCGGCATCCGGGCGCGACAGCGGGGTGACCAATATCCGCAACACCGCCAGCCCGCACTGGCGGCGCTGGCTTGGCCCGGAGCATCGCTGCCTCGTGCCCGTCATCGCCTTCAGCGAACCCGGCCCTGACCGCAAACCGGTCTGGTTCGAGACCAGTGACAGCGCACCGATGATGTTTGCCGGGATCGAGGCGCGCGACTGGGCATCGATCCGCAAGCTCAAGGATGGCGTGACCACCGATGATCTGTTCGGCTTTCTGACCTGCCCGCCGAACGCAGAAGTCCGGGAGGTTCACCCCAAAGCCATGCCCGTGATCCTGCGCACGGCAGCGCAATGGCACGCATGGCTGACCCTGTCCTGGGCCGAGGCCCGGACGATGCAGCGCCCGCTACCCGATGGAGCGCTGCGGATCGCAGGGCAAGCAAGCGCATAGGCTGAAGCCGGACATGCCGCCCTCCAGACGCTCGTCGGACAGGCTGACGGCACCCTCAAAGGTCCCTTACCCAAAGCAAAGAATGACGCTGCGCTCGTCGCCTCCCCAGGACGGGATACAGGCTGGTGCCAACTCCGGGTCAGGGATGACGCGCCATGACATCCATGACAAAACGCAAGGAGTCGACGCCAGGAAAGACCATGGGATGAGAAGATGCTGCTGACCTCCGTGAAGAACCAGACCGACCTGCCGCGCTACTTCGCGCAGGTGTTCGACGTGGCGCAGTCACTGGAAAACGGGCAGCTCGATTTCGTGCTGGACGATGGCCGCATCTTTCGTGTCGAAGGCCGTCATCCGGGCCCGGTGGCCGCGATCAATGTGCATGACCGCGACTTGTTCGCGCGCCTGGTCCGCGAGGGCGATCTGGGCTTTATGGAAGCCTATCTGGACGGCTGGTGGACGACGCCGGACCTGCAGGCTTTCATGGATCTCGTCCATGCAGGCAACGACGTGATCTACGATGGCTTTCCCGGCATGGCCCTGGTGCGCGGTTTCGAGAATCTGCGACACTGGCTGCGCGGGAACTCGATCCGGCAGGCCCGGAAGAACATCGCCGCGCATTACGACCTTGGCAACGATTTCTACCGGCTCTGGCTGGATGAGACGATGACTTATTCCTCGGCCCTCTTTCGCGACGGCACCGAGCCATTGGAAAAGGCACAGCGCCAGAAATACGAAAGTCTCGTTGATCAGATGGGTGTCCAGCCCGGTGATCATGTGCTGGAGATCGGCTGCGGATGGGGCGGCTTCGCCGAATATGCGGCGCTCGAGCGCGGGTTGCGCGTGACCGGCCTGACAATTTCAAAGGCTCAGCATGACTATGCGGTGGAACGCATCCGGGGCCGGGGGCTGCAGGATCGCGTCGAGATCAGGATGCAGGATTACCGCGACGAACGCGGACTTTATGACGGTATCGCCAGCATCGAGATGTTCGAGGCCGTAGGCGAGCAATACTGGCCGACCTACTTTCAGGTTGTTCGCGATCGCCTGAAACCGGGCCGCAACGCCACCTTGCAGGTCATCACCGTGCAGGATGCGCGCTGGGAGACCTATCGCAAGGGCGTGGATTTCGTCCAGAAATACATCTTCCCGGGCGGTATGTTACCGTCCCCCATTGCCCTGCGCGATGCAGTGCAACACGCCGGGTTGCAGGTTCGGCACTCAATCGAGTTTGGCGACAGTTACAGCAAGACATTGCGGCACTGGCATCACACCTTTAACGTGCGCTGGGACGAAATCTCGCGCCTTGGCTTTGACAACCGATTTCGAAGGATGTGGGATCTCTACCTCACCGCTTCCGCCGGCACGTTTCGGGGTGGGAATTGCGACGTGACCCAGATCACCATCACAAGGCCGGCCACCTGAACCCCGGCGAGGTCGGCCCATGTCCGGGTGGCTCGAGCGGCGCGAGCCGCAAGACCGCTGGCCCGCACAACGAGATGGTCAGATGCGGCAAAAATCAGAAACCCGCTGAAAACACTGCCATTCATGGCGCCCTCTGGTAGGGTTATGCGGCTTTCCTGGATGCGGTTTCGGCGCCAGGGCGGCCCACCTTGTCCGGCGATCATGATGGGCACCCGCGCCCGGCTCTTCACGTTGTTCGCGACTGGAAACACGTTCTTGTGCGAAGAAATCGGATGCCATGACGGGGAATCGTCCCGATATATGCCGAACAGCCTTCAATAAGGCTGATCTGAGGCCATGTGATCGCCCGCAAACATTCATCTCATGCCGTCCGGGAACATCAGGTCGTGTTACTGGCACAGTCAGGCACATTGATAAAACGTTCCAATTATGTAATGATCGGACAACAAGGAGAACACTATGTCGAGACGTCACAATCCCGCCGTTTATGACCCGGTTGTAAAGGTCACCCCGCAGGAGGCCGAGCGCAACAAGCGCGCCATGGGCAAGCGTGAAGCTGCACATGAGGACCCTCGTGGCGTGGACTACACCATCGCTCAGCCGCCCGCAGAGGAACCGGATGAGGCCTCGGCGACCGATTCGAAAGATGATCCCAAGGTCACGGACAACGACAAGTAGGAAACCCGCATACGGAGCGATCTTCTACTTGCCAAATGGCATTTTTATCCAGGAATGACCGCTGTTCCTTGCCATCTTGTGCAGGGCGCAATTCTGGAAAGAATTTGAACATGGCCAAGCGCCTACTCGTACTTGAGGCGGCCCTGTCGCACAAATCTGCTGAAAGCGGAATATCCTCCTCCTCGGACAAGGGTGTCCCACGCCTTCGGTGACAGGGCCGACGGCCGGTCGGCGTGGTCTCACATGCCATGGCAGGATCAAACCAGATCATCCGCAATCCTCGAGGCTTGACCGCTTTGTTGCAGGTCGGCAGTCCGAGCCTCGTCGGCGGAGCGTGTAGCGCGCCCCATGGCGTCCAGCTCTGCGCCAGAGTCACAAGATGAATCCTACCCCGGCTTTGTGCAACCGGACCCTTCCGCCCTATAGTGGCCAGACCACAAGCAACAGCGGCAGGCTGACGGCGACGACGAGGATCTCGACCGGCAGACCCAGCCTCCAGTAGTCGCTGAACCGGAACCCTCCGGGACCCAGGATCAAGGTGTTGTTCTGATGCCCGATGGGCGTAAGAAACGCACAGGACGCCCCGATCGCGGTAGCCATGAGGAAACTGTCCGGGTTGACGCCCAATGTGGCCGCAATGCCCAGGGCGATGGGGCACAAGATGGCAGCAGTGGCGGCGTTGTTCATCACATCCGACAGGAACATGGTGGTGATCAGCACGACGGCCAGCGCGGCAATCGGGTTACCCTGCGCAATCGTCTCGACCAGAAACCGGGCCAGAAGATCGGCAGCGCCCGTCGTCAGCATCGCGCCTGCGACCGGGATCAGTGCCGCCAGCAGCACGATGACCGGCCAGTCAATCGACGTGTAGATCTTTCGCAATGGGACCGTGCGCAGCACCATCGAGGCCAGGACACCAAGCGCGAATCCGACTGGCGCCGGTAGCAGGCCAAGGGTGACGATACCGATGGAGCCCAGCATGATCGCGCCGGAGATGATTGCCTTGCGCTTGTCTGGAATGCGCAACTCGCGCTCGCCCAGCGGCACGCAGCCCGTATCGCTGATGAATTCTGCCACCGCCTCAACCGGGCCCTGCATCAGCAGCAGATCGCCGGACCTGAGCCTCAGGCTACGCAGCCTCGCCCGTGGCGGCGACCCTTCACGCGACACAGCCAGCAGATTGATCCCATAGCGCGTGCGCAGTAGCAGATCGCTCGCGGACCGCCCGACAATCGTTGACCCCGGCAACACCGCGAGCTCTCGAAGCACAACCTCTTCGCCTGGGTCGTCTGTGTCCCTGGTCTCTGTCGGATCATCGGCGGTTACAGCAGTTTTCGCCACCTTTTCCGGTGCATCGTCGGTATCCTCACCCTCCTCATCGTCATCCGGCGCGACCCTCTCTTCTTCCAGCTTTATGTCAAAGACCGAAAGCGCCTCGGCCAGCGCGTCGACATCAGCCTGCAGTACCAGAATATCGTCAGCAAGGATGCGTCGCCCGCCGTGAGGCGCCATTATGGCCACCTCGTTTCGCACCATGCCGACGATTTGTGCGCCGCTGTGCTCGATCTTGGCCTCAAAGTCGCGCAGGGTCAGACCAACCGCCTTGCCCTTCGGGGGAACGCGCACCTCGGTCAGATAGGCGCCGGTATCAAACCCGGTTGTGGCTGCCGACTTTCGCACAGGCACCAGCCGCCAGCCGATCAAGGCGATGAACACGACACCCAGGGTCGCCACCGCCACCCCCACGGGGGCAAAGTCGAACATGGAAAAAGGACCCAGTCCGGCCTCTTTCCTGAAACCTGAAACGATCAGGTTTGGCGGCGTCCCCACCAGCGTTGTCATGCCGCCCAGGATGGTGCCAAAGGCGAGCGGCATCAGAATCTGCCCGGGGCTCAGGTCCAGACGGCCCGAGAGTTGCACCGCGATAGGCATCAACAGCGCCATCGCGCCCACGTTGTTCATGAAGCCCGACAGCGCGGCACCCAACCCGATCAGCGCCAGCAGCGTCACGGTCCGGCCTGCATCGCGCGGCAGGATGCTGCGCGCGAGCCAGTCGACCGCCCCGGTCGTGCGCAGCCCCTGGCTGAGCACCAGAACGCAGGCCACGGTGATCACGGCCGGATGGCCAAATCCTTCAAATGCCTCGACCGACGGCACCACCCCGACGATCACCGAGGCCATCAATGCGGCCAGCGCGACCACGTCATGACGGAACCGCCCCCACAGGAACAGACCGATCATGGCGGCCAGGATGACAAAGATCAGGATTTGCGGCTGGGTCAAACAGGTGCTTTCTGCTGGTTCTGCAATCAGGACTTCCGTCGTGATCGGGTGCTGGTCCGGGCTCTGTTACACATGCCAACTGAAGGCTGGATACCCCTTCTGCGCAAGTCGGCCTGTTTGCGGCGCCTTCGATCAGCGGGATTCAGGGCAATCTCCTGTGGCAGGTCCGCCAGCGTGAAGCCCCGTCCTCTTCGATGCCGGGCACGACGGACGGCGTCATGTCGCAAGATGATGCCGCGCGCACCATCACGGCCTCCGGCAACCTTGCCCGGGATCTATGCCCCCGGCGGCGCGGTCCAGCGGATCAGCAGGCCGAAGCCTTCGTAGAGCAGCACCGCCAGCGCCCCGGTCAGCACGCCACCCTGAACCACGTAGGCCAGGTTGTTGGCGTTCAGCCCGGCGATGATCACCTCGCCCAGGCTGCGCGCGGCCACCGTCGAGCCGATGGTTGCGGTCGAGAGCGCGATCACCGTCGAGATTCGCACCCCTTCGAGGATCAGCGGTAGCGCCAATGGCAGTTCGACCCGGCCGAGCATCTGCCGTGGCGTCATCCCCGCCGCTTGCCCCGACAGCACCACCGCTTCCGGCACGCCGCGCAGCCCGGCCAGCGAATTCTCGAACACCGGCAGCACCCCGTACAGGAACAACGCCAGCACGGTCGGGCCGTTGCCAAAGCCCAGCAGTGGCACCGCCAGCGCCAGCACCGCCACCGGCGGAAAGGTCTGGCCGAAATTGGCCAGCGCGCGCGAGAGCGGCAGGAACTCGGCACCCGAAGGGCGGCTCACCAGCACCGCCAGCCCCAGCGCAAGGGCCGTCGAGGGCACCATCGCCACCAACACCAGCCCCAGATGCGAAAGCGTCAGGCTGGAGAGCGTCGCCCGGTCGTAGATCACCGGCCCACCAGGCGGAGCCAGGGGGCGCAGAATTGGCTCGATAAGCCCCGGCGCGAAGACCAGGGCTGCAACGATTGCCGCCGCCAGACCCGGCAGCAGCCCATGACGCACGACAAGGCGTGCGGCGCTCAGCATGGTGTGGCCGGAATCTGTTGTGATGCCGCAAGGATGTCCTCGCGCCGGATTATCCCCTGTGGCCGATTGGCCGCGTCGGTGACCACCAGTTGGTCGACTCCGCTCCACAGCATCTGCGACAGCGCCTCGGACAGGCTGGCGCTATCGCTGATGACAAACGCGCCGGAGGCGGAGTCGGGCTTCGTGTCGCTGCGCCGCAGCAGGGGCCCCACCGGCATCAGTGAAAGCAGCAGCAACGCCCTGCCCTCGACACCGACCATTTCAGCCACACCCGGCGTGGCCGGGGCTTTCACGATCTCGACTGGTGGGGCCAGCTGCTCGAAACGGCCGGCGCGCATCACCGCGATACGGTCGCCCAAAAGCAGCGCCTCGGCCATGTCGTGGGTGACCAGCACCACCGTGGTGCCCAGCTTGCGCTGGATGCTGGCAAAATCCTTCTGCGCCTGCCGCCTTGTCACCGGGTCGAGTGCCCCGAACGGCTCGTCCATCAGCAGCACATCTGGACGCGCCGCCAGTGCCCGCGCCACCCCGATGCGCTGCGCCTGCCCACCCGAGAGTTCATGCGGGTAGCGCGGGCCAATCTGCGCGGCGTCCAGTTGCAGCAGTTCCAGAAGCTCGGCCACCCTTGCGTCGATCTGGGCGCGCGGCCAGCCCAGCAGTCGCGGAACCACGCCGATATTGCGCGCCGCTGTCCAGTGCGGGAACAGCCCGTTGCCCTGGATCGCGTAGCCGATACCACGACGCAGCGCGACGGCAGACTCGGTGCGGATGTCCCGCCCGTCGATGGCGATCCGCCCGGCGTCGGGCTCGATCAGCCGGTTGATCATCCGCAGCAGCGTGGTCTTGCCCGAGCCCGAAGTGCCGACCACTGCGGTGATGGTGCCGGTCTCGAACCGCGCGCTCACCCCATCGACGGCCACCACTCCGGCAAAGTCTTTCCGCAGGTTCTCCAGCTCGATCATGCCCGCCCCCGCTTCTGCAGCGCGATCAGCAGATCGAGGCTGGCAGAGGTGAAGAAGGCCAGCGCCACGATCGGCAGCACGCCGAGCAGGATCAGGTCGGCGGCAGTCTGGCCGATGCCCTGAAAGATGAATACCCCGTAGCCCCCCGAGCCGATCAGCGCCCCCACGGCAGCCAGGCCGATATTCTGCACCAGCACGATGCGGGCCCCCGCCAGGATCACCGGCATTGCCAGCGGCAGGCCGACCTGCCGCAGCCGCTGGCCGCCGGTCATCCCCATGCCGGTCGCGGCTTCGCTTACCGCTGCGGGCACGCCGTCCAGCCCGGCCAATGTGTTACTGACGATGGGGAGCAGCGAGTAGAGGAACAGCGCCACCAGCGCCGGGGCCAT
>JACDJA010003527.1_pt1 | contig 10060 bp, 8 predicted proteins | sample 7449241 | NCBI WGS metagenome assembly JACDJA01 (sample SAMN14253289, study PRJNA609438) | sludge metagenome | isolation source: initial anaerobic sludge | collected 2018-12-20 | reverse complement strand
CCCGTTTTCCGGCACGATCAGCGGCACGAAACCGAACACGTTGCTGCTGTCCGGATCGACCACGACGCGCACGGCATGCACCAGTGTGTCGCCGTAGACCATCAGCTTGTTGACGCCGGGGATCGGCTTGCCCTTGCTGTTGCGCAGCGGCGCGATCGAGAAATGGTGTTCGTCGCCATGGATCAGCAGCACCGGCTTGCCGAATGATCTTGCGCCGGCCTCGATGGCGTCGAGCGTGCTGGTGAAGCCGGACTGGCGCGGCATCGCGCCGTTCGGAAAGCGCGACTCGTCGAACTCGGCCTGCATGAACATCACAATCGCCTTGGCATTGTCGGCCTTCGCCTTGGCGAAACTCGCATTGATCCAGGCGACATTGGCCTTGTCGCGGGCGAAGAACTCCTGCACCCCTTCAAGGTCCTGCGCCTCGAAACCATTGTTCGAGCCGGGCACATGCGCGGTGAAAAACATCACGCCGTTCTTCGCAAAGCGGGTGTTCTCCACATAGGCTGAGAATTCCGGCATCAGTTGCGCCTGGCTCTCCACATCGAGCGGCGACTGGCCGAGAGATTTCGCCGGATTGGCGAAAAACATCTCGCGCAGCCGGGCGAGGCGTTCGCGCGGATTGTAGCCGCCCGCCGCCTTGCGATGGCAGTCGAGCCACTCGTTGTCGCCGATGGTGTAGACCAGCGCTCCCTGAAACGTCTGGATCTGGTCGTAGCTCTTTTTCAGAACCTCGTCGCTGCAGGGCAGGTTGCCGGACTTGATATCGCCCATGTGCAGGGTGAAGGCGGGTTTGAGCGCGTTGATCGCGGCGATCAGCCGGTCGAACTTCGCATCGTCCTCCGGCAGGTTGTAGGGCATGTCGCCCAGCGCCACGAACGAGAAGGCATTGTCGCCGCCGATCCGCTCCGCCGCGGACCCCGGCGCCGGCGAGGCTGCGATGGCAAGGATCAGGGCAAAGACCGGGAGCAGCAAACGCATGGGGTGTCCTTGTTAAAATCCCTCAATAGGCCGCGTGCGTGACCCGGGCATGACTCCAGGCCGAGGCAGCCGCGCGGCGGGGCGCGGTTGCCGCCGTGACGTCCCGCCGCTATACCGCCAAAAGCAAGTTCTGAAACGGGTTTTGAGGGCTGGAAATGGCCGATATGCGCCTGATTGTTGCGGGGGCCGGAGGACGGATGGGCCGGGCCCTGATCCGCGCCATCGACGAGACCGACGGGGTCACCCTTGTGGGCGCGCTGGAAGCGCCGGGGTCCGACCTGCTCGGCAAGGATGCCGGCCTGCTCGCCGGACTTGCCGGCAATGGCGTCGAGCTGTCCGCCGATCTCTGGGCCATGTCGAAGGATGCCGACGGCATTCTCGACTTCACCGTGCCGGCCGCGACGATCGCCAATGTCGCCATCGCCGCCCAGCGCGGCATCGTTCATGTCATCGGCACCACGGGCCTCTCGGCGTCGGACAATGCGGTGATCCGCAGCGTCGCCTCGCAGGCCGTTGTCGTGCAGTCTGGCAACATGAGTCTTGGCGTCAATCTGCTCGCCGCGCTGGTCAAACAGGTGGCGAAGTCGCTGGACGAGGATTTCGACATCGAAATTCTGGAGATGCATCACCGCCAGAAGGTCGATGCGCCGTCCGGCACCGCCTATCTGCTCGGTCAGGCCGCCGCCGAAGGGCGCGGCATCAACCTCGACCAGCGCTCGGTGCGCGCGCGCGACGGCTATACCGGCGCACGCAATCCCGGCGATATCGGGTTCGCGACCCTGCGCGGCGGCACGGTGACGGGCGATCACACGGTGATTTTCTCTGGTCCTTATGAGCGGCTTGAGCTGTCGCACAAGTCGGAGGATCGCATGATCTTCGCGCGCGGTGCGCTGAAGGCGGCGATGTGGGCGCGGGACAAGAAGCCGGGCTTCTACACCATGGCCGATGTGCTCGGCCTTGGTGACAAGTAACAAACTGGAAATCGGAACGGAACGAATGAGCGAACGTCTTCTTGTGCTGGTGCGTCACGGCCAGAGCGAATGGAATCTGAAGAATCTTTTCACCGGCTGGAAGGACCCGAACCTCACCGACCTCGGCGTCAGGGAAGCCATCGCGGCGGGCCGCAAGCTCAAGGATGAGGGCCTGTCGTTCGATGTCGCGTTCACGTCGGATCTGACGCGCGCGCAGCGCACGCTCGATCTCGCGCTGAACGAGATGGGCCAGAGCGGCATTCCGGTCACCCGTAATCTCGCGCTGAACGAGCGCGACTATGGCGATCTGTCCGGCCTGAACAAGGATGACGCCCGCGCCAGGTGGGGCGAGGAGCAGGTGCTGATCTGGCGCCGGTCCTACGACGTGCCGCCGCCGGGCGGCGAAAGCCTCAAGGACACGCTGGCGCGCACGCTGCCCTATTATGTGCAGGAAATCCTGCCCTGCGTGCTGCGCGGCCAGCGCACCCTGGTCGCGGCGCACGGCAATTCGCTGCGTGCGCTGATCATGGTGCTCGAAAAGCTGACGCCTGAGCAGATTCTCAAGCGCGAGCTCGGCACCGGCGCGCCGGTGGTCTATCGCCTCAACGCGGATTCGACGGTGGCGTCGGTGAAGGATCTGGCGGGGTAACTCTTCCCCTCTCCCCTTGTGGGAGAGGGTGCCCGAGCAACGCGAGGGCGGGTGAGGGGTTCGATGCTTAAGTGAGGAACTAACCCCTCACCCGGCTCAGTTTCGCTCCGCTCGACTTCGCCACCCTCTCCCACAAGGGGAGAGGGGAAGAAAGATTCGCTGGTTGATAGGTTATTCCCCCGCCGCCTGTCCGCTTTCCCAGCCGAGCATCGCGCGCTTGCGCGTGATGCCCCAGTGATAGCCGGTGAGCGCGCCGCTCTTGCCGAGCACGCGATGGCACGGCACCACGAACGAGATCGGATTGCGGCCCACCGCCGCGCCGACGGCGCGCGAGGCTTTCGGGGAATTGATCTTGCAGGCGACATCCGAGTAGGTCGAGGCGCGGCCCATCGGAATTTTCAGCAGCGTCTCCCACACCCGCACTTCAAAGTCGGTGCCGATCAGCACCACGCGCAGCGGCTGGTCCGCGCGCCACTGTGTCGAATCGAAAATGCGTTTGGCGAACGGCGCGGTTTCCGCGAACGATTCGATATAGGTCGCCAGCGGCCAGCGCCGCTGCATGTCGGCCAGCGCCGGCATTTCCTCGCCTTCGTCGGCGAACGCGAGACCCGCAAGGCCGCGCTCGCTGGTGATGACCACAGCCATGCCGAACGGCGAGGGATGAAAGCCATAGCGCAGCATCATGCCTTCGCCGCCCTTCTTCCATTCGCCCGGCGACATCGCCTCATGGGTGACGAACAAATCATGCAGCCGTCCCGGCCCGGACAGACCGGAATCGTAGGCGGCATCGAGCACGCTGGCGGAATCGCGCAGGAGACGCTTGGCGTGATCCAGCGTCAGCGCCTGCATGAAGTCTTTCGGCGTCAGCCCAGCCCAGCGGCGGAACAGATGATGCAGTTCGTCGGGCGTTAGATGCGCGGCATCCGCCATCGCCTCGATGGTCGGCTGCGTGCGCCATTGCTCGGAGATGAACCCGATCGCGCGGCGCACGGAATCGTAATCGCGCAGCGCCGCGCCCTGTTTGGAAGGGCGCGCAAGATGCAGGTCGTCGAGGGAGAATTCTTTCATCGCGTTGGTCATCATGGCGGCATCCGTTATGCGGTGTCCATCATGATCTAGGCCGCCGGCTGCCGCGCAGCCACCCGTTTCCTGCTTCAGAGACTGGCTTCATTCGTATCTCGTCATGCCCGGGCTTGTTCCGGGCATCCACGCCTTGACAAGCCTGCCTCACAAAGACGTGGATGGCCGGGACGAGCCCGGCCATGACGGGGCGAAATCCCGCTTGATTTCCGGTGATGTTCTCAGGTGACAGGATTCAGCGTCGGGCCGCGCTTCGCCGTCTGCAGGGCTTCCAGCAGCGCCTTGGAGAAACTCTCCTTTTCATCGGGTCCGAGGAAGCTGGCGATGGAGAGGCGCCGCCCGCGCGACACCAGATAAAGTTTCTCGATGCCGAACTCGTCGTCTTCCTTGCGCTCGAGCTGCACCCACATCGGATTGAGAGTCCATTCCATCGCATGGCCGCGATGGCTGACGCGCCGAACGCGGATTTCATACGGCGTCACCAGAATGTCCTCGATGGCCTTGGCGTGACGGAAGTTCAGCTTGAACGCCCAGTAAATGATCAGGACGTCGAGGCCGAAGAATCCGAATACCGGCCAGGCGCCCATCAGCAGGAATGCGAGGCCCGCCGCGAAACTGACGAGAGTGACAAAGACCATCAGCACGATGAAGCCATTGCGGCTGAGCGAGCGATGCGGTGTCAGCCGCGCGCTGAAGAGCACGGTGTCGGCGATTTGCCGGTGGTGATCGAGATCGTTGTCGCTCATGGAGCCACCTTAACGCATTTTTGGCGCGACCGCCGCCGAAACCTGTTCCCACATTTCCGGATCATGCCTATACCGGGATCATGGCAAAAAAGGCGATCCCGTCCCGTTCAAAATCTCCGGCAAAACGTCCGGCCACGCGAGCGCCCAAGGCAGCGAAATCCGGACCGGCAAAGCCAATAAGGAAAAAATCGGCAAAGCCGAAACCCTGGACCGAAGCCGAGGTGACCGAGGCGTTCAGCCGCTTTGAGCGCGCCAATCCGGAGCCCAAGGGCGAACTGGAACATCTCAATCCGTACACGCTGCTGGTCGCGGTGGCATTGTCCGCGCAGGCCACCGATGTCGGCGTCAACCGGGCGACCCGGCATCTGTTTCCGGTGGCGGATACGCCGGAGAAGATGGTGGCGCTCGGCGAGGAGAAGCTGCGCGACTATATCAAGACTATCGGGCTCTACCGGACCAAGGCCAAGAATGTCATCGCTCTGTCAGAGCAGTTGATCGCGCTTCATGACAGCGAGGTCCCGCGCGACCGCGCGGCGCTGGAAGCGTTGCCCGGTGTCGGACGCAAGACCGCGAACGTTGTGCTGAACATCGCGTTCGGTGAGCCGACCATCGCGGTGGACACCCATCTGTTTCGCGTCGGCAACCGCACCGGGCTGGCGCCCGGCAAGACGCCGCTGGCGGTGGAGCTTGGATTGCTTGAGATCGTGCCGCCGCGGTTCGCGCGGCATGCCCATCATTGGCTCATCCTGCACGGACGCTACACCTGCATCGCGCGCAAGCCGCGCTGCGAGGTTTGCATCATCAACGATCTGTGCCGCTGGCCAGAGAAGACGGTTCCGGCGTGAACGTGAATCTCTCGTTCGTCATGCCCGGACCTGTTCCGGGCATCCACGTCTTTAACTTTGATCGAATCAAGACGTGGATGGCCGGGATAAACCCGGCCATGACGCAGAGAAATCGAGATTACATCACACACTCGGCACACTCGTCCGGCGCACCGGCTCCAGCAATTCGGGCCGCGGGCCGGACAGGCGCTTGTGCATGTGGACCATGAAGGCCATGCCGAACAGGGGTGTGGCCAGATTCACAATCGGGATCGACACGAAGGCGGCGATGAACAGCCCCGCTGTAAACACCGTGGCGCTGTTCTGCCTGCGCAGCAGCTTGGCGTCTTCCGGGTCACGGAAGCGCATCGCGGCGAGTTCAAAGTATTCGCGGCCGAGCAGCCAGGCTGTCGCGATAAAGAACACGATGAAGCCCGCGCCTGCGAACAGCACAAAGGGCAGCGCGACGATATAGACCAGCACGGTCAGCAGCGCCGTCTTGGCGCCTTCGGTGACCGCAAGACCGATCGGCAGCGCCTTGCCCGGCATCTCGGCGGGATAGTGCTCGCGCTCGACAATGTCGGCGACGTCATCGACGAACACGCTGGCGACCAGCGAGGTGATCGCGGGCATCAGGAACACCGCGCCGACCACGATGCCGAGGCCGGCCGCGATCGAGACGATCCACGAAATGATGGTGATGAGGGTATGGTAGTCGGAGCCGGCCATGGTCTCGGCCCAGACCTCGCCCGATCCGGCGAGCCAGCTCAGGAGCCGCTGCAGGCTCACCGCCGCAACGACAATCAGCACCAAAGCAAGACCGACCGACTTCCACAAAATGGCGCGCATCGGCTGCGACAGGATCTGGGACAGCGCCTTGGTGGCGGCGTCGAGCATGGGCAACCCTCCATCAAACCCGGCGAGAGTTATGTATGGGGAAGGTGTCTGGCAAGTGGCGATTTGTCGTCGGGCGCTATCGGCGCCGCAACTTGCGTAACCTGGATGAAGCGCAGCGCAATCCGGGTCCGTGGATGCGATCGAAAGCCCCGGATTTCGCAAGCGCTCCATCCGGGCTACGCCGGCTTGCGGAATATCGTCATCCTGAGGTGCGAACACTTGCGAGCCATCGAAGGATGGCGGAGAGGGTTGCGTTTCGCAGCCATGCATCCTTCGAGGCTCGCCGCAAACGCGGCTCGCACCTCAGGATAACGCTGCCACATGTTGTGTCGCTGAAATGTCCGATTTCACGTCATTCCGGACAGCCGCATCGCGGCTGATCCGGAATCCAGAAGAGTTCATCGGAAACAATTTCGGAATTCCGGGCTCGCTCGCAAAGCTCGCGCCCCGGAATGACGACATGTTTATCCGCTCCGTTCGAGGTCGGAGTCCTGCTCAGGCCGCGAGTTCGGGCGCCGGCTTGCGTTCCGCCTGATCCTGCTCAAACGCCGCAACAGGCGCGAGCGGTGCTTCTGACGTTTGGAAGACTCCCTCTGGAAAGGGATCGGTCTCGTCCGCCACCTCCGGGGACGGCCGGGTCGTGTCGGCCCAGTGCAGGGCCGTGTAGTCGAAGCCGCGGACGATGGTCGGCTTGACGATTTCAAAATAGGGCGAGATGTCGAAGTCGCGCGGCATGTAGAGCGAGGAATCGCGGATGTGCAGAATCTCGCGCCGCGCCTGACGGCTGGCCGCCTGCGTGATCTTGGGCAGGATCGGATAGCGAACCGCGCCGAAGGCCTGCGCGATCAGCGCCGAGCAGATGATCTTGGTCGGATCGCCCGAGCCCAGCGCGATCATGCGCCGCCGCCAGCGCTGCGGGATCGGCAGCGGAATGAGATAGCGCATCAGGTCGAGAATGTTTTTTGTGTCGTAGCCGAAGCCGATGCGGTTGATGGCGTAGCGGCACACCGTGGTGCGGTCTTCATAGGACAGCCCGACAGGGCGGCAGATGCGGGTGTGATAGGAAAAGTATTTCGACAGCGGCGCGGAGGTGACGCCTTCGCCGATGTTGGCTTCGATCAGCACATGTTGCTCGCCATCGGGCTCAACCGCGCCATCGACCGGACCGACATACAGCGCCGCATGCGACCATGTGGACTGGGTGAGGTACTTGATGATGCCGGAGACGCGGTTGTTGCCTTCGACCAGCAGCACATCGCCGGGCTCGATCAGCCCGCGCAGCCGCTCCGGATCGCTGGGCGTGAACGGTTCATAGCCCGGAACCTCTTTCTGGAGGTAACCGGCAATGATCTTGCCGACGGTATCGAGCACGAAGCCCATGGGTTCTTCCCCCCGAGCGGCGCATTCCGGCCGCTTTCTTGCTGGCTTGTTTTGCCTTGACCCAGTTTGGTCGAAAGCAATTTCAATTTAGTTCATGCGTCAAGGGTGCCGCTCATCAAACATTCACCATGACCGTTGCCGGAAGCCTCATGATACGGCAATTTCGCCCCGCACTCCCGTTTTTGGTCGAATTCTGGAAACCATGACATGACAATTACCCGGCGTGACCTTCTGGCCGGCTCATCCGCGATGATGGCGTCGTCGTTCATGGCGCGCGCCTTCGCCGCGCCTCTGCCGCGCGATGCCGAGGTGGTTGTCATCGGCGGCGGCGCCGCGGGCATCGCCGCCGCGCGCCGCATCGCGGCCGCCGGTCGCAAGGTGGTCGTGATCGAGGCGGCCTCCGCCATCGGCGGGCGCTGTGTCACCGAGACATCCGCGTTCGATGTTCCGTTCGATCGGGGCGCGCGCTGGCTTTACAATCCGGACAGCAGCCCGATCGCCAAGCTGGCGCGCGGCGCCGGGATGGATTTGATGCCGGCGCCGCGCGGCCAGCGTATCCGGATCGGCCGCCGCAACGCGCGCGCGGGCGAGGCTGAGGATTTTCTCGCCACTCTGGTGCGCGCCAACCGCGCCATCGGCGACGCGGTGCGTGGCAAGGCCGATATGCCGGCGGCGGAGGCGCTGCCGAAGGATCTCGGCGTCTGGGCCGGTACCACGGATTTCGTTCTTGGCACGCAGCCGACGGGACGAGACCTGAAAGGTCTTTCCGCGCTCGATCTTGCGGCCATGGCGCCGCGCGACAATCCATTGGCGTGCCGTCAAGGCCTGGGCACGCTGATCACCAAACTCGCCGACGGTCTTCCCGTTGTGCTCGCAACGCCGGTGACGCGCATCGCGTGGAGCGGCAAGGACGCGCAGATCGAAACATCGGCGGGTACGATGACTGCGAAAGCCGTCATTCTCACAGCGTCCACCAACGCGTTGCTCTCGGGCAAGATCAGGTTTGCGCCCGAATTGCCGAAGCGTCAGCAGGATGCGGCGTCGAAGCTGATGCTCGGCAGCTACGATCACATCGCGCTTGAACTGCCGGGCAATCCGCTTGGCCTGTCGCGCGATGACATCGTGATCGAGCAGAGCGCCGACCGTGCGACGGGATTCCTGCTCGCCAATACCGGCGGCTCGTCGCTGTGTCAGGTCGATGTCGCCGGATCGTTCGGCGCGGAGCTGTCGGCGAAGGGAGAGGCCGCGATGGTCGCCTTCGCCTCGGACTGGCTGACCAGACTGTTCGGCTCCGACGTCAAGGCCATGGCCAAACGCACCACGGCGACACGCTGGAACGATATGCCCCATGTGTTCGGCGCGATGTCGGCGCCGTCTCCGGGCGGCCAGCTTGCGCGCAAGGTGATGATGGAGCCGATGGGCAGCGTGTTCTTCGCGGGCGACGCCGTGCATGAAACCCAGTGGGGCACCGTCGGCGGCGCGTGGGAAAGCGGCGAACGCGCGGCGGAGGCGGCGCTGCGCAAGATCGGCGCGCTCAAGGCTGCGCCGGTGGCGGATGCGCCAGCGAAGAAGAAGCGCGCACCGGCTCGCGCGACGGCGGAGCCGCTGCCGACAGGCCCGCGCGGCGTGGCGTGGCCGCGGAATTGATGTTCGTCGTTGACCTGAATTGTTCCTCGTTGTCGCATCAGGCGAGATCGGCTCCCTCTCCCCGGCGGGGAGAGGGTTGGGGTGAGGGGCTCTAAATCTGTCGAGAGATTCTACACCCTCACCCGCCCGTCTTCGCTCGCCATGCGAGCTTCACCGGGCGGCCTCTCCCCACGGGAGAGGTGAAGAGGCGTCCTACCCCCGCAACACGCCGCCGGTCTTCTTGGTGACGTCCGCGACAATCTTCGCCGCCACCGCGTCGATTTCCTGATCGGTCAAGGTCTTCTCGCGCGGCTGTAAGGTCACCGCGATGCCGATTGATTTCTTGCCGTCGTCGATGCCCTTGCCTTCATAGACGTCGAACACGGTCACGCCGGTGATCAGCTTCCTGTCGACCGCCTGCGCGGTGCGCACGATGTCGCCCGCCTTGACGCCGCGATCGACAATGAACGCGAAGTCGCGCGACACCGGCTGGAACGGCGACAGCTCCAGCAGCGGCTTGGCGCGGGTCGGCTTCGCCTTGGCATCCGGGATGCGCTCGAGAATGACCTCGAACGCCACCAGCGGGCCGTCAGCCTTCAGGGCTTCCAGCGTGCGCGGATGCAACTCGCCGAAATAGCCGAGCACATTCTGCGGGCCGATCTGGATCGCGCCGGAGCGGCCGGGATGCAGCCATTGCGGAAAGTTCTTCGACTCTTTCGCGGAGACGATCTGTAACCCCTGCATCGGTGCGCCTGCGGCGGCGAGCACGGCAAGCGCATCGGCCTTGGCGTCCAGCGCATCGACCGTGAAGCTGCCCGACCACTGACGGCCGATGCCTTTGCTTGAGGCCTGCGCGCGGCGCACGCCGCTTGCCGCCATGAACTGGTCCTCGGGCTTGTCGCCCTT
>JACDJA010003524.1_pt1 | contig 10066 bp, 9 predicted proteins | sample 7449241 | NCBI WGS metagenome assembly JACDJA01 (sample SAMN14253289, study PRJNA609438) | sludge metagenome | isolation source: initial anaerobic sludge | collected 2018-12-20 | reverse complement strand
CCTGCGCCACAATTTGCCGCGCAAGGAATGCAGCGTCCTGTTCTCCGGCTTTCAGGCGCAGGGAACACTGGGCCGCCAACTGGTCGATGGCGCGGCGCGCGTGCGCATCTTCGGCGACGACATTCCGGTGCGCGCGGCGATTCACAGTGTCGATGGGCTCTCGGCGCACGCCGACCAAGCGGCCCTGATGGCTTGGGCCCGAGGCTTCAAGCAAGCCCCTGAGCAAACGTTCGTGGTGCATGGGGAGTCGTCCGCCGCGCAGGCGTTTGCAGAACTTCTGCAACAGCAGCTCGACTGGCAGGTCTCGGTGCCTGAACATGGCCAGGTGGTGCCCTGGCCGAATTTTCTGGCGCATCTTCCCGAGAACGCTTCATCAGACTCTGCCGAGCACACCTCACGCTCGGCTCGTGTGACAAGGAGAAGACCATGAAATTCCGTGTCTCTCTAGCGATCCTGTGCCTGGTCTTGGTCACTGCCCCTGCATTGGCCGACGATGACTGCGACGTTCCTGTGCAGTACTGGCAGTCGCGTGACGCCGCGCTACGGCATGCAGCCAGCCTGGGCTGGCAGGTGCAGCGCCTGAAGATCGACGACGGCTGCTACGAGATTCGCGGCCGCGATGCCCAGGGGCGTGCCTTCAAGGCCAAGCTCGACCCCCAAACGCTGCGCGTGGTGAAGATGAAGTTGCGCAATGACAACCACGAACGCGAGCGCACGCGCACGCGAAGCCGGGATGCCCCCGCACCTGCCACCGCCAACCCCGTATCGCCCCCTGGCACCGCCCCCGGCGGCCAGATCGAATGATTCCCCTGCCTACACCGGAGACCCACCATGTCCACCAGATTCCTGCTGACCACCGTAGCCGCGGCCTGTGCGCTGGCTCTGCCAGCCATGGCGCAGAGCCGCCCGGTCACGCTCTCGACCAACCTCAAGAACTACGGCGGCGATGGCGCCTACCTCGCCGTCTACCTCACCGACGCGAAGGGCGCCTACGTCCGCACGTTGTGGGTGGCCGGCGGCAAGGCCAAGTACTACAAGCACCTGGCGGACTGGAACCGCCTGTCGGCCAACGACGGCAAGCGCCTGCAGGGCGTGACCGGTGCCAGCGTGGGCGCGGGCCGCACGCTCAAGGTGACGGCCGAGTTGGCCGACGCGCTGATCGACGCGGGCTACGAGATCCGCATCGACGCTGCCGCAGAGGACATGCGGGACAGCCCGGCTGAAATCCGCGTACCGCTGACGGTGGCCGGCGCGGGCAAGCCGCAGACCGGCAAGCAATACATCCAGTCGTTCATCTATCAGTTGCAGTAAAGGGCCCTCATGATCTGGCGATCCGCCCATCGATGGCTGGGCCTGGTGGCGGGCACGCTCGCGCTGGTGCTGAGCATCACGGGCACGCTGCTGGCGCTCGATCCGTTGAACAACGCCATTCAGGCAGCCCCCACCGAGCGTGACATGCCGGTGGCGACTCTGGTGCAACGTGTACAGGCCACTGTCCCGGGAGCGGAGGAAATCCGCCGCCAGCCTTCCGGCACCATCGTGGTGTATGCCTTCGAGGACGGACAGGCTCGCGCGTTGCGCGTCGATCCCGCAGATGGCCGGGTGCTGGGCAGCTACCAGCCTTCGCTCTTGCCGCGTTGGGTGAAGAACCTGCATCGAGCGCTGTTGCTGGACGATCCCGGGCGCGTCGCTGCGGCGGTGGTGGCGCTGGCCATGCTGGCGCTGTCGGTCTCGGGCCTGGTGCTGCTGCTGCGCCGCATGGGCGGCTGGCGACGCCTGGCCGGCCCGGTGCGCGGCACACTGGCGCAGCGCCTGCACGTCCAGACCGGTCGGGTGGTGTTGGCGGTCCTGGCCCTGTCGGCGGCCGCCGCGCTCTACATGAGCGCAGCCACCTTCAGCCTGGTGCAGCTCGACGCTGAAGCGGAACCCGAGGTCGCATCCTCCCCCGACGGGCAGGCATCGCTGCCGGCGGGTCAGTTGCCACTGCTGCAAGACCTGCGCGTGCAAGACCTGCGCAAGCTGAACGTACCCGCGGCCGACGACCCGCAGGACATCTGGAGCATCGTCACCGTCCAGGGCCAAGGCTGGGTGGATCGCTTCAGCGGTCAGACCCTGGCCTGGCAGGACACCACAACGGCGCAGCGCGTACACGATTGGGCGCTGCTGCTGCACACGGGCGACGGTGCCTGGGCCTGGGCCGTGGTGCTGGGTGCCATGGGCGCGAGCATCCCGCTGTTCTGGGTCACGGGCGTGCTGCTGTGGTGGCAGGCGCGTCGCAACCGGCCCGCCATCGAGGGCAACAGCCCGCTGGTGCAGGCCGACAGCCTGATCTTCGTCGCCAGCGAAAGCGGCAGCACCTGGGGTTTTGCCCAGGCCCTGCACACTGCGCTGGTGGCCGCGGGCCACCGCGTGCACACCACGGCGCTGGAGCGTTGGCGCGTACCGCCGGCCGCGCGCCATGTCTACGTGCTGGCCGCCACCTATGGCGAAGGCCAGGCGCCCGCCCATGCCGCACGAGCGCTCGACGTCATCGCGCACCAGCCCGTCACCAGCGCGCAGGTGGCGGTGCTGGGCTTTGGCGACCGGCAGTTCCCCGCCTTCTGCGCCTTTGCCGAAGCGCTGGGTCAGGCCCTGCTTGCCCAGGGCTGGAAGCCGCTGCTGGCGCTGGAGCGCATTCACCAGCAGTCCGCGCAGGAGTTTGCCCGCTGGGGACAGTCGCTGGCGCAAGCCCTAGGCCAGCCTCTCTCGCTCGCCTACCTGCCGCGCCTGCCGCGCACCGCGACACTCACGCTGGTGGCGCGGCAGGACTTCGTGGGGGGCGCCGGCGAGCCAGCGGCCATCCTGCGCTTTGCCTTGCCCGGTCGTGGCCTGCCGCGCTTCGTCGCCGGCGACCTGCTGGGCATCGTGCCACCGGGGGATCAACCGGTGCCGCGCTACTACTCGCTGGCCTCCGGCATGCGCGATGGCTTCGTGGAAATCTGCGTACGCCGCATGCCGGGCGGCGTGTGCTCCACCTACCTGCATAGCCTGCAACCCGGCGACCATGCGCAGGCTTTCATCCGTCCCAATCCGGGCTTCGCGCTGCACGGCTCGCGCCAGCCCGTGCTGCTGATCGGTGCGGGTACGGGCGTGGCGCCACTGGCGGGCTTCATCCGGGGCAATGCGCGGCGCCGGCCCATGCATTTGTATTACGGCACACGTGATCCGGCGCGGGATTTTTACTTCGGTGAGGAACTTCAGGCTTGGCAGGCCGAGGGCCGCCTGGCCGATCTGCACACTACGTTCTCGCGCACGCCGGGCGGCGGCTATGTGCAGGAGGCCCTGCGCCGCGACGCCGCACGGGTGCGCGACCTGTTGGCGCGCGGTGCCGTCGTGCGCGTGTGCGGCAGCCGTCCCATGGCGCACGGAGTGACGCAGGTGCTCGACGAGATACTGGATGGGCTGGGGTTGAGCGTGGCCCGGCTCAAGCAGCGTGAACGCTATGCCGAAGACCTGTTCTGATCCCCGGCGTCTGACGCTGCACGGCCCCACCATGGGCACGCGCTGGTCCGTCACCTGCGACGCCGAGCCAGGCGTGGACGCACCGGCCCTGCAACAGGCCCTGGCCGCCGCCGTCCTTCAGGTAGATGCGCAGATGTCGCCCTGGCTGCCCGACAGCGATCTGAATCGCCTCAATTGCGCGCCCCCCGGCGCCTGGCTGACGCTGCCACCGGAAATCCTGGAAGTGCTGGCGTGCGCGCTGGATATCGGCCGCCTGACCCAGGGTGCGTTCGATCCGGCCGTGGGCGCACTGGTCGATGCCTGGGGCTTCGGCGCGGCGCGTGATGAACCCGATGCGGCGGCGATCCGTGCTGCCGTGTCAGCCTCTCCCCCGCCCACGCATGAAGCGCTGGAGCTGGACTGCACCGCCGGCCGTGCGCGCAAGCACGCGCCGCTGCAACTGGACCTGTGCGGCATCGCCAAAGGCTACGCTGTAGACCGCATGGTCGACGCGCTGCGCCGGCACGGCGTACGCCACGCCCTGGCGGCGCTGGACGGCGAACTGCGCGCCGTGGGCGGCCAGGCCAGTGGTCAGCCCTGGGCCGTGGCCGTGGAAAGCCCACAAGCCGGACGCCGTACGGTACACGGTGTCGTCGAGTTGCAGGATCTGGCCGTAGCCACTTCCGGCGACTACCGGCGCTATCTGGAGGTGGGCGGCGCACGCCTGTCGCACACCATGGATGCACGCCGCGCCGCACCCGTGCGCAACGACGTGGCCTCGGTCACGGTGCTGGCGTCGGCCTGCATGCACGCCGACGCTTGGGCCACTGCGTTACTGGTGGCCGGCCCCGGTGAAGGGTTGGTGCTGGCGCAGCGCATGGGACTGGAGGCGGTGTGGCTGCTGCGCCGCGACGGTGCGCTGGTGGAAATGGGACTGGGACGGTTCGGCAATGCGCCTGTGCCCGAACATGATGACGAGGGGTGTTGATGATGAGCACTTCACCGGAGCGTGTCGATCGTTTGCGCGCCATCATCGAATCGCCTGCGTACCGCCTCGCGTATGAGGACAGTGATCTTCTCGCCCAGGACGATCTGCGTCCGCTGCGTCTCCAGCTCGAACTGCTCAAGCCCGAACGCATCTTGCGTGAGCAAGGCGTGCATTCGACCGTGGTGGTGTTTGGCAGTGCGCGCGTAAGCGATGCTGTCACTGCACGCGACCGGCTCGCTGCGCTGGAGCAGCGAGCGGGCACCATGCCGGGGAATCCGACGTTTGGCCGGGAACTGGCCTTGGCCCGTCGCCGCGTGGAACAGGCGCGCTATTACGAAGAGGCACAGCGCTTCGCCCAACTGATCTCGGCTCGTTTCCAGCAGGAGGGGCGGTGCGACTTCGTCGTCATCACCGGTGGCGGCCCGGGCATCATGGAAGCCGCCAATCGCGGTGCTTTCGAGGCCGGGGCTCGCTCGATCGGCCTCAACATCACTTTGCCGCACGAACAAGCGCCGAACCCCTACATGTGTCCGGAGCTGGCATTCCGGTTCCACTATTTCGCGCTGCGCAAGATGCATTTCTTGCTGCACGCGAAAGGTCTGGTGGCCTTCCCCGGTGGCTATGGAACGCTCGACGAATTGTTCGAGGTGCTGACCCTGATCCAGACGGGGAAGATGCAACGGATTCCGGTGGTACTTGTCGGGCGCAGGTTCTGGCGTCGCGCAATCAATTTCGACTATTTGATCGACGAGGGCTACATCGACGCCGAGGACACCGACCTGTTCGAGCACGCTGACGATGCCGACGAAATCATTGCCGCCTTGGAGCGCTTTCACGCAAATTCCGTGGTGAAAGGCATGTCGAAAAAGCGCGAGACCGGAACCTGACTTCATGACAGACCAGTCCCCATCCATCAGTCCCGATCTGCAAGGCTTGAGCAGCACCGAAGCTGCGGAGCGCCTGGCGCATGACGGCCCCAACCAGTTGCCCGGCAGCGCGCCAAAGTCGCTGCTGGCCATCGTGCGCGAGGTGCTGACCGAGCCCATGTTCCTGATGCTGCTGGCCGCCGGCGGCATCTACCTGGCGCTGGGCGACCGGGGCGAGGCGCTGTTCCTGCTCGGCTTCGTCTTCGTGGTCATCGGCATCACGCTGGTGCAGGAGCGGCGCACCCAGCGCGCGCTGGAGTCGCTGCGCGCGCTGTCGGCCCCGCGCGCACTGGTGCTGCGCGATGGGCAAGAGCAGCGCATCGCCGGGCACGAGGTGGTCTGCGGCGACTTGCTGGTGCTGCACGAGGGCGACCGCATCGCCGCCGATGCGCGGCTGCTGCAGGGCGAGCTGGAGGTGGACGAATCACTGCTCACGGGTGAATCCGTGCCGGTGGCCAAGCTGGCGGGCGCCCCCGCCGATGCGGGCACTGAGGCAGATGTGCCCGATCTGTTCGCCAGCACCGTGATCACGCGCGGGCGGGGCCTGGCGCGGGTGCTGGCCACGGCCGGGCGCACGGCCGTGGGCCGCATTGGCGCCGACCTGGCCGCCACCGAGGCGCCACCCTCGCCGCTGCAGCAGCGCTCGCGCCGGCTGGTGCGCGGCCTGGGCGCGCTGGCCATCGTGCTGGCGCTGGCGCAGGTGCTGCTGGGCTGGTGGTGGAACGGCCAGCCGCTGCTGGCCAGCCTGCTGGCCGGCATTACCCTGGCGATGGCGCTGCTGCCCGAGGAGATACCCGTCATCCTCACCGTCTTCCTGGCCCTGGGCGCCTGGCGCCTGACGCGGCTGCAGGTGCTGACGCGGCGCGTCACCGCCGTGGAGACCCTGGGCGCCATCACCGTGCTGGCGATGGACAAGACCGGCACGCTGACCATGAACCGCATGGCCGTGGCCGAGCTGGCCACGCCCGCCGGCCACTGGCAGGCGCAGGGCGCGCGGGAGCTGCCCGAGGACTTTCACCGCCTGGTGGAGCTGGCCATGCTGGCCACGCCGGCCGACCCGTTCGACCCCATGGAGCAGGCCATACAGCACTTTGGCCACGACTGGCTGCACGGCACCGAGCATGTGCACGACGGGCGCGAGCCGGTGTTCGAGTACGCGCTGTCGGGCGAGATGCTGGCCATGACGCGCGTCTATGCCAGCGCCGCGCCCGATCAGCACCTGCTGGCGACGAAAGGCGCGCCCGAGGCCGTGGCCGACCTGTGCCACCTGGACGAGGCGCGCCTGGCCGCCGTGCGCGCCCAGGTTCAGGCCCTGGCCGAGCGCGGCCTGCGCGTGCTGGGCGTGGCGCGCGGGCGCTGGACGGGCCAGCCCGCCCAAGCGTGGCCGCCCAGCCAGCATGACTTCGACTTTGAATTCCTGGGCCTGCTGGCGCTGGCCGACCCGCCGCGCCCCGAGGTGCCGGCGGCCATCGCCGAATGCCGCGCCGCCGGCGTGCGCGTGGTGATGATGACCGGCGACCACCCGGCCACGGCGCGCGCCATCGCGCGCCAGGTCGGCCTGTCGGAGCGGCCCGAGGTCATCACCGGCGACGAGATCCGGCAGCTGGACGACGCCACGCTGCGCGAACGCCTGCGCCATGTGGATCTGTGCGCGCGCCTGAAACCCGAGCACAAGCTGCGCCTGGTGCAGCTGCTGCAAGCGGGCGGCGCCGTGGTGGCCATGACCGGCGACGGCGTGAACGACGCCCCGGCGCTCAAGGCCGCGCATGTGGGCATCGCCATGGGCGAGCGCGGCACCGACGTGGCGCGCGAGGCGGCCGACCTGGTGCTGCTCAAGGACAGCTTTGCCCACATCGTCGCCGCCGTGGCCCAGGGCCGGCGCATCGACGACAACCTGCGCAAGGCCACGCGCTTCGTGTTTGCTGTGCACCTGCCCATCGTCGCGCTGGCGCTGGCGCCCACGCTGCTGCATTGGCCGGCGCTGCTGCTGCCGGTGCACATCGTGCTGATGGAGCTGCTGATCGATCCGGCCTGCTCCATCGTCTTCGAGGCCGAGCCCGCGGCAGACGACCTGATGCAGCGCCCGCCACGGCCGGTGGATGACTCGCCCTTTGCCCTGCGCGCGCTGGTGCGGCCACTGCTGCAGGGCGCTGGCGTGGCCGCGCTGCTGCTGGCGGCGCAGGCCTGGCTGCAGGCCCAGGGCTGGAGCCTGGCCCAGGGCCGCACCGTGGTCTTCGGCGCGCTGCTGCCCTGCGTGCTGCTGCTGATCCTGGCGCAGCGCAACCCGGCGAGCGCCGTGCTGCACCGCGCCGCGGCGCCCAACCCCTGGCTGGCGCCGATGGCGGCGGCCGTGGGCCTGCTGCTGCTGGCGCTGCTGGCCATTCCCGGCCTGGGCCGGCTGATGGGGCTGGCCGATGTGGGCTGGCCCGGCCTGGCGGCCGGCGCTGGCGTGCTGGCGCTGTGCCTGGCGTGGCTGGAACTGTTGAGGCTTGTCATGGCACGACTCACGGCACGCACGGTATCAGAAAGGTGAGGCTGGCATGCCTTACGCAAGCAAGGCGTCTATCTGGTTCAACGTGACCCTACTGAATGAGCAAGAACCCAAGTCCTTACATCAGTACATCAGTCCGGAACCGGCATCTCGCTTTCGGTACTTTTCGCTGCGCACCATGTGCACTACGGCGAAAGATGGTGTCTTGTCTCGCTTTTTTGCTCCTGGCAAGTTCGGCCGTCTCCGCCACCGCAGTCGATCGTGCCGCTGAGCCTATGCAGCCAAGCCAGGATGAAAGCTGTACACCGGAGCAAACCTTGAGCTGGCGCGGTGGCACCCTGCGCCTGGAGAACGATTTGTTCACGGGCACCGACCGCAACTACACCAACGGTGTGGCCTTGAGCGTGGTTTCGCGCGATCTGCAAGGCACGCTCCGCCCGGAGTGTCTGCCCCAACCGATTGCCTGGTACACCCGATTCATCGGCTGGGCTGATCCCGAGTTCTGGCGCGACTCCGGCGCCCAGTCGGCATCGCAAAACATCGTCGTGCGCTTCGGTCAGTCCATGTACACGCCCGAGGACAAGACGCGCACCGATCTGATTTCCGACGATCGCCCGTACGCTGGCCTGCTGTACCTGGGTCTGGCATGGAATCGTCGCGTCCACCCACAGGCCGCCAGCTATGAAATGCTGGATGTGCGCGAACTGACCCTGGGTGTGATTGGCCCCTGGTCGTTGGCGGAGCAATCGCAGGATCTGGTGCATCGGGTGCGGGGCATCGATCGTTTTCGCGGCTGGGACAACCAGTTGCGCAACGAACCCGCGTTCCAGATGGCCATGGAGCGCAAGTTCAAGCCATACACGGAGGGTGCCGTCCGGCCGGGGTGGAGCGGCGACGTGATCGGCAGCTATGCCCTGCGGATCGGAAACATCGAAACCGCAGCCAGCACCGGTGTCGAGCTGCGTGCTGGCTGGAACATCCCCAATGATTTCGGCAGCTATCCGATTCGGCCCGGCGCGGAGAACCGCCCGCCCTCGGGCGTTTCCGACCTGCGCAGAACAGAGCCTCAATCAGCGCGCGCGCCCAAACCCGGAGCGCATGCGTTCCTGAACCTGGAGGCCAAAGCCGTTGCCTGGGATTTCTCGCTCGACGGGAATCTGTTTCGGCACAGCCATCACGTCAGTCGACGGCCCTGGGTCGCTCAGGCAGCCATTGGCATCAGCAGCCAATGGATTGTTGCCGGGCATGGCGTGCGGCTTGCCGTGATGCGCGTCTGGAGAACCCGCGAGTTCGACCAGCAGATCGGCCATCACGCCTTCGGATCGATTGCGCTGAGCATGGAATTTTGAAAGCCCGAAGCCACGCGCCCGCCTGCGAAGCATTCACCAACAACCTCCATGGAGAATCCCGTGAGTCACCTCTTGAACCATCGACAGCTTTTGACGATCGCCTTGTCCGTAGCCTTGGCTACCACCGCCACGGGACTGGGCGCGCAGTCCGCCGAGGCTGCAAAGCCGATGGCGCTTCGCAGCGTCATGGAGAGACTTGGCCGTGACATGCAAGCCGTCACCGGTGCGATTTCCAAGGAGGAATGGACACTGGTCGCCGAGTTGGCGCCCAAAATCGCCAAGCATGCCGAGCCACCCCTGGGCGAAAAAATGCGCATTCTTGGCTGGCTTGGCACGGATGCCGGGAAGTTTCGGGGTTTCGATGGACAGGTCCACGACGCTGCGAGCGCCATGGGGGATGCCGCCAGGCGCGGCGACGGTCAGGCCGTGATCGCCGCATTCTCCAAGACACAACAAAGCTGCCTCGCTTGTCACCAAAGCTTCCGACAATCGTTCGTGGAGCAGTTTTATGGGAGCCGCTGACACGCACTTGTCCCAGACCGGTTTGCATGGGACATCACGATTGGGAGCGTGGCGATGAGCAACTCACAGCCGAGCCTCATCCTGGTGCTCAATTGCGGTTCCTCAAGCATCAAGTTCGCCTTGTTCGATGCACAGGCGTGTCCGTTGCCGCGCAAGCCGTTGTGGCACGGCAAGGTGCAAGGGATTGCTGGGCCCGCGCCTGAATACAGCGACAGTGGCACTGCACAGCAGCGCATCCATCTGGATCACGAACACCCTCACACCGCCGCTCTGGCGTTGATTCAAGCGCGCATCGTGGCCCGACTCGATG
>JACDJA010003523.1_pt1 | contig 10067 bp, 8 predicted proteins | sample 7449241 | NCBI WGS metagenome assembly JACDJA01 (sample SAMN14253289, study PRJNA609438) | sludge metagenome | isolation source: initial anaerobic sludge | collected 2018-12-20 | reverse complement strand
CGCTGGAGCCCCGCGTGAGCCACATCCTCAAGTCCCTCCCCACCGGCCGGAAGGTCGGCATCGCGTTCTCGGGCGGCCTCGACACCAGCGCCGCGTTGCGCTGGATGCGCAAGGGCGGCGCGATCCCGTACGCCTACACCGCGAACCTCGGCCAGCCCGACGAGCCCGACTACGACGCGATCCCGAAGAAGGCGCTGGCATACGGCGCCGAGGACGCGCGCCTCGTCGACTGCCGCGCGCAGCTCGTGGCGGAAGGCATCGCCGCGCTCCAGGCGAGCGCGTTCCACATCTCGACGGCCGGCGTCACCTACTTCAACACGACCCCGCTCGGGCGCGCCGTCACCGGAACCCTGCTCGTCGTCGCGATGAAGGAGGACGACGTCAACATCTGGGGCGACGGCAGCACCTTCAAGGGCAACGACATCGAGCGCTTCTACCGCTACGGCCTGCTGACCAACCCCGACCTGAAGATCTACAAGCCCTGGCTCGACCAGCAGTTCATCGACCAGCTCGGCGGCCGCTCGGAAATGTCCGAGTACATGCGCCAGGCCGGCTTCGACTACAAGATGTCGGCGGAAAAGGCCTACTCCACCGATTCCAACCTGCTCGGCGCCACCCACGAAGCCAAGGACCTGGAACACCTGAATTCCGGCATCCGCATCGTCAAGCCCATCATGGGCGTGGCGTTCTGGCGCGACGACGTCGCCGTCAAGGCCGAGGAAGTCACCGTCCGCTTCGAGGAAGGCCAACCGGTCGCCCTGAACGGCGTGGAATACAGCGACCCGGTCGAACTGATGCTCGAAGCCAACCGCATTGGCGGCCGCCACGGCCTGGGCATGAGCGACCAGATCGAAAACCGCATCATCGAAGCCAAGAGCCGCGGCATCTACGAAGCCCCGGGCCTGGCCCTGCTGTTCATCGCCTACGAGCGCCTGGTCACCGGCATCCACAACGAAGACACCATCGAGCAATACCGCGAAAGCGGCCGCAAGCTCGGCCGCCTGCTGTACCAGGGCCGCTGGTTCGACCCGCAAGCGATCATGCTGCGCGAAACCGCCCAACGCTGGGTCGCTCGCGCCATCACCGGCGAAGTCACCATCGAACTGCGCCGCGGCAACGACTACTCGCTGCTCAACACCGAATCGCCCAACCTGACCTACGCCCCCGAGCGCCTGTCGATGGAAAAGGTCGAGAACGCCCCCTTCACGCCCGCCGACCGCATCGGCCAGCTGACCATGCGCAACCTCGACATCGTCGACACCCGCGCCAAGCTGTTCACCTACACGCAGACCGGCCTGCTCTCGGCCTCCGGCACCTCGCTGCCGCAGCTGAAAGACGAGGCCAAGAAGAAGTAATTCTTCCCGCCCAACGAAAAGCCCCTCGGCAACACCGAGGGGCTTTTTATTGCGCAAACACCGACAATGCCGCGCCCGTCAGTCAGGCACGCCGGGCGTCTCAGGAACCCGGCTCGTCCCAGGCCCAAAAAAACAGGCCTACAACTCCACCTGCATCCCCATCTCCACCACGCGATTGGCCGGAATCTTGAAGAACTTGGTGCTGCGCGTCGAATTGCGCGCCATGAACGAAAACACCGCCCGCCGCCAGCGCAACAATGCCGGCTTCTTCGCCGCCACCACCGTCTGCCGCGACAGGAAGTAGGACGTGCGCATCGGCTCCAGATCCAGCTCCGGATAGGCTTCGGCCACCTGCCGCAATGCCTCCGGCACGTCCGGATCTTCCTTGAAGCCGTAGTTGATCGTCGCCGCCCAGCTCGACGCGCTCATCTTCTGCACCGAAAATCGCTCGTCCTCCGACACGTACGGCACGTCCGCCACCCGGATCGTCAGGAACAGCACATGGTCATGCAGCACCTTGTTGTGCTTCAGGTTGTGCAGCAGCGCCGGTGGCACATTGCCCGAATTCATCGTCATGAAAATCGCCGTGCCCGGCACCCTCGACGGCGGATAGGCCTCGAGTTGCTCCATGAACTCCTTGAGCGGCTGCCGGTCGCGCTGCTGCATGTCAGACAGCAGCCGACGGCCGCGCCGCCAGGTCATCATCAGCGTGAACACCACGATCGCCACCACCAGCGGCAGCCAGCCGCCCTCGTGGATCTTGAATACATTGGCCGAAAACAGCAGCACATCGAACATCAACAGCAGGCCCAGCACCGCAAACCAGAGCAGGCGCTTGACACCGGTGCTGCCGCGCGGCAGCACCGCGAAGGCCAGCACCGAAGTCGTCAGCATGGTGCCGGTCACCGCGAACCCATAGGCCGCGGCGAGATTGTCCGAATTGCGGAACAACAGCACCAGCACCAGCACCGCGCACAACAGCAACGCGTTGACCTGGGGCAGGTAGATCTGGCCCTTCTCCACCGCCGACGTGTGCAGGATCTGCATGCGCGGCCAGAAGCCCAGTTGCACCGCTTGGCGCGTCACCGAGTAGGCGCCCGAGATCACAGCCTGCGAAGCCACGATAGTAGCCACGGTCGCCAGCGCCACCAGCGGCGCCAGGGCCCAGTCCGGCGCCATCATGAAGAACGGATTGCGGATCGCGGCCGGATCGCGCAGCAACAGCGCGCCCTGGCCGAAGTAACACAGCGTCAGCGCCGGCAGCACCATGCTGAACCAGGCGCTGCGGATCGCCGGGCGGCCGAAATGGCCCATGTCGGCATACAACGCCTCGGCGCCGGTCAACGCCAACACCACCGCGCCCAGCAGCACGAAACTGATCCAGGGAAACTCGACGATGAAACGCAGCCCCCACATCGGATTGAGCGCGGCCAGCACCTCGGGCGTCTGCCACACTTGCCAGGCGCCCAGCGCCGCCAGTGTGCCGAACCACAACAGCATCACCGGCCCGAACAGCTTGCCCATGGCCCCCGTGCCGTGCGACTGGATCGCGAACAGCGCCACCAACACCACCAGCGCCAGCGGCACCACCCAGGGATCCAGAGTATGCGAAACAATGCCGATGCCTTCCAGCGCCGACAACACTGAAATCGCCGGCGTGATCATGCTGTCGCCGTAGAACAGCGCCGCGCCGAATATGCCCAGCACGATCAGGATCCAGCGCAACTTGCCCTCGCGGCTGCGCACCGCCAGCTCCAGCAGCGCCAGCGTGCCGCCTTCGCCACGGTTGTCGGCGCGCAGGACCAGCGTCACATACTTGAACGACACCACCAGCATCAGCATCCAGAACAGGATGGACAGCACGCCCAGCAAGTGGGCCGGCTCCAGGTCGGTGTGCACGCTCAGCCCCGTCAGGCAGGCCCGCAGCGTGTAAAGGGGACTGGTGCCGATATCACCGTACACCACCCCGAGCGCCCCCAGGATGAGTGCCGCGCGCGACGACGGTGCATGACCGGCGTGCGCCTGGCCGTTGGACGAGGAAGGAGCACTGACCGGGCCCTGGCTCATGATGTAGGTTCTTGCCGTGTGAGTTGAGCCCCCTTGCGAGGACCGGGAAACACGACCGACAGTCGTGTTCCGGAAAAATCGGGCCGGCTGGTGAGCTTCCACCAGGCGCCGTGCGCATGCGCGATCTCGCGCACGATGGCAAGGCCCAGGCCCGAGCCACCGGCGCTGGCCGATGGCGAACGATAGAACGCCTCGAAGACGCGATCGCGCTCTTCGGGTGGAATGCCGGGGCCGTCATCCTCGACCGTCAGCGACGGTGGATTGGCGCCGACGATCAAGGTGATCTTGCCGGTGGCGTTGCCGTAGCGCAGCGCGTTGTCGATCAGGTTGCCCAGCAATTCGGCCAGCAACAAGGGATCGGCGTCGATCCAGATCGGCGCATCGGGCGCGACCAGATCCAGCTCATAGCGCGCCTCGCGCACCCGCGGAAACCATTCGGCGCCATGCGCCCGCACCCATTCGCACAGATCGATACGCACGAAGCTGTCCTGCGGCCGGGCATTGGGATCGGCGCGCGCCAGCACCAGCAATTGCTGGCCCAGCCGGATCATGCGGTCACTGACCGCCTTGATACGCTCGGCACGCGCCCGCACATCGTCGGGCAAGGGGCGCGCCAGCATCAATTCGGATTCCAGCCGCAGGCCCGACAGCGGGGTGCGCAGCTGGTGGGCGGCATGCCCGATGAAACGGCGCTGCGCCGCCAGCGAGGCATCGAGCCGCAGCAGCAGATCGTTGGTGTGGGTAACCAACGGCTCGATCTCGACGGGCACGCCAGCCACCTCCAGCGGCTGCATGTCGTCGATGGAACGCTGGCGGATCTCCTCGGACAGGTGATTGACCGAGCGCAGGCCGGAGCGCACGCCCTGCATCACGACCCAGGTGAACAGGCCGATCAGCATTACCTGCCCCACCACCATCAGCCAGAAGAAGTCTTCCAGCATCCAGAGCGACATGTCGATCTTGTGGGTGATGACCCAGGTGGCCGCCAGGTCCAGCAGCACCAACAACAGGATCGGCGGCATCAGGCGGATGACCAGATGCCGCGCGAGCGAGCGGGACGGAAGCACTGGGCGGGGGGCGGCGGAAGCGGAAGGCGTGCGATCTGGCGTCATGACGCGGAGTCCTCGCTCAGGAGGACGTGCAGGGGAGACCGCCGCGGGCCGGCCAGGCTAGCCGGCATCCAGCGGCCGGGCGGGCGGCCGTCAGGCCGTTTCCACATCCAGCATGTAGCCGAAGCCACGCACCGTCTGGATGCTGGCGCCCGTGCCTTCCAGGCGCTTGCGCAGGCGGTATACGTAGACTTCCACGGCGTTCTCGCTGAAATCGGCATCCCAGGCCGACAGCGAATTGACGATCTGGCGCTTTGTGACCACGCGACCGACACGTGCCATCAGCATTTCCAGCACGGACAACTCGCGCACCGACAGTGACAGGCGCTGGCCGTTGGCCCGGACTTCACGGCCAACGGTGTCGAACACCAGAGGGCCGACTTCAATCAGCGGCTGCGCCTGCCCTGCCCGACGGCGGCCGAAAGCGCGCACGCGGGCGGCCAACTCGGGCAGTTCGAAAGGCTTGGTGACATAGTCGTCGGCGCCGGCGTCCAGCCCGGCAACACGGTCTTCAATGCCGTCGCGGGCCGTCAGAATCAGGACCGGAACCTGGCTGCCGTCCTGGCGCAGCTGACGCAGCACGTCCAGGCCGCTCATGCCGGGCAGATTGAGGTCGAGCAGCATCAGGTCATAGGGCTGGCCGGCAAGCGCGCCCAGGACGCGGTCGCCATCGGTCAGCCAGTCGACCGCATAACCCTGGTCGGCCAGAAATTCCTGGAGCGCATGGCCCAGGGTGGTGTCGTCTTCGATTACCAGAACTCGCATGCCGCGATTCTAGCGCGATCCCGGAAAAAACGGGGCGCGAAATGCGCCCCGTTGTTGGGAATCGTTCAAGGCTTGGACGGCGCCGCAGGGGCCCCAGTCGCTGCCGGCTCGTCCGCCGCCGCGCCGCCCGAAGGCGGCGTGGTAACGAAACCGATGCGCGTCATGCCAGAGCGACGGGCCGAAGCCATGACCTTGGCCAAGGTCTCGTAGCGGGTGTTCTGGTCGGCGCGGATACGGATTTCAGGCTGCGGCTTGTCGCCGGCGATCGACTTGAAACGGTTGGGCAGGTCGTCGATATTGACCGGCTTTTCGTCCCAGAACAGCGCGCCCCCGGCATCGATCGCCAGATCCACGGTCTTGGGTTCTTCCTCGATCTGCTCGGCGGCCACCTGGGGCATGTTGATCTTGATCGAATGCGCCAGCAGCGGCGCCGTGATGATGAAGATCACCAGCAGCACCAGCATGACGTCGATCAGCGGCACCATGTTGATCTCGGAAACCGTATGGGTCCCGGACCCCTTGCCCTCGAAGCTGCCAAAAGCCATTATGCGCTCCCGCGTTGGGCCGCAGCGTCGTTACCGTGCTGACGGCGCAGGGCACGCACCTTGCTGTCCGACAATGCCACTTGCTGGCCGGTCGTCAGGAAGGCGAACAAGTCATGCGCGAACGCGTCCAGGCGCGACAGGTAGACCCGGTTGTTGCGCACGAAAGTGTTGTAGGCCAGCACAGCCGGGATGGCGACCGCCAGGCCCAGGCCGGTCATGATCAGGGCTTCGCCCACCGGACCGGCGATGCGGTTGATGGTGACGCCATCGGACAGGCCGATACCGACCAGCGCATGGTACACGCCCCACACCGTGCCGAACAGGCCGACGAAAGGCGCCGTCGAGCCCACCGAGGCCAGCACCGTCAGGCCGTTCTCGAGCTTGGCGGTTTCCTCGTCGATCACCTTGCGCATGGTGCGGGTGACGAAATCGCTGCTCGAGCCCGCCTCCTCCAGCTTGGTGGCGCCGAACTTGTTATGGTGCGCCTGCGCGTACATGGCGTGGCTGGCCAGATGCGAGAACGGATCGCGCGCGCCGTGCGTCACGATTTCGTTTTCCACCTGCTCCAGCGAGCTGGCGTTCCAGAACTTGTTCAGGAAGTCGGCCGAGCGGCGGCGCATGCTGATGTTGCTGCCGACCTTGACCAGGATCAGGTACCAGGTCACCAGCGACATCAGGATCAGGATGATGAACAGGCTCTTGCCGACGACATCGCTCTGGGCAACGAAGTGCAGGAAACCCATGTCGGGGACGGGCGCGGCGGCTGGCGCCGGCGCGACCGTGGGCAGCGCGGCGGCGGCGCTGTGCAGCGCGTCCGCGGACTGCTGGATCGCGCCAGTGGCCTGCTGAACGACGCCGCCCGCCGCGGCTGCGGCTTGCTGGGCGGCGGGAGCCGCGACGGCAGCGGCGGGTGCCGCAGCCGCCGGAGCCGCTGCCGGGCTGGTGGCCGCCTGCGCCACCAGGGTGGCGCTGTGCATTGCGTTGGACATCTCAGTTCCTCATTACGAAATCGAACGGAATCTTTGCTTTGGCGGGATAAGCCACGCCATTGCGGCTATAGGGTTTCATGCGGGCCTTGCGCGCGGCGGCCAGTGCCGACTCGTCCAGCCGGGGAAAGCCCGACGACGAATCGATCGTGGCACGCTCGACCAGCCCCTGCGTGTTGATTTCCACCAGGACAACCACCCGGCCCTCTTCGCGCATGCGCCGCGACGCCATCGGATAGTTGGGCATCGGCCGCGCGCCCAGGTACTCGATCTGGGTTTCCTGCAGGATCTGGTCGGGCGGCGGCCCCTGGCGCGGCGCTTGCGTGGCCTGCGCGCCATCCGGCGCGCCGGTGGGCGGCGTCTCAACGGGGGGCTCCGGCTTGGGCTCGGGCTTGACCTCCTGCTTGGGCTGGGGCTTGGGTTTCGGCTTGGGTTTTGGCTTGGGCTTGGGCGCAGGCATCGGCGGCTTTTCGACCACCTCGGGCTCGGGTTCGGGGTCGGGCTCCGGTTCCACCTTGGTTTCCGGCTCGGGTTCGACCTCGGGCTGCGGTTCCGGCGGCGGCTCGACCACGGGCTGCGGCACTTCGGGCGCCGGATCGGCTTTGGCGACCTGGGGAATGGGCGCTTCGACCACACTCACCATGATGGCCTCGGGCTCCTCCAGTTCGGGAGGGTTATCGGGAGTCAGGTAGATGGCATAAACCACCGCGGCGTGCAGCGCGACGACCGCCAGGCCCGCGCCTATGCGTATACCAAGGGAAGATGGTGGTGAGGGGTTCAAACCACGTTGAAAGCTAGGCATGAATCAGCCAGGGTGCATTGACTTATCTGGCCAACCCCGAAAATGCGCGCCAAGAACGCGCGCCGGCTGACCAGTACAAGCCAGACATGATATCTTAAATGCGAATGATTCGCACGTCATATTTCGTCTGCAACAGCATAACATTCGGCCGGGCGCCATGGCCTGCCTGCCCCTGCCCCCGCGCGCACCGCGAACGCCGCGCAAACAAAAAACCCGCCACGGTACCGTGTGCGGGTTTCTGATTCGGCTTGCTGATGGTGGGTGCTACAGGGGTCGAACCTGTGACCTACGCCTTGTAAGGGCGCCGCTCTACCAACTGAGCTAAGCACCCGTCTGATTTTGGTTTCGCCGCGAATGCGATGCGGAAAAACACTGCCGGGGTACTCAAAAGCAATACGCGGGCCGGAGTATACCGGACCGCGTACCTGTCGGCAAATCAAGGAGTGCCGCGCACGCCCGATCCGCCTTGCCGTCGATTTAGTTGACGGCGTCCTTCAGGGCCTTGCCCGGACGGAACTTCGGCACCTTGGCCTTCTTGATCTTGATGGTTTCACCCGTGCGCGGGTTGCGGCCGGTGCGAGCGGCGCGAGCCGACACGGCAAACGTGCCGAAGCCCACCAGGGTGACCGTACCGCCCTTCTTCAGGGTGGTCTTGACGGCACCGATCAGGGCGTCAAGCGAACGACCGGCGGCAGCCTTGGAGATATCGGCCTTGCTGGCAATGTGATCGATGAGTTCGGTTTTGTTCATTCAGGTGTACCCCTCACAAGGTATGGAGTCTGCCGGGAGTGCAGTTCATCATGGTGTCATGCAGGACATCACGACTCGGCGCGCATACCCGACAAACGACGAACAGACTAGTGGATAAACTTTTTCTTGCGCTGCACAGCACAACTTTTAAACTGCTGCGCCGCTGAGGTTTCGAGGGCTTTGAAGCCCTCGAACCGTCAGCGACGCAGACGTGTATTAGGCCTTGGCGTAGAGCGGCTGTCAAGCGAAAACCTCACGATAAGCCGCACCAATACTAGCTTTTAGGCCTTTCCGCAATAAACATAAACGCGCATTTCGGGGTTTGCACGACAGCGCCTTGCCCCCCTTGGCGCGCGCCACAAACATCGGCCCAGCGGCGCAGCAAATTGTGATAAATGCCAGTGAGCTGCACGATCGATGGGTGGCCCTGCGCATCCTGATTCAAGCGCTGGATCGCCACGTCCATGTCGAGCAACAGGGCGCGCTGGCTGTCCTCGCGCACCAGGCTCTGCATCCAGAAGAACGAACTGATCCGGGCGCCACGCGTGACCGGATTGACCTTGTGCAGGCTGGTGCCGGGATACAGCACCATGTGGCCCGCCGGGAGCTTCACGGTGCGCGGGCCGTAGGTATCGTCGATGACCAGCTCACCGCCGTCGTAGGCGTCCGGCTCGGAGAAGAACAGCGTGGCGGACAGGTCGGTGCGCACGCGCTCGGCGGTGCCGGCAATGCCACGCACGGCGTTGTCGACGTGATAGCCGAAAGCCTCGCCGCCTTCGTAGCGATTGAACAGCGGCGGGAATATCTTGCGCGGCAACGCCGCCGACATGAACAGGTTGTTGCCCGACAGGCGCTGCAGGATCAGGTCGCCCAGTTCCTGTGCCAGCGGATGTCGCTCGGACAACTGGCGGTTGTGCTTGACCGCGGCGGATTGATGGCCGGCGGTGACCTTGCCATCCACCCAGTCGGCGGCTTCGAGGCGCTGGCGGAGGGTGGCCGCCTCGTCAGCGGAGAATACTTCGGCGATCTGTATCAGCATGGCTTCCTGCCCGGGTTGCGGCCGGCGCATCGCCACGCCGGAGACCCGTGGGATTATCCCTGCAGGCTGCCGTTGAGCGCCTGATCGAAGTCAAATAGCAGATCAGTCTCATCCTCGATGCCCACCGACACCCGGATCAGGCTGTCGGCGATCCCCATCTGCTTGCGCCGCTCGGCGCCCATCTCGTAATAGATGGTGTGCGCGGCCGGCAGCGCCAGGCTGCGCGTGTCGCCCAGGTGGGTCGCCATCAGCACAACGCGCAGGCGGTTCAGGAAATCGAAGCAGTCCACGCCTTCGGCCAGCTCCACGCCCAGCAAGCCGCCAAAGCGCGAACCGAACAGCGCCGCGGCGCGCGCGTGTTGCGGATGACTGTCCAGCCCGGGGTAATGCACCTTCGCCACGCCGCGATGCTCTTGCAGGAAGCGCGCCAGCGCCAGCGCATTGGAACAATGCTTGGCCATACGCAGGGCCAGCGTCTCGGCCCCCACCGCGATGCGGTGCGCGGGCTCGGCCGCCAGCGTGCCGCCCATATCGCGCAGGCCCTTCTTCTTGATCTGGGTCAGCCCCCAGCCGGTGGACGGGCCCTTGCGATAGGCGTCATGGATGTTCGAATAATTGGCCCAGTCGTACAGGCCGGTATCGGTGACGG
>JACDJA010003521.1_pt1 | contig 10072 bp, 10 predicted proteins | sample 7449241 | NCBI WGS metagenome assembly JACDJA01 (sample SAMN14253289, study PRJNA609438) | sludge metagenome | isolation source: initial anaerobic sludge | collected 2018-12-20 | reverse complement strand
GACAAAAACTTTAACAAAAAGAATAAAGAAAGGGGACATATTGAAAATAAATAAACATTACAGAATTTCTGATGGTGGAAAATATAGTTTCAGTGAAAGTGCCCTTCTATCTGTAAAAGGGCTAATATAGAGTATAGTTTACATTTGAACTAGATAAAAAACAAATGAATGAAAATCGAGAGGTTTTGCTCATATACAAGCAAAATTTATATATAAGTAAGTATCAAAAGTGATCATTATTTGATAACTGAAAAAAATTTAACTCTAAAAGTAAAAATGTAAGAATAGAGACACTTCAATTTAATTAAAAAGGCTAGGACTAGCTACCTTAGCCTTTTTTCAAAAAGAGACCGTTCAAAAAAGCTTAATAGAATCCTAAATAACCTTCATCTTCTATAGTCAATATCATTTCTTCAACAATCTCAATATCTTCACTATCAGGATAACAACTTATATATTGTTTTAATAATTTCAAGCTTTCCGTTGAGCCATCTTCTTCCCAGCTTTTATAGTACAGTAATAACATCAAAGAAGAGAGTTTAATATCACTTTCGTATTCAGATTCAAAAGTGATTTTATATAACAAATCATTTTTATTTTGTATCCAGTCAATTAACGAATGAGCTGCTTGACTAAGTGTTCCTCTTGAAAACCAATCTATCTTAAATATCTGTATAAGCTTTATAAGCTCGGTCTCTTTAAATTGGGTCTGAATCAAATTTTTTATATAAATTCTTATTTTTTCATCAACTATATTTCCTTTGTGCCAAAACACATCTCCATGACCACCTGTAACAAATGAAAACATATACACCATTATTTCTAGGATATCATGATCTTTGATCTCTTTGAAATATTGACATGCAAAAAACCAAGTTGCTTTTTTATTACGATAATATGAAAATAATAAATGTAAAGCATCATTTATAGAAGATACTGATTTGTTCTCAAGAAGGGTATCTAACGATCTAATAAACGCATGATCCATTTTATTTTTGTATTCTAAGAAATGTTCTTTAAAATCATTAAAAGCTATTTCTGAAAACTCATTGGTGCACTTTAAATTATAAGGTCCATTTTTAATTACATGAGGGTTTTCATTTAAATATTCTGTTATATCAATCCACTTAGTTGTATTGTTTTCTGGATTATGAACAAGTCCACACACTGGCAATAAATGTGAACTCCAGTATTCAAAATGCTCTTTATCACTTTGAAAAAAGTATTCTCCACTTGCATTGATATAACTTTTCCCTGTTTTGATTTGGGAAGCTATACAACAACCTGTCGTTTCTTCATTGATAACAAACTCTATATATGCATCATTCCCTACATCATTTTCTAAATCAATTTCTTGAAAAATATCATTATTTTTTTCGACTAAAGATCTTATCCAGTTGATTCCAACTCTCGATACAGCTTTTGTTTTTTTTCGCTTTGTAGACATCTGTTATCCTGCATAGACTTTGTTAAAAAATCTATTCAATTTATCAATATCTTTTTCACCGATGATATAATCTTTCTCTTCTTGAGTAAAATCATATATTCCAAAGTTTTTTATATAGTTTCTTCCAAGCGAAAAATAGTTTGAAGCGTAATTTTTACTGATGCTTGAAACATAGTCCCAAAAAATCTCTGTCATAAAAAGCTTGTTTAAAATCTGTAATCCTTCTAGGCTATCAGACAATGCAGCCATACCATTATAAAAATATAAATTTTCATCATCAGAAATACAACTTTTAAAACCTTTTCTTGCTAATTGAGGGAACAGAAGTTTATATTTGCTTCTTTCTAATGATTGATTTCTACCAAAGGCATACCAATAAGAATAATCTTTTCCTTTTCCTTTATCTCTTAGTGCAAGCTCATCTTTGTTGTTTGATAAATATTCATAAGTCTTAGGATATTTTTTTGCCAGTTTATCTTCTGGAATGACAAAAAATTGGTTATTTTCATCATAATCATAAGGAAAAATAATTTTTTCAATCAAATTATCAATTTGATCAGTTTTAATTAAAAGGTTGGAGTTTACAATATTTTTGCAAATTCCTTTTTCTACTTTTGTATCCTCATCAATATAGTAATACTTTGTCGATTCCTTTACTGGTTTAAAAATATATATGCTATTTTTCAAAGTAGCAATACCACTTTTTGTATTATATATATCACCTAATGAAGTGCCAATACTCTCAACTTTTTGAACTAAATTTTTATTTTTGAGGTACCAACCATTTTGAATTGATAGTTCACTATATGGATATTCTTGGTATTTAAAATTATCTCTCAACTGAGCTTTTCTCAATGGAGAATATCTTACAATATCTGATTGATTATTAGATAAAAAGCATATCGCCGTATAGGTCATCCTTGAGTTAAAGATCTGTTCATCTTCAAAGTCAATTATTTTTAATTCTATTTGTTTTTCATGAAAATAGTTTCTGATTCCTCGACCGTTAAGACTTTTTGTAAACGAGTTTAATGTTATATACCATAATATTCCTTGTGGTCTTAAAAGTTCAAATCCAATTTGAAAAAATGGTATATAAAGATCTGGATGCCCTGTTGCACAAGCGTCCCATTTTGACATTAAAGTTTTTGTCTTTTCATCCATGTTCCTAGAACATACATACGGAGGATTACCCAGTATGATGTCAAAACCATTGCTCGCCTCTATTTGGCTATTTTCTTTATACCAATCAAACTCTAAAGAATCAGTATCGTATAAATGAAAATCAAATATTTCTTCATCTTCACCTTGTTCTATAGCGAGTAATGAGAGTAATATTTCTGTTCTTTCTATACTATAAGGTTGTATATCTACTCCAAAAATATTTTCTTTGTAAATTTGCTTATAAGATTTATTTGTTCTCTCTTTGAGAACCTTGGTAGCATCAATTAAAAACCCACCACATCCGCACGAAATATCTGCTATTTTAAAATCATATATGTTTTTATTGCTATGTTGTTCAAATGCTTGATGTGTTATAAACTCTCGAATATCTTTAGGCGTATAGATTGCCCCATTTACTAGTTTATCTGATGGGGAAATTACAAATTCAAATAGCTCAAGAAGATCTTCATAATTAAAATCCCGTTCAATCTCTTTTACTAAAAACATAAACTCATTTAAAGATTTATATTCTTCTGCATTTTGCTCATATATAAGTAAGTCTAGTATTTTTTTATTTTTTTTTATTTCTAGTTTATTTAAATATATGTATGTAGATACAAGAAGCCTATTCATAGGCAAGACTTCTTTATTGTATTTTTTTAGATAATTAAAAATTTTTTGATTCATGTGTCTTATTTACCTAAACTAGTTGTGGATATAATTCTTGATGATTCCACAATGAAGGTGATTTATCAAAAAAGTTTGCTAAAGACTTAAAATAAGGCTCAATAAATAATTTTTGAGCCTTTTGAAGTATCGAAATATAATTACTATCTTTTCTAAGATTATTCCAACTTTCAGGTACAAAATTTGATACTATAAAGTCAACAGCAAGTATAAAATCCATTGGATGATACATAAGTCTAGGCGAATCTAAAATTAATATTTGACCATAATTTTCAACTTGAGCAGTTAATTTGTTTCCTCCAAAATGAAAATGATAATATGGATGTACACTATTACCTGAAGCACTACCATCATGGCGATCAAGGTGCATAGCATTATAAAGCATATTAGTATCATCTAGTCCGTACATAACAATATTAAGTACATAGGAAGAAAAAGGGTCTTTTCCAGAAACAGCATCTTGAAAATTACCATTAACATTCATATCAAATTCTAATTCTAATGCCTTTACACCAATGTGAGACAAACGTTTTGGAAATTTTCCACGCATTACCAATTTAATTGGTTTTACTGTGTATTTCAAATCTTGTGAATTTCTTATATTAGCAATTGTTTCTTGAAAGCCATCTAAGCGAAAACCTTCTTTTTCTAATAACTTTTTAAATGTATCTAGATACTGTGTGTAAGCTATATAATTCATTTTTTTAAACCGTTAACTATTAATTTAATGTTTTCTATTTCTGAAGGATGTGGTTTAATATTTTTATCATGCAGTGAATGAGGATGTAATAACGCTTCTAATGATATATACTCATATTCTTGCCAAGGTTTTGGTTCATTACGAGTATATACCTTAAATCCTTCCATTGGATCAAGTGGCTTATCTAAAGCTTTACAAACAGTCCAAAATCTATAACTAGAATTACCTGTAATAGGTTCTGGAAAAACAACATTTTCAAAACCAATCTTTTTAAAAACTTCTACCTTTTCTTTTGCACTCAAATATGACAAATATGTATTTGCTATCTTTTCAAATATCTCATCTACTTTATGCATCCACCATCGATCCCATCCATCTGAAAATACTCCTGTGTATCGAGCTTCTTTGAAATGTTCTTTTACCTTATTCCAGTCTTCTGATTTGCTAACATCTACTCCTAACCTAGCGGCCAAATATTGTTCATTTATCAAAAAACCTTTTGCATAAATCAAATCTTTTAATATTACCTGTGCATATTCATGCACAGGAATTATTTCATCAGTTTGAAATCTACTAAAAAATCTTTCATCCAACACTTTTATATCTGTCTGAAGCAAGCTTTCAAACTCTTGCGTTTTGGCTATCATTTGATAACCATTTGCAAGTGAACATAATTTTTTTGATGCCGAAGGAGGAATTGGATTTTTAGTGATAAATCTATCAAAAAGATTATTACTTGTCATATCTTTAAAATATATTTCTTTTAAATTTGCTTCTGTTGAAAAAACAATAATTGGAATATCTATTTTTAACTCACCTTTAGTTACTAATGTTCTTATATGTTGAGCAAATTCTGTTGCTGTAAAAGGAAACTTTTTACCGTCATAAGGTTCATTATCTAATCTAAGATCAAGGATCAATCCTTGATACTGGCTAATTATATCTATCGTATTTTGTGGATTAAGTTGTTCAAAAATACTTACATGTTCATATTGAACCGACAAATCTTCTGAAGACAACCTTTGTGCCAATCCTTTCGTGATTTGATCACTTGCATCATCAATATATAAAAACTTAAAATTCATAATATCCCTTTTCCCATGGTAATTCTATTCTAAATGTAGTACTATAACCTTCAATAGGTTCTTTTACATAGATTATTCCACCATATCCTGTAATAATATCTTTTACTATTTTTAACCCTAATCCAGTTCCTGTCATCTCTTCATGGTTTCTTGTAATTTTTCCTACTGGCGCACTTGTTGTAAAGAAAGGATTAAATACTTTATCACGATTTTCAAGTGGAATACCATTTCCATTATCTGAAAACTCTAAATACACATTTTTTTTTGTACTTCCAATTTCAATATATAAACTACCATTTCCTCTATTAACTTTTTGTATAGCTTTTCTAGCATTTGTGTAAAGATTAAATAAAATGGAAGCCCATTCAGATTTATGCATAGGACAAGTGTATAGTAAAGTTTCTTTTGCTTCATAATTAAACTCTATTTTACGCTTTAATAAATCATTTTGTATAGCTTTTTGAAACGCAAGAACTGCTGATTCGAGTTCAACTGGCGATAATTCTCTTTGAATATTTTCTGAAATTGCTTCATCAAAATAAGATGTGTATGTTGATAAACTTTTAAGATTTTCTTGAATTCTGTCAGAGACTTCATAACCTTCACTATCTTTATCTATGTATTCTTTAATATTCTCACTATCTGCTTCCAATACAGCTTGATATTGTTTTATTTCATGAATAAACTCGCCAATTGTCAGCCCCAAAGCAGCTAAAATTCTTAAAAGATTTTTCTCTTCTAGTAACTCTTTTTGCTTCTGCTTTTGTTCCTCTTGTGCCTCTTTTAATTTTTGAGCTATACTACCTAATTTCTCTTTTACATCCTCACTATCTTCTTGATAATCAATACTTTGTTCATCTTCCGTAGATGATGTCATATTTTCTAATTCTTCAATTATTTCAGCGATTTTTTCTTCTGGCTCTTTTTTCCAATTTTTTTCATTGGTTCTAGTTTTAACACCTCTTTCTGAAGCTACTTTAGTTACTGCATCTGTTAAAATCTTATAGCCAAAATCTGTTAACTCTATAAATGCTTTATTTTCAAGTAATCCTTCCCTACTTGAAAGTTCTTCAAATTTATCATCCTGCCCATTTATTTCTATAAATCCAAAAAAGTTTATATTATGGTGAGTAGGTAGAATTGTTCTTCTTCTAACGGAAGCATCTAATCCTAGCCAGTCATTTGAAATTCCTCTTGTGTTTTCACCATATGGAAGAACTCTAAAACCATTTCTATATAACCTTATACCACCTAGCTCTTTAGCTTTTCCCCTAATAAAAGATTCGATTTGAGATGGTATATCTGAAACTCCGTAAACAAAATAATATGCTTTTAAAAAAACATTGCGTATTTCTTTGTATGGATTATCTTGATTTAAAATAACATTTTTAACACTATAATTTAACTTGCTACTCTTAACACTTATTTTCATATATCCATCTTCATCAACAAAACCTGTTATTTCAGCTAAGGCATGTTCAAAGAACATAGTATTATCATTTGCAATCACTTCACTAAAGTCACCTTCTTTTCTCTTGCATATAAGTTTAAAACCTGGATCTTCTGTTTTTAACTTCACTTTTGCAAGTGGAAACGGCTGTAAAATTTCAGATGCATATCTATAAACCCGTTTGATCTGTGCTTCTGTCCATTTATCCCTTAAATTTTTAATGAGCAATCTCGTACCGCTTCTTTTCTTAGGCATTCGATTTTTGTATTCTATTTTATTGTCAATAAACATTAAATCTTGATCGTTTTTAAAATCATCCCAGTTTATAGTTATCTCAAGGGCTTGTTCAGAATCTTCTGTTTGAGTTGTAATAGTTAATTGTTTTCCAAGCCTTTGAGCTGCGAAACGACCAATCCCTTTTTTACCAGCTCGTTTTCTGTTATATATCGGAGAAAAAGGATAGTGAATTTTGTCACTTGAAGCCAACCTCATAAAACCATTTACTAATTGCTCCTTCGTCATACCAACGCCATCGTCATTTATGACAATAATGCCCCCAACTTCTGATGAATCAATAAATGTTAGTTTTACTTTCTTTGCATCAGCATCATAAGCATTTTTAACTAGTTCAGATACGGCAGTTTCATGTCTTGCTACAAGTTCTTTGCCCAATCTATCTATTATTCCAGCATCTATAGAAAAGCGTACACTATCTTGATCAAATTTCGATAATTCAGATGATAATTTTAAAATTTTTGAATAATTTTCAGGTTCGTTTTCGAGTATATGTTTTAATTCTTCTCTCAACTTGTTTTGTTCCATTTTTTCCCTTCTTATTTTTCAAATGCTTCTTTAAATATGCTTAATTTATTATTGTTTTTTATATTATCATATCTTGCATAAAAGCGTTATTTTTTGCTTTTAAAACCCTTGTCTTTTTAGCTCTTTCGCAAACTCACTAAGCCCTTGCTCTATTTTTTCCATAGCCGTATTATTGCTCACTGGCACTAGCTGAACTATACCGTTGATGAAGTTGGTTTTAAAAATCTGCTCTGTCTCTTTGTGGATCACCATATCATCATAATCTTTGTAAAAATCATAGTTTTTTGTAAACTCTTCTTGCATTACGGTTTTAACTTGTTCCATTGTTCATTCTCCTTTTTCAGATCTCAAGTGTATATTTTAGCTTTTGTATAGCTTCAACTTTTTTGGCTTTTGGCATTTTTTGAAGATTGAGCATTTTCCACTTTACAGATGGAAGTTCTTTTATGTTCTCAAAAGGAAGCAAACTCCAGTCTGGATTACCCTCTTTAAAACCTATCAAAAAATCACGATGATTTTGAGTGAGCTTAGAACGAATTGTGCTAATTAGCTCAACTCTGGTTGCTTCTAAAACTTCCAGTGGCATTGGCTCTATCGGCATCCCGACAAACTGTTCAGCATAGATTCTCTCGATGTCTATCAAGTTTGGTAGCAGTAGTTTTGATATAGGTTGATTACTGCTTATCAAGTACACTATAAAAACATCCATAAGAGTATCGCTTATGCCCTCATTGTCAAGGAGTCCTCTGACATCAAAAAAGTCTCTAGGGTGTTGTCTGTCAAGTGCTGCACACAGTTTTCCAGCATACAAATCATCCAAGTGAACTACGCTAGTCTCTGCAAAACCAAATTCCTCTTCCACCCTTGTTGATACACTGAGCACGCTCGGTTCTCTCACTGTTCCTCTGATCACTGGTGATGCTTCTATTTTGATACGAACACTGTTTTTTTCAACTTGAAGTTTAGAGAGTATTCCGTCTCCTTGTTGATCTAGTCTATATACTTTTGCACCTCGCATTAAAGACTCTATAGAGCGAGCAATTCTTTCAAACGACTCGGCAATATTTTGAAGGCTTGTTTGTCGAGCTTCTACTGGAAGATACATAAGGTCTATATCTACGGAGAGTCGTGGCATATTTCTTACAAACATATTGATAGCCGTACCGCCTTTGAGAGCAAAGCACTCCTCTTGTGAGACATAAGGCAATACTTCTAAAAGTAGCTGCACTTGTTTATAATAAATAGAATTTTTATCTAGCATGGTACTCCTTTGGTACTGTTATTAAAAACTCGTTGTCAAAGACACCGTTTTTTACAATCTGCATCCTGCCAGTTCCGAGTTCTAAGCCGTCTGTTTTTATATGCTTTGCCCAAGGATGATTAAAATAGCTTTTCAGAAAAAGAAAAAGGCGTTTGACTCTTATATTTTCACACATATTTAAAAGTTCATTGACTAAAGATGGGCGAAGTGTTGTTAATCCCTCAAATATCTCTGCTACAAACTCAAAGCTAAGTCCATCAGGTTTTACTTGATAAAGAAGTTCCATGATAGCTCTCTCAGGAGAGGAGACCACCATTTCCCAATCTTTTATATTTGATGGTATGCTTTTAAGGCCTAGTGTCTCAAAATAGGGTTTTTTCATCACATAAAACTCTTGTTCAAGTTTTATATTTTTAAACCATGCTGGAAGTTTTTGAGTGCCGTACAGATATATAATTTGCGAGTTGTTCAATGGCAGATAATGAGCATAGCCTTGAAGATTTAGTGCTGTTACACCGCCTATATGAAATGGTTCATGGCTAAGTTTTTGCAGTCCTAAAACAGCTCCCTGCCAAGATGGCTTCGCATCACCTCTTATGTATGAGCCTCTTGAGGTTTTTTTGAGCCAACCGCTTTTAGTGTACTGATAAAGTAGTTGCATAGAATAGCCCTGCTCTGCAAGCCAAGAAGCTGGAGCGACTACCCCATCTGGTAACATTTGATATAGTTGTTTTATTTTTATATCATTTTGTAAATTCATAATTTATATTTTAGCTATATTTTAAAACAAAAGCAAGAAGTTTGTTTTCAATTTATATCTTTTTATAAAATATTAGTTTATAAAAATGGTAATTTTAGAAACAAAAAGGAAAAAAGTTTATTTATTTTTTACAAAAAGCATCAAGGGAAAAAGTGTCATTTCTAAAGCTGACATAAATACCTCCTAAAAAAACTCTCTCAAAGAGTCTCTAAATGGCTTATGGTATGTTGCGAGTAGTGCAACCACAATCATCATTAAAATAACAAACGACGCATTCTGCTCACCACGAAGTAACGCAAAAATAAATAGTGCAATTAAAAGTAGTAAAAATGGCATATAAGTTTCCTGAACGAAGCAATTTAATACTTCTATTTTACTATATTTAAACAGTTTCGCTACTTATTTTCTTTTTCCATTACAAGATAGGTATATTCTTTGATTACCTTTGTGCCTCTATATTGTCCACCTACTTCATACATATTGGTTCTGTAGCTACCTTTAAACTTCCATCCATCAGCATACATGTCTTTGATTGTGGTATCTTTTTCAAAAGATCCTGAACAAGTCATCTTATCTTCTGCAAAACCAGAATATTCTGTCTTAAATTGGCATATAGCTACCTCTGTAGCACTTGCAATCCCAGCTAATAGAACAAAGGCTAAAAATATTTTTTTCATTACCATCTTCCTCCAGTAG
>JACDJA010003517.1_pt1 | contig 10077 bp, 11 predicted proteins | sample 7449241 | NCBI WGS metagenome assembly JACDJA01 (sample SAMN14253289, study PRJNA609438) | sludge metagenome | isolation source: initial anaerobic sludge | collected 2018-12-20 | reverse complement strand
CTGACTCTGCTGACAGCTTTGTGTGATCGAGGATATTCCGTTTCTCTTGAAACCAGCGGAGCACTGGATATTTCACGAGTAGATACGCGTGTATCGAGAATTCTGGATATCAAAACACCAGGTTCTGGTGAGATGGAAAAAAATTACTGGAATAACCTCGACTGCCTGACTGCTCATGATGAAATAAAATTTGTATTGTGTGATCGGACTGATTATAACTGGGCGATGCAAAAACTCCTGACGCTGGAGTTAGCTAACATCTGCCCGGTTTTGTTCTCCCCGGTTTATAACCAGCTTGATCCCGCAGCGCTGGCGGCTTGGATATTACAAGATAGATTGCCGGTTCGTTTGCAATTCCAGCTACATAAGTTGCTCTGGGGGGAGTGTGTCGGGCGATAAAACAGTAGACGGGTTTGATTCATGAAAAAAGCAGTTGTGCTGTTATCAGGAGGGCTGGATTCCACTACAACACTTGCTATTGCCAGGGGAAATGGGTTTGCCTGTTACGCACTCAGTGTTGATTATGGTCAGCGTCATGCTGCCGAGCTAGCTGCTGCAACGCGAATTGGTCAATCACTCCAGGTTTGTGAACATCAGTTTCTCAAGCTGGATTTGACTGTTCTGGCCAGCTCTGCGCTGACCGATCCTTCTGTTACTGTTCCGATACATGGCACCAATCGAGGAATTCCAGCCACTTATGTTCCGGCCCGAAACACCATTATGTTGTCGCTGGCGCTGGCATGGGCGGAGGTGCTGGGCAGCCAGGATATTTTCATCGGTGTAACAGCTGTTGATTATTCTGGATATCCTGATTGCCGGCCGGATTATATTGATGCTTTTGAGAAAATGGCGAATCTGGCCACAAAAGCAGGAAGAGAAGGCAATCTTCTAAAGGTGCATGCTCCTTTAATTAATCTGCCCAAACATGACATCATTCGTCGCGGCCTGGAGCTTGGAATAGATTACAGTATGACTGTTTCCTGTTACCAGGCAGATGCAAGCGGGTGGGCTTGCGGTCAGTGTGATGCGTGCCATATCCGCCGAGCTGGTTTTGCAACGGCAAATATTCCCGACCCAACATACTACCAGGACAAACGATGATTACAATCGACTGCGCTCGATGCAGATACCAAGCTGTTTCACCCCTTGAATAACATCCAGTTTTGCTGCACTGACTTTTACCCAGGGTGAGCCAAATTCGTTAAGAATCATCTGAGCAATATTTTCTGTGAGCGTTTCAAGTAAAGAAAAATGTTGCTGATCGAGCATTGAATTAATTTTATACGCGACTTGTGAGTAATCCAGCGTATCTTCAATATGATCAGTCTTGCTAGCCTGTTGAGAGGGCAAAGCAATCTCAAGGTTTAATTCGATGGTCTGCGGAATTTTTTTTTCCCACGGATAAATGCCAATCAAGGTTTTTATTCTGAATTCTTTGAGAAAGATAATATCCATGGACAGACTCCGGGTTGGTTTGGGGGTTACGGGTAATACCCGGGTTGCACAATTTTAGTTTATTTATTGGAATATAAAAGTTTTGATGATTACGGTGATTCTGATTTTTTCTGCCTACTTGCTAGGCTCAATTTCTTTTGCTGTTGTTGCAAGCTGGTTATTCAAGCTTCCGGATCCGCGTAGTTACGGTTCTGGTAATCCCGGAGCAACGAATGTATTGCGTACCGGTAAGAAAGCGGCAGCGGCAGTAACATTATTGGGAGATGCGGGTAAAGGCTGGGTAGCGGTTGTGGTCGCTAAATATTTGGGTAATGTTCTGGGATTAGGTGATGAGGTCATTGCCAGCGCAGCACTTGCAGTATTTCTGGGACATTTATTTCCGATTTTTCTTGCGTTTAAGGGTGGAAAAGGCGTTGCCACATCGGCAGGCATACTGTTAGGATTAAATCTGTGGTTAGGTATTCTTGCTATATTAACTTGGATAATCGTTGCATTGGTTTCGCGTATTTCTTCATTGTCTGCCTTATTGTCAGCTCTGCTTGCACCGTTGTACACTTATTTTTTATTGCAGAAAGAAATGCTGACAATAACTGTGCTCATCATATCCATACTATTGATATTAAAGCATCAATCGAATATTGCTAACTTGATCGCCGGCAAGGAAACAAGGATAGGCAAAAGTAGCTAATTTCAAGCTGCATATTCTCATAAATCTTCCAGGTTCCAGCGAGCCTTGATGGTAAAGCTGCCATCTGATCCAGGTGGTTTTTCGTTGAGCTGCTGCAAGCGTAATGCGCCGGCTAAGGCGATCATTGCACCGTTATCAGTACAAAATTCTAGCTCAGGAAAGAAGACGGCAATACCCGTTCCTACCAGATGATGTCGCAGTTTTTGGCGTAAACGGCTATTTGCGCCTACACCGCCGGCTACGACCAGTTGTTGCAGTCTGGTAATTTTTAAAGCAGCGATAGATTTTTTTACCAGTACGTCAGTAACCGCATCTTCAAAAGCAAGCGCGATGTCGGCACGGGTTTGAGTATTTGCTTTTTGTTTATTAATGAGTAAAGCTGCGGCTGTTTTTAATCCACTAAAACTGAAATTCAGATCGTCACTGTTAAGCATGGGGCGTGGGAGTTTAAATCTTCCTGGTTGGCCCTGGGTTGCCAGGTCTGCGAGCAATTTTCCACCCGGATAATCCAAGCCCAATAGTTTTGCAGTTTTATCAAATGCTTCTCCTGCGGCATCATCCACCGTTTCACCTAATAGCTTGTATTGCCCAATGCCTTTTACGTGCATTAATTGAGTGTGTCCTCCGGATACAAGCAGCGCCACAAACGGAAAATCAGGCGCCGGATCAGATAAAAGTGGGGAAAGAAGATGGCCTTCAAGATGATGGATGTTCAATACAGGGATGTTGCGTGCAAAAGCTAGTGCATTGCTAATGCTCGCACCTGTCAATAACGCTCCCGCAAGTCCCGGACCCTGGGTATAGGCAATTGCATCAATAGTTTCCAGAGAAGTATTCGTTTGTTCTAATACCTGTGTGACAAGGGGTAATACCCGACGGATATGATCACGTGATGCGAGTTCCGGCACAACACCACCATAATCACGATGCATGTCAACTTGAGAGTACAGAGCGTGGCCAAGCAATTTTCGACGGGTGTCATAGAGTGCCACGCCTGTTTCATCACATGAAGTTTCAATACCTAATACGAGCATTTTGGGATTTTTGGTGGGAAATATTTTTTGTAGTGATCAAACTTTCTTTTGGAAAAAAAATGATTGATGTTAAACTAGCGGGATTTTTCGAGGCTGGTTGGGCAAACAGGCTTTGGAAAAAGCAGGCTGGTTTGGAGCGAACTTGCGTTGCTTCATTATTCAAACAAGGAATCAGTCAGGTTTATAACTTAGTTTTAACTGCAGGGCAAACCGATTAACTTTTGCTTTGTGTGATATGGAAAACAATCAAAGGAGACCGAAAGGAATTATTACTTTATGACTACTGTTAAAGTCAAGGAAAATGAGCCATTTGAAATTGCAATGCGGCGTTTTAAACGTTCTATTGAAAAAACAGGTTTACTGACCGAGTTGCGCGCACGGGAATTTTATGAAAAACCCACAGCGGTGCGTAAGCGTAAACATGCTGCGGCAGTAAAACGTACCTATAAACGGTTACGTAGTCAGATGTTGCCACCCAAATTGTATTGATTCCATTTGTTTTCCTGGGTTTCATCATTTAATGAAATTAAGGCAAAAAATAACCGAGGATATGAAGTCGGCAATGCGTGCAGGGGACGTGCAGCGTCGAGATGCGTTACGTTTGCTGCAAGCTGCCTTAAAACAAAAAGAAGTTGATGAGCGGATTGAGCTGGACGATGGTGCCGTAGTTGCTGTGATAGAGAAAATGCTTAAGCAGCGTCGGGATTCCATTTCGCAATATGAAGTGGCACAGCGTCAAGATTTGGCGGATATCGAAAAATTTGAGGTAGAGGTTCTACAGGTGTATATGCCTGTAGCACTAAGTGATGCTGAGCTGGATGCTATGATAAACGAAGTGATTACTTCACTTGGAGAAAGTGGGTCACCAAAAATTGGGCAGATCATAGCGCTGCTTAAGTCAAGGCTTGCAGGTCGGGCAGATATGGGAAGGGTATCTCAGCTGGTAAAGGAAAAAATCGCATCAAATTAAGTTGAAGCTAACCGGCTAATACCTGTTCCAGGCAGGCATACTTCAGAAGAGGTGTGCTCCGAGTGGTCTTTTATCGGAGATTTATTACCCATAAATGATTGCGCAGCCATTTATTCAGGAATTGTTGGATCGTATCGATATTGTCGATATTGTTGCGAGACATCTTAAACTCAAAAAGGCCGGTGCAAATTTTACAGCGTGCTGTCCTTTCCATAATGAAAAAACCCCGTCATTTACTGTAAATTCGTCCAAGCAGTTTTACCATTGCTTTGGTTGCGGCAGGCACGGCAATGCCATTAATTTTTTGATGGAACATAGTGGAGTCAGTTTTGTCGAGGCAGTGGAAAGTCTCGCGGCGCATGCTGGTATACAAATTCCTGCTTGGAAGAACATTAATTCAAAAGCATCCGATTCAGGTGAAACTTCATTGAATGAAGTGAGATTTGATGAGGTTATACAGACATCATCTGATTTGTATGGGCGGATGGAGCAGGCTGCAAAGTTTTATCGTGTGCAACTCAAACAATCAGAGTTGGCGATTGCTTATTTGAAAGATCGAGGGGTGTCAGGGCAGACCGCTTTGCATTTCGGAATCGGATACGCACCTTCTGGCTGGCAAAATCTGGCTGAGATCTTTACGGATTATCCGTCAGGTGATTCCAGTCATGCGCTGGTGCGATCAGGTTTGATCGTCGCTCATGAAAGCAAAAAAAACTATGACCGTTTCCGTCATCGGATCATGTTCCCTATTCTCGATCTTAAGAAGAGAATAATAGGGTTTGGCGGACGAGCATTGGATGGGAGTGAACCGAAGTACCTCAATTCGCCGGAAACCCCGTTATTTATCAAAGGACGCGAACTTTATAACCTGGTATCAGCCGGTCCGGCAATCCGAAAATCAGGTCGGGTAGTCGTCGTAGAGGGCTATATGGACGTTGTAATGCTGGTGCAGCACGGCATTGAAAACGTAGTGGCAACTTTAGGTACGGCAACGACGTCTACGCATATCCAGAAGCTTTTACGTTATACGGATGAAGTGGTTTTTTGTTTTGATGGAGATGAAGCCGGTACAAAAGCTGCTTGGCGAGCATTAGAAACCAGTTTGCCGCAACTCAAAGATGGAAAGGATATCAAATTCTTATTTCTACCGGATAAAGAAGATCCGGATAGCTATATTCGCAAATACGGCAAGGATGCTTTTAAAGATCTGCTGGAAAAAGCTCAGCTGCTATCTGTGTTTTTTTGTAAAGAGTTATCCAGCCGTGTGAATCTTAGTACAAGTGAGGGACGTGCCCGATTGGTTCAGCAGGCAGAACCGCTGCTTGTACAGATTAATGCTCCTATATTTGGATTTATGTTAATGAAGCGTATTTCTGAGTTAGCTGGGGTGGATCAGAATCAGCTGATTGCTTTTCTGAAACCCGGAAAGAAGAATCAGCCTTCCATATCTCGTTCAAATGTATCCAGGCCCTTATCGGTTACGCCATATCGAAGGTTGATACAGATTTTGCTGCACACTCCAGCTTATGTGGATAAGCTGGATACAGATCTTTTTGCATTAAATGATGGTCAAAATGAGGAAAAGGCACTGCTGGCTGCATTGGTAGATTTTCTTAAAACATCTTCCTGCACTTCGATGGATGAATTGAATTCAGTAGCAATCATGTTGCATCTTGATCAAACTCCGCATCGTGTTTTATTGGAAAAGATTGCCCGGGATATACATGTAAAAGATGTAGATTGGGATATCGATGCTGAATTTACTGGAGCAATGGTGCGATTACGAGAAGCTCAACGTAAGTCGAGAGTGGCTGAGTTACACAATAGACCGCTTACATCACTTACTCCAGAAGAGAAAAAAGAGTTGCGACGATTGATACTTTCTTGAGCTGTGGCGTGTAGGACCTTTTACAAGGTGATCAAAATAAAAAATGTGGGGTATATCAAATTGTGTTGCCGCGATTGGTTGATAAGCGATGCTTTTGTTCATCTATTAAAAGTGCGTCAGAAATTTGATATAATTAAAAGCTTTCGGTTTGTTTCGTCTTTAGTCTTAATGGGTGCTCTGCATGGCAAAAGTAAAAGTGTCAGAATCAGCTAAAAAAAATACGGTTACATCACAAAAAACGACTGAAACAAAAAGTAAAAAAACGCCTATTACAGTCCACGATGATGAGATTAAAGTGGTAGTTAAGGGTGCTGGCGATATTTCTGTGGCTAAATCAGGGGTTGCATCTGTTAAAAAGAAGGCGATCACCCGGAAGAAATCTGTCAAGGGAACGAAGTCCAGCGGTGATCTATCTACCTCGCCCGGACAGGATGTGGTGATGCCTGAAACAGGAGTGGAAGAGTCGAAACTCGTTGATGATATTTCTGAAAAAAACAAAGTGAGCAAAAAAGATAAAAGCCTTCTTTCAGAGAAGCAGGTTATTGAATTGAGCAGGAGCTCCGTGTCTATATCATCGGGCGATGATGTTGAATTACGCAGAATGCGTTTGAAGAAATTAATTATGCAGGGTAAGGAACGCGGTTATCTGACTTACTCTGAGATTAATGACCATTTGCCAGATGATATGTTGGATGCTGATCAAATTGAAAGCATTATCAGCATGATCAATGACATGGGTATTTCGGTACACGATGAAGCGCCTGATGCAGAAGCTTTGCTGATGTCGGATACGGCGACGGCGGTGGCTGACGAGGATGTGGCTGAAGAAACGGAAGCGGCACTTTCTAGTGTGGATTCAGAGTTTGGACGTACTACAGATCCAGTACGGATGTATATGCGTGAAATGGGTTCGGTAGGGTTGTTGACGCGAGAAAGTGAAATAGAAATCGCCAAGCGTATCGAAGATGGTTTAAGACATATGATCCAGGCAATTTCTGCCTGTCCGACGATTATAGAAAACATACTTGGGCTGGCTGCAGATGTGGAAAGCGGCCAGTTGCGTGCAGACGAGCTGGTCGATGGTTTCTTGGATGACGATACAGAGGAAATCATAGGCAAGGGAATGCCTGAAGAATCACTGGATCAGGACTTTGATTCGGATGAAACTGAGGAAGAGCAAATCGCTTCAGCCAATGCCGATATGCTGAAGATGAAAAATGAGGTGCTGGAGCGTTTTGCTGTGATACGCCAAACCTATGATGATATGAAAAAAATCATTGATAAAAAGGGTGGTGGGCGCCAAGACAAGAAATATAAGCAGCTACAGGAAAAAATTTCTGCCGAACTGATGGCAATGCGCTTCTCGGCCAAGATGGTTGAAAGATTGTGTGATACACAGCGTACTATTGTGAATGATATTCGCAGCTGCGAACGCAAAATTGCTGAATTGTGTGTCGTGCGGGCGAAAATGCCACGAAATCATTTTATTAAGGCATTTCCAGGTAACGAAACAAATATTGACTGGATCAACTCGGAAGTAGATGCAAATCAGCCTTACAGCCAATCTCTTGAGCATTATCGTCCGGCTGTTATGGAGCAGCAGCAAAAGATGCTTATTCTTCAGGAACAGGCTGGTATTCCTATCAAGGAATTGAAGGAAATTAATCGTCGTATGACGACGGGTGAAGCCAAAGCACGACGTGCAAAGCGCGAAATGACAGAGGCTAATTTGCGGTTAGTTATATCAATTGCCAAGAAATACACTAATCGCGGATTGCAGTTTCTTGATCTGATACAGGAAGGTAATATCGGATTGATGAAGGCAGTTGATAAATTCGAATATCGACGTGGATACAAGTTTTCAACGTATGCGACATGGTGGATCCGTCAGGCAATTACACGCTCTATTGCAGATCAGGCACGTACTATTCGTATCCCAGTGCACATGATAGAAACTATCAACAAGATGAATCGTATCTCCCGTCAGATTCTGCAGGAAACCGGACAAGAGCCAGAACCTGCAGTACTTGCAGAAAAAATGGAGATGACTGAGGAAAAAATCAGAAAAATCCTTAAGATATCAAAAGAACCAATTTCAATGGAAACACCTATTGGTGATGATGAGGATTCTCACTTGGGAGATTTTATTGAAGATGTCTCTACCATGGAGCCGGCCGATGCTGCGATTTATGCAGGATTGCGTACTGTCACAAAAGATGTACTGGACTCTTTAACGCCTCGGGAAGCAAAGGTTTTACGCATGCGTTTCGGTATTGAAATGAATACAGATCATACTCTAGAAGAGGTAGGAAGGCAGTTTGATGTGACGCGTGAACGAATTCGCCAGATCGAGGCAAAAGCGCTGCGAAAATTAAGGCATCCTGCCCGATCTGACCGATTACGCAGCTTCCTGGATAGTGGAAATTCCTGATACTATATTAATCAAATTGAAAAAAGAAGCTGTCAAAAACTTCTGTCATCAGGGTCTGTAGCTCAGTTGGTTAGAGCAGGGGACTCATAATCCCTTGGTCGTAGGTTCAAGTCCTACCAGACCCACCATTCAATCAAATAGTTATGGGTTATATAACCCATAACTATTTCCGCAAACCGCTACTTCGTTGGAGTGGTTTTGTCACCTTTTCTCTCCCGAACATATATCTCCGTCATCATGGTGACTGATGCGTGTCCCAGTTGCTTTTGAGCCTGTCTGATATCATCTGCAGACTCTGCTTTATCGATCCCGGCTTTTGCACACAAATCGCGGAACTGAAATTTGCCTTTATCTACGCTGGCCGCTTCCCTGATGACCTTATCAAAATGTGCGCGCAGCGTGATATATGCCAGCTTCTTACTGGCTGTAGTAGTCTAATTTGCCCGGACACCTTGATAGGTGGAAAAAAACCCATCATCCGAGGAGTTTTACATCAAAAAGCAATGTAGGCCATGAAAGAATGGTATAAAACTCATCCCCATCTCTTTCATAAAAAACCATACAATCATTCAGGATGCGACAGCTAGCTTCTCCTGCTTAGCTTCCATCGTCAATTGAATCAGTTGCAAGCGTGACTTATTAATGGTGATTTGAGGTAACTCAGATTTTTATTTTATAGACTTTCAGTTCTATTTGGAGTATAAGTAACTATATAACGAATTTGTTTCAAAGCTTTTGCAGTTATTGGTGTTCCTGTTGGTATTCCATGTGCAATCTTAGATTCAAATAGCTCTACGGAAGCCTTTCCGTTTTTTGACAAAGGAGTATTCACATGACGACAGGTATAGTTAAATGGTTTAATGATGCAAAAGGTTTTGGGTTTATTACCCCTGATGATGGTAGCGAGGATTTATTCGCGCATTTTTCTGCAATCAGCATGAATGGATTTAAGACTCTGAGAGAAGGTCAAAGAGTTTCTTTTGATGTGACACAAGGTCAAAAGGGTAAACAAGCATCCAATATTCAAGCTCCCTGATTAAGACTTGATCTGATAAAAAGCCCAGCCCTTAAGAAGCTGGGCTTTTTGCTGTTTACCCTACATTCCCCACCTTTCCATTCCCTTCCTTGCCATCTGTGCAGGTAATTCACCCCCCTCCCCCCCCGGGTGATCCATCCAGCTAGGGGGTCTCATCCACCTCAGTCCAACCGGTAACGAGTAGATCCTGAAGATCTTCAGAGCATTCCACAAAGGCCGCCAATTCTACGTGGTAAAGTATTGGCCCAGACTTTCAGTTCTGTGATCAGTTTGTCTGTTAGTTACTACGATGGTACGAGCTAATCTCTTATAGCGACGGGATCTGGCTTTGTCCAGACAGGTGCCTTGATAGACAGCTTCGGCGCAGGAGGTGCCTTTGCTTCTTAATACCTTAATAGTCATTGCCATCTCCTGTGTTAACAATAGCGGCCACCTTGATATGGTCTAATAGACCCGGACACTCCAGTTAAGAGAAAATAGTCTTAATTGGAGGATGAAATGGAGCCTAGGAAACACTATACAAAGGAATTCAAGCTGGATGCAATCAGCTTGGTACTGGATCAGGGATTAACGAT
>JACDJA010003516.1_pt1 | contig 10080 bp, 5 predicted proteins | sample 7449241 | NCBI WGS metagenome assembly JACDJA01 (sample SAMN14253289, study PRJNA609438) | sludge metagenome | isolation source: initial anaerobic sludge | collected 2018-12-20 | reverse complement strand
GCGTTCAGGCCCAGCACGTCGAAGTAGTCGGCCGCGCCGGCGTCATACATGCCTTGCAGGAACTTGTCGTCGGGCATGGCCTGGCTGCTGTCGGTTCCGGTGGGGGCCAGACCGGCAGAGATGACAATGGCATCGGGGTCGGCCGCCTTGATGGCCGTGTAGCACGCCTTGAGCAGTTCGGTATAGGCCACAGGATCGGGCGGCCGCATCCCCCATTCGCGGTCGAGATTCGGCTCGTTCCACACCTGATAGGCGCCGATGCGGCCGCGATAGCGCGCGGCCACCGCACCGCAAAAATCGCCGAAGTCGGCCGGGTCGCCGGGCGGGCCGTTCTCCTGCCATTGGTTATCGAGCGGCTCCGACCAGAAGGGCTGACGATCGAGCCGCACCAACAGCTTTAGCCCCGCCTTCTCCACCTCATCGACGATATAGTCGGTGCGATACCAGTCGAACTTCCCCTTCTCGATGCCCTCGATTTCGCGCCAGGGGAATTTCTGCTTGACCCAATTGAAGCCCATGTCGTTGATGAGGCCCAGGTCGCGCAGCGCCGTGTCAGGCTTCCACCACAGGAAGGCGTGGATGCCGTAGTCGGGCGAGGGGAAAGACATCACCACCGGCTCGTCGCCCATCAGCGCCGGCTCGTCGCCCGTGGCCGGCGCGCAACCGGTCAACATGAAGACGATTAAGAGAAGGGGGAGGAGGCGACGCATGGGGGCAGGGGGCAGTTCAGTATACAGTGGGTCAGTGTTCAGCAGGTCGGCAGGTCGACGAAACCGACCTGCCGACCCACTGATTCACTGACTACGGGTTCTTCGGCATTGTCGCCAAGGCATCGAAGGCCGGACGGGGTATGCCCTGGGTGTCGATGATGCTGTAAGGCGTTGGGTCGTCGGTGGGACCGCCGCCCTTGTTGCCGAAGTCGAAGTTGAACAGGAAAGACAGCCAGACGTCGTTCGATTCGTTCATCTGGTTGAACGCCTGGACGATGTAATTGGCCTGGTCCTGCAGAGTGTTGTCGAGGGCAAACTCGAAGCCGGTGGGATACTCGGTGTATCCCTCACTGCTGGCCCAGCCGAACTCCGTCACGCACAGCTTCTTGTTGGGATCGACGGCCTGCACCTTGTCGGCGTAGGTATTGAGCGTCGTGTAGAAGCTCCATGAATGATGGGGGTTGTCGAACGGGCCGCGGAAGACGGCCGTGGCCGCCTTGGGCGAAGAGCCGGTGGCGTCCCAGGCGATGTCGGGGCCGATGTTGTAGCCGTTGTGATGAGCGCCTACACAGTCGGCGTAGTTGAGCATCCCGGCCGCCAATGCGCGATCGAGATATTCGAAATCGTCGGCCCACTTGATCCAGTCACCCGTGCCCGTCGGCGAGAGCGCGCCGCTGATGACGATGATATTGGGGTCCTTGGCCTTAATGGCGTCATGGGCCACTTGCAGAAAGCGCACATAATCTTCGGGGCTGATGCCGTTGGTGCTCGTCCATTCCCGGTCAAGGTTCTGCTCGTTCCACACCTCGATGGCGTCGATCTTGCCCGGATGGCGGTCGATGAGTTCCCCCAGGAAGCGGGCGTATTCGTTGTAGTCATCCGGCGGGCCGTTTTCGCCGCCCGCGGCGCGCGTCCAGGCGGGCGCGCCGACGACGCTGAGCATCAGGCGCAACCCCTTGTTATGAGCCTCATCAATAACGGCATCGTAGAAGAACCACTGCTCGGTCGATGGATCCGGGTCCGGCTCAACCAGCCACCATTGAATCTGTGCCTTAACCCAATTCATCCCCAGTTGATCGTGTACGGCGGTCATGGTGTCGGTCGGGTTGCCCACGGTGGCGTTGCCGTGAATCTGGATGCCGTAGCCGAACTGATCGGCCGGGAAGGGGCCGCTGACTTCCGGCTCAGCCGGGACAGGTTCAGCCGGCGCTTCGCCCTCGGACCCGGCCGGGGCCAGCGTCGGCGTGGGCAGGATTTCGCCGGAGATGACCGGCGGCGGCAGTGTGGCGGCCGCTCCGGCTTCGGCCGGCTGGGTGGCGGCGGGCTGCTGGCCCGCCTCCGGCGCGGCCGGCTCCGGGGCCGCTTCCTCGCCGCCGCAAGCCGTCAGGATCATTGCCAACAACACAATGATCATGGGGATGATCGCTTTCGGGTATCGCTGCATGGGAACGTCTCCTCGCTTTATTGAACCCTGTGGGGGGATGGACGCGACGGACTGTCTGTCGTCCAAATTCATTCTCTACTTTATCGAACCCGGCATGGGCGGGTTTCAGACCCGCCCCTGCCCTTCAATCTCAACCCGAACAGGTTGAGCTAAGTCTATCTATTGTCCCATCACCTGCCGCAACGTCTCGCACGCCGGGCAGCTGCCGTTCGGTCGAATCATGGCATAGCCAGCCTGCGGGTCGTCGCCGAAAGTCTTGAAATCGACGTTGAAGACAACGATCATGCGCACGCGGCCGCTCTGGACGCCGACGCGAACCGCCTCGGCCAGATACTCCGCGTGCTGGGCCACCGTCAGGTTATAGGGCGGTCTCCACAGGAAACCGGCCGGCAGCGTGCCCCACTCCTCACCGCTCAGATAACCGAGTTCGGTGAAGCACAGCGCGCCGGCCCCGGCGCCCGCGTAGGCATTGATCATGCCCTGGAAGTAGCGCGTGTAGTGGCCGCCCGCGCCGCGCGGGTCGCCGCTGGTGGCCGACGGCGGCATCAGACCTTCGTTATAGTGGACACCGACGCAGTCCGAAACACTGCCCGCGCCGGCGGCCATCATACCCGCCACGTAGGGCGCATCATCGCAACCCGCGCCGCTGCAACCGCCGAAGAAGCCGGTGGGGGCGGGCGCGCCGGTGATGACCATGACGTTCGGGTTGGCGGCCTTGATCTTCTGGTAGGCAGGGCGCAGCATATTATTGACGTAGGAGGTCGGGTCGATCTGGCCGATCGGCCATTCGCGCTCGATGTTCATCTCGTTCCAGACCTCGATGGCGTCCGGCCCCAGCGCGGCGACGCCACCCAGGAAATTGGTATAAGCCTCGAAATCGATGCTGCTGGGGTAGAGCTGGCCGGGGATGCTGAGCAGGACCTTCATCCCGGCGGCATGGGCCTCATTGATGATCCCGGCCACAGCGCTCGGCGAGTCGCCCGGACTCCACTTGTGCTGCTTCTTGACCCATTTCATCCCCGCGTACTGCATCGTGCCGGAGGGCATGCCCGCAGCCTGGCCACCCAGCTCGAAGTTACCCACATTGCCGACAGAGGCCACGGGCGGCGCGGCGACGATCGGCGCGGCGGCGGCGCCGCTGGCCGGGGTGCCGCCCGCAGCAGCGGCAGGCGGCGGCGCTTCCACAACCGGCAGGCTGCTCGCGCTGAAGCCGGTGTTGATCGTCACCAACTCGCCCAGAATCCAGCCATCCGTGCCGCTCGGCAGGGTGACGTTGAGCCAGTTACCCTGATCGTTGCGGCCAATGAGCTTCAGGACCGTGCCCGCGCCCGCGCCGCCGGCGATAGTGCCATAGGAGATGCCCGGACCGGTGCGGACATTGGCCGGAGCGTTCACCACTGCCGTAGCCTCGCCCGGCTGGCCCGGATTGGCCGCGGGGGTGGTGGCCGCCGGTTGACCAGTCGCGCCGCCGGTGGTCGGGGCGGCCGTGGCGTTGGGGGTAGCTTCCGGCGTCGCCGTCGGCGCTTCGGCCACCACTTCTCCGCTCACAATCACCTCAACCTCACCCAGGTCGACGACGGCCTCGCCCAAAACAAGGTCGGCTTCCACCACATAGGCGCCGGGGTTTTCCGAGGCGGTCCAGGTGTAATTGAGGTCGCTGCCCGTTTCGCTGGCGATCACGCTGTCGCCGGCGTCACGCACCGTCCAGGCGATGGCCGCGCCGCCGGGCTGGGGCGCGTCGCCCTGGCCCAGGAAATTGTTCAGGGCCGCGGCATAGGCCGGGCCGCTGCCGAGAGCCAGCCCGCGCACGGTCGCGCCGCGCAGGTTGTAGTCGCTCACCAGCTTCAGGCGATTGACCAGAGCGGCTTCGCTGACAAACCAGACAGTTTGCTCCTGCCCGGCCTGCCCGAAGGTATATTTATAGGCCAATGCCGAGCCGTCCCACTCCAGGGGGGACGCTGTACCCTCGAGGGTCACATCCACCGTCGCGCCGGGGTCCACCTCGGCCGCTCCGCCGGCGACGGCCAGCCGGCCAAGATTGGCCAGCGCCTGCTCCGACGGCAGCTCGGTGTAGACATCGCCGACCTTGTTGATCGCGCCCGCAGTCAACAGCAGGTTGACCTTGCTGCGGTCGATCTGGCCGACTGTCCAGGCGACCAGCTGCTCGGCCGGGCCATTCTCGACGTAGGCGGCCGGATCAAGCGGCATCTGGATGTGGACGATGTCGGCCGCGCGGCCCAGTGCCGCCCAGTTCTGGCCGCCCGTGTCCCAACCGTTGCCGATGGGCGCCGGCGTGCCCAGAGTGATGGCCAGTTGCAATCCCTCAGCGTGCAGCGCGTCGGCCAGCCGGGTCACCAAAGCGGTGAACGCGGCCGACATGGGACCGGGGATTCCCTGATAGTCAACGTGAACACCGGCATAGCCCCCGGCTTTGGCCTGATCCACAAGGCTGCTTATCTGGGCATCCTGCATGGCCGTGTCGTTGAGGAAGGTGGTGATGGCCGCCTGGTCGGTCACTGCGCCCCGGTTGGTGACGCGCAAGTACCGATCCATCCCTTCGGCAGCCTCAGTGGTGACTTCGCCCGACAGGTTGCCGTCGGGGCCAAGCGTCAGCCCGCCGACCGACACCTCGCTCAGAAGCGACGCCACCTCATCAGGCACCGTCGCGTCGGGCGCGTATTCGGCGCTGATGACCGGTTGCGCGGGTGGCGCGGTGTGCACAAACACCAGCGCGCGCGGCAGCATCCCCTCGGAGACGACGGCTTGCCCGGCGGCGGCGTCGATCTGACCCGGCACATGATTCCAGGCAGCGCCGTCCCAACCACGCAAGTCGATATCCTCGACCCCGGTCAGCCCGGCCGGCAAGGGCAGAGCAATCTGCCCGCTGGGCGCGTCGCCGCTGAAATCGAGCACGTAGGCGTCGCCGACGACCGACTCGGCCGGCAGGGCGGCGGCGGCCTCAGCCAGAGCGCCCCCCGCGGCAGTCGCCAGATCGGCGGCAGCGACGCGACTGACGCCGACGGCCGCGCCGTCGCTCGTCGTCAGGCTGACGCCCTCGGGCAGTTCAGTCGATACGGCCGACGTCGCTTCGGGCGTCACGCCGGTCACCTCCTGGCCGCCGCCCAACCCCAGGCGCGTGCCCAGGGAGATCGGCGGGAGAAACAGGCCCAGGATTATGAGAGCAGCGACGACGACGAAGCCGGCAATAATCGGCCACGAGAGACGCTTGCTCGTGTTGGTTTCATTCTCTTCCATTCAGTTAAAGCCCCTTCCCGGATTCGGATGGTTTGAGACAAGCTCAAGCAATGACGGATTGAAAAAAGGCGGCTCAAGCAAGCAGCCGCCCAACCCTTCTATTCCGGTTAAACAGCGGACATTCTAACACATGCGGGCAGAGGGGCAAGCCGCGAGCCTGTCTGTAGCCGATCCATAGGTATTACATTGAGAAAGAGTTAACCTGAATGATGGTTTTCTGAACGTCAGGTGAGGGCCGGAGCAAATAAAACGCGCCATGACGCAGTGCGGCGCGGCGCGCTTGACAGGGTATTGGCCGTTGCTATACTCCGGTTATTATTGGCACATTGTGTCCGATTCATTTTGATTCGGGCCGTGGGGGCGCAAGACGCCGCGTTCGAAAGTGGTCACATTTGAACGTGAGTGATCATATTCCAAGGAGATGGGATTTCAGATGAGTGTAGCTGATATTTTCAATAGCATGCCGCAACGTTTCCAGGTCGACAAGGCGGCCGGAGCCAACATGGGCATTCTGTTTGACCTGAGCGGCGACAACGGCGGGCAGTGGTACGTCAACATCGCCGACGGCAAGCTGAACGTGGCGCAGAGCGCGCCGGCCGCGACTCCAAACGCGACCGTGAAGATGACGGCCGATGATTTCACGGCCATGTCCACGGGCAGCCTCAATCCGATGATGGCCTTCATGACCGGCAAGATCAAGGTCGATGGCGACCTGAATTCGGTGATGAAGTTCCAGTCGCTGGTCGGGTTCTAGAGGCGGATAAATCACCGTTAAAACACGGATAGGGGTGTTGAACGGATAACGGGAAGCTTCAGTCCATACCCGTAAAATCTGTTTTTATCCGTGTTCAGAGCATTATAAAACGAAACGCGCCCCGTTTTTCGCAGAAACGGGGCGCGTTTTTCCATGTTGTGTAATGGGGTTGTGGTTAGGCCGGCACGCCTATTTCGACCATATTGCCGAGAATGCGCTCCATCGCCATCGTGTGGCTACACACCTGGTGTGAAAGAAAGTAATTGCAATCGCAGTCCCAGCGGCCGTCATCATACTTCACCTGGTGAGTCATGTCGTTTTCACCCATGATACTCGCCTGAAGCGATTGAAAATTAACGCGCGTCTCTCGCTCTTCCGCATAGAGTTTCGCCTTTTCAATCTTGCCGATCATTCCATAATCCATCTCGTGTATCTCCTTGGAATACTCTGAACGACCCTCTCTGCCAACAAACAAAAACGCACGCGGTGAGGCGTGCGTCTAGAGACTGTTTTGATTGTTGGCTGCTGTGAAAATTTTCAGCACCATGCAATTAGTATACCGGGGCCACATTTCGTGTCAACCGTCATAAGCGACGACTTCCCTACGATTCGGGTGGCAATTCCGGGGCAGAATCGGGCACGAACCGCACGGCCGACAGACGCAGCTTGTCGGCAAGCCAGCGGCCGTCGTCGGCGACCCATTGCAGGCGTCGCCCGGCGGCCGTATCCTCCAGCGACACCTGCACGATATAGGAACCGGGCGGCCGGTTGGGGTCAGGGGGGATAGTATATTCTTCAGCGGTGATACTTCGGCCGGGCATCGGGTCGAGCGGACGTTGTTCGGTAAAGACCACATTGCCGGCTTCGTCCAGCAGCCGCACCTGCACGTCCACGCCCCCGTCGTAGTCATGCATCGCCTCCCAGAACAACGTCACTCCCAGCGAATCGGCCGGGCCGAGGACGCGCCGATCATAGGCGTAGCCCGCCAGCCGGAAGCGATCCTCGAAAAGGTAGCGGCCCGCGTTGGGCAGCACCGCGGCGAGATCGGCAGGCTCCAGGGATACCTCGCCCAGGGAGAAACTGTCGCCCAGCCCCGCGCCCGTCGCGCCGTCAGTGACGCCCAACCGGTAGCCCTCCGGCGCGTAGAGACCCATGCGAAGCTCGGCCACCCCGGGTACGTAGGCCGTCTCAGGCACGTAGAGGCTGAGCCGCTCAACGAACCGATCCCCCGGTTGCCATTGGCTGCTGGGGAAGTTGCCCAGGCCGGGATGTGTGTCTCGCTGGCTCACAAGCGCGCCGGTCGCCTCGTCGATGAGATGGACGAAGAGCAGGTAATCGCCGGGTGGGCGAGCGATCACTTCCCAATATAGCTCAATGTCAATCGGCTCGCCGGGCCGCGCCGATTCGGCATCGACCGAATAGCCGCGCAGGGCGACGAAGGAATCAAAGCGAATGTCGGTCGGGTTCGGCAACCCGGCATCGGCGGCGAACGATGGCGGCCGGGCATACGCCGGAGCCAGATAGCCAAAGAGGGCTACGAGCGAGAGGGCGAGCATGGCTAGATTGACGGCGAGGGCGAGATAACCGCCCGCCGCCCGCCGACCGCCGCCAATCGGCAGGCTCAACCCGTAAAACGTCAAAATCGCCAGCGACGGCAGCGCCGGAAAGAAGAAGCGGCCCATTGGCCCGGCCGGGCTGATCAGCATGTAGTTGAACAGAACAGCGAAGAAGATGGCGACGTTGAGAGCCAGGAGGAGAAGCGGGGGCGCGGAGGAGCGAGGGAGAAGAGGAGCGCGCATAAACGCTTTCAACCCGACGACTCTGATCTCTCGCACGCCGGCCACGATATAACCGATAATCGACAACAGAAGGACGATAAACAGCGTCCCATATATCCACGACGGCAGCGGAATCTGCCCGTAGCCGAAGCGACCCCAGAGGCTCGTCCAGGCATAGGGCAGCTCGGAGACGGCCAGCCGGAAGCTGTCGCGCGGGTCGCGCACGCCCCACAGCTCCGTCAGGCGCTCGACGCCCGTCGGCTCGCCGTAGAGCATCTGATTGCGCACAAACCACCACCCGGCCAGCAGTCCGGCCGTGGAAGCGATCAACAGGTTGACCATCAACCACTGCCGCCACTGGCCGCGCCGCCAGGCAACCCACGTGACGGCGGCCTCGATGACGATGATGATGGCCGCCAGATTAAATTTGCTCATGAGCGCCAGCCCGTAGAGCACGCCCAGCCACAAGCCCCGGCGCCACGTCAGCCCGCGGTCGTCGGTCATCAGACGGACGCAGGCGTAGACAACGGCCGTCCCGGCCGCGGCGGCGACCACGTCGTTGTTGATCGCCGCGGCCATATAAAGGAACATAGGATTGAAGGCGACAAACGCGGCCGACCCCGCGGCCAACGCAGGCCGATCGGGCCGGATGGCGCGCGCCGTGGCCCACGTCAGCCAGACCGTCAGCGCGCCAAACAGCAGATTCACCACCCGCATCAGGTGCGCGGCCAGCGCCTCGCCGCGCCAGGGGAAAGCCTCTTCGGGGCCGTGGAGATATTGGTTCTTGTTGTCGCGGCCGACTTCCCAATAGCGGTAGGCCCAAAACGGATTGCCCGGCGGTTCGTGGCAGACGTCGCGCCCGGTGTCGATCCAGGTGGTTGCGAGCGCGGCCGTGGCGTAATAGAGCGGCGGGTGGTGACCCTGCACGGTACACGTCAGACCGCCCGCCTCCCCCTGCACCGGCAACGCGCGGCGCTGGATGAGATACTGCACAAAGCGGTAGTGGCGCAATTCGTCCGTGGCCTCGTGCAACGGATTGACGGCGCTGTAGGCAAAGCCGAGGATGAGGAAGGCGGCGAGGATGGCGAAGATTGACCGACGACCAACGACCGTTGACCGACGGTCGCTGACCGCGATCTGCGATCCATCGTTTGTGGCCTGTCGTTCGTCACCGGTCGGCAGTCGGCGGTCGTCCGTGATCACTTCCCCTCCCCCAGTTCCAGCACAATCCGCTCCCGGCCGTCGGCCGTCAGCAACCGCTCGCCGGTCATCGGGTCATAGAGGCCAAAGGCAATGGTCGTCGGGGCCGACGGGGCCGACGGGGCCGTCGGGGCCGCCCCGTCCGGCGCGCGCAGGTAGTGGCGCTGGAGAAAGAGATCGCCCGGGCGCAACGTCTCCGGATCTACCCACAGGCCGTCGTCGCCGACCAGTAACTCCCCATCGGCATCAAGCAGGTGGGCAAAGACGGCCAGGCGCGGCCCCGCATAGACGCCCGGCGGCGGCGGGTTGCTGATGAGCGGTATGTCGGGCAGCGCCAACTCACCCTCGACGCGCCATTCCAGCTCCAGAACGCCGCTCGCCGAGTCATACCCGGCCGACACCCAGCACAACCCGTTCGCGAAACAGATCGGCGCCTCATTCAGCCAGAGTTGTCCCTCGCCCATTATCGGCGTGGAAGTGGGAGCAACGCGGGCCAGTGTGTAACCACCCGGCAGCAGCGCATCCTGCAGCAGCGGATCGAACACCGCGCTATAGGGCGACTCCACGGCCGGGTAGCCGCTGAAGCTAACGTCGGGCCAGAGCAGCAGCGCCCGTTCGGGGTTGTACCAGCGCGGGCGCGCATCGGCGTCGCCCAGCGCCAGGTCAAGCGCGATCCGGTTCCACGGCCCGGCCAACGGCCCGGTGATGCCGAAGTCGGCCGGCCAGGGGGCGGCCGGGTCGCGCCGCACGAAATCGGCCACGTCCTCAACGTCGGCGTGATAGAGGAAGCGCACCATGCCGCGCGACGGCCACTCGACAAAGTAATCGGGCAGATCGCGGGCGGCGACGGCGACGAACAGGACCGCGGCCGACAGTCCGGCCGCCGCGGTCCGCCAGGCGGCAGGCAATCGCGACCACCCCACCACTGCCCCGACGGGC
>JACDJA010003515.1_pt1 | contig 10084 bp, 6 predicted proteins | sample 7449241 | NCBI WGS metagenome assembly JACDJA01 (sample SAMN14253289, study PRJNA609438) | sludge metagenome | isolation source: initial anaerobic sludge | collected 2018-12-20 | reverse complement strand
TTGTGAGGGTATTTGCGACGGAGATGAAACGGTGGCGGAATACAACGAGAAAGTGAGTGCCGCCATCAAATCACTTCACGAAAACAAACCGAGTTTTGCCATTCAGGGCAAAGGCCGCACCAAGGGCGAAATAGGATTTGCCCTGGTAGTGGAAGGCCAATACAGGGGATATGGTTTTTTTGATCGGGAGGATTCAATTTCGAGTGTAGAGGATTATGAACCTTTTTTGAAATTGCAAGTTGCCAGTTATCACACCCACGCCATTATCAGAAGCCATCTTAAAAAGAATGGGGAGGCGAATGTGGTGCGGTTTGAGTCTACTTTTTCTGATACCTCCAAGCTCCCTGTTGCAGAAATAAATCTATTTGATTTTATGGTCCAACCGCAAACTAAGACCTAACAGATTTTTTAAAACCTGTTAGGTCTATGATATAACAAATAAATTTTATTTTAGTAAAAACCTAACTGGTCTTCCTCCTACGCTGAAAAAGCTCGTGCCTCCGCTAAAGCTTAAGCGACACGCGGACGGCGGACAAGTTTCGATCTGTTAGATTTTTAACCGTGAAAACATTTTCTTTGAGGAAAGGAACTATTTCTATTTTCTCCAGTTACTGAAAAGACATATTCTTCCAATTGCAGATGTATATGCCTATTGTCTTTTGAAGAATAGAAGACATTATGGATTTATGAAAAAACCCCAACAGGTCTTAGAGACCTGTTAGGGTTGAATATTTTATCTCCTCAAAATCCGTAATTACCTTATCCGCTTTGGAATAATCCTGGTTTTCAGAATTTGGACTTTTAAAACCTACACAATAAATCCCTGCGGCCTTGGCGGCGGCGATTCCGTTGGTGGAATCTTCAATGACCATACAGTTCTTTCGGTCTGCGTTTGCAAGTTGGGCGGCTTTGATAAAAATTTCGGGATGGGGCTTGGAGGCTTTTAAATCGGCACCACTTATTTTGGCCTTGAAGTATTGATCCAAGTCAAAACGTTCAAAAATACGGTTGATGTTGAGCATAGATGCCGAGGAGGCCAAAACCAATGTCAGTTTGTTTTCGTAATAATCCCTTATCAAATCGTGAACTCCATCCAGAAGGGTTAGCTCGTCGTCGTTTTCAAATAGATATTTAAAATGTCTGCGCTTTATCGCCATTAGGTCTTCAGCTTTTTTGGCCAGTTCAAATTCGCCACAAAGAGTTTGGCAGATTGGCAGCGTGGCTTGTCCGGTAAAGGAATTGTACAGAGAATCGGAAACGTCGATGCCCACTTCCTCAAACATGCGATAATAGGATTTTCTGTGTAAGGGTTCGGTATCGACGATTACTCCATCCATATCGAAGAGAATGGCTTTTAGGTTCATTGTGGGTGGATTTGAGAGGTGAGACATTGCACTTTATACGTGAGACTTTAGACGTGTGACAAAGACTTGAGATGGGGGTTTGGGTTGGAATTCTTCAAATATAGGTTATTTTAATTCTGACAAAAGTTCAAAGGAACGCAGGCGTTTTTCCTGGTCAAAGATATGGGAAACAACGATAAGCTCGTCGATAGCCGTTTCTTTTATAAAGGTATCCAACTTCCTTCGCACTGTTTCCTTGCTCCCTACAAAGGTATATTGCAACATGGTGGCGATATGTGCTTCTTCCACGGGATGCCAAAGTTCAGACATATTTTTGACCGGTGGTGGAAGGGGTTGGCGGGTATTGCGGATGATGTTCAGCATAAATTGCTTCATGCTGGTCGATAGGTATTCCGCTTCCTCATCGGAATCTGCAACCACTGCATTTACCGCGGCCATGGCATACGATTTCTGCAATTGGCGGGAAGGCTTAAAGCCATTGCGATATAAACGAAATGCCTCGTGCAAATGGGTGGGTGCAAAATGGCTGGCAAAGGCATAGGGCAATCCCAATTCGGCTGCGAGTTGGGCACTGAAGGTACTTGAACCCAACAGATAAAGGGGCACTTCAAGACCTTCCCCCGGAATGGCGCGAACCAGGCTTTTATTATTAGTTTTTGAAAAATAACGCTGTAGTTCCTGAATATCGGTGGGAAAATCGTTCACCGTTTCCACCCGCTCCCTTCTCAAGGCGCGAGCAGTGGGCTGATCTGTTCCCGGTGCCCGACCCAGACCGAGATCAATTCGATCGGGATAAAGGGTTGCCAGGGTGCCAAATTGTTCGGCCACGATCAAGGGCGCGTGGTTGGGAAGCATGACACCACCCGACCCCACGCGAATGTTTTGGGTTCCCTGGGCCACATATCCAATCAACAACGGCGTGGCGGAACTCACCAAACTTTCGGCATTGTGGTGCTCGGATATCCAAAACCGTTTGAATCCCAATTTTTCTACATGCCGGGCCAGGGAAAGACTGTTTTCCATAGCCGCTTTGTGCGTTTCCCCCTGAGTGACCGGTACCAAATCCAAAACGGAAAAGGGTATGTTGCGAGAATTTTCTTTTACTGACATGCGATTAGTTTTAAAAAAGTTATCGTATTCTCCTGTGAAAGAGACAAGACGCTGACGCTACAGGAATCAAGGCCCTTCCTGCATTCTTCGGAAGACAGGCAGGACAAAAGCGTTAACCACTGAAAATATACTGTTTCAATGATAAACGAATTTGTGATATTCCGGTTTTGTTCCTGAACAAAATGAAAATAAAGATCATATTTAACCCTCCCCCCCCCCCGCTAAATTCTTATTGCTTGGACTTACCGAGTCCATAGAATTTTAAGCGGACAACAATGATGTAATTACAATCTTATTTTTGCCCGCTTATATTGAAGGGGCCATTCTATATCTTCCTCCAGGGTGTGGGCAAAGTGAAGGGGGAGATATGGATGTCTAAGACTTTCCCTCGCATAGAGAATTAAATCGGCCATTCCTCTTTGCAAAATTTCTTCAGAATGGGCGGCGGCCGTTATCTGCCCCACCGCTCCCGTTAAGATTTTTGAGTCTTTTCGTATTCTCTCGGCAAAACCAGCCTGATATCCGGGTGCGGTTGGAATCTTGGCATAGGGCACATTTCCTCCTGAAGAAGTGTCAATCAGATCCACTCCCAATTCTTTTAACCGAAGGGCCAATTGCACGGAATCTTCAACCGTCCATCCTCCTTCGGTCCAATCGGTGGCAGAAATCCTAACGAACAGTGGTTTTTCATTTCCCCATTCTTCTTTTACCAACTGGGTGACCTCCAGCAACAGGCGGATTCGGTTTTCAAAACTGCCTCCATAGCGGTCGCTGCGCTGGTTGGCCAAGGGCGAATAAAACTGATGAAAGAGATATCCGTGGGCGGCGTGGATTTCCACCACATCGTAGCCCACTTCTATCGCACGACGGGTGGCAGCGACAAAATCATCCTTCACCTTTTGAATTCCGCTTTCGTCCAGGGCTATTGGCGCCGCTTCTTCTTCACGAAAAGGAAGGGCGGAACTGGAAACCGTTTGCCAACCATTGGCTTGCATAGGCGGGATTTTTGCAGCGCCGTCCTGGGGCAGATGATGGCTGCCCTTTCTTCCGGCGTGCGCCAATTGGATCCCTATCAATGCGCCCTGCGAATGGCAGAAGTCTGCAATCTGCTTTAGCTTTTTAATGTGATCGTCTTTCCAAATTCCCAAATCGCCATAACTGATCCTTCCTTCCGGAGAAACGGCGGTTGCTTCCTGAATAACCAGTGCGAACCCACCCGTTGCCCGACTTCCCAAATGGACCAAATGAAAATCGTTGGCAAAGCCATCTTGGCTGCTGTACATGCACATGGGCGAAACTACCATTCTGTTTTTAAAAGTGGTATTGCGAATTTGGAGGGAGGAAAAGAGTTTTGTCATTGTCCGGTATTTATGAAAGATTTGGTTTGGTGGATTTAAAACGGACAGGGTTCGCCATAAAGGCTCACTCACCACGATTAGGACGAAGGTTTTTTGTATTTGCCAATCCAAGGGGGATGCCCTATCCACACCTGGCAAAAATATAAACAAAAACCGCAGAACGGGGCCGATTTCAAGGGTTTATCATATTGTTAACCTTTGAAGGGAGAGGAGGAAGGCGCAGGCAATTTATATAAAGTAGATATGGAGAGGTAGTGGGTTAGAACGAAAAACCAAATATTCCCGTGATGCCGAATTTTCTCGCTTCGGGATGGTCCAGATAGTTGCCGCGGAAATTGAAATCCAATCGAAAGACCCTAAAAATATTGCCTATGCCCACACTGTATTCCCAATAGATATCCTCCGGGGCGCGGTAAACAATATTAGAGGCATTTATTTCTTTATTCTCTTCGGAAATACTGCCATAGACCGCGCGAAAGCCTATCACTTCCCGGAGATCCCAATTGCGGATAAGGGGTATCCGCGAAAGTATTCGCCCGCCAAAATCGTGCTGTAGGTGCAGGGAAGCATAGGTATCGCTTACAAATTCGTAATAATCAAGTTGGGTAAAAGTATTGTAAAGGCTAAAATATGTTTGGTTGCCCGGAATAGGGTTGAGCAAACTTAAGGAAACGGCTCCAAATGTCTTTCCTACTTCCACCGTGGAAAACAACCTGCCCAACCCACCGATGTTCCACGGTTGATTGTAAAAGGCCTGCAGTTTTTTATATTCAAAGTCCCCGCCCATGATATCTTTTAGCCCATAGCCATATCCCAGATAGAAGGTGGGAAAGTTTCCCTCGTTCACAATCAGCCGTTCTACTCCGAAGCCAGTGGTTTTTCTACCGGGCGTATAGAAAAATCCGAGTTCTATTTCCGGTTGTTTCAATTCGCTTTTTATTTCTCCCGTAAATACGCCATCCTCCATCACCTTGTAATCAATGCTAAAGGAATCGGTAGCCGATTCCAGGGTGCGGTACGACCCGGTAATGCGCACGATAAAATTATTCCACGGCTCGATATCGAAACCGGCGGTGCTCAGGTTGATTCGGGACAGGCGATCGTTTTTTCCCACCGAAATGAGGGAGGAACTGGCCAAACTGCGTCCCAGCACGTCGTTGCTCGTTGTAAGGCTGGCGCCTGTTTGTTCCACATCGCGCCTATTTCCGCCAAAGACGGTAAGGCGTGAGCGCCGGTCTAGCAGCCATTTTCCGGAAATGCCGTACTTAAACCGATCGTCCCCAAATCCGTAAGCTCCAAAACCCTCGATGCGCCACGGATCGTTTTGTCCAAAATAGGTTCGCCCTCCCAGGCGGATGCGCATTCCTTCGGCCTCATTGAATCCGAAAATGGAAAAGATGGGGCCAACGTCAAAATTGTCTATTTCATAATACCCGCTGGCCAAGGTAGCGCCTAAGTTGTACAGGGCTTTAAAGCGCGGAACGGTTTTAAGGGTATCGAGCATCTTGTACACCCCCTTTTCGTCCTTGCTCAATTGTTCCATTCGCTTTTCCTCCCAATATTCATCGGAACGGTTATAAACCTGATATTGATACGGATCTACCTGCTCGGTATAAAACTTCTTGTCCTTGGGAATGTCGAATACGTAATTGTCGTAAAGGGTGGTGCGCTTGCCATAGACACCTTGGGCAGATTCCTTCTTCCGAAAGCTGAAATCGCTCATAAAATAGTCGCGCGTTATCAGGAATATGGAATCGTTCAACACTTCGAATTCCTGTTCGATATAAACGTCTCTCACCCAGTTCACATTGGCGCTTTTTGAGGCCTGTAAATTGATTTCCTTGATGGCCCAGGTAGTGTCGTTTACCCAAAAATCGCCTTTAAAGGTAAGTTCGTTTTTGCGCCGAGGATAGTACACAATGTTATAACACCATTTATTGTCGCGAAAGGCCGTGTCGCGCAGCACATAGTTGTACACATCGATTCCGGTACGGGAGAGCGGACTGGTAAAGGCTTTGTCGAAAAACTTGAGGTAGTTGTCGTAAACGTCGTACTCGCTGTAAAGGTCCTTGACAAAGGCAATAAGGGCCTGGTTGTTCTCAAAACCAGAATTTTTGTTTCCCTCGAGGACTTCCTTTTCCTCCTTTAGGAGATTGTCGCCGTAAACCTTGGAAAAGGCTTCGTTGATAAAGATGGGCAGATATGTTTTTCCGGTAACATTGGAGGTGTCGGTCTGTTCAAAGATAAATTCCATCCCCTTGAAAATCCGGCTCTGCATAAAGGCACTGTCGATGGTGTTGAGGTCAAACTCCAGCTTTTCGTACTTGTCGTATTGGTATTGGTTAAATTTCTTTACTCCATTTTCACGTCTGTTCTCCCAGATTTTTCTCAAAATATCGAGGGCGGGATTGTTCTTTTTTGAAGTTTTTCCCGAATAGATAACCACCTCGCTCAGGGAGGAGGCCTCTTCCTCCATGACCACTTCCATTTTGTAATTGGTGCGTTGGGGAAGGGGAACTTCCTTGGTTTGGTAGCCCACAAAGGAAAACACCACTGTGGAATAGGTTTTGGAACTTTCCAAATAAAAGCGGCCATTCTCATCGCTTATGGTGCCTTCGCGTGAATCCTTAAAGATAACGTTGGCAAAGGGAACCGGCTCTCCGGAAGTATCGGTGATAGTACCACTGACCTTGGTCTGGGAAAACAACGAAACACCCGCAAACAAAAACGAAATCAATAACAGGTGTTTCATAAAGAGATTTGGTTGGGGATTTTCAGCGGGAAAAAACCGTGGCAACAGACTTCAGACATTTCTTCAGCGCGATTTTATAAGAAATGTAATTAAATGCAGGTTGCGGCCAGGAATCCAGATCAATCGATATACATCACTTTTTTTACGGCTTTTATCACATCCTCGCTATTGGGAAGCCATTCCTTCAGCAATTCGGGCGAATAGGGAGCAGGGGTATCGGCGGTATTGATCTTGATGATGGGCGCATCCAAATAATCGAAAGCCTCTTTTTGGACGATATAGGTGATCTCTGTAGCGACATTCCCAAACGGCCAGGCTTCTTCCAGCACCACGAGCCTGTTGGTTTTCTTTACCGATTCCAGAATGGTCTTTTGGTCCATGGGGCGCACCGTGCGCAGGTCGATAATTTCGCACTCGATGCCTTCCTCGGCCAGTTTTTCGGCAGCCTTATAAGCTTCCTTGATAATCTTTCCGAAGGAGACGATGGTAACGTCTTTTCCCTTTCTTTTTACTTCTGCCACCCCTAGCGGTATCAGGTATTCACCTTCCGGCACTTCGCCCTTATCGCCGTACATTTGCTCGCTTTCCATAAAGATAACGGGATCGTCGTCGCGAATGGCGCTTTTCAACAATCCTTTTGCATCGGCGGGATTGCTGGGCACCACCACCTTTAGCCCGGGGCAGTTGGCGTACCAACTCTCAAAAGCCTGGCTATGGGTAGCGGCCAATTGGCCGGCAGAGGCGGTAGGGCCGCGGAATACGATGGGTATATTAAACTGTCCGCCGCTCATTTGCCGCATTTTTGCAGCATTGTTTATTATTTGGTCAATGGCAACCAAGGAAAAGTTAAAGGTCATAAATTCTATTATGGGGCGGTTGCCGTTCATGGCAGACCCGATTCCCACTCCGGCAAAACCGAGCTCGGAGATAGGGGTATCGATAACTCTCTTGGAACCAAACTCGTCCAGCATTCCTTTGCTGGCCTTGTAGGCGCCGTTGTATTCGGCAACTTCCTCGCCCATAAGATAGATGGTTTCGTCGCGACGCATCTCTTCGCTCATTGCTTCTGCTATTGCCTCTCTGAATTGTAGTGTTTTCATATTTCCACTGCGTTCAGCATCCTGAACTATTGATTTTTGTTTGTATTCTTTTCCTTGCCCTGTAAAAGCGGAGTGATCGCTTCACATTATGCATCCACGGCTTCGGGTTTCCACCTTTTTAAGGGAAAACAAAAATAAAACTAATTATTGGTTTGGGACGAAGATTTATAGGAAATGCATTTTTTATGTGCATAAGATGGGGCTCGCCGATTTTAATGGGACAACAATGGTTTTCAATAAAAAATTGAATATTTTTAGCGGAAGGAAGAATCAACCCAATAGTTTAAACTGCATCGTATGTTTAATATCCAACTTTCCGAGATATTCAGAAATATCATTGTGAAGACACTCAACGAAAAGGGGGAAACTCTTTTTGAAGGGGACGGAACGCTGATGGCCGCAGACGATAGGATACGGTTCAATATTTATCTCGATGTGCAACAGGATCCTTCCCTTCTGCCCGTTCCCGTAAGTGAATTAAAGGGACTGCACGATTCCTTACGGAAGAAACTGCCCGCTTATATTGGCATTTCCCAAGTGAGGTTTGAATAGGCAGCGGGCTCCTCGTGTTTGTTTCTTTGGAAAAGTGAAAAAAACCGACAAAATATTTGATTAACATTGTTTTAACATTTATTTTTAGGCAATCCTAATCACTTCCACATGAAAAGAACATTACACCTCACCTTCTTTTTATTGCTTTCCCTTTATTTTTTCTTTCTTCGGAATAAAAAAACCTTTCTAGCTAGTGCGATCGCCAGGAGTAAAGAAGTCACTCTTGTATTTAATGATATTGCCATATGAAAGCAAAGCTATTTTTTCTTCAAATTTTCATATCTCTTTCGTGTTTTTCACAACAGTATAATCTCGATAGCCTGAGAAACGAATATAGAAGAGTGGCTAATGATACGGTAAGGTTGGAGATTCTGAAAAAAATTGCAGAAGAATCATTTTATAACGATTCTGAAAATTATAAAAACACGGTGGAAAGTTTATTGTCATTAGCCGAAAAAACCCACAGCGCGAAATATATGGCGGATGGCAACAATGGGTTGGGCAGATACTACCATCGAATAGGTGAGGCAGAAAAATCTAAAAAATATTACCTAAAGGCTTTCTCCCAATTCCGCAAAATAGAAGACCACAGTGGGATGGCCAAGGCTTATGGAAACATTGCCGCAGTCTATATTGATAGAAATCAAATGGACTCTAGCCTATTCTATCTAAAAAAAGCAATAAGCATTAATAAAAAGTATGGATTCAACGAGAATCTTTTCTTTAACTATTACAATTTAGGGTTGTCAGAGAGCTTACAAAACAATTACGAAGAAGCCATAATCAACATTCATTTGGCACTGCGATACGCTGAAAAATTAAATAACTCGAGATATATAGCCTATTGCAATTCTATGATAGGAGTGCAATATCTGGAACAGGAAATGTTTGATGAAGCCGAAGAGTTTTTACACAGAGCGGAAGGAAATTTCACGGCAATAGGGGATGTTTTTGGATTGGCGCAACAATACGTAAATTTAGGAAAACTCTATAACGAAAGAGATAAGGATTATTACAAGGCTATTCAACATTATAAAAAAGCAGCCTATAATTATAAACAAATTGGAGATACCTTAAACGGCTCAATAGCAGTGGGAAATATCGGGCGAAATTTTATCGAACTTGGGAATTTAGATTCGGCCAAAGTATATATTCGCCGCTCTCTCAATTTTTCCCGAGATGCAAACAATCCAGATGAGTTGGTTCGATCCCTAACCAATATGGGAGAAATAGAATTTCGGAAACAGAACCTTGTGGAAGCCAAACAATATATTGACAGCGCACTTTCCATTTCCAAGGAGCATCGCTTTTTGGAGGATTACGGGCAGGCACTCCTTATTCTTTCTGATATAAACGCATCGGAAGCCGATTATAAAAGCGCTTATAACAACCTCATCGCGTTCCAGGCAATTAACGACTCGATAAAGTCGGCGGAAACTAAAGAAATGATTGTGGATATTTCTACCAAATACCAAACAGAGAAAAAAGAAAAAGAAAACCTCGCCCTCCAGCAGCAGAACGCGCAACAGGCACTGCTAACCGAAAAGGAAAAGACCCAGAAGACGGTTATGGCAGGCGGGCTGGCCGTTTCGCTCGCCGCCCTGGGAATTTTCTTTTTTGTTTACCGCAAAAATCAAAAACAGAAGCGGGAGATAGAAAAACAGAAGGACTTGGTGGAAAAACTCCAGCGAGAGCTGCACCACCGTCTAAAAAACAACCTGTCGTTTATCGACTTCTTTATCACCTTGGCCAAAGGGAAATTTCCCGATCCTGCCTACCGCGCAAAATTGGACGAGCTGCAGAACCGTATCAACAGCATGTTTGAAGTGCACAAGCAGCTTTACCGAA
>JACDJA010003514.1_pt1 | contig 10086 bp, 16 predicted proteins | sample 7449241 | NCBI WGS metagenome assembly JACDJA01 (sample SAMN14253289, study PRJNA609438) | sludge metagenome | isolation source: initial anaerobic sludge | collected 2018-12-20 | reverse complement strand
TTAGAGATAACTGATCTTGGTAAACCTTTAGCATCTTCTTCACCTTGACTTTTACCCCAATCATAAAGAACATGGATAAACATAGCTACAAGTGGAACAGGCTCTAAAGCTGAGAATAGTGCCCCAATTTCCCACCAGTACTCAGGTGTACCGATCCAGAAATAGTGGTGACCTAGTCCTAATATACCAGAACCAAATAACATAGCAACTTCTATCCATAGCCACATCTCAACAACTTTTCTATGTGCTCCAATCATAGTGATTAGACCATAAGCCGCAATAGATCCAACAAAAACTTCCCAAGTAGCCTCAACCCATAGGTGAATTACCCACCACCACCAGTATTGATCAACTGAGATATTATCTGTATAGAACATACCAGCTAGATAAAGTCCTGCAAAAGCGATCATATCTGCCATTAAAACAGTTACGATACCTGAGCGTTTTCCTTTCATTCCTGTTAAGTATAGATTTGCAACAAACCCTAATGCAACTACAGTAATACCTATATCTGCCCATCTTGGTGCTTCTATATACTCACGACCCTCATTGATAAACCAAATAGTTGTCTCATCAGCAGGTCCAACTTGAACAAAGATGTAAACAACAACGACTATAGCAACAGCAACAGTAAATACCCAAAATAGTAATTTACCCATACCAATACCAACAGTTTCAATTCCTGTTTCATCAGGCAATAACCAATAAACAGAACCAAACATTGCAAAAACCATCCATACAACTAGTGCATTGATATGTACCATTCTAGCTACGTTAAAGTCTAGGATCTCAAATAAAAAACTAGAATCAACATATTGAAATGCAGCAATTAGACCAAATAGTAATTGAGCACCAAAAAGTGTAGCAGCAACAGTAAAATACCAAGTTGCTAATTTTTTAGACTCTGAATTCGCGTAACTATTTACCATGAATTGCTCCTTCTATTTTTGCAAAGTTTCTTGGGAAACCGTTTGTGTCGATAGCCGACATATGTTTCAAGAATGCAACTAACCCCTTAGCCTCTTGTGCTGTAATACCAAGATTTGGCATCATACGAGCATGAGTTGGGTATTGTGATGGGTGTTGTAAAAACTCAGCCATCGCTTCCTCTTTTGTCGCTTTTCCTGTCATTGCTTGAAGTGGTCCATCTCCTTGCCAAGCTGGATCTAACCATGCTTTAGTTAAATCAGGAGCATAATAAGCACCATTTCCTAAAAGCGTATGACAGTTCATACAGTTTTTAGCTTGAGAAGCTAATTTACCTAAGTGTAATAAATCAGCAGCTTCTTGCTCTGAATAATCATCTCTACCAAAAAATAGCTCTTTTTCACCTACTATTGGTATCTCATGTTGTCTTTTAGCATCATACTCATAAGTTATTTTATGATTGATTACTGTCGGTCCAGGAACTCTTTTTGTAGGCTTCCCACCATTAGCCACCGTTGCTTGAACATCTTTATCATCACCCATGCTAATTTGAGCACTGGTATCAAAAGTTAACCAAATAAGCAAAACAGATGCAAAGCCAGTAATCCAACTAGCTGATCGTTGCCAAAAGCGATTGTCACTCCATACAGATACTTTTGCCACTGTATTATCCTCCTATAAATTATGCGTCGATATATATAGCATCAGTGTTCATTATCTTCATGAACTCTATTTTGCATATAATATACTGCGTAAGGCACTAAAAAAAGTCCTATTCCCGCGACTATCAAGGCTTTTGCTGTAAACTCGTTTACATGCATATAGTGCCCCATCAAATACAAGCAATATGTAGTTAATGCCCAAAATATATGCCCTAAAATCATAAAGTATTTATTTAGCATATTAACTTTAACTGCTGTATATATACCAACATAGAATCCTCCAAATACCAAAACAAGTACAGAGGATACAAACAATGGTAAAAACTCATCAGCAAGAATATCTTGTGTGATTAAGACTTGATCGCCCATTTATTCCTCCTATTTGTATTACTATTTTTCAGAATCATAAGAAGTGTATATTGTTTTGATATTAAAATTGTTGATATATATCAATTTTTTTGATTAAAACTATTATTTAAGTATTGTTTTATTTTTAGTGTAACATTATGAAACAAAATGGAGTTTTTTTAAACAAAACTTAAAATCTATAAAAATGTAAAAAGAGCGAGAGGGTAAGTGCAAACACAATAGTTGTAACTATAGTTATAGTTTTTTTATGATCTTGTGCTATGTCAAATCTTTTCTCAAAAAACTCTCCAGCTTTGACACCAGGGTAGATCGCAAAAAGCAACATAGGCACACTCATAACCAGTACTACAACTATATCTATCATATCATTTGTCTTTACAATTTTTTTTTAATATGCTATTGTACCATCATTTCTAAATATATTTCTTGTTTGAAAGGGGTGTTTATGAGTTTTTTTAAATACATTCATGCGGTTGGTACAGGTCCTAAGATAAATCGTGATCTTAGTTATGAAGAGTCACTAGATCTGATGGAGCAGATCTTAAATAGAAGTGCCTATGATGAGCAAATAGCTGCTTTTTTATTAGGTTGGCGGCTAAAACCAGAAAGCAGCGATGAGTTTAGAGGTGTTGTTGATTGTTGTGATAGATACATAAGCAAAACCACAGTGCCAAACTCGATTGAATTGGGATATCCTTATGATGGGAAACTGAATAATCCATATATATTTTCTCTTGTGGCCAAACTATTAAAAGATAAAAACTTAAATCTAATCATTAGCGGTGATGATCTAACACCAGCAAAAGGCGGCATAACACTAAAAGATATAGCAACAAATATAGATATAAAAGATAACCTTCATTATTACGATAGAGCAGTTTTTTTTAAAAAGATGCACGATTTAACCCAACTTCGTATGAGATTAGGTTTAAGAACTGGCATAAATACCATAGAAAAACTAACAAAAGTAGCAAATAGTGACTTTGCCATAACAGGTGTTTTTCATAAACCTTTTGTGCAAAAATATGTTGATGTTTTTGGCTCAAAATATAAAAGACTAGCTATCATTCAAGGAAATGAGGGAACTCCCGAACTTTTTAGCAAAGGAAGGTTGTGGATAGCAAATGGAGGTGATGCCGATGAATACATCATCGACCCAGAATTTTTTGGCATAAACTACACAAAATCTTGGGAGAAAATCACTTTAGAGGAGTCGCTAGAACAACTAAATAATCCTAGTGGTGAGTTTTTAAAATTAGCTAGATTAAATGCCGCTATATATATGTTTATAGCTCAGATGGCACCTAGCATAGAGGATGCTTATGAGATTTTAGGCTAGATGCCATAAAATCTCTTTAAAAATTCTCTCTCTCTTTTGTCTTGTATGTAGATTCTAGTTATGGGTTGTTTATTTTCACCAAGTATAATAAGCTCATTTCCCTCAACAACTAAATGCTCTTTGCCCCATTTACTCTCAAGCTCATCAAGCCTTAACATAACCTCTTTTGCACTTGGTTTCTCTTTTGTGCCATCTCGTTTATCAATAATAGCCAAACCACCTGTAATCTTTTCAATATAGTATGGGCTATATACTCGTATCTCTTTAAAAATCCTCTCCTCTTTCGCCGCTGGAGAAGCTTGTTTTAGAGCTATAACTCCTAGCAAAAATGCTGCTGCTATTATTCCAAAGAAAAAACCTTTTTTTATCATACTACTAACTCCTTATTGAAAAATTTTCTAACCATATCTTTTAGATACTCCATCCTCTCTTTACCCTTTGGCATACTCTTGCGTATATCACTAAGTTCTAGCAAAAACTGCCCTATACCTTTTGGTAGAGTCTTTTTTATATGCTCCTTTAGTGACTTACTAAATGCAGGAGAGATGCCAAGAGTACCTATAGCAATGCTTAGGTCACCCTCTTTTATGATACTAGCAAAACTAAAATCACTCATATGTGCCAAATCCGCACAACTACATAGTTTATGAGCCTCTTTAGCATCAAAGCAAATCTGCTTTTGCAACTCTATATCATTAACTGTAGCTATAATAATATCATAAGAGCTCAAAAGCTCTTTATAGTATGCTGTTTTTTTAAAAACTAGATTGTGTTTTTGTATAAGGTTTAAAATTTTTGGTGAGAACTCCAAAGAGTATATATCTATATTAGTGTAAAAATCTAAAAGTGAGCTAAGTTTTGCATATGCCACATCACCACCACCAATAATAAGTATCTTTTTATGATCTAAATTTAAAAATATTGGATAGTTTTTTAGCTTATGCTTCATAGTGCTATCTTATCACAGTTTATATAAAATCCGCATTGATAAGTATCAACACATATTTACAAACAATTGATTAAAATGGTTTAAATATAACAAAATGAGTGAGTTAAAAATGAGAGATGAGCTTCTATCTAGGATCCAAAAAAAGTTTCCATTGGTTGCCAAACCTTTTGAGGTTATTGCAGATGAGTTAGGTGTGAGTGAGCAAGAGGTTTTAGATATATTAAATGAGCAAAAAAAAGCCAATATCATAAGGCAAACTTCGGCGATCTTTGATACTAAAAGACTCGGCTACAAGTCATCTTTAGTAGCCTTTAAAGTCGCAAAAGAGTATATAAGTGATGCGGTTAAAATCATAAACTCTCATCCTGGCATATCGCATAACTATGAGAGAAATCACGATTTTAACATATGGTTCACTGTTGCCATAGCACCAGATTCTAAGCTTGGGCTTGAGAAAACATTGGAGATTTTAGCAAAAGAGACAAAGGCTATAGAGTATATCATTTTGCCAACGCTAAAACTTTTTAAGATAAATGTCAAACTAGACACAACAGGCAAAGATGAGAAAAAAGAGGAGGTAAAAAAAATACTCCACAAAGATATGGAGCTAACCCCGCTTCATCATCAAATCATTCGTTACACTCAAAATGACATTGAGTTTGTAAGTGAGCCATTTAAAGAGATAGTAAATAACTTAGGCATTGGCTATAGTGAGTATTTTGCTGAGCTTCAAAACCTTCAAGATGCTGGAGTTATGAGAAGATTTGCATCTATTTTAAATCATAGAAAAGCTGGTTTTAGTGCAAATGCTATGGTTGTTTGGGATATTGATGAGGCAAAAGGCGAGGAGATAGGAGAGAAGGCTGCTGCTTTTAGTGCGGTTAGTCATTGCTATCTTAGACCAAAATACCCAAATTGGCCATACAATCTCTTCTCAATGGTGCATGGCAAAACCATGGAAGATACAAATGCCATCATAGAAGATATGGCGAAAGAGGTCGAACATAAAAGTTATATGCCACTTTATAGTACAAAAGAGTTTAAAAAAGTTAGAGTTGAGTACTTTACACCTGAGTTTCAAGAGTGGGAAGAGAGGTTTTTATAATGGTTGAATTTTTAGAACTTGAAGCGGTTTATATTGCACTTGGAGTTTTTGCACTTGCTATAGCTCTTGTGGTTACAACTCGTGACTTTATGCCTAAAGGTGCGTTTAAAAAAGGTGTTGGCGGTGTTATCATAGCTAGTGCAATGCTAGTTGGTGGGCACTATTTAAACACCACCTCTAGAATGCAAAACACTGAAAAGCTTTTTAATGAGGGTAAGACTATCATTTGTGAAAACAAAATGCACAGAACCATATCTCAATCTGTTTTGCTAGACAAGGTAAAAGGCTGGAGTCTTGATGGGCACCTATTTAAACACCCAGATTTCCAAAGAGATTTTCACACCTCAAGATGTATTGAGTTTACACAACCTAAAGTACAACAATGAAAGAGATACTAAAAAGATATGCGGTTGCATTTTCTATACTACTAATCTTGGCACTCTTAATGCTACTTGGAACATTTGGTGTAACAAAATTTGGAGAGTCCTTGTTTGATAAAGCTGGAATTGAGATGAAACCAGAGGGGGAAAATATTTTAAAATGAGTCTTAGTTTACTTATAATTGGCGGAGTAATTTTAAGTGCACTTTTTCATTTAGCAGGGGTTGCAACGGGAGCTAAAAAGAGTGTCTGGATTATCATAGTTGCGGTTTGGGCACTAGCTATAAACATAGCTATTGGTGAGATAAAGCCAAAAGGATATGAAGATCTAGCTAGATTAAAAGGTAAGTATGCAACCACCGATAAACTCATAGATGAAGCAATGCCAAAGGTTAGTATCTATGAGATGATCATGATAAAAAGTGATTTTAATAAAAACAAAAAAATAGAGGGTGCACAATAAAAACTATCTCTATTTTTGGTTGTGGATGGCTAGGAAGTGCCATTTATGATGAGCTACAAAAAACTCATAAAATACTCTGTTACTCAAGAGATATTTCAAAAAATAGCCCTCTTTTTTATAACTCTAACATCTTCATTGTTGCTATAAATACGAAAGATAACTACTTCGAAACCATAAAAAACTTCTTAAAAAAAATCCCGCAAAACTCAAGTTTAATACTTATGAGTTCCACTTCAGTTTATAGAGAGTTTTCTAGCGAAGTAACCGAGAGTGCAAACATAACAAAACCCTCGCTTCAAAGAGGTGTTGAAGAGCTTGTGCTGACTCATAAAAACAGCATAATCCTTCGCTTAGGCGGACTAATGGGCGAAGATAGAGTTGCTGGTAGATGGAGCAGTGCTAAAGATTTTGAAGATGGATATGTAAACTATGTTCATAAAAGTGATGTTGTGGCAATAGTATCTAAGCTAATTTCAAGCGACATAAAAAGTGGTATATATAATGTTGTAGCACCACTTCATCCAACCAGAAAAGAGATCCACTCAAAAAATGCAAAAAAATACTCCTTAGAGCTTGGCAACTTTAGCGGGTTTAGTCACAAAATTATAAGTAGCAAAAAGATCATCAAAGAGCTAGATTATCAATTTATATATGATAATCCGCTGGAGTTTTGGGAGAATTAGAACTCTTTTTTAAGATCTTCTTGCGTTGAAGTTTTTATACTTAGATATCTATTTAGTCCCTCAACACTAACTTTTGCGATAACATCCCATCTGCCCTCTTTTTCTAGCTTTATAGGAGTTGATTCATAAACGCCATCAACTAGCTTAAAAAGCTCTACCATTTTATCTAAATCATGCGTATCTGGTCTAGTTAATTTCACTTTTATTTTAGCATCATCCACTACACTACCATCTAAGTTTTTAACACTATACTTTAAAACTGTACCATCTTTTTTGAAGTTTTGTGTCTCATAAGTTATAGTATATTTTTTATTAAAATCGATATTATCTTGTAAAATCTCATTTGCTCTATTATCTGCATCGTGGTAATCTATCATATAAAGATCACTCTCATGAACAGGTGCCTTAAGCGAAACAACAACAGTTGCTATAGCTGCTAAAAAAACCAAAAATATCGCAGTTGCTATACTATATGGCCAAACTTTTGCATATCTCAATTGGCTCTCCTTTTTAAATATCTTCGCTTGATATATAAAAATAGTGCATACACTAATACACCATAAAAAATAATCTTAAGTATTAAAAAACTCACCTGATTTGACTCTCCAACACTATTATCTAGCATTATGCCTTTAGCTTTTGAAACCTGCGAAGCAATATCAACATAGCCATTAAACATAGCCGCAGCATATTTAGAGGCATCCTCATTTGGCTTAGTTTTTTGTGAGAGTATTGGCAAAATTGAGCCATCTGCATTAAGCAGTATCTCTTTTGAGTGCTCAAATGAATCACTGTAAAATAGTGCCAAAACAAGGCCTTGCACAAATGAAGCCGCTGGACTTAGAATCTGCTTTTTGTTGAAAAGATTGTACAAAGAGTTATCATTAACTAAAATATCAACCTTCATATCATTTGCTGAGAGTGCTAGAATGATTGTTGGGGATGTGTAGTTTGAGAGTATATCTTTTTCAAACTCAACCATATCTGAAGTTGGTAGTTTTTTATACATTGCCAAAACTAACTTTATGCCAGTTTTTGCATATAGTTCTTCACCAATCTTCTCTATATCACTAGCAAATATAGCATTTGAACTCAGCTCATCTTTGTAGATATACGATGCTTGAAGATTAATAGCTAGTGCGATTAAAAGGGGTAAAAACCCCTTTAATAGTTTCAAAATACTAACCTATGTAAAGATGGTTTGGTGTTAGCACTGCAATTAGAGTATAAATGGCCATTACCACCAATAGGGCTGCTATTACTTTATCCATTTTTTTCTCCTACTTAACATCTACTATATGATCAGCTGCATTTGATCCAATCATTTTGATTGAAGATGCATCTTTTATATCATAGTAGTTTGTTGCATTTGCTTTTTGCACATCTAAAGCTGACACGGTTAGAAAAAATAGGATCGATAGCAATAAAGCAGTGGCTATTGCAAATCCTGTGATTCCATGCAGACTAAATAAATTTCTATTCTCATTCATAGCTATCTCCTATTTTGAACTAATATTAGCAATATAGGCACCAACCGCCTCTTTTTGCTTATCATTAAGTTTATCAAAAGCTGGCATTACACCAATAGAGCCTTTTTTACCATGTTTTAGTACATTTTCTACAAGAGTAGGTGTAAACTCTGCTATATCTGGTGCAACAAAATCTATACCTTTTCCATCAGGACCATGGCAAGATACGCAAGTTCCATTAAAAATCTCAGCACCCTCACCTTTCATACCATTTGCAACATATTTTGAAACTGTATCTATCTCAGCATCGCTAATTGGAGCATTTGTATTCATATTGAAAAGTCCATTTCTATCAGGCATTGGCATCTCCATACCTAAGAGATGGTTGTTTGAACCATGTTCTATAACATTTTTGATAGTTTTATACTCAAGTCTAACATTTAAATTTGCAGCCTTACCATCAATACCATCAGCGGTTAACCCATGACAAACTTTACACTCAGCCAAAAACACTGACTCACCCATCTCTACTAGTCTATCACCTGTAATGCTTTTGTATTTCTCTTCAAACTTAGCATTGTGTGCAGCACTATCTTCATTATACTCACCTATTTGAGAGTATGAATGAACAGGATAACCTGCCAAAAAGTACCACATACCCCAGATCATAAGCACTACATAAGTAACTGCCCATCCTGTTGGGATCTTGTTTTTATACTCGCCTATACCATCCCAATTCTCTTTTGCTAATTCTCCAGATGCACTATCTGATTGCATTTGACGAACATATTTAGTAACAACAAAAGTTGTAGCACTAAATATTACAATAGCACCAGCTACAGCCAACATATTTACTATATCGCTATTAAAACCACCCTTGGTTTGCCCAACAGCTAAAAAAGTGGCTCCAAGCATAACTATTATTGTAACAATACTGCCTAGATAAAGCCTATTCATACTTCCCTCCTACTTTTATTTCGATTTTGGAAAAATCGGTTTGTCGTTTATATCATCATTTAAAGCCATATTGCCATACTCTTCATAATCAACCCCATCAGCATCTTTTTTCTTACTATAGAGATGATAGATGTAGGCATATAGCCCAACTGCTAAAAGTGCAGTTAGTATAAAAAACCCATATCCTTGAAACTGTACAATATCCACTTTAAATTCCTACTACTATTTTAGACTATTAAGATATGCAATAAGTGCTACTATCTCTGGGATTTTCCCTTTAGCGACTGCATCTTTAACATCTTGATCTTTCATATCTGCTGCTATAAGTTTAGCCTCTTCTAAAGCCAACTCTTTTGCTTCAGCTATGCTTCCGCCCATTTTTACAACTTTAGTAGTACCATCTTTTAATGGTATCTCTTTATTGTAAGGTACCGCAAAGTTTTGAGCAACTGTTAGCTGTTCAGCATAAGCCGTCTCAACATCAGCACTATTTGTAAACATCCATCTATATGCTGGCATAATAGAACCTGGAACTACACTAGCTGGATTTTTCATATGATTTTCATGCCAATCTGTAGTTCTATAGTTTCCAACCCTCATTAAGTCTGGGCCTGTTCTTTTTGAACCCCATAAAAATGGTCTATCATAAGCATACTCACCACTTAAGCTATAGTGTCCATATCTATCTGTTTCAGATTTAAATGGACGAATAAGTTGCGAATGACATGCATTACAACTATTTTTGATATACACTTGTCTTCCTGTTAGCTCAAGCGTAGAATA
>JACDJA010003510.1_pt1 | contig 10092 bp, 6 predicted proteins | sample 7449241 | NCBI WGS metagenome assembly JACDJA01 (sample SAMN14253289, study PRJNA609438) | sludge metagenome | isolation source: initial anaerobic sludge | collected 2018-12-20 | reverse complement strand
CAGGTCGGCACCCTGGACGGCATGCTCGACATCCTGGAAACGCTGTGGCCATTCATGGCGATGGGACTCTTGGCGCGCTGGCTGACGGCATGGCGCTGGCGCGCGGCGGTGCTGCTCGCTGGTGCGCTCTCGGTGGCCGCGTTCGCCTTCCTGCTGGAATGGATGCAGCAGTCGATCCCGGGACGCTTCGCCGACGTGACCGACGTGCTGCTGGCGCTGCTCGGCTGGTTCATGCCGTGGCTGTTTGCCGAGGTCCATGCCGCACGGCCGCGCGCCGTGGCAGACCACCCCGCGCGCGGTCTGCGCTGGGCACTGCCGGGGTTGGTCGCACTCATGGTCTCGCTCGGCGTCGCGGCCTGGCACGCGGGCAGCGAAGTGCGCGTGGCCACCGACGACCGTGGCCGCACCATGCTGCCGGCGCCGGAAGACCTCACTGCGATCAGCCTGCCGGGCTTCCGCCACGAACACCCGCGCCTGCCCCATCCCGGCGCTCAGGACATCCAGCGCCTGCAGCGGGAGAATCCGACATGGGTCGCACTCACCCGCAAACTCGCCGACGGCGGCGAAGGCGACATTCAGGCCAGCATCGTCATGGCGTATATCGAGCCCGGCAGCCAGGATCTGGCGCGGCTGCACGCGCGGCTGATGGCGCTGCACTTCAGCTTCCGCGGCCACGCGGAGGCGAAGCCGATCGCTCAGGCCTACGACTGGCTATACGCGCAATGGAGCCCCGCGCAACGCGAAGCGCTGCGCGAAAAACTGGCAGAGGGTGTCGGCTACCTCGTCAACCTGATCCGCAAAGACCGCCTGTCGCCCTACAACGTCTACCTTTACAACAGCCCTTTCCAGGCACTCGTCGCAGCCAACCTCGCGCTGTACGGGGACGACCCGCGCGGCGAACTCTACATGCGCTTCACGTACGATCTGTGGAAGCACCGCGTGTTGCCGGTGTGGCGCCAGATCATGGGAAAGCACGGCGGCTGGCACGAAGGCGGCGAATATGTCGGCATCGGCATCGGCCAGGCCGTCTATCAGGTGCCGGCAATGTGGCGCAGCGCCACCGGCGAGGATGTGCTGCGAAGCGAACCCGGCCTGCGCGGCTTCCTCGATTTCGCGGTCTACCGCAAGCGGCCGGACGGCACCGATTTCCGCTGGGGCGATGCCGGGTTCTTCAACAACATCCTTCCCGACCTCGTACCGCTTGCCCTGGAGCAGCGCCACGCCGCAGCCTACAACCTGCGCCCGCCGCAATCCCGGCCGCTGCCGAGCAGCTGGCCGTGGGGACCGCTCACCGACAGCAGCCTCTTGCAGGCGGACGCGCGCGCGTCCCTGCCGCTCACCCGCCATTTCGACGGCATCGGTCTGGTTGTGGCGCGCAGCGACTGGAGTGCGGACGCCACCTATCTCACTTTCAAGGCCGGCGACAACTACTGGTCGCACAGTCATCTCGACCAGGGCGCCTTCACCCTGTACAAGGGCGGCGGGCTCGCGCTCGACAGCGGCTTCTACGGGCCGAAATACGGTTCCGACCACCACATGAACTACGCGTACCAGAGCATCGCCCACAATCTGGTCACCGTCACCGACCCCGATGACACCGCGGCGGCGAGTGGCAAGACCGCGCGCGCCATCGCCAACGACGGCGGACAGCGCCGCATCGGCTCGGGCTGGGGCCTCGAATCCGCGCCAATCGACCTCAATGAATGGCTGGGCAAGCGCGAGCTCTACCACACCGGAGTCATGCGGCAGGTCCACGATGGCGACGACAGCGTGGTCATGATTGCCGATCTCACCCCTGCCTACACCAACAGCCGAGCCGGGCCGGGCGAATTCTCCCACCGCACGCGGCGCGTCGAGCGCATGTGGCGCACTCTCGTCTACGATCGCCGCGCCGACGTGGTGATCGTGCGTGACCTCGTCGACGCGACGCGCCCCGAGTTCCGCAAGCGCTGGCTGTTGCATACGCAGAACGCCCCGCAGATCGCAGGTTCGCGCTTCACCGTGCAGGTGCCGCCCGATCCGGGACGGCAGGCACGCGGCGGCCAGTTGCAGGGGGTCGTTTTGTTGCCCGCACAGCCCGATATCCGTGCCGTCGGCGGCCCCGGCTTCGAGTTCTGGGTCGACGGCAAGAACTACGACGAAAACGGCACGCTCGCCGCCGCCATGGCGCGCAAGGGCCAGCCGGCCGAAGCGGGTGCCTGGCGCATCGAACTGTCGCCGCCAGCACCCGCGCGCGAGGACGAATTCCTCGTCGCGCTGGTTCCGCGCCTCGCCGGCGAAGCCGCACTGCCGGACATCCGCGGCGTGTCCGACGGCACCGCATCGGGCGTCGAAATCCGCAGCAACGACTTCACCCGCACCTGGTGGTTCGATCACGGCACACAGCACGTTCGTCTTGAAAGCGACGGCCGGCGCGTGGTGATCGGCGCCGACCCCGAGCCGTCTCCGGCCGCACAGGGTGTCTGGGAGCGCATCAAGGCCTGGTGGCAGGCGCGGTAAGCGCCGTGTCCGGCGGCAAGCCGGCGCGCAGGGGGTCGAGCTTGCTGCACAAGACGCGCATCATCCCCGTCACACTCTGCCGCCCCGTATCGACCACGATATCCGCCACCTCACGATACAGCGGGTCGCGCACCCGATAGAGCTCGCGCAGTTTCTCCAGCGGATCGTCGGTTTGCAGCAACGGGCGATTGCGATCATGCCGCGTACGCTCGTACAGGTGCTCCGGCGTGCCGCGCAGATAGACGACGACGCCGCCCTGGCGGAGCCGCTCGCGGTTCGCCGCCGACAGCACCGCCCCGCCGCCGGTCGCCAGCACGACCCCCGATAACGCGGTCAGGTCCGCGATCGCCGCCTCCTCGCGCTTGCGGAAGCCCGCCTCGCCCTCGATCTCGAAGATCACCGGAATCTTTACCCCGGTGCGCGTCTCGATCTCGTGATCGGAATCATGAAAGACGCAACCGTAGTGCTTCGCCAGCAACCGCCCCACCGTGGTCTTGCCCGCGCCCATGAGGCCGACAAGAAAAATGTTGTCCTGCTTGCTCATGCCGGCATTCTAATTGAGCAGTAGCGGAAACGTCGCCACGCCGTACGGCATCCGTACACAAAAAAACGCGGGACATGCCCGCGTTTTTTTGTGCCTGGCAATGCTCAGCGGAGCGACAGGCGCTCGTCGAGAATGCGCGGCGTGATGAAAATAATCAGTTCGGTCTTGCTGTTCTCCTTGGTCGTCGTCTTGAACAGATTGCCAAACACCGGTATGTCACCCAACATCGGCACCTTGCTCACGGTCGCGTTTTCGTTACCATCGAAAATGCCGCCCAGGACAAGGGTTTCGCCATTGTTGACACGTACCTGGGTTTTGATCCGTTTGGTATCAATCGCGGGATTGTCGCCGATATTCGCGATGTCGCGTACCGCGTCCTTCTGCACCTCGACCGTCAGGATGATCGTATCATTGTTGAGGATCTGCGGATCGACCAGCAGGCACAGAAAGGCGTCCTTGAACGTCACGGTGGCCGGGTTGTTGGCCGTCCCCGGCGTAATGTACGGAATCTGTGTGCCGTTGAGAATGACCGCCGGCTTTTGATTGGACGTCATCACACGCGGATTGGAAATCACCTTGCCTTTGTTGTCTGCTTCAAGCGCACGCAACTCCAGGCTCAGAAGATTGCCATTGGCGAGGTTCAGCAGGGACAACGCCACGTTCGCCGCGCCGATGGCATCCGGCAACGCCTGGCCCGAGCCAATAGCGGGTGCGCCGAGCGTCGCCCCACCAATCTGCACGGGGTCGGCAAGACCGCTGTTCATGACTGTGGACGCTGAAAAACCCAGGCGTGCGCCCAGATCGCGGCTCCAACCGTCGGTGGCGACCACCACCCGTGCCTCGATCATGACCTGGCGCGCCGGAACATCCAGGCGTGCAAGCAGCTCGCGGATTTCCTGAATCTTGCGCGCCGTGTCGGTAATGATCAGCGTGTTGGTCTTGAGTTCATAGGTGGCGCGGCCGCGCTTGGACAGGATTTTCTGGTCTGAATCCTTGCCCTGCTGCGAGGCCTGGCCGGCGGCCGCGCTGCTGATTCCCTGCGCCTGTGCCGAACAGTCGACCTTCGATGCAGAGCGCAGGGAAGCGCCAGCAGCGAAACCGTAGAGCATGGTCTGCGCCTCATCTGCCCGCATGTAGTTGAGCGGAATGTATTCGGTCACCATCGGCTCGAGATCTTCGACCGCCGCCTTGGCTTCGAACTCGAGTTTTTCCTTGGTGAACAGCTCGTCCTTCGGCGCGACCCAGATGACATTGCCACTCTGCCGCTTGTCCAGGCCCTTGGTCTGCATGATGAGGTCGAGCGCCTGGTCCCAGGGCACGTCCTTCAGACGCAGCGTAAGATTGCCGGTGACGGTGTCGCTGGCGATGATGTTAAGACCGGTGAAGTCGGCGATGACCTGCAGCACCGAGCGCACCTCGACGTTCTGGAAGTTCAGCGAGAGCTTTTCACCGACATACTTGACCTTGCCGTCCGCGGTGCGCTTCTGTCCATCGACGGCAGGTTTCACTTCGACGATGAAGCTGTTTTCCGTCTGGTAGGCCGAATATTCCCACGCGCCCTTAGGCGTGATCACCATGCGGGTGTTGTCGCCCAGCGCATAGGCTTCGATGGTCTGCACCGGCGTACCGAAGTCGGCCACGTCGAGGCGGCGCTGCAGCGCCTTCGGCAGGTCGGTTCCGACAAAATCCACCACCACGCCGTTGGCCTGCTGACGGATGTTGATACCCGTCTGCGCGTCGCTGAGCGTGGTGACGATGCGCGCCTCGCCCGCGACGCCGCGGCGGAAATCGACGTCACGGATGCCGTGACGCTTGCCCGACGGCCCCGCCTCGGCGAAGCGTGGCGTGGCGTTCACCGGTGCCAGGCTCGCGCCCGCATCGCCGAGGGAAACATAGAGCGCCGTACCGTCAATACGCGCCTCGTATTCCGCCGCCTTGCTGAGATTCAGCACCACCCGCGTGCGCGTACCGGCCTGCACGACGTTGACACTGGTCAGCGGACCCAGGTTAGCCTCGACGACGTTGCGTCCCATGGCATTGCCGGTATCGGGCAGATCGAGCGCGATGCGCGGCGGGTTGCCGACCGTGAAACCGGCCGGGGTCGTGGCAAGCGGTTGTTTGAGGTTGACGCGCACCACAACCTTGCCGCCAGGCAGCGTGGTCGTCTCCACGCTCTGCACGGCGTTCGCGGTCGGCGGCGTGTCGGCGGCATGCGCCGCTGGCAGCAGGGTGACCGCTGCCAGCGCGACGGCTCCCAGCATGCGGCAGGCGAATTGGTAGGCAATTTTCGGCAATGCGTTCATGTCAGCCTCTTTGTAATCAGCACTTCTCATCGGAATCATTCCTGCAGCATCAGCGAGCTGGTGCGCTCGGACCAGTCGCCCGCGCTGTCCTGCACGATTTCGCGCAGCGTCACTTCGGTGTCGCTGATCTGCGTGATGCGGCCAAAATTCTGGCCTGCATAATTGCCCGTCCGCACATGATAAATGGCGTTCTCCGGGGTCTTGATCACGGCATGCATGACACCCTTCTTGGCGAGCACACCGACCATCTTCAGGGTTTCCAGCGAGAACGCCTCGAGCGGTTCTCTCGGTCGGGCGAAATCGGGCTGCACGCCGCCTCCGCCGCCGGACGACAGCTTGCGCGGCTTGAATGGGTCGGGCAGGTCGAACGCACCGTAGGTGAACGGCTCGTAGACCTTCACTTCCGGCAACGGCTCGATCTTGCCCTGCATGTCCTTGCCGGCCTCGGCAACGAACCGCTGGAGGTCATCCATGTCGCCCCCTCCGCATGCACTCAGGCCCAGTGCGGCAAGGAGAATCGTGAAGCGCCTCATTTCTTGCCTCCCTTCGCCTTGTTCTTGTCCTTGGCCTTTTCACCGGCCTGCTTGTGGGCAATGATCTCTTCCTCGTCGAGATAGCGATAGGTCTTCACCATGGCCTCCATGCTCAAGACGCCATCCTTCGCCGGTTCCATGGAAATATTGTGCAGCGTGACGATGCGCGACAGTTTGGCGACGTCGCTGACGAAGGCGGCGATGTCGTGATAGCCGCCCGTGACCTTGACCTTGATCGGCGTCGAGGCGTAGAACTCCGACACGCTCTCGCCCTCGGGCTTGAACAGTTCGAACTGCAGGCCACGCCCCAGACCGGCCTGGTTGACGTCGGTAATGAGCGCATCCATTTCCTGCTTGTTGGGCAACTGCTTCAACAAGGCGCCGAACGCCTGTTCGATGTCGGCACGCTGCTTGGTGTACGCTTCCAGATTGACCGCCTGGTTTTTCTTGGTGGTGAACGAGCCACGCAACTCGGTTTCCTTCTGCTTCGCCGCACCGAGCGCATCCATGCCGCCGCGCCAGTCGAACCACCAGCCGGCCAGCACAATGGCCGCGCACAGCAGCGCCAGCGCCGCCAGCTTGCTCGGCAGCGGCCAGTCGGCCAGTGTCTTGAGATCGAGCTTGTTCAGTTCGTCGAGCGTCATGCCTTGCCCCCCTTGCCTTTCGCGCTGGCCTGCCCGCGCGCTTCCGTGCCGTCATCCGTCTGCTGCCGGGTCTGCTTGACCGCCAGCACGAATTCGTTCGCACGCAGGTTGTTCACGGTGGCAGCCTTGATCTCCACCAGACTGACCGACTCGAACCAGGGGGAACTGTCGAGGTTGCGCATCAGCGTCGATACGCGCGCGCTCGACTGGGTGTACCCGCTGAGGGTGATGGAATCCCCGCTCTGCTTGAAGGACTTGAGATAGAGGCCGTCGGGCAACAGGCGGATCAACTGGTCGAACAGGTGAACCACCTCGGTGCGGTTGGCCTGCAGCGTCTCGACCACCTGCTTGCGATCCAGCAGGGCCCGCGTCTGCTCACGGATCTTCTTGATTTCGCCGATCTGCTCGTCGAGCCGGACGATTTCCTTCTCGAGGAAGGCGTTACGCGCATCCTGCGTCGATTGCCGCGCAGCGATGACGGCGTGCCCGGCGACGACTGCGGCAACACCGACGGCAACCGCGACGCCGAGCAGGGCGGTGAACTGGCGTCGCCGCGCGGCGCGTGCCAGTTCACGGTGGGGGAGTAGGTTGATGCGGATCATTGGGGGTCGAACCTCCGCATGGCGAGGCCACAGGCAACGAAGAGGGAAGGGGCATCCGCGGTCAGGGCCTGCGGGCGCACCTTGGAGCCGACGGCCATGTTGGCGAAGGGATTGGCCACCTGCGTCGGAATGCCGGTGCGCTGGGCCACCACTTCGTCGATGCCGGCGATCATGGCGCCACCACCGGCGAGCAGGATCTGGTCGACCTTGCGGTACTGCGTCGAAGTGGTGAAAAGCTGGAGGGCGCGGCCGATTTCCATCGCCAGCGTCTCGCTGTAGGGTTGCAGCACCTCGACTTCGTAGCTTTCCGGCAGGGTGCCCTTACGCTTGGCGTTTTCCGCTTCCTCGCTGGTCATGCCATAGCGGCGGGAAATCTCGTTGTTGAGCTGGTTGCCGCCAAAACCGTGTTCACGCAGATAGACCGACTCGTTGTCGTGCAGGACATTGATGTGCATGTTCTGTGCGCCGATGTCGATGATCGCGACGGTCTGTCCGGCGCCGCCGTTGGGCAGCAGATGGGTGATCTGCTCGTACGCGGCCTGCGTGGCGAAGGATTCGACATCCAGCACCAGCGCCTTCAGGCCGGCCGACTCCGCCGCGGCGACACGCTCCTCTACTTTTTCCTTGCGTGCCGCGGCAAGCAGGATCTGCACGTCGTCCGGGCTGGCGGGGGAGGGGCCGAGCACCTGGAAGTCGAGATTCACTTCGTCGAGCGAGAACGGAATGACCTGATTGGCCTCCGTCTCCACCTGACGTTCCAGGTCGAGACCCTTGAGGCTGGCCGGCGCCAGGATCTTCTTGGTGATCACCGCGGAAGACGGCAGCGCGATCGCCACGTTCTTGACGCGGCTGCCCAGATTCTTCCAGGCGGTGCGCAGCGTCTCGCCCACCTGGTCGAGGTTGGCGATATTGCCATCCGTGACCGCATCCTTGGGCAAGGGCTCGATGACGTAGCGCTCCACCCGCAGCATGCCCTTGCCCGCGTCGGACAACTCGACCAGCTTGACCGCGGTCGTGCTGATGTCGAGCCCGAGGATGGGCAGCCTGTTGGCTGACAGCCAGTCCAGATTGATATTCAGGTGCAAGTCTTTTCCTTTACGCTTCTGTGAGTTGGCGCTTTTTTTTATTTTTGTTTTTAAATCCTAGCAACAACACACGGTTTTTGACAGTAATTTCCTTGCCGCACCGCAAGAGTTGAACACCTGTGTCCAATTTCCAACACCACTAACGCCTATAATCTGCGAAAACTTTAGGCATCAAACGAAGGAAGCGGATGTTTTCGAAATGGTGGCATTACGCGCTGGCGGCGGTCGTCAGCCTTGGCGTCGTCGGCACCGCGCTCGCCGGCCTGGCGGCCGCGCTGATCTATCCCAACCTGCCGCCGCTCGAGGCGCTCACCGACTACAAGCCCAAGCAGCCCCTGCGCGTGTACACCGCCGACGGCGCGCTGATCGCCGAGTTCGGCGAAGAGCGCCGCGCCTTCATCCCGATCGCGCAGGTGCCGGGCTACATGAAGCAGGCGATCATTGCCGCGGAAGACGAGCGCTTCTACACGCACGGCGGGGTCGACACGCTGGGGATCCTGCGCGCGGCCGGTGCGAACCTGGTGTCGGGCGGCGCCAAGGAAGGCGCGTCGACCATCACCATGCAGGTGGCGCGCAATTTCTTCCTGTCGAACGAGAAGACGTTCACCCGCAAGCTGTCCGAAGCCATGCTGGCGATGAAGATCGAGCACACCCTGTCCAAGGACAAGATTCTCGAGCTCTACATCAACCAGATCTACCTGGGCCAACGCGCCTACGGCTTCGAGGCGGCGGCGCGCACCTATTTCGGCAAGCCGATGAAGGAACTGTCGCTGGCCGAGTTCGCCATGCTGGCGGGGTTGCCGAAGGCGCCCTCGCGCTACAACCCGGTGGTGAATTTTCCACGCGCCAAGATCCGCCAGGAATACGTGCTGGGGCGCATGCGCACGCTGAAGTTCATCGACGAGCCGACCTGGCGCGCCGCAGTCGCCCAGAAGCTGGTGATCCGCCAGGCGCGCCAGCAGACCGATGTCGCCGCGGATTACGCGGCCGAAATGGTGCGCCAGGCCCTGTTCGAAAAATACGGCGAGGCGATCTACAGCTCGGGCTTCAAGGCGGTCACGACGCTCAGGCGCGTCCAGCAGGATGCCGCCAACCGCGCCGTCTGGCAGGGCATTGCCGATTACGACCAGCGCTACGGCTACCGCGGTCCGGAAAAGCAGGTGAGCCTGCCCGCCGACAAGACGGCACGCGCGGCCGCGATTGCCACGGCGCTCGAGGATCTCGTTCCCGTCAGCGACATGCTCCCGGCGGTCGTGCTGAGCGCTGACGCCAAGCTGATTCGCGCGCGGCTCGCCGACGACCAGGACATCGAGATCACCGGCAACTCGCTGAAATGGGTAGCACAGTGGGTTGCAGCCAGGAAGGGCCGCACGCTGCTGCCGGGCGCGGTGGTGCGGGTGCAGGCGGTCGGCGCCAAGCCGCAGTGGCGGCTGGTGCAACTGCCCGAAGTGGAAGCGGCGCTGGTGGCCCTGAACCCGAACGACGGCGCCATCACGGCACTGGTCGGCGGTTTCGATTTCAACCGCAACAAGTTCAACCGCGTCACGCAGGCGTGGCGCCAGCCCGGCTCGAGCTTCAAGCCCTTCATCTATTCGGCGGCGCTGGAGAAGGGCTATACGCCGGCCACCCTCGTCGAGAACGCGCCCATCACGCTGAGCGCGGACGAAGCCGGCGGCACCGCCTGGGAACCGAAGAACTACGACGGCAGCACCAGCGGGCCGGTGCGCATGCGGGTGGCCCTGACCAAGTCGCTCAACCTGGTGTCGGTGCGCATTCTGCAGGGTATCGGCCCCTACTACGCACGCGATTACATCCGCCGCTTCGGCTTCGATCCCACGCGCCACCCGCCCTACCTGACCATGGCGCTGGGCGCCGGCGGCGT
>JACDJA010003509.1_pt1 | contig 10092 bp, 9 predicted proteins | sample 7449241 | NCBI WGS metagenome assembly JACDJA01 (sample SAMN14253289, study PRJNA609438) | sludge metagenome | isolation source: initial anaerobic sludge | collected 2018-12-20 | reverse complement strand
TGGTCGGATCAATTTTTTAAAAACAAAAATCCAATTGTTCTGGAATTGGGTTGCGGGAAAGGGGAATATTCGGTTGAGCTTGCAGAGAGGAATCCGCAAAAAAACTATTTGGGAATTGATATTAAAGGCGCAAGAATCTGGAAAGGCGCCAAATCAGCATTGGAAAAAGAGCTGAGTAATGTTGGATTTCTACGGACAAATATTGAAATTGTCAATCAGTTTTTTGCACCGGATGAGGTGGATGAAATCTGGCTCACTTTTCCCGATCCACAAATGAAAAAAACAAGCAAACGGCTCACTTCCACCTTTTTCCTAAACAGGTATAAGCAGTTTTTGAAGAAAGATGGAATAATTCACCTGAAAACAGACAGTAATTTTCAATATTCATACACCAGTGCTCTGGTTCATCTGAATAAGCTTGAAATTATTGCAGAGACTGATAATCTTTATGAATCGGATATTTTGAATGACACTCTTCGCATCAAAACTTTTTATGAAAAACAGTGGCTAAGTCGCGGAATAACCATTAAATACCTGGCATTTCGCCTAAATGATACTCTGTTGCGCGAGCCGGAGGGAGTTTTTGAAAAAGACGAATATCGCAGTTTTGGGCGCAGTGCAAGGGATGTGAGGATTGAAGAGAATTGAGGGCAGTTGTGAGATTTAAAGGTTTGGAGTTTGAAAAATGGAGAATTTTTTCACTAAAGTTTATGAGGTTGTGAAATTGATTCCGCCCGGACGGGTTACTTCCTATGGAGCAATTGCCAGATACTTAGGCAGTACAGGCTCGGCACGCATGGTGGGCTGGGCGATGAACAGCTCCGGCAGCCACTCCTCTTTTGTGCCGGCACACCGGGTGGTAAACCGCAACGGACTACTAACCGGGAAGCACCACTTCGACACGCCGGATGCCATGAAAGAGCTGCTTGAAAACGAAGGAATTAAAGTGGAAGGAGACCAGATAGTTAATTTTGAAAAGCACTTCTGGGACCCGGTGAAAGAGCTGGGTTTTGAGTAGTTTTCATCTTTTCCCGTACTGATCTTCGTAATATTTCTGATAATCGCCCGACGTTACACTGTTCAGCCATTGCTCATTTGCAAGATACCAGTCAATGGTTTTTTCAATGCCTTCCTCAAACTGTAGAGACGGTTCCCATCCCAGTTCATTCTTTAACTTTGTGGCATCAATTGCGTAGCGTAAATCATGCCCGGCACGGTCTTTCACAAAAGTAATCAGCTTTTCGGATTCACCTTCCGGATGGCCAAGTTTCCGATCCATCACCCGGCATATAACACGAATCAGGTCAATGTTCTTCCATTCGTTGAAACCACCGACGTTATAAGTCTCGCCCGGCTTCCCTCTATGATAAATAATATCAATTGCCGAAACATGGTCTTCAACCCAAAGCCAGTCGCGCACATTTTCACCCTTCCCGTAAACCGGAAGCGGCTTACTGTTTTTTATGTTGTGAATGAACAGCGGAATCAGTTTTTCCGGGAATTGATATGAGCCGTAATTATTTGAGCAATTGGAAATTACAATCGGAAGTCCATATGTGTCGTGATATGCCCTGACAAAATGGTCAGAGCTTGCTTTGGAGGCAGAATAGGGGCTGTGCGGATCATACGGGGTCTTCTCGGTAAATAATCCCTCTTCGCCCAAAGAGCCGTAAACTTCATCGGTGGAAATGTGATAAAATATTTTTCCCGAATAGTCATCTTCCCAGATATGCCGTGCGGCATTGAGCAGGTTAACCGTTCCGGTAACATTGGTGTGCACAAATTCCATGGGACTCAGGATGGAGCGGTCAACATGCGACTCGGCAGCAAGATGAATCACTCCGTCAAAACGGTGCTTTTCAAAGAGTTTCATTAAAAACTCCCCGTCAACAATATCTCCTTTAATAAACCTGTAGTTTGGCTCTTTCTCAACATCTTCCAGATTTGCAAGATTTCCTGCATAGGTCAGTTTATCGAGATTAACGATAGCATATTCAGGATATTTGGTTACAAACCGCCTGACAACGTGTGAGCCAATAAACCCGGCACCGCCGGTGATAAGGATGGTTTTCATTGTTTTGTATCTTGTATTTTAATTTAACTTAACAAAAATTATTGATAGTTCTTTTAAAACTTTTCAGAAAAAGCGGTTTGAAGATTTACTCTATGCCGCGCAGCTTTTTTTCCCATTCCCATGCCGACAAAAGGGTTTCGTCCAGATTTTTTTTGGTTTTCCACCTCAACTCGCTGTTGGCTAAGCTGGTGTCGGCCCATATTTTTTCAATGTCGCCGGCACGGCGCCCTGTAATTTTGTAATTTAATTTTACACCGGTTACTTTTTCAAAAGTGTTGATCAATTCCAGTACTGAAACTCCTCTCCCCGTTCCCAGATTGAAAACTTCATAATTCTGTTTATTCTTTTCGCGAAGCAATCGCTCAACAGCTACGACATGAGCTTTAGAGAGATCCACAACATTGATGTAATCGCGAATTGCCGACCCGTCAGGTGTGTTGTAGTCATCGCCAAACACTTTCAACTCTTCCCTGATTCCGGCGGCAGTCTGCGTAACAAATGGAACCAGGTTTTGCGGAACGCCAAGCGGCAACTCTCCGATGAGCGCCGACGGATGTGCTCCGATAGGATTAAAATATCGAAGTGCAATTCCCCTGAGCTCCGGATTGGCAGCAACGCTATCCCTGAGAATATCTTCATTCACCCGTTTGGTATTCCCATAGGGCGATTCAGCATCTTTTAGCGGGGTGTCTTCCGTAACAGGCAATCTGTCGGGCTGACCGTAAACCGTGCAGGATGAGGAAAAGACCATATTCGGGACGCCGTATTTAATCTGACAATCCAGTAGATTTATCATGGAAACCAGATTGTTCCTGTAATAGAGCAGCGGTTTTTCCACCGATTCATTCACTGCTTTGGATGCAGCAAAATGAATAATCGCCTTAATGCCCTGATTTCGCCGGAAAAAATCATCTGTTTTACTCCCGTCTGCCAGATCAAACTTCTCAAATTCAGGCTTAATTCCTGTTATCTTTTCAATATTGCCAAGCACTTCAATTGAAGAATTGGAAAGATTATCCACCACAATCACTTCAAAGCCGGACTCCTGAAGCTCAACAACTGTGTGTGAGCCAATGTAGCCCGTACCGCCTGTCACTAATATTTTCTCTCTCATTATTTCAGTATTTCCCGTAAAATTAAAAATAAAAAAGAGAGATAGCAGAACCTTTTGCACTATCCCTTCATTTTTGATGAAACTAATGCTTTGTCTCAACAGATGTTTTGCTAATTTTACAGTTATAAAACGTCATATATGAATATTGGAATATCCATCCGTCAGCTTTTGCCGGAGAACGAAACGGTTATTTTTCCCGGCATAGGGGCTTTTTTTCTGCAATACAGCCCTGCGGAAATTGATAACGAAGCAGATGTAATATTTCCGCCGTCGGGGAGAATTAAGTTTAATTCAAAAATTAAAAATGATGACGGATTGCTTGCCGGGCACATTGCAGAAACCGAAAATATTTCGATACGGGATGCAAATTTGAAAATCAAGGAAGCAGGAGATGAAATTCTCTATCAGCTTGACAAGGGTAACAAAACAGAAATAGAAAATCTGGGTATCTTTTTTCACGATGAAAACCACGAAATTCAATTTGAGCCATTTCCGGGTGAAAATCTGTTTGCTGAAACCTACGGACTTGTGGAAATTTCATTAAAAGAGGAGGATAAAGTTTCCGAAGAAATTGCAGAAAATGCTGAATTTACTATTCCGCCCGAAGAATCATCTGCTGATATTATTGAAAAAGAACCCGATGCAGAAGATGATTTTCCTGAGATAAAAGCTGCACCGCCTGTTCAGGAGCCACCGGGAACTTCACCTCAAAAGAGACGGGGATGGTTGTGGCTGCTGCTGCTGATTTTTCTTCTTTTGGTTGCTGCAACTCTGTTTTTTGTTCTGAAAAAGGAAAAGAAAGAGATCCCAGCACAAAAACCTCTGACCACTTTTTTGCCTGATGCCGAAAAAGTTCCTGCCGAAGAGCAAAAAGATTCGCTTGTTGCAGATTCACTGCTTATTGAAGCGGATGTTTCGGTGGCTGACAGCATAAAAATTGATGAACCGGATATTGCCGGTTTTTCCGGATTCGCAACCCCCGACACATCAGTGTATTACCTGATTGGGGGAAGTTTCAGCAGGCTAAAAAATGCAGAAGAGTATTTTCAGGAGATGAAAAGCAAGGGATACAGCCCGCTTCACTTAGGCAAACAGGGCAGTTTTTATCTTGTTTCAATAAAAGTGTTTAAAAACAAAGCGGAAGCATTTCGCGAGCAATACGATTTTTTAGACAGATTGCCCGATTCGGGAGTGTGGGTTTTCAAACCCGAAAAGATGGAAGAATAAATTAATTCAGATATTATGAACTCATCCAGAAGAAAATTCATTAGAAATTCAGCATTTGCCGCCACAGCCATTGGTGCGGCTACGGTTATTCCGGCAAAAGTATGGTCTGCAGATTTTGCACCCTCAGACAAAATAAACGTTGCCCTGATTGGTTGCCGCAATATGGGTTTCGGAATTCTGTCCAATCATCTCAACACCGGACTGGTGAATTGCGTGGCGCTTTGCGATGTGGACAGTAATGTGCTGGAAGAAAAGGCACAAACCGTTAAAAAGAATTACGGACAGCAGCCCCAATTGTATGGGGATTACAGGAAAGTGCTTGAGCGCAGGGATGTTGATGCGGTGATTATAGGAACTCCCGACCATTGGCATTGCCTGATTATGGTGGATGCGTGCAGTGCCGGAAAAGATGTATATGTGGAAAAACCTATGGCAAACACCATTGGCGAATGCAACATTATGGTCAGGGCTGCACGTCGATATGGCCGGATTGTTCAGGTGGGTCAGCAGCAAAGGAACAACAAGGTGTTTCTTGACTCGATGAAACTTATCAAATCCGGGCGGATCGGTACATTACGGAAAGTGAATATCTGGGCGAATTTTAATTACGGGATTGGAACTGTTCCGGTTGATGATTCACCGGTTCCCGAAGGCGTGGATTATGATTTCTGGCTCGGTCCTGCACCCAAACGACCATTCAACAGAGCCCGTTTTCACGGGACTTGGCGTCACTACTGGGACTACGGCGGCGGACTGATGTCAGACTGGGGCGTACATTTAATCGATATGGGATTGTGGGCAAAAGATTTAACCCTGGGCCCCAGAAGGGTAATCACTTATGCGGCAAATTTGTCGAAACAGGTGATGGCGCGCGATTCATTTGATACAATGAACGTTATCTACCCGAAAGATGATTTTGTCATTCATTACGATTTAACCGCAGGAATTGAGCAGGGGCCCTTTGATTCACCCTATGGCATCCAGTTCATCGGTGAAAAGGGAACTTTGATTACCGACCGCCATAAATATCATCTCTATCCTGAATGGGACGGACAAAAAAAAGCGCCAAAAACAGAAGAAGTTCATTTTGATAAAGGAAAAGAATCACACCGCGAGCATGTGGATAATTTCCTGGAGTGCATAAAAACACGGCAAACACCGGCATGTCCGCCTGAAATTGGCAGAGCTGCGGCAGTGCATGTGCACATTGCAAACATTGCCGCGCGAGTGGGAGAAAATGTGCTTGAATGGAGTGATTCTGCAAACCGGTTTACAAACAGCGAAAAGGCAAATGAGCTGATTACACCGGAATACCGGAAACCCTGGAAATTGCCTGAGGTGTAAGTCATCAGTCAAATTCAACTAAAAATGGATACAAATTTTTTTTGCTTCTTATGAACAGTAATTTGCAGAATGAAAATTTTAAATTTCTTTTTTCAGAAATTAAACAACTCATTGATGAAACGCGACAAAACATTGCAGTTTCAGTCAACTCAACCACAACAATATTGTACTGGAATATTGGTGAACGCATTCATCGTGAAGTTTTAGGCAAAAAACGGGCAGAATATGGAAAAGAAGTTATTAAAACACTTTCACAGGAACTAACGCAGGAATTTGGTAAAGGGTGGAGTGAACAGCAGCTACGTCATTGTTTGCGAATCGCTGAAACATTTCCGGATATTAAAATTCTCTACGCAGTGAGTAGAGAATTAAGCTGGACACATTTACGAACAATTATGTATTTGGAAAATGAACTTAAACGTGATTTTTATATTCAAATGACCAGGCTGGAAAATTGGAGCACCCGTGCTCTAAACGATAAAATTGATTCAATGCTTTTTGAACGAACGGCAATTTCAAAAAAACCAGATGAATTGATAAAACAAGAACTTCAAATGTTAAAGGAAAATAAAAGGTTAAGTCCTGATCTTGTTTTCCGGGATCCCTATTTTTTAAATTTTCTTGGCCTGGAAGAAAATTTCAGCGAAAAGACCTTGGAAGACGCGATACTTCGAGAACTTGAAAAATTCATTCTTGAGTTGGGACAAGGCTTTACATTTGTTGAACGTCAGAAAAAAATGTTAATCGATGGAGACAGTTTTAAACTTGATTTGCTGTTTTATCACAGAAAGCTGAAACGTTTGGTAGCAATAGATTTAAAATTAGACCGATTTAAAGCCAAATATAAGGGTCAGATGGAGTTATACCTTCGTTACCTCGAGAAATATGAAACAGAAAAGGAAGAAGAAACTCCAATAGGACTAATACTTTGTGCTGAAGGTTCAAAAGAGCAAATTGAACTATTAAAACTTGAAAATTCTGAAATCAGAGTCGCAGAATATTTGGTAGAATTACCTCCAAAAGAATTGTTAAAAAAGAAATTACATAAGGTTATCAAACAGGAAAAAGCCAAATTAAAATTGAAATCATGAATACAAGAAGAAAATTTATAAAAACAAGTGTGGTGGCAACTGCCGGATTATTTTGCACTAATCCGCTGCTGGCCAGTGCTGCCAAAGGAAAAAGCAAACTCAAAAAATTTGGCTTTATCTCAGGAATTGTCGGCGAAGCCATGAAAGCCGACTGGAAAGGCACGCTGAAAAAAGCAGTGGAGTTTGGTTTTTCGGAACTGGAAGGAGGAACTAATTTTGCCTCCTCACCGCAGGAATTTGTTAGTTTTTGTAAAGAAATCGGCATTAAACCCATTGCCGGGAGTATCAGCTTTCGTTCGTCCAATGAGGAACTTAAATTTAGTTTCGACAAAATAAAAGCCCATGGTCAGGAATATGTGCTGGATTACTGGCCATGGTATGGCAATGTTCCGTTCAGTTTGGAAGATTGCAAAAAATCGGCTGCACGGTTAAATGAAGTGGGAGCGCTGGCTAAAAATCACGGATTGAGATTTTTATGGCATAACCACGACAATGAATTCCGCGAGATGGAAGAGGGATTGCCGTTTGATTACCTGATGGAAAACACCGACCCGAAATTGGTTAACTGCGAAATGGACATCTACTGGGTGAAAAAAGGCGGCGCCGACCCTTTGGAAGTGCTGAAAAAATACTCCGGAAGAATTCCTGTTTTGCACGTGAAAGATATGGCGCCCGATGGTGATTTTATTTGTCCGGGAAGAGGAATTATCGATTTTGGCCCGATTTTCCGCGAAGCAAAAAAACAGGGCATCGAACATTATATTGTGGAACGCGACAATGAACCTGACGGAATAGGTTGTTTGCAGTCGAGTGCCGAATTTTTGAAAAATTTACGATTTTAAAATCATAGTACCATGTTAGATTTAGGATTTGTAAGCGCCATATTGGCCGAAAAAAGTTTTGACGAGGTGATAGAATTTGCCTCCAAAAACCAGTTCAAGTGTGTTGAAATGATGTGCTGGCCTGTGGGCAAAGCCGAACGCCGGTATGCCGGGGTAACCCACATCAATGTTGATGAAACAGATGATGAAGATGTGGCCCGGATTCGGAAAATTCTCGCGTTGAACAACGTGTACATTTCAGGGCTGGGATATTATCCCAACCCGTTGGACCCTGACGAAAAACAGGCCGAAGTTTACATCGAACACATAAAAAAAGTGATCCATACGGCTGCCCAGCTCGGCATTGGAGTAGTGAACACCTTTATTGGCCGCGATCCGGCAAAAAGTGTGGAAGAAAACCTGAAAAAATTCAAGGAAGTTTGGCCGGGCATTATTAAAGTAGCTGAGGAAAACAACGTGAAAATCGGCATTGAAAACTGCCCCATGCTGTTTACCCGCGACGAGTGGCCCGGCGGTAAAAACCTGGCAACCACTCCGGCAATCTGGAGAAAATTGTTTGAAATTATTCCAAGTGAAGCATTCGGATTGAATTACGATCCGTCGCATCTGGTGTGGATGCAGATGGACGAGGTGAAACCCATTTACGATTTCAAAGACAAACTCTTCCATGTTCATGCGAAAGACGTAAAAGTTTATCCTGAAAAACTGAACGAAGTGGGCATTATGGCATATCCGCTCGACTACCACTCCCCAAAAATTCCGGGATTAGGCGATGTGGACTGGCGCGGTTTTTTCTCGGCGCTAACTTCGGTAAAATACCGCGGTCCGGTGTGCATCGAGGTAGAAGACAAAGCGTATGAAGATTCTCCGGAAGATATTGAAGCTGCAATTTTAACCAGTCGGAATTACCTGAAACAGTTTTTGGCGTAGGCAGCGTAAGTTTTATTTGTGAATCTGTGGCAATTTTAAATAATAAATATAAGCCACTGATTCACAGATTAAATCTATCATTGATTTTCAGCGCTAACCAAAAATTTTTCTGAATACTTCCTCCACGCGCGAAACTTTTTCCAGTTCAATGGAAAATTTGGAGCCGTCGAAACCTTTGTTCAGCTTAGGGATGAATATTTTTTTGAACCCCAGTTTGGCTGCCTCGGCAATTCGCTGTTCAATCCGGTTCACTGCTCTGATTTCTCCGGTTAGCCCCACTTCGCCGGTGAAGCAGTATTTGTGGTCGATGGCAATGTCAATATTTGAGGAGAGGATGGAGCAGATAACTGCCATGTCGGTAGCCGGGTCGTTGATGCGTAATCCGCCGGCAATGTTCAGGAAAACATCTTTGGCAAGCAGCTTGAATCCTGCCCGTTTTTCAAGCACTGCCAGCAGCATATTCAGCCGGCGCAGGTCGAAACCTGTGGAAGAGCGTTGTGGCGTGCCGTAGGCTGCCGAGCTCACCAGCGCCTGAATTTCAATCAGAAACGGACGAATTCCTTCAATGGTTGCCGCAACTGCTGTCCCGCTGATATCGTTGTTGGTTTTGGATATCAGTTGCTCGGAAGGATTAAGCACTTCGCGCAGTCCGTTGCCGCGCATTTCAAAAATTCCCAATTCGTTGGTTGAGCCAAAACGGTTTTTGCTGGTGCGCAAAATACGGTAGAGGTAATTGGTGTCTCCCTCAAACTGAAGCACCGAATCCACGATGTGCTCCAGCACCTTCGGTCCGGCAAGGTTCCCTTCTTTGTTGATGTGTCCAATCAGAATGGCTGCCGTATGGTTTTGTTTTGCAAATTTGAGAATCGCTGAGGTGCACTCGCGCACCTGGGTCACCGAGCCGGGTGAAGATTCTACTGTTTCAGTTGCAAGTGTTTGTATAGAGTCAATAATCAGCAGATGAGGCAGGATTTGGGCAGTATGTGCCAATACATTTTCCAGAGAAGTTTCGCTGAGAAACAGGCAGGTGTCACTTTCCAGCCCCAGCCTTCCGGCGCGGAGCTTTATCTGCTGCAAACTCTCTTCTCCCGAAACATACAGTACTTTTCTCGATTTCATCCCCAGTGCCATTTGCAAAACCAATGTCGATTTGCCGATCCCCGGCTCACCGCCTAACAGCACAATGGAACCCGGTACAATTCCGCCACCCAGTACTCTGTCAAATTCGGTAATCCCGACGGTGATGCGCTTCATTTGCTCGGCTGAAATGTCTTCAAGAGTAATTGGCTGATTGGCTGACAGATGTGTAGATATTGCTGAAGCAGATCTCTTTTTCTCAACGATCTCTTCCACAAAAGTGTTCCAGCCGCCACACGACGGGCATTTACCCATCCATTTGGGCGATTGAATTCCACAATTCTGACAGATAAAAACGGTTTTTTTTGACATTACTCAAGCCGTTTGATTCTT
>JACDJA010003508.1_pt1 | contig 10096 bp, 3 predicted proteins | sample 7449241 | NCBI WGS metagenome assembly JACDJA01 (sample SAMN14253289, study PRJNA609438) | sludge metagenome | isolation source: initial anaerobic sludge | collected 2018-12-20 | reverse complement strand
GAAACGAAGGATTGGATAGAGGCTTCCCGCATCCTTGAAAGTTATAATGTAAGGTATGTGTACATTGGCAACCTTGAACGGACAACGTATCAGGTCGCGCTGGAAAAATTCGATCAAATGTTGAGTGTCGTCTACCGGAACGGTGAGGTAACGATCTATGAGGTTCCGGGAGTAGAGGTGACAAACCAGAAATGAGTCTAAATTCTTCCGGCAAACCACGTTTCACAACCGTAACAATTCTCTATGCCGTTATTATCCTGATCGGGGTAGGGTTGCGATTCGCTTTGTTGGGCGACCAACCGCTCAACGATGCTGAAGCGAGCCTCGCCTTGCAGGCGATGGCGTCTAGTCGTGGAGAGACGACCGCGCTGGCAGGGGAACCCGGTTATTTGTCCTTAACCACAGCGTTATTCTTCATTTTTGGCCCCTCGGATTTTTGGGCGCGTTTCTGGCCGGCGATTCTTGGCGCTGGCGCAATTCTGCTGCCTTTGCTGTACCGCGCCCGTTTAGGGAAAAATGTATCGCTTCTTCTGGCGGGGTTTATCGCGCTGGATCCGGTTCTCATTGGCGTCTCAAGGACCGCGGATGGCAGCTCTTTGGGATTGGTTGGTCTGTTGGCGGGTATTGGCTTTTTGATGATGAAAAGAATTATCCCGGCGGGAGTTTGCTTGGGATTGGCTTTTTCGGGTGGACAGGGTATCTGGTTCGGGCTCTTGCTGCTGCTGGGTGTGATGGGGTTCAATCGCATCTTTCCGGGTGCTCGATCTGAAGAGGGTCCAATGGGGGCGCTAAACCGGAAGGACGCGGCAATAGTGGCCGCAATAGCCGTGTTAACGCTGGTGCTCACGAGCACGCTATTCCTGATGACTCCCGGCGGCATGAGCGCGATCGGATCAAGCCTGGCGCAGTTTTTCACCTCATTGAAAGGGATCAGCGGTGTTGTATTTTTGCCCTGGCTGATTATGGAATTTCCTTTCATCACTCTCGCGCTTTGGGGGATGATTGATGGGCTGATGAAAAAAGACGCAACTGTCAGGCTGCTCGCTTCCTGGTGGGGGCTCGGTATGGTTATATCAATTATTACCAATGGTGATGGGGTAAACCACTTTTTCTGGGTTTCAATTCCCGTTTTGACTTTGGCTGCTTTTAAAACTGCAGAATTGATCAGCCAGAGGTCTATCGAAAACAAACCGGTATTTTTTGCCGAATCACTCCTTGTCGTTGCATTGTTCATTTTCTCTTTCTTGAACCTGCTGGCGCTGGTAAATAACGTCAGCCTGGGTACCGAAGAGACCCGCAATCGCATCATTGGCGCGCTGCTGCCGATCATTCTTCTGGTCATCCTGACTGTGCTATTGACGTGGGGCTGGTCTGCCACTTCGACGCGCAAAGGGTTCATCGCAGGCGTGCTTGTGCTCCTTTCATTGGGACTCATCTCAAACACGTGGAAAGCTGCCCACCTGGGCAGTGCGCCTGAGCAGGAGCTGGCAAATGGGTGGTCTTACCCCGTTGGCAGAGAAAATTTGATCAATACGATTTCCGACATATCCCGCTGGAACACTGGATACGCGGACCGAATTGATGTTTTACTAATCGGCTCAGATCAGCCATCGCTTATATGGACGTTAAGGGATTTTGCGGACCTGAGAATGGAAACCGGTTATAATCCCAGCCAATTGGCATCTTTAGTGATAACCGGGGTAGAGCAGTCAATCGAATCCAGCAGTTCTTATCGCGGTCAAAAAATCTTGTGGTCAGTTGAACCTGATACGCCCGCGATGAGATCAAACGACTGGATGAAGTGGGTATTTTTCAGGCAGGCGCCCGTAGAAAAAACAGAACTGGTCCTCTGGGCGCGTAACGATCTCTTTGCGGGAACATCATCACCTTAATATTTGGAGCACTCTATTGACCGAACAACATAAACCCCTCGTAATCGCAATCGATGGACCTGCTGCTTCAGGTAAATCCACGCTGGCGGAGTTGCTGGCTAAAAGGCTGGGCTTTTTTTACTTTGATACCGGGGTGATGTACCGGGCGGCTACGTTGGCTGCATTGAGGGATTTGATGGGTGTGGAAAATGAGGAAGCAGTAACTCGACTGACAGAAAGAACGTGTATCGATGTTCAACCAGCCAGCCGCGATGATGGCAGGGTAATGGACGTCCTGTTGAATGGTGAGGATGTTACCTGGCAAATCCGTTCGACCGAGGTCGAGCAGCACGTCTCAAAGGTTTCTGCGTACGCGGGAGTTCGACAGGCGTTAACCGAGCAGCAAAGACAGATCGGTCTGCGCGGTAATATGGTGATGGCCGGGCGGGATATTGGAACGGTCGTTTTTCCTGATGCCAGAATCAAGATTTACCTAGATGCCAGTGCAGAGGAAAGAGCGCACCGGAGGTACTGCGAGCTGGTTGCCCGGGGGGTGGATCAGTCTTACGAACGGATTCTATCGTCTATCATCAGGCGGGATCTCATTGATTCAACCAGAAAACACGCACCGCTGAAAGCAGCTGCTGACGCTTTGATCATCAATACAGATTGCAAGACGGTCGAACAAGTGCTTGAAGAAAGCCTGGCATTCATTCATCAACAACTGCAAAATCAGGGATAATAAACTTAAATTATCTAATTAGTGCGTTGTTTTTCTACCTGCAAAGAGGAGACGAACATGTGCGATACGATTGTAGCCCTGGGGAATTCCACCGCAGAAGGCAGCGGGATTTTTGGTAAATAACTCTGACCGGGAACCTAATGAAGCCCACGAAGTGGTGATTATCCCGGCAGGGCGACATGAAAATACGACACCGCTGCCCTCTACTGGCGGCATGATGGTGTTGGAAAAAGCGGAAGAAATGAAGCGTTAACCATTGTAATCGGGGCAGTTCCTTTCTGCGGAAATGTTCCGGGAAGCGGATAAGATTGAGGCTGATTGGCTGCGATATGTTGAAAATTCAAAACCTGTAACACGCCGCCCCTGGTTTTACAGAATCGCGTGGGATAAACTTGATAGGGAAGTAAAAATGCTATAAAGTTAAGGTAAATGGATTTGATTAAGATCAGCCTTTTCGATTCAATGCCGTATTTTGATACACCCTACCAGTTGATTGGTTGGATGGGGTGGTTCATTATGGCGGCGTTAATCTTATGGGTTGTGCGTCAAAACCTCGATTCGCAAAAAGGGAAATCATTCTGGCTGACATTTACACTCCTGGGTATCGCAACAATTCTATCCGCGGGTTTCATTGGAGTTGATCTACCCATAAAGACGGTTGTTCCGTTACCGAACGTGCCCAGCGATAACACCATTCCAACTGTCATGATATTTGCCATGCTGCCCGTCCTGCTGGCTGGTGGTTTATTGGGGGTTTGGCCGGCTGCGGTGTTGGGTTTCATTAGCGGAATCGTCAGCGCGCTTTGGAACACCCATTCGGTTTTCACCCCTTTAGAGATAACGGCATTTTCGGTTCTCTTGGCGCTGGCTTTACGGCAGGATTACCGGACATCTGTTTTCACTTTTATCAGGCGTCCAATCGGCGCAGTAATAGCGGTGATCGTGCTCTCTGTGCCGGTTTACCTGATCAGCTCTTTCTTCGGCACCAATGGTTCTTTGGCCGCCAAATTGGATTACTCATTTACCCGTTCCTGGCTGCTGGTATTGGTCAACGGGCTGCAATTATTATTTGCCGGCGTGATTTGTGAGTTGATGCGAGTGACCCGTTGGAATCAATGGGCGTCGCCGGAGTACTTGCATCCTTCACCTGTTGAAAAGGGATTACAGAACCGGATTCTTTTCACGACAGTGCCGATCGTCCTGGTTTTGTTGATGACGCTGGTCGTCGCTGACTGGGTTGTGGCGGGGCGCGCTGCGCGTGATATTTTAACGGATCAGCTCGAAAATTCCTCGCAGATCGCGGTGAAAAATATCCCTGCGGTCATCGAAACCGGGCAAAGCATGGTTACTGCCATGGTTGAGCTTGACCTTCCATTGGATGATGAGGAAAAACTGGTGAAGATCCTGCGCGCAAAGGTGCGCGAGATCCCGTTCTTTAACCAGGTATACCTTTTTGATCTAACCGGTGCGCCGATAACCGGTTATCCGTCAACTAAATTCGATGAGTTTCGTCTGACATCAGAGGAAGAAAACGGCATCCAATTGGCTCTAAACGGAGTGCAATCTCAGTACTACGTTATTCCGCCCAATCCGGGAGGTGAATCAGCCCTGATCTCATTCATCGCGTCAATCCCGGATGATTACGGACTGGCAAAAGGGGTGATCATCGCGCGGACCGATCTTTTGATCAATCTTTTCTCACAACCCACATTACTGGCGTTGCAGCATATCACCGGATCGGGTGGACACGGGGCGATTCTGGATTACGCAAATCAGATCATGTACCACACCAATCCCAACCTGGTCATGAGTGAATACAACGGGCTGATCCCCGAACAGACAGGCTATTTTGATGAATCGGGCGCGAGGGGTACCCGGTACATGAGTTACGCAGCAGTAGACGAAGAAATCGGCTGGAAGGTGATCTTATCCATGCCGGCGAGTTATTCACAGGAACTCGCGTTGCGTATAGCTGTTCCATTGCTTGCAATTTCAATTGCTGTTTCGGTGCTGGCGTTTCTTTTGCTGCGCTTATTGATGCGGACGTTGACCAAATCGCTGATCCACCTGGCAAATAGGGCGGATGAAATCTCAAGAGGGGATCTTGAGAGTAGGATCGAGATTAAGGGAGTCGATGAAATTGGCAGACTGGGCACTGCGTTTGAGCGCATGCGGATCAGTCTGAAATCCAGGCTCGATGAACTGGATACCCTGTTAAAAGTTTCACAGGGCATTGCAGCGAGTCTTAATCTTGAGACTTCATCTGAATACCTGTTGAAGGCGTTGCTCGCGTACGGGGCGGATGCAGCCAGCCTGGTGATCAGCAGGCGGCATGGTGTCGATGAGCGCGAATTTCAATCTTACCGTGTTGGAGAAAGCAGCGATGTGTATTCCTACCTCGACGCTCTGCTGAATGAAGCAGTATTAGAGGAACCGACACTCGTTATTCCCTCCAAAGCCAGGATTCGGCGCATGGATATTCAAAAGGGAGTGGAAATCCCCTCGGCTTTGGCTGCAGTTCAACTGAAATCAGACGACAATGACTCAGCCTACATCTGGGTGGCTTACTCTGAGCCGCATCGTTTTACGGATGGGGAAGTGCGCTTTTTGAATACGCTTGCCGGGCAGGCGGTTCTTGCTGTATCGAATGCCTCACTCTATCTCTCGGCTGAAGTGGGTAAAAAGAGGCTCGAGTCCGTGCTGGCATCTACTCCTGAACCGGTGCTGGTTGCCGACGAGGATGGGAATCTGCTAGTGGTCAATCAGGCGGCGGAACAATTGTATGAATTATTGAGCCTGGAAAAAGAGAGCGACACCGCGCGTGGAGAGATCATTTCAAAAACGCTCAAAAGTTTTCTAATGAACACATCACAGACTGAAAGCATTGTTGAAGAAATTACCCTGGAAGATAGCAAGACCTATCTTGTCTCGGTTTCACCGGTGGCGGTTGAGGCTCAGCATGTGGGCAGGGTTTGTGTTTTGAGCGATGTTACGGAATATAAGCAGCTTGAAAAGATGAAAAACGAGTATGTTTCCACGGTCAGCCACGACTTAAAAGGTCCTTTAGGACTTATTCGCGGCTATACCTCTATGCTGCCAATGGTTGGCGACATGAACGATCAGCAGAGGGAATACACCAACAAGATCATTGAGACGATCGACGACATCACCCGGATGGCGGATGAGCTGCTCGATATGCGCCGTATCGACTCAAGATCGCTCATTGATGTGCAGAAAGTATCTCCTTCAGAAATCCTCAACAGCGTAGTTGAGGAAATGCAGCCACAGATCATGAATCGCAAGATCCAGATAATGCCGGAACTTACCCTTTCACAGGATGTGATTGTTGAAGCAGACCGCGTATTACTACATCGCGCACTATTCAATTTGCTTGATAATGCGGTAAAATTCTCCCCACTTGGCGGGCAGGTGAATCTCAGCCTGCAGGTAAATGACAAAAGTGCCATCTTTGTAATAAAGGATCACGGTCCCGGTATTGCACCGCTTGATTTACCCAACGTGTTTGACCGGGTAAAACGAACCATCAACAAGGATGGATCCGTCCAACGTGACTCAGGGCTGGGATTGTCAATCGTGAAATCGATAGCAGAACGACACCAGGGAAGAGTTTGGGCAGAAAGCCAGCTGGGGAAAGGCTGCACATTCTTCCTGGAAATTCCGATTCGATATGCGGGGAAAAACTAAATATCTATTCAGTTTGCCATTAATTTGTGGTAAAATACTTGTTTGCATGTAAAATGGACGGATTGCTGCAATTTTGCCTTCCAATCCGGGGTGTTAGCAGAAATCCGTTTTAACCGCTGTTGGTTTATCTATTCAGGAGGCATTAGTGGAAACAAAAAGTTTAGTCGCGCTCCGGATCAATCTCGCATCCCCCGAAACAATTCGAAGCTGGTCATATGGTGAAGTTCTCAAGCCTGAAACCATTAACTATCGCCGATTACGACCGGAAAAGGACGGTTTATTCTGCGAGGCAATTTTTGGTCCTTCGCGTGATTATCAGTGTTACTGTGGAAAATATAAAAACCCCCGTTACAAAGGCATCGTTTGTGATAAATGCGGCGTAGAAGTTACCCGTTCGTCAGTACGTCGCGAAAGAATGGGGCATATCGATCTGGCGACTCCCGTCGCTCACATCTGGTACACGCGCCGCATCCCATCCTACCTGGGACTTTTACTGGATATTTCGCGCCGCAACCTGGACCGCGTGTTGTATTTTGCGCAATACATCGTTACATTTGTTGACGATGAGGCCCGTCAGAAAGCGCTGCGCCGGCTCGAGGATGAAATACATGATTCAGAACTGGAACAGGCGAATCGAATCAATGCCCAGATCCTCGAGGTAAAGAAAAGCCGCGACAAAACCATTGCCGACCTGCAGGCGCGATTGAAAGAGATTGACGCGAGGTCGGAAGAACAAATCACCTCCAAACTCGAGCCTGTCATCCAGGAAGGTCAGTCTCTTGAACGAATGCTGACCGATCAGATGGGCAAACCGGCAAAAAAGAAGGTCCTGTTTGAGTCTGCCAGTGTTCTGATCGCCGAGAAAGGTGATACGATCACCACTCAGCTCATTTCCAACGTTCAAAAAGTGGTAAAAGAACGGCTGGATGAAATTGAAGAAGAGGAAAAAAGCATACTTCAACGCGATCGCGAAGCGTTAAAGATGTCCATCGATAAAATCAAAGCGGAAGCCCAGATCACGATGGATGAGCTGCGCAACCAATTGGAGGATCAGGCGAGCGAGTCTCAGGATCATTCCGGGCAACTGCGGGATGAACTGGAGGAGCTGCGCCCATTCACGTTCTTGACAGAAAACCGCTACCGTGAACTGAAATCGCGCTGGGGCCAGGTATTTAGAGCAGATATGGGGGCAGAAGCCTTCTACGATATTTTGCGCCGTCTGGACCTCGATAAACTTGCTGAAGATTTGTGGACGGAAGTCCGCACAACCAAGAGTAAGCAAAAACGGAAAAAAGCGACCACCCGTTTGAAAGTAGTGGAAGACTTCCGCCGTTCTGGCAACAGACCTGAGTGGATGATACTTACCGTGCTTCCGGTTATACCGCCTGATCTGCGTCCCATGGTCCCACTGGATGGCGGTCGATTTGCCACCTCGGACATGAACGATCTATACCGCCGGGTGATCAACCGTAATAACCGCTTAAAAAGATTGCTTGAGCTGGGCGCGCCGGATGTTATCGTGCGTAACGAAAAACGTATGCTCCAGGAGGCAGTTGACAGCCTCATCGACAACTCGCAGCGTGGCAAGGCGTTATCACGCCGTGGACGACGCGAGCTGAAGTCACTGAGCGATATGTTGAAAGGTAAAAAGGGACGCTTCCGCCGCAACCTGCTGGGCAAGCGTGTTGATTATTCCGGTCGTTCGGTGATCGTTGTTGGACCCAAACTAAAACTATACCAATGCGGTCTACCCAAATCAATGGCGCTTGAGCTTTTCAGACCTTTTGTTGTTTCCAGGCTGGTTTCAAAGAGCTTCGCGGCTAACGTGAAATCCGCCCGCCGGCTGATCGAACGCAACAGGCCAGAAGTTTATGAAGTGCTGGAAGAAGTCATCAAGGAAAGACCCGTTTTGCTCAACCGAGCGCCGACACTTCACCGTCTTGGCATTCAGGCGTTCGAGCCCATTCTGATCGAAGGCAGCGCAATTCAACTGCATCCACTTGTGACCACCGCTTTCAACGCTGACTTTGACGGTGACCAAATGGCTGTGCACGTTCCATTATCCGAAAAAGCAGTTAAAGAAGCGCGTGACCTGATGCTTTCTTCGCGCAATCTACTGAAACCCGCCGATGGTGAGCCGATCATCAGCCCTGCCAAGGATATGGTTCTGGGCATCTATTATTTGATGCTCATGGACAATCGGCCGCACAAGGGCGATGGACGGATTTTCGGCGATATGGATGAGGTTGAACTCGCTTACGGTCTTGAACAGGTTCAAATTCACACCAAGATCAAGATCAGAATGGCCACCTATTTTGACGATAATAATCTTCGTCTCGCAAAACCGGAAACCCGTATGATCGATACGACTGTCGGTCGTGTCCTCTTCAATCGCATTTTGCCTCCCCAGGTTCAATTCATCAACACGGTGCTGGAAAAAACCGCTGTGAAGGACCTGATCGCTGATGTGTACGATCTTTGTGGCGAAGATACAACCACGAAGGTCGCGGACGCGGTAAAGGATATTGGTTTTGAGTATGCAATGAGATCAGGAACCACGATCGCGGTAGCGGATATTACCATTCCGCCGGAAAAATACGAGATCATCGATAAATCTCAAAAAGAGGTCGACAAGATCAATAAAGATTACCGCCGCGGTTTGCTCAAAGAAGATGAGCGCGACAAATTGACAATTGATGTTTGGAAAGAAACCACGGAAGAGGTTGGAAAAGCCGTGCGCGCTGCGATGGATCCCCACGGGAACCTGTCGACAATGGCATCTTCCGGCGCGACCAAAGGTGGTTTTGGCCCGATCTCTCAGCTCGCGGGAATGCGCGGTTTGATGGCCGACCCGGCCGGGCGCATTATCCGTCTGCCAATCCAATCCAACTTCCGTGAAGGACTCACCGCGCTGGAATATTTCATCTCAACACACGGTGCGCGTAAAGGGTTAGCCGATACCGCCCTTCGTACTGCGGATGCCGGCTATTTGACACGTCGTCTTGTGGATATTGCACAGGACATTATCATCAACGAAGAGGACTGCGGTACCGAAGCAGGTATTTGGATGCGTCAGGCTGACGACGTCGCCGGACAAAAGATGAAGGAACGGCTTTATGGTCGCACCCTGGCGGCTCGCGTCGTTGATCCTAACACGGGCGAGGTGATCGCGGAACGAAATGAGATTCTTGATCATGATTTGATCCGCAAGGTTCTAAACACCGGGATCGAGGACGTTTTTGTCCGCTCTCCGCTGACATGCGAGCTTGTGCATGGTATCTGCGCCCGCTGTTATGGCATGGATCTTGGACGCGGCAGCCTGGTATCGCTGGGCTCAGCGGTCGGAACGGTTGCTGCACAATCCATTGGTGAACCCGGCACCCAGCTCACCCTGAGGACATTCCACCTAGGTGGCGTAGCCACTGGCGGTGATATCACCACCGGTCTACCCCGCGTGGAGGAGTTGTTCGAAGCCAGGCGAATGCCTAAAGGTGAGGCGGTTATTACTGCCATTTCCGGTACTGCCAGCGTGCTCCTGACAGACCGTTCAGGTGAACAGAGAATGGTTCGTGTAGAGCACAGTGAACTGGTTTCTGATGACTACGAGATCCCGGAGAATTGGACCATTGCGGTTGAGGATGCCACCAGCATTTCAACAGGCGATCTGATCGCCAATCTGGAGGATGCCCAGATCAACGCGCAGCACGATGGACGTGTGAGGGTAGAAGGTCGCCGGGTAACCGTTAGCTATGAATTAAAGGAATCTGAGGATTACGAT
>JACDJA010003507.1_pt1 | contig 10098 bp, 4 predicted proteins | sample 7449241 | NCBI WGS metagenome assembly JACDJA01 (sample SAMN14253289, study PRJNA609438) | sludge metagenome | isolation source: initial anaerobic sludge | collected 2018-12-20 | reverse complement strand
GGACGGTGGGGACGGTGGGGACAATGGGGACTTTGGGGACAATGGGAAACATTGCGAACGAAAGGAACACTTGTCTGAAATGAATGACTGAAATTGGTCCTAATTGGTTTTTGATTTCTCACGAATGAAGTTGATGGGTGGCGGGGAATGTTGGGAAGGATTTCCCCCTGGCTACTGGAAATTCCGGAGCAAGCTGACCCCCTCGGGGAACACTAAGATCACAGGTGTTTCCCTAAGCATTTAAATCTGCCATTCCAGCGGATGCTGACCCCCTAAGATATTTAAAAGAGCGTTAAGGTAAAACTTGTCGATTGTAATCCGTTTTGATTATTCCGGAGCATGCTGACCCCCTTTTGGCCTCTTTAATGCGCGATTATTGATTTGATTTGGACAATTCAGCCCGATTTGTGCCATTTTCCTTGAGGAAAGAAAGCCATTTCCGAATAGATAGGTTTTGAAACTGCAGAAAATATTATATTTGAAGTTCTCCCCCTAAAAAGCTCTTTGTTGCGTTTTCCGAAATGAAAGAGCTTTGCTTTAATTTATATTTGAAAGGTCTGAATTACTTGCACATGTTTAGTATATATACGCCATAGATATTGTCTGTATATGAATGTTGTAGGCAATCCAAGATATTCCAAAAGCATTGACTTCTTGGGCGAACGTTTAGCCAGATTTCAAGTCAAAAGAAAGGGAAATAATCAATTTTCAACCAATTGTCTTTTAAACAGTTAAAAAAACATTAGTCAGAATCCTAAGAAACAACAGTGGTAATTTTGCAGTGAGAAAAATAGAAAAATGAAACAGCTCCCCCACAAAACATCACATTCGCGAACCTGACACACAAGCCGATGCTTCAGTTTGCAAAAGAGCTGTTTTTTTTTGCATTCCCCCCTGTTTCGTTGAAAAGAAAGTAGTAAATTATAAACTTTTGAAATTAAGTTAGAATGAAAGATTTAACAAACTCGACCGTAGCACGGCAAAATATATTAAACAATAACTATGCAATTGAAGAAATTCAAAATGCCTTAGGGATTGAAGGAATTGTGTTCGATAATCAGTTTCGCTTTTTAAAAAGTCAAATTGCTTCTTTCTTCGAAATTGACGAACGAACCGTAGAACGTTATCTTGAAATTCATGAAAAAGAATTAAAGGTAAATGGTTACGAGGTTTTGAAGGGTAAAAGACTGAAAGAGTTTAAGTTACTTGTTAAAGATATTGAGGCGAGCGACATAAATGTAGCTCAGTCGACTGCAAATTTAGGGATCTTCAATTTTCGTGCATTCTTAAACCTCGGTATGTTATTGACTGAGAGCGAAAAAGCAAAAACACTTAGAAGTGTTGTTCTTGATATTGTTCTTGATACTATTAACAAACGAACTGGTGGAAACACAAAATATATAAACCAGCGAGATGGTGATTTTATACTTAGCTATTACAAAGAAGAAAGTTACAGGAAAGAGTTTACCGATGCATTAAGCAATTACATTGCTGGATATTACGGTTTGATTTGTGCCAGTGATTTCGGTGGGACAGTGCCAGGCAAAACGGTTCAAACCGTGCCATTTTTTACGGTTTGATTTGTGTCATTGTTAAGTGGTTAATTCGTTAATTGGGGATTGGTTAATTCGTAAATTCTTGTTTTTCGAGAACATTTCATTCACAAGCTCTGAAGGAGCGAAATACTCCAGCATAGGGTGCAGCCCTATGATATGATGAATGCCCCCTTCCCTAAAGCCCTGTAGGGGCGACATAATTATTTGAGAATCTTGATTCCGGCTGGCCCCGGCGCCCCTAAAGTGGAAGGGGGCTCTGTCTTGCCCCTGCGCCCCTTTGCTATTTAGGAGTGATGACGCCACCTGTTTCGGTCAAACTGTGCCACTTGGATATTTCGGTTTGATTTGTGCCAGTGATTTGGCATGATTACTGGATGGTTTTTTAGAAGTATCCCGATTCACAAATTCACTTGCCTCCTCCCTATTGTCCATTTAGGAGAAAAACATATATTTGGTGTTCTCCCTGGTTAATATGTTGGTTGTTACGGTTTTCCGTAATGAAGTGAAATTGTATTGGCTTATATTTGGAATTATAAAGAAATGGTTGCCAACATGGGCGCTATATACTCAATTGGATTTGGCGTATATAAACATGTTGTGCGCAAGCTGAAAAAAAAATAGAAATGAACAATTTAATTCAGAAAATACAAGATTTGGGATGGGAAGAATTGCAATTTCAAAATAATGAAGTTTCGATTCAAGATATTGAACAAAATTTACTTTCTGTAAATAATGGAATCGCGACTTTAAATCTACTGGACAGAAAAAAATCGGATGAAGGAGAGGTTACATTTGAAAACAGTTATATCAATTTATCTAGAATAGAATTCCCGATAAACTTTCACGCAGAGACAATCTTGACACGTAACTTAAAACTACGTCATTATGCAAAATTCAATGAAGTATTTGATTTTAACAATCGACATATAGAGTGTCTATCGATAAGCGATAATACTGATGATTATGAGGTTAATGGCAATACAGTTCTCATCAATCCTGACGCAATAATTGAAATCATTCAGACTTATAATACTATATATGACGATGCTAAAGTTTATCAAGGAAAATTTGTATCATATAAATCAAGAGAATACCAAAGAGCCTATTTTGGAATTGAAAAAGAGAAAAAGACTTTATCCAATAAAGGGGAATTTACATTTTTAGTTGACCGATTTAATCTTCCAACAAAACGAAAAAAATCAGATTTTCAAAAATATCTAAATGAAAACGACTTGATATCTCTTCAAGATTTGAGTTTAAAACTAATCCAAAAAGAAGTATTTGGCTCTGACTTTCTAATTAAACTTAATGACTATTTTATTAAAGCAAGATTAGAAGATATAATCAAGTTAGGAAGGGAGATTTTATCTCTTAAAAGTACTGATCTAAAAACCCAAAAGGCCCGAAAAGTAATAAAGAAAGTTGAGTCAGACGGTCGTAAAATCAAACAGCTCGAATCGGTTTGGCAAAAATACTTTGAGAACTATTTGTCATTTTTAATTTTTGCATACAGAGAAATATATCCCAAAATTGAACTCAATGTCAGTATAAAAAAGAAGTATCCTGACTTTATTGGCATCAATCATTATGGAGGAGTTGATGTAATTGAAATTAAGACACATCTAAAAAAAGCACTTTCAAAAGACCCCAGCCACGATAATTATGCTTTTTCGTCCGAAATGAGTAAAGCTTTGATTCAAACCATCAACTATATGGATGCTCTGATTCAAGAAAAAATTAAGAAAAAATCGATGAAAGCTGACTTGAAAGGAAAAATCCTTGAAGGAAATATTTATAGACCAGAAGGCTTAATCGTAATTTCAAGTTACGACAATTTAGTTTCAGGAATAAAACAAACTGATAGGGAATTCGAGAAAGTGAAACGGGATTTTACTAAATTGAGAAACGGGTTAAATAATATTAGAATTATTACGTTTGACGAACTTTTGAATATGGCGGAAAATTATAAAGACAACATTGTGAAATAAAGCCTACGCACAACAATGTATCCTATGAAAAGCACTAATCCCGTTCTTCAAAAATAATATTTTTATTTCAATTATCTCATGATGATGATGATTTTGGGGTGTTGGAATGTTGATAATTCAGAAGGATTATCAATATTTCAATACCATATAACTTGCTCCGCATCCAATATGTGATCCATCGCCAAGCGCGGTCACCAGCATCTGTATGATTATAAATTATAATAAACCTGGCCACTTGCTAAAAAGATGTGGTCCGACCAGAGGTGGCCACCTACAGTGTTTTGTGATACAGGTTTTGAATACTTCTTTGTGAGCTTTGTTATCTGTTTATTTTATTATTCTATCACTCCTATTGCATAGGGAGCTTCTGTTTTTATGACTGCCAAGGTCCTGCTCAGTAATTTACGCGCCACCTTGATTATTACTGATTTGACGTCCTTTCCCAAATGCTTGCGATAATAGGCCTGCATTATTGGATCTGTCCTGATGGCCTGCCACGATGCTTCTATAAAATACCTGCGCATCAATCTATGGGCACGCATGGTGATCCCTGTACTCCTCTGGTTGTCGCCACTTTGATGGATCCAAGGGGCCAGACCAACGTAACCTACCAAATGTTTTATGCTGTTAAAGCGTCGTAGATCGCCAAGCTCGCAGATGATACCGCTGGCAACGATCCCACCTATTCCCGGAATACTTTTTTAAAAGATAATATTCCTTTTTGTAATGTTTGCGGCAATAGGTGGATATTCCGGAGCAAGCTGACCCTCCCTGGGAACACTAAAATTACAGGTGTTCCCCCTAAGCATTTAAATCTGTCATTCCGGCGGATGCTGACCCCCCTAAAACATAAAAGAGCGTAAAGGCTAAATTGGTGGATACTTCGGATCAAATTGCACCAGGCATTTCGATCAAATTGCGCCAGTGATTTCGGTTCAAATTGCGCCACCATATCTTGAGCAGGAAAGGATTTTCAGTTCGTTTTTGGCCACAGTTCGACACCGCTAACTGCACCGCTTTGAATGATTAAGTAAGCTTTCCCCCTATTGTAAAAAGGCAGGGTATGGCAAATTAAGGAAAATTTTAAAATAGTTGGGTAATGTGGTTTTGGGGGACGGTCGGGACGATGGGGACAATGGGGACAATGGGCAACGGCTGGTAAACTGGAAAAGGCAGTTTTGATCAATGCAATTTTGGTTTAGCCGCTGGGAAAATACTTTTTTGTTCTTTATTTAGAACTCTTTGGGGTGAGCGGTTTTTTCTTTCTAGTACCTCTTTGGGGGGACAATGGTGACAATGGGGACAATGGGGACTTTGGGGACAATGGGAAACATTGGGAGCGAAAGGAACACTTGTCTGAAATGAATGACTGAAATTGGTCCTAATTGATTATTGAGATCTCACAGGTGAAATTGATGGGAGACGGGGAATGTTGGGAAGGATTTCCCCCTGGCTACTGGATATTCCGGAGCAAGCTGACCCCTTGGTTAATTGGGGATTGGTTAATTCGGGAATCGTTAATTGGGGATTGGTTGATTCGTTAATTGGTTAATTCGGGATTCGTTAATTCGGGATTGGGGAATTGGGGATCGTGCCTTCGGCAGACAGGTTGGTTAATTGGTTACTTCCCTCCTTCTACGGGCGGAATTGGTTAATTGTATTTTGTAAATTCCTCCTCCGGTGGCGTGCTTAAACTAAAGTTTTAGATTTTTAAAAGAAGAAACAAAAACCGAGACCGAATTTGAATCTAAAAAATAAAATCATCTTAATTGGAAAATGAAGATTTTAATCACCATACTAGGAATTATTAATGGAGGATTTATGCTCATTGACGGAATTTATGTGCTGATTAATGGAAAATATATCGGGCCCGAAAAACCAGGACCATGGGCGAACATTTTTTCCAAATTAGAAATCGATGTTTTTAAACTTGGTCCACTATTCATAACTTTTGGAATATTGTGGCTGATTTGGGTTTTCGGACTTTGGACAAACCAAAGCTGGACTTACATTTTTGGATTTTTAATATCGATTTTAACATTGTGGTATTTACCAGTCGGAACTTTTTTTTCAATCATAGTTTTGGTCTTACTTTTAACTTTAAAAACCAAATTAGGAATATGAAAATTTTCGTTTTAGATTTTTCAGACGTTAATTGGTTTATTCGTTAATTCTTGTTTTTGGAGAACATTTCATTTACAAGCTCTGAAGGAGCGCAATACTCCAGCATAGGGTGCAGCCCTATGATATGGTGAATGCCCCTTTCCCTATAGCCCTGTAGGGGCGACATAATTATTTGAGAATCTTGATTCCGGCTGGCCCCGGCGCCCCTACCTGCGGCAGGCAGGCCTAAAGTGGAAGTGGGCTCTGTTTTGCCCCGGCGCCCCTCTAAAGGGAATTGGGATTGGGGTAAACGAGGGGTTTTTTATTTTTGTTATTAGATTCGTCCTTGTCCCTACACCCCTTTGCTATTTAGGAGTGATGACGCCACCTGTTTCGGTCAAACTGTGCCACTTGGATATTTCGGTTTGATTTGTGCAAGTGATTTGGCATGATTACTGGATGGTTTTTTAGAAGTATCCCGATTCACAAATTCACTTGCCTCCTCCCTATTGTCCATTTAGGAGAAAAACATATATTTGGTGTTCTCCCTGGTTAATATGCTGGTTGTTACGGTTTTCCGTAATGAAGTGAAATTGTATTGGCTTATATTTGGAATTATAAAGAAATGGTTGCCAACATGGACGATATATACGGAAAAGGATGCTGTGTATATAAACATATTACCTGCAAGCTGAAAAAACTAACAGTATCCTAAAATGATAAACACCTCAATTGAACATAATCTTCGTGAGTACATCAGAAAAATTGATGACGAAGGAGTATTCAATAAGCAGGATGAAAAGTTAAACGCAGAAGACTTCTTTATGCGTCTTTTTGAGTTAATTTATAATTGGAAGAATTTAATCAACTTAAACTATAGTGAAACAAATTCTGCGGGAATTGACTTGTTTGAGACTAGATTAGGGATTGCAATTCAAATCACAGCACAACAAAGTAAAGAAAAGGACAAAATTATAGACACGATTGAGAAAACAATCAAACATCATAAATCAAAAACAATCAACGAGATTATTTGCTTCTTCGTGAGAGATAACGAAGGTTTGAAAAACATAAACGAAGAAGAATTATCAAAACAATACGGATATAAAATCACAATCGCTACAACAAAGCAAATCATTGGTGATTTTCAAAAAATAACTTCTCCAGAAAAAAGACTGAGAATTGAAGAAATTGTAAGACAAGAACTTTCTCCCCAATTTAGCGGACTAAGCTCTGTATATCATTTTGTCGAATTCAGTAACAGAATAAAAACTCAGGAATATATCACTCCTGATGATTCTATCTTTTTTTCGTTGTTTGAGAAGAAGAAAATTAAAGAAATTGCTTCACTTTACAATAAAAATAAAACAAAGGAGTACGCAATTCTTGGAAATCCGTGTAGTGGCAAAACAACATTAGCAGAAGCAATCTACAAGAACTTTATTCCGCACTTTCGAAATAGGACATTTTACCTTGACCTTTCTGACCCAGATATCAGCGGAAATGATACACTAAAGGAAATAGAGAAGTTATCTTTCTATCGTACCACATTGATAATCGACAACGTTCACGATAACGTAAATCTATTTATTAAAATTCGTCAAAGAATCAAAGTATTTGAATGGATTAAAACCATTTACCTATCAAGATATTACAACTCCTTTCGAGAAGAAGACAAAGACTCAATTCTAAATGTTTTTAAGGGCATCAAACAATTTAGATATAACCCAAGCCTTGATTTTAAAGACAAAGTTTCTGGAATAATAGATAATAGAGTTTATCATTTGAAAAAAGACTTGCCAGCTTTCAATTGGTACAAAGGAGATTTTGAAACAATCTTAAAAAACACAGATAGTAATTTATTAAAACTAAATATCGCACTTGAAACTTGGATTTCATCAACTAAAAAAGGTAGCTCATTGAAATTTGACCAAGTTAACAATGACAGAATTTATGAGCATTTCTATAAACATCACGGATTAAAACAATTTGACGAAGAACTGTTATTTCTATACTCCTATCTGTTCAGTTACGACATTTCATTCTTAAGAATGAAATTTAAAAATGAAGAATTCGGAAAACTAAAGGAAAAAGGAATTGTATTGAACTACTCAACTAGTGATTACTATTATTTTCCCCACAAAGATTATGCTCACCTAATAAACCAAACCTTGATTAAAGAAAAAGGATTAGGTACAGAACATTTAATAGAATTGCTCCACAATTACATTGATAGTTACAGAACTGAATCGGAACTAAATATTACGGAGTTAATCGTAAAATTATCTGTTTCAGAACAATTTGAAGTTACCAGACAGTTACTGAATAATGCAAAAGTTCTTGACCTGTTTTCTGATAAATTCGAAAGTAATATTCGCCCGTATGAAGTGTTCCAATTACAAAAAATATTTTTTCAGTCATTTGATTATTTAAATAGCGAAAATCAAATACTGTATTATAATTTCTTTATAGCATACTATTTGAAAAGTAAGCTTGAGCTATACATCTATAAAGATTATTCCGTGTATAGTAATTTGCTTCAAATTGCTAATCAATTAAATTTAGAGCTAGGAGACATAATAAAAACACTCCGAATCAATGAGCAGGCGAATACTAATTCCATTTCAGAATTAACGATGAGAATTAGTAAAAAGAAAGCTACACCTGAAACCGTTAGTAGAATTTTAAACTCATTTGATTTTTCAGAGTGGCTAACAATGATTGAAAAATTACCAACTCTTTCAAGAATTACAAATTCATTGTCAGAATTAAACACTTCACCTCTATCTAAGAAATTATTGTTCGGGATTATAAATAATCTAGACATTGAGCAACTTGCTCAAAAAAGTAAAACGCTGAAAGCTGTTCAAATTGGAAAGTCAATAAGAGAACTAGAAAAAATCGATATATCTCTAGGAACAAATATTGCTAAAAATCTTCTGAATAGGTTATCGAATGATTTAAACCTATCGCAATCGAATCTATCAGATTTTGCAAAGAGCTTATCTGATTTGTCGTCAATTGCACCTGATTTGATTAAAATAGAACTTGAAAAAAGTTTTGAAAATGGAACATTCTATAAACTACTTGAAAATGAAAAAAGTTTAAGTAATATATCGGCTAGGATATTAGAGTTAAATACCATAATCAAGGATAACAAAGAGCCTTTTTTGAAGATAATAAATGAATTTTTAGCTTCTGAAAAATTCAAGACTTTAATCAAAAATGAAAACACCATTAATAGCCTGCTTATATTCTATGAGATAGTCAAAAAGGAACAAATTCAAATTGTACAAGATATATCCAATGAACTTTTGAATATTACAAAGCAACAGATTTTAAACTGTGATTTCGATATTACGATTTTATCTAACCCAAAAGCCCTGAATCTTCCAGAGATTAAGAGTAAAATCGAAAATGAAATATCTGCAGAACTCCTTAATAAAGTTATTAATGGTTCAAAATTTACAGTTATTGAATCGCTGTTTCTTGTTTTAACCCGAGTAGATAAAGGAAAAACAGTAAATGCATTGAATAAGGCTGATATAAATATCTTTTGTAAATCAATGTGTCACAAGGAACTTAATATCAGTCAATCTACCGAAGTTCTAAATAAAACAAAGAACAAAACTTTCGTTAGCGACAGCTTGAATTCAAATAAGTTTTGTGCTAGCCTTTTAGATAAGTATTTAACTATTCAACGTGCAGACGTATACCAATACAATAGATTGAACTTTGGTGATTTTCTAAAAGCTTTTGACTTTTCATTAAAAATCGATTTTGACACAGCCATAAAGCATTTTGAAAATGACTTTCTCAAAAAATTAAAAGTATCAAATAATAAAAATTTGACTATTTCCTCGCTGTTTCAATCTCTACGAAGAATAGAAGAATTAACCGATAGTAAATACAAAAAGGAAATCAGAGAGTTCTTAAAACTATACAAGCCAAAGTTTTTAAATGGAATCAAAAACGAAAACTTAGCCAAAACAACGTCAGGATTAGTTGAATTAAGCAAATGTGACTTAAAGGATTATGCAGATGAGTTGCTTTATGATGCTAGAAATCTTGTTTTAAATAAAATAAGGCAATTGAAAGGAGATAAAATATTGAAAGCAAAAATATTTCCCGATATTGAAAAGATTGCGATTGGAAAATCGAAAATAATATTAATCGAAATAAAAGCCAGCAGGATAGGAAATTCCGGAGCAAGCTGACCCCCTTTGATTAATTTGAGATTGGTTAATTGATTAATTCGGGATTGGTTAATTTGTTAATTGGGGATTGGTTAATTTGGGATTTGTTAATTGGTTAATTGGTTAATTGGTGGATACTTCGGATCAAATTACACCGGGTATTTCGGTTCGTTTTGTGCCACAGTGTGACTCCGCTCGCTGCGCCGCTTTGAAAGATTAAATAAGCTTTTCCCCTATTGTAAAAAGGCAGGCTAT
>JACDJA010003506.1_pt1 | contig 10098 bp, 11 predicted proteins | sample 7449241 | NCBI WGS metagenome assembly JACDJA01 (sample SAMN14253289, study PRJNA609438) | sludge metagenome | isolation source: initial anaerobic sludge | collected 2018-12-20 | reverse complement strand
CTGGTGATGATGCTGGCGCCGAAGAAGAAGGTTTAGGGATTTACGAGAGCGGCGTTTCTCGGGCCTTCGGGTCGAACAACGCCAACATACGTGCAGTCGGGTCGTTGAAGCATTCCGCGTCGCGGAATCACCTGGCCGCATGAGATAAACGAAGGAAGTATCATGCCCAAGATGAAGAGCAAGAGCGCCGCCGCCAAGCGGTTCCGCGCGCTCGGGGGCGGCGGTTTCAAACGCTCCCACGCGTTCATGCGCCACATTCTCACCAAGAAGAGCACCAAGCGCAAGCGTCAGTTGCGCGGAACGGTCATGGTCAGCGCGAGCGACCAGAAATCGGTTGCGCGCATGTTGCCCTACGCATAAAGGAGAGAAAGCATGCCACGCACCAAACGGGGCGTAACCGCCCACGCCCGCCACAAGAAAATCCTCGACGCTGCCAAGGGCTACCGGGGTCGTCGCAAGAACGTCTTCCGCGTCGCCAACGAAGCGGTGATGAAAGCGGGGCAATATGCCTACCGCGACCGCCGTCAGCGCAAGCGCCAGTTCCGCGCGCTGTGGATCGCCCGCATCAACGCGGCCGCCCGCCAGCACGGCCTGACCTACAGCGTGTTCATGAACGGCCTCAACCGTGCCGAGATCGAACTGGACCGCAAGGTGCTGTCCGACATCGCGATCTTCGACAAGGATGCCTTCGCCAAAATCGTCGATCAGGTCAAGGCCAGGCTCGCCGCGTAAGCGGCACCGGAGCAGCAGGAAAAGGCCGCAAGGCCTTTTTTTGTTGGCAGGGTTGCAAAGATTCTTGTCCGCGAAGGACGCGAAGTTCGCGAAGTAAATCAGTATCTTCTTCGCGTTTCTTCGCGTTCTTCGCGGATGGATTTGAATTGCTGGACACCACTATGCGCAATCCGAACGAAATCGTTGCCGAATCACTCGCCGCCATCCAGGGCGCGGCCGACCTGCCGGCGCTGGAGCAGGTCAAGGCCGCCTATCTCGGCAAGAGCGGCCAGCTCACCGAACTGCTGAAAAGCCTCGGCGCGATGCCGGCGGAGGAACGCAAGACTGCCGGCGCCCGCATCAACGAAGCCAAGCAGGCGGTTGAGGCGGCACTGAAGAATCGCCGCGAGGTCTTGCAGCAGGCCGAACTCGACCGTCAGCTCGCCGCCGAGACACTCGACGTGACGCTGCCGGGGCGCGGCCTTGGCGGCGGCGGACTGCATCCGGTGACGAAAACGCTCTCACGCATCCAGGCGCTGTTCCACTCGATCGGCTTCGAAGTGGCGACCGGCCCCGAAGTCGAGACCGACTTCTACAATTTCACCGCGCTGAACATTCCGCAGGACCATCCGGCGCGCGCGATGCACGACACCTTCTATCTGCAAAGTGGTGAACTCCTGCGCACCCACACCTCACCGGTGCAGGTCCGCTACATGCAGGACCACCCGCCGCCGCTGCGCATCATCGCACCGGGGCGGGTGTATCGCTGCGACTCCGACGTGACCCACACGCCCATGTTCCATCAGGTCGAGGGCCTGTGGGTCGATGAAACCGTGTCGTTCGCCGATCTCAAGGGCGTGCTCGCCGATTTCATGCGCAACTTCTTCGAGCGCGACGACCTGCCGGTGCGTTTCCGACCCTCGTTCTTCCCGTTCACCGAGCCTTCGGCCGAAATGGACATCGGCTGCGTGATGTGCGGCGGGGAAGGTTGCCGCGTCTGCTCGCACACCGGGTGGCTGGAAGTGCTGGGCTGCGGCATGGTGCATCCCAACGTGTTCCGCCACGTCGGCATCGACGCCGAGCGCTTTGTCGGCTTCGCCTTCGGGCTCGGCGTCGAGCGCCTGGCGATGCTGCGCTATGGCGTCGATGACTTGCGGCTCTTTTTCGAGAATGATCTCAGGTTTCTTAAGCAATTCAATTAGCTAGAGCGCAAACATCATGCAATTTCCGGAATCCTGGTTGCGCAGCCTGGTCAATCCTGCGCTCGACACGGCGGCGCTGGCGCATGTCATCACCATGGCGGGGCTGGAGGTGGAAGCCCTGACCCCGGCGGCGGCGCCGTTCACCCACGTGATCGTTGCCGAAATCCTCTCGGCGGAAAAACACCCCGATGCGGATCGCCTGCGCGTGTGCCAGGTCGACGTCGGCGAGGGCGCGCCGGTCACCATCGTGTGCGGCGCGCCCAACGCGGCGGCCGGTCTCAGGGTGCCGTGCGCGCGTCCCGGTGCGCAGCTGCCGGGTATCGAGATCAAGGTCGCGAAGGTGCGTGGCGTCGAATCCTTCGGCATGCTCTGCTCGACCAAGGAACTCGGTCTGGAAGGCGCGGCCGACGGCCTCATGGTGCTGCCGGACGATGCGCCGGTGGGTGAGGATTTCCGCGCCTGGCTCAATCTCGACGACACCCTCGTCACCCTGAAGCTCACTCCCAACCGTGCCGACTGTCTGTCGATGCAGGGCCTGGCGCGTGAAATCGGCGCGATCACCGGTGCCGAGGTGCGGCTGCCGCAGATCGCGGACGTCGCGCCGACCATCGGCGACACGGTGGCGGTACAGGTGACGGCCCCCGATGCCTGCCCGCGCTATCTCGCCCGTGTGGTGCGCGGCATCGACGCCCAGGCGCCGACGCCGCGCTGGATGGTCGAGCGCCTCGAGCGCTGTGGCATCCGTCCGCTGCTGGCGCCGGTCGACATCACCAATTACGTGCTGCTCGAACTCGGCCAGCCCATGCACGCCTTCGCGCTGTCGCGCCTACAGGGCGGCATCGAGGTGCGTCTCGCACGCGCCGGGGAAACGCTCGAACTGCTCAACGGCCAGAGTGCCGAGCTCGCGCCCGACATGCTGGTGATCGCCGACGCCAGCGGCCCGGTCGCGCTCGCCGGCATCATGGGCGGACAGCCCACCAGCGTGGAGTCCATCACCGTCGACGTCATGCTGGAAGCCGCGTTCTTCGCGCCGGCGGCGATTGCCGGCCGCGCGCGGCGGCTCGGCTTGGCGACGGATTCCTCGCATCGCTTCGAGCGCGGCGTCGATTTCGGTGCCACCCGCCAGGCGATGGAACGCGCCACGCAACTGCTCATCGACATCTGCGGCGGGCAACCCGGTCCGGTTACCGAAGCGGTGGCCGAGTTGCCGCACCGCGACCCGATCACCCTGCGCCTGACGCGCCTCGCGCGCGTTGCCGGCGTCGCACTCGATGCCGGGCGCGTGGCGGACGGGCTGGTCGCGCTGGGCGCACAGGTCGAGCGCCATGCCGACCGCCTGGTCGTCACCCCGCCGAGCTTCCGCTTCGACCTTGCGATCGAGGAAGACCTGATCGAGGAGGCGGTGCGCCTGTTCGGCTACGACAACATTCCCGCGCAGCCACCGGCGGCACCGTCGTTCATGCTGCCGCAGGACGAAACCCGGCTCGCCGACGACGTCCTGCGCCGCACGCTGGCCGACCTCGACTACCAGGAAGTCGTCACCTACAGCTTCGTCGACCCGACGTGGGAGACAGCGCTCGACGCGGCGGCGCGTCCGCTGCCGCTGGCCAATCCGCTTGCCAGCCACCTGTCGGCAATGCGCACCACGCTGTGGGGCGGCCTGATCGAGACGCTGCGCTACAACCTCAATCGCCAGCAAGCGCGTGTGCGCATCTTCGAGTTCGGGCGGGTGTATGCCAGCCTCGACGTTCAACCCCTGAAAGTGGGCGGCCTCGCCCTGGGTGACGTGCTACCCGAGCAGTGGGGCGCAAACGACCGCCATGTGGACTTTTTCGATGTCAAGGGCGATCTTGAACGCCTGCTCGGCGGCACCCTCGACACGCGGCGCGGCAACCACCCCGCGCTGCATCCCGGGCAGTGCGCCGAAGTGTGGCTGGACGGCCGTAGCGTTGGCTGGCTCGGCGCGCTGCATCCGCGCCTGGTGCAGGCCTTCGATCTGCCGTCGGCGCCGGTGCTGTTCGAGCTCGACGGCGAGGCCGTGGCGCGCCGTGCACTGCCGCGTTACGCGAGTCTGTCGCGCTTCCCGCAGGTGCGGCGCGACCTTGCCTTCGTGCTGGACGCGCGGATTCCGGCGGGCGAGCTGCTTGCCGCCTTGCGGCAGCGGGCGCCCGCCCAGGTGCGTGCCATCGAGGTGTTCGACGATTATCGCGGCAAGGGTCTGGAACACGACCAGAAAAGCCTTGCAATCCGTATAGTTATGCAAGATACTCAACGCACATTGACGGATCGGGACGTGGAGGACGCCATCCAGCTTCTGGTGGATGCGGCGCAACGTCAGTGCGGTGCGAGTCTGCGCGCCTGACGCTCCTTTCATTCCAATACAACAAGAGCTTATGACCACCCTCACCAAAGCGGACCTGGCCGAACTGCTGTTCGAGAAAGTGGGCTTGAACAAGCGCGAGGCGAAAGACATCGTCGAGGGTTTCTTCGACGAAATCCGTGCTGCGCTCGAACAGGGGGATATCGTCAAGCTGTCCGGCTTCGGTAACTTCCAGTGCCGCGAAAAACCCCAGCGCCCCGGCCGCAATCCCAAGACCGGTGAGGAAATGCCGATATCCGCGCGACGCGTGGTGACCTTCCATGCCAGCCAGAAGCTCAAGTCCCAGGTCGAAAGCGCCGGAATTGGATCGCCCGCCGCGGAGTGAACTCCCGCCGATTCCGGCGAAGCGCTATTTCACCATCGGTGAAGTGTCGGAGCTGTGTGCGGTCAAGCCGCACGTGCTGCGCTACTGGGAACAGGAGTTCACCCAGCTGCGCCCGGTCAAGCGGCGCGGCAACCGCCGCTACTACCAGCATCATGAAGTCCTGCTGATTCGCCGCATCCGCGAACTCTTGTACGAGGACGGCTTCACCATCAGCGGTGCGCGCCAGCGCCTGGAACACGATGGCGAACCCGCGGCAACGCCCGTCGCCTCCGCCGCCCTCGACTCCGGCCCCTTGCGCAGCGAACTCGCCGCCATCCTGAAACTCCTGGGCGGATGACATGCCCGCCCGCGTGCGGGCAAGGGGAGGAAAGAGGGCGATCCGTTTCACAGACGCAAACATTCCGCTCGCACCATCTTTGGGGCACGAGCTGGCGCACAAAGCGGATATGCAGGTATTATTTAGCCCGCCGCGACATAGCCGTCAGCCGAATTTCACAAGTCTGGAGCACATTGCGATGAAACGAACCCCCAAGGATGAATATCTGGAAAGGGCCCGGCGCCTGCCCGGAAACGAGATCGAGCGCCTGCTGTCGAGGATGCGTGGCAAGTTGCGGCGGCGACTGGAAGAGGAAAGGCTGAGCCCGCTCGAAGTCATTGCGCTGCAACTCGAAATCGACGACGACCTCAACGAATGGCGCGCGCGCATGTCGGAATTGAAAGCGCAGGTGGCCCCCGATCTGCCGGACCCGGCCCGGATCTGACTACCCAACGGGTTCGCGCCGCAGATGGCGCTCGATGGCGATCGCCGCGAGGAGCGCCGCCACCAGCAGCGGCACCACCGCAAGATTCAGTGCGAACCAGCCGAAGCGGTCGTAGAGCCAACCCGCTGACAGCGTGGCCAGGGCGACCAGGCCGAATACCGTGAACTCGTTGGCCGCCTGTACCTTCGCCTGTTCGGCGGGGCGATAGGTCTGCGTCAGCAGGGCGGTGCCACCGATGAACGCGAAATTCCAGCCGACGCCGAGCAGGATCAGCGCCGACAGGAAATGCATGAACTCGACGCCGGAAAGCGCGAGGACCACATGGCCGAGCAACAGGATGAATCCGGCCTGCATGATGCGTGGCGCGCCAAGACGCCGGATCAAGGTACCGGTGAAGAAGGATGGCGCGAACATGCCCACCACGTGCCACTGGATCACCGGCGTCACGCTTTTCCCGGGCAGCCCGCAGCCGAGGATCGCCAGCGGCGTCGCCGTCATCACCATGATCATCACCGCGTAGCCGACGGCAGCGCCGAGCACCGCGACGGGCAGGGCGGGTTGGCGAACGAGTTCGGCCAGCCGCCGCGCGGGGCCGGCATGCGCGACATCGAGTCGCGGCAGGCGCAGGAAGGCGAGCAGCGCCAGGGCCGCGAGACTGAGCACGCTTTGCGCGAGATACGAACCGACGAACGCCTCGCCCGCGATCCAGTCGCGCCCCCACAGCGCAAGCTGCGGCCCGACAAAGGCCGCCACCACACCCCCCGCGACAACCAGCGCGATCGCCTGGCTCGCACGTTGCGGTCCGGCGGCTTCCACCGCGGCGAAGCGGTAGTAGTTGGCGAAACCCTGGTAGCTGCCGAGCAGGACATGGCCGATGACGAACAGCGTGAAATCGGCGCGGTGCAGCGCCAGCGCACTCGCGGCGCTACCGGCGACGCCGAGCAGCGCGCCGAGCAGGAATCCGGGCCGGCGTCCCAGCCGGCGCATCAGCCGCGCCGCCGGCAGCGAGGCCAGCGCGGTGCCAATCACCATCGCAGCGACCGGCAGCGTCGCCAGTGCCTTGTCGGCGGCGAGCATGCTGCCGAGGATCGCGGCAAGGGTCATCGCCAGCACGATGGCGGACAGCATCAGCGCCTGGCTTAGTGCCAGGATGGCGACATTGTTGCGAGGGGATGTGGAAGTGGACGGCATGGTGCGGCGTGCGGTTCGGCAAAGGCCGCATGGTACCCGTTGTGGCCGGCCGGCACCTCACATCCCGCCCGCCCGATCTTCATCCAGCGCGACGCTCAACCGCGCACGCCACGCCGCGCAGGGCGTTGCTGCCAGACACCGCATCGAAACGCTCGCCGTCCATGCAGGCGTTGTAGTTGATCGGTGCCTCGGCGTCCCACCAGCCATACTCGGCCCATACCGTGCCGGCGGCGAGTTGGGGATTGACGCGGGCGTGGCAGTGCATGGTGCCCTGGCGCGTGCGCAGGGTGATGGCGTCACCGGCCGCGACGCCGCACGCGGCCGCGACGTCCGGCGCGAGTTCGGCTTCGGGGCGCGGCTGCCGACGCCGCAGGCCGTCGAGCTGGCGGAACTGGCTGTGGCAGTAGGCGACCGTCTTGCCGCAGGTGAGCAGGTAGGGCAACTTGGCGTCGGGCGTCGGTGGCACATAGTCGGGCAGGGCGCCCGCGCCGGTCGCGGCGAGGGCATCCGACCACAGGGTGACGCGCGACAGCGGCGGCTCCGCGCTCAGGTTCGGCGCGCGCAGACCGCGGCGCGCGGCGCGCAGCGCCGCCGCGCTGACGCCGGACGGCGCCAGCACGTGGGCGAGTCCGGCTTCGGGGTTGCCGCCGAAAAACTCGTCGGCCAGCCCCAGTGCGCCCGCCAGCGCGAACACGATGCGCGTGTCGGACCACGCCTCCCCGGGCGGCGCCACCACCGCCGGGCGCAGTTGCAGGTGGGCCTCTGCCGCCGCGCTCACCATGAAACCCGCCTGCAGGCCTTCGCGCTCCCAGCACGACGCCGCCGGCAGCAGCAGGTCCGCCCAGCGCGCGGTCGGCGTCTCGAACAACTCGGTCTGCACGAAGAAATCGAGTTTCGCCAGCGCCGCCTCGGCGTGACGGGTGGTCGGCTTGGACACCAGGAAATTGCTGCCGAAGGCGACCAGCGCGCGGATCGGGTAGGGCTGGCCCTCGACCACCGCGCGGAACAGGTCGCGGCTGGTGATCCAGCCGTGCGCCGGCGGGCCGAGCGGGCGCTCGGCGAGCCCCAGGGTGTCCGCGGCCACACCGGTGCGGGCGTCGAACGCGGCGATGTCGTTGATACGTGGGCGCGGGAACCAGCGGTTGCCGCCCGGCCGCCCCAGACTGCCGGTGAGCGCGTAGAGGATGTTGATGGCACGGGTGGCGGCGGTCGCCTGCGCCTGCTGGCCGGTGCCGGTCCAGGTGGCGAGGCTGACCGGACGGGCCTCGGCGAGCAGTGCGGCAGCCTGCTGCAGGCGCGCCGCGTCGATTCCGGTGACGGCTGCCACCCGCGCCACGGGCCATGCCGCGGCGGCCGCGGCGAGGCGGTCGAGGACGGTTCCCACACCGTCAGGGGCCGGATCGAAGGCGTCGGAATGCCTGCGCAGGAATTCGACATCGGCGCCGCCGCCTTCTAGCAACAGATGAACGAGGCCGAGCGCGAGTGCCGCGTCGCTGCCCGGACGCACCGGCAGCCACAGGTCGGCGCTGCGCGCCAGGCCGCCCTGGCGCGGATCGACCACGATCAGTCGCGCCCCGCGCCGCTGCGCCGTGCGCACGCGCTCGGCCTGGGCCAGCCAGGTCGTCGCCGGATTGCAGCCCCACAGCACGATGGTGGCGGCTGCGTCGAAATCCGGCGTGCCGAGCGTGTTGCCCCAGGTCAGGCGCGGCGTGAAATCGCGGTGCCAGTTGCAGTTCTCGGTGGCGAACACCAGGTTCGGGCTGCCCCAGCGATGCACCAGGCGATGAATCCAGCCGAAGCTGTCCGCGATCGCCGTGCCGCTCGGCGTCGCCACCGCGAACGCGGTCGCTTGCGGGCCGGCCGCGCCAAGGTGTTCGCCCGCGAGCGCCAGCGCCGCATCCCAGGAAATCGGCTGCCAGCCGGGATCGGCGTCACCCTTGGGCCGGGTGCGGCGCAGCGGCGTGGTCAGGCGTTGCGGGTGCGCCGTCAGTTCCGGCGCCGCGCGCGCCTTGATGCACACCGCCTTGCCGGTCGGATGCTGCGGATCGGGATCGATGCGCAGCAGGCGCCCGTTCTCGACGGTGGCCAGGCAGCCGCAGCGCGAAATGCACAGGGCGCAATAGGTGGGAAGGGTTTGCTGCATGAGACGTCGTTCAGTGTACTGCGGTTTGGCGCATTTTCTGCTATGCATAGGGAGCAGACAATGAAAGGGGACGGCATAGCGAAGCTGGGGAAGAAAGGATCCATATCATGGCAATCAGCGGCCTGTGGCATCGCCCAATCGTCCAGCCGGCGCTCACCGAGGGCGACACGGGCGTGCCTGCATGCCCCCACTGTGGAAACCGGGGCCTCATCCGCATCCATCGCCGTCCCATCGACCACCTGCTGAGCCTGTTCGTCAACGTGTACCGCTTTCGTTGCCAGCAGTTCGAATGCCAGTGGGAGGGCAACCTGACGAAGCGTCACGGGCTGTCGGGAACCCGAAGCGCACGGCGCGAGTCGGACAGCACTCGGGGTGACGCCGGATGAATCCGGTACCGGCGCTCGGGTAACCGCAGCCTCGCCGCATGTTTTCAGGAGAATGACCCGTGCGCCATCTGTTGATCCTTGTGTCGCTGCTGTTCGTTTCGCTCGTACCCGCCCATGCCGAGGTGAGTGTCGGTGTCGGCATCCGTGCGCCGGGCGTATCCATCGGTATCAATATCCCCGCCTACCCGCGGCTCGTGCGCGTACCCAACTACCCCGTCTACTACGATCCCTATCTGCGCGTGAACCTGTTTTTCTACGATGGGCTGTACTGGGTGTTCCAGGATGACAACTGGTACGTCAGCGCGTGGTACAACGGGCCGTGGGACTGGGTCGACCCGTTCGACGTGCCGGTGTACGTGCTGCGCGTGCCGGTGCGCTACTACCGCCTGCCGCCACCGTATTTCCGTGGCTGGCGCGTCGATGCACCGCCGCGCTGGCAGGAACACTGGGGCCGCGACTGGCAGGATCGGCGCAGCGGATGGGAGCGCCGCGACCGCCACGCCCCGACGCCCCCGCGCGCGCCGCTGCCGTCCTACCAGAAGCACTATTCGGGGGACCGTTATCCGGGTGAATTCGAGCGTCAGCGCGTGATTCGCACCGAACGTTACCGCTACCAGCCACGCGAGGAATTCACCCGGCGCTACGAGGAGCAGCGGTCCCGCGGCGCGGGTCCGCAGCCGCACGGCGAGGGGCCACGCGACGGCGGACGCGGGGCGGAGCGGCGCTGACGCTTACCCGGGCTGTCCCAGCAGGTCGCCGAGCATGCGCCTGAACACCTGCACCACGGCATCGCGGTCGATCTCGGGGTTGCGGATGGCGCGGATCCGCAGGCCCTCGAACATCGCGGCGATGGCTTCGACCATGCCGGCGATCGCCGCCTCGTTGTTCTGATGGCCCGCGCTCTGGCGGTGGGTGCGCAGCGTCGTGGCGAGGCTCTCGCGACATTGCCGGTCGGCCGCCTGCACGATGGCCGCGATGTTCGCATTGCGCGCGGCCTCG